>Ga0306920_100013444_pt1 | contig 11156 bp, 7 predicted proteins | sample flu12Cox44000170_FD_204666 | JGI IMG/M metagenome (GOLD analysis project Ga0306920, IMG submission 204666) | Lab enrichment of tropical soil microbial communities from Luquillo Experimental Forest, Puerto Rico - flux4day.12C.oxic.44.000.170 (v2)... | ecosystem: Environmental > Terrestrial >...
CCACCCCCAGCTGTCTTCGGTAGAGCTAACCCGCTTATGCCTTGAGCGCATTGAGCGGCTTAACCCGTCATTGAACGCGTTCATTACCGTGACGGCGGACTTGGCCTTGCGGCAGGCGCGGCAGGCAGATGCGGAAGTCCTCGCAGGCCGTTGGCGCACCCCGCTCCATGGAGTGCCTGTCGCCCTCAAAGACCTCATCGACTTGGCTGGCGTGCGAACCACGGCGGCAAGCAATCAGTTGCGCAATCGAATCGCTGGCGAAGATGCCATGATCGTGACGCAGTTGAAGCAGGCCGGCGCCGTGATCGTGGGCAAAACCAACCTGCATGAGTTTGCTTTTGGCGGCAGCGGAGTAATCAGCGCCTTTGGCGCGGCGCGCAATCCATGGGACACGGCGCGAATTAGCGGCGGATCGTCGTCGGGATCGGCGGCAGCGGTTGTCGCGGGAATGACCGTCGCAGCTCTCGGCACGGATACGGCCGGATCAGCCCGCGATCCGGCGGCTCTTTGCGGCATCGTGGGATATCGTCCTAGCAGGGACGTCTGGGGTATGGAAGGAGTCATTCCGCTAAGAAAGTCGTTCGACACCCTGGCACTGATGACCCGCACGGTTGAAGACGGGCAGCTGATGTTGTCGGCACTGTCCAACGTCCCAGGCCGTGCGAGAGCGGCCGACCATTTTCGCGTCGGAGTTGCACGGCAGGAGTTCTTCGAAGATCTTGATACCGAAGTTGAAAAGTGCATCGAGCGCTCGTTGGAGGCGATCCGCGCTCTGGTTGCATCGGTTTGCGAAGTGAAAGTCCAGGTTCGTATACCGTGGACGGATTTTGATGTCGAAATCCTTGATTACCACCGCAACATGATGGCAGAGTCTCCCGAACTCTACCAGCCAGCAACTCTGGAGCGTCTGCGAGCGTGCACGGCGATACCTCAAGATAAATTCGAGCGGGCGCAAAATAATTTGAAGCGTTTGCGAGCTGAGGCCGAGGCGATATTTGATCACGTGGATATCGTGATTACCCCCACCTGCCCGGTGGGCGCTCCTACGATTGCCGAGTTGGAGGCCACGTCTGCAAAGGAGCTGCGCGCCTTCGAAGTGCAAACGCTGCTGCGAAACACGGCCCCCTTCAGCCTCCTGCTCTGGCCCTCCGTATCACTGCCCTGCGGATTCACCAGCCAAGGCTTGCCGGTGGGGCTGCAGATCTCGGCGCGACCCGGGTCTGACAGTATGGCATTCACCATCGCCCGCGCTTACGAGCAGGCGACCGACTGGCACAAGCGGGTTCCGACGATGACGGGCTAAAAGCCCAAAATTACCGGTTCGGTTTGCAGCTGAATCCCGAACTCGTCAAACACCCGCGATTGGATCTCATCCTTCAGAGCGACAATTTCTGCGGCACTGGCACCTCCGCGATTGACGATGGCAAGTGCGTGGCGCCGAGAGATGCCCGCTGCGCCCCGCGCGTAGCCTTTGACAAATCCGGCGTGCTCGACCAGCCAGGCCGCGGAAATCTTGCGAAAACCGTCAGCCGCAGGATAGCTGGGCAGGCTTAAAGCCCGTGATCGCAATTGGGTTTCGAGAGCCTCGAACTGCTGATGAGGAACGACCGGATTCTTGAAGAACGATCCGGCACTATGAGCGTCATCGTCGCCCGGAACCAGAAGCATCGCCTTGCGTCGACGGATCTCGCGCACCGCGTTGCGCACCTGAAGCAAACTGGGAGTCCCAGGCACCGCAGCCAACACCTTTTGGAGGTCGGCGTAGCGTGTGGCGGGTTTGCCGCCTCGCCGCAACACAAACGAAACGCGAAGAATAATGTAGCGATCGCGTTCGGCGGCATTAAATATGCTGCTGCGGTAGGCGAAGCCGCAGTCGGCGTTGGTGAGTGTCTTAAGTTGCAACGAGCGAATGTCGAAAGCTTCAACCTCGACGATCGTCTCCGACACTTCCTGGCCGTAGGCCCCTACATTCTGCACCGGGGTCCCACCCACTGAGCCCGGAATTCCGCTGAGGCACTCGAGGCCGGCGCAGTTATCTTCGATAGTGTGAGCGACGAAGGCATCCCAGTCGTTGCCGGCGGCGACGCAGAAGCTGACATCATTCCCTTTTGCTCTCCACCAAGAACCGCGCAGGGAGACCTTCAGAACCAGGCCGTCGAATCCGTTATCGGCGACGACCAGGTTGCTGCCGCCGCCGAGAACGAACAGCGGCAGTTCACGCGACTGGGCGAATCGCACCGCCTCGCGGACCTGCGATTCGTGATGAGCTTCGACGAAGAAACGGGCCGGGCCTCCCACGCCGAGCGTGGTGAGCGGAGCCAACGGTACCTGTTCGCGGACAATCATGGGGTAGGAGGCAAATATAAATGGTAGGGATGTGTTACTTTGGCTATTGAAAAGCATCACATCAAAGCGACTAGGTCCGTTCATGAGCCAGGAGCAAACATGTATCCAGAGGTCTTGATTGTCCCCATGCGGGAAGAGTTAACCAGGGTAGGAGCGCAGGAGTTGCGCACGGCAGCAGAAGTCGATTCGGCGCTGGCGGACAAGAACGGCACCGCGTTGGTCGTGGTCAACTCGGTGTGTGGATGCGCGGCAGGGAAGATGCGTCCGGGCGTCCGCATTGCTTTGCAAGGCGGCGTGCGGCCTGACCGCGTGTACACGGTTTTTGCCGGGCAGGACCGCGAAGCTACCGAGCGGGCACGCCAGCATTTTGGAGCGTATCTGCCCTCGTCACCGAGCCTGGCCCTATTTCGCAACGGCGAGCTCGTACATTTTGTTCCCCGCAGCGAGATTGAAAGCCGCACCGCCCAGGAGATTGCGCGACGCCTGGCCACAGCGTTTGAGCAGTACTGCGGTAGCTCTATACCCGCTACCAGGTAAACCTCTACGCCTTCGCTAAAAAAGGCAATGTTTTGGCGACACAAGCCATCGCTACATTCGACCTAGAAACCGCCCCGGTGACGCACGACAAGCAGGCCGGCTCAACGCCCGCACGATATTCGCGCGACAAGCGAAATGCTGACCGTCCAAACGGAGGTCAACGGCTCTGGTGGTTACGTGGCGACGGAAGACGTGAGCGGACGCTGAACACCTGCAAGGGCTCATTTGTTCTAAACATTCCGGCACCTTAGGTCGCGGCGCCACGAAGCTTGCCCTGGTAGCTGTGCCGGACTCGACTACCGATCAACTCGCCGGACTGACCGGCACGATGAACATCGTCATCGCCGACGGGCAACACTTGTACCGCTTAGAGTTTCCATCAAGCGGTTCGCTGCTGCGTGTTCACGGTTCACTCGACAGCTCTGGCCTCGATCACTGAGGTGATTTCCCCTCCAGCGCAAAATGGTAAAGCCGGCCATTATTTACCGGTGCTCCGGAATGCCTTGATCACAATGTCGTTTGGCTGATTTCCCACGGGAATGACGGTGACCAGGGCGCGCTCGGCACTAATCTTCGAGTTGTCGCGCGTCTTCGCCGTGCGAACCACCGCGACGTCTCCCGACTTGGCATCGGCGACGAAAAGGTGATCTTCGTTTGGTGTCAGAGCGAGGCCGTCTGGCCGTCCGCCCACGGGGATGGAGTCAACCACGCGACCTTCGTCGATGGCGTAAACGCTGACATTGTTGGAGCCGAAATTACTCACGTAAAGCAGGGAATTGTCTGAGGTCACGAGTGCGCGCACTGGATTGCTGCCGATGAGATAGCTGGCGCTCACCTCGTTGGTGTAGGCTTCGACGATGGAAATCGTGTTGCTGTTGAAATTGGTGACGAAGATTTCTCCCCCATCGGGCTTGAGGGCCAATTGCAGGGGAAGCTGGCCGACTTCAAGCAGCGCCAGCACTTGATCGGTTTTAAGATCGACGGCCGCCAGTTGATTCGACCCAGGACAGGCGACAAACAGCTTGCTGTTGTCGGGCAGGATAACCATGTCTTGCGGCTGTACGCAGACGGCTATGGTGTTGCGCACTCTCAGCTGTTGCGTATCGATAAGCGAAACGGTATTTGCGCCACGGTTGCTGACGGCAACCAATTTGCCATCGGGCGAAACTTTAGCCAGCCCTGGAGCGTTGCCAACCGGAATGGTTGCGATCACTTCACGCTTGTCCAGATCGATAACTGAGACATTTCCCGAGCCCGAGTTCGCCACATAGGCGCGCCTCCCGTCCGAGGAAACCGAAATGAAGTAGGGCGTCCGGTGCACTCCGATTGTCGCCACTACCTCGTTACGCTCGGCGTCGATAATGGCAACATTGTTAGATTCCGTGTTGACGACGTAAATCTCATTGCGCACTGGGTTGGCAGCTAGTCCCGTGGGATTCTTGCCGAGCGGAATTGTCTTCACGTTGCGCAGGGAGAGGGCATCGATCACGCTGACCGAGTCGCTCTTGCCGTTGCTCACGTAGGCGAATTCGCGATAGGCGGGATCGGCCGCAGGGTGTTCGCGACAGGCCGGGAGAAACAACGTGATAGCTGCAAGGGAGGCCGCGATGAAACTTTTCACCGCGCATCGAGATCGCGGTGTTGTGCGCATCAGTCGGCAGCCGCGCCCGCATGACGACCAGCCATGGGAGCGGCGACAGGGCCAGCAATCGTACGACCCAGCACATGGGCGATCTGGCGTACCTCTACCATAAGGCTGTCGAATTGGTCGGGATAGAGCGATTGATTGCCGTCGCTCAGTGCGTTGTCCGGATCCGGGTGGACTTCGATAATGAGTCCGTCCGCACCCACGGCAACTGCGGCGCGAGACAGCGGCGTGACCTTGTTACGCTTTCCCGTGCCATGGCTGGGATCAACAATGATAGGCAGATGGCTGAGCCGCTTCACCGCCGGCACAAGGCTCAGGTCCAGCGTATTGCGAGTGTGGTCGGCGAACGTGCGCACGCCGCGCTCACAAAGAATGACGTGGTAATTGCCCTCGCTCAGGATGTACTCGGCAGCCATGAGGAACTCTTCCAACGTGGCCGACATGCCGCGTTTGAGCAAAACCGGCTTGCGGGCCCGTCCGGCGGCCTTGAGCAGCGAGAAATTCTGCATGTTGCGGGCGCCGATTTGGATGACGTCGGCGTAGTGGTCAACCAGCGCCAGCGATTCGTGATCGACGGCTTCGGTAACGATTAGCAGCCCGAATCGCTCACGGACCTCGGCCAGAATCTGTAGTCCTAATTCGCCCAAGCCCTGAAATGCATACGGAGAGGTGCGGGGTTTGTATGCGCCTCCGCGAAAGAATCGAGCGCCGGCTTTGGCGACGCGCTCGGCTGCCGCGAACGCCTGTTCGTGCGACTCGACGCCGCATGGCCCCGCGATGACAGCGACTTCATTCGCGCCTATCTTGGCATCCGAGTCAGGAAAGCGAATGATCGTGTCTTCTTCCTTGATCTCGCGGCTGACCAGCTTGTAAGGCTTGCTGACGCGGATGACCTCCTGTACACAGTCGAGAGCTTCGAAGGTGCCCGGCTCCACCTCCCCCCGGTTCCCGGTGATGCCAATGGCGGTGCGCTGCGCTCCAGGAATGGCGTGGGCACGCAGTCCGAGGCTTTCGATCTTCTGGCAAACGGCCTGCACATCGTCTTGCGACGCGTTCGCCTTCATGACGACAAGCATGATCAACCCCTGTAATTAGCTAGTGTACCGTTCCACAGTACGAGGGACAATTACAATGGGTGGCAGCTCAGCTTCGTTCGGGGCACAATAACGGGGCCATGCGAACGCACAAGCTCTTCCTTTTGTCCGCGGTTTGCTGGTGCTCGGACTGGGTTCCCTGTGGTCGAAGTGGAACGGCACCGCCGGAATCGAAGCCGGAGACTCGATCGCTTCGTGGGGAGTGAAATTCTGCGGGTCGGTGACTGGCTTGCCTGCCATGATCGGCGTCCTCTTGATCCTTACGGCGATCTTCGTATTCCTGGCGGCGGCGATTCGCGCCCTGTTAAGGTCGCAAGCAGCTTAGGGGCCAGAAGCGCCCGGTACAATCGAACGGCATGTCCCAGCGTTTGAGGTTCAAAGAAAACGACATCCTGAAGTTGCTGCCCGCTCCGGCTAAGCCGCCCAAGCGTAGCGCCCGTCGCATCGGGATCCACACTTCGACGGCAGGGGGTGTTCACAACGCTGCTGAGCGTGGATATCGCCTCGGCTGCAATGCCCTGCAGATTTTCTCCTCCAGTCCGCGGCAGTGGAAGCCCTACGAACTTGCACCCGCATTCGTCGCGCAGATGATCGCCCTTCGAAAAAGATACGATTTGCGGCCGCTGGCGATTCATGCCAACTACCTGGTGAACCTGGCGGGCGGAAATCCGGACTTTCATGCCAAATCGATTGTGGCGTTTCGCGGAGAGGTGGAGCGCGCTTTGATGCTGCGTGCGGATTACCTCGTACTGCATCCGGGATCATTTCGTGGCGGCAGCCGCGAAGAAGGACTGCGGCGGGTGGCGATGGCTATTGAGCAGGCATCACAGGGGGTCGATCTGAACGCCGCCAGGCTGCGAATTCTCATCGAAAACACTGCCGGATCTGAGTTTTCCCTGGGAGGAAACTTCGAGCAGGTGGCAGAGTTGCTGTATCTGCTGCGCAACCTCGTACCCTGCGGCGCCTGCATCGACACATGCCACACCCATGTCGCCGGATACGACATCGTGAGCGAGGATGGCTACAACAACACGCTCCGTCAACTGGATCGCTCCGTCGGGCTCAAGAACGTTTACCTGTGGCACTGCAACGACGCCAAGGCCGCCCGCGGCTCCAAGCTTGATCGCCACCAGCATATCGGGAAGGGAAACATCGGTCTCGAATCCTTCCGCCGTCTGTTGAACGATAAGCGTCTGACAGGAGCCGCCTTCATCGCAGAAACACCTATCGATGAGCCACTCGACGACCTGAAGAACGTAAACGCGCTGAAAGCTCTGGTCGGCCCAGGCCAGAAAAAGAAAGCTGCTGTCTCGCTGGCGAAGCCGTTATCGGACCCTATCGGCCGCCCGTTGCGAAACCCCAGGCGCGGCTGAGCTGAGGTCTTACAACGGCTCAGTGTTCCTCGCGGACGTAATGTTACTGGGTGAGTCAGTGAAGGACTTTCCCGGCGCGTAAGCTACCTTCTCATAGTGATTTCCGGCCCGGCGAATCACATCGTGCCAACCGTCATCCCAGCTGATCCTGGCTTCTTCGCCGACCACTACCCAGCGGCCATGGCTTGGTCCTATGCTTTTCGTTGCCGTTCCATCAGGGTCAAGCGTGATGTAGAAGGTGCCGCTGCCCGCTCCCGTACCCACCTGCCATTTTCCGGCGAACATGCCGCGATTGCCGCGGAGGGAGGCCTGGGAGGTGGTTTTAAACTCGATCTTGGCTACGTCCGACAACTCAAAGGACTGCTGGTGCCCGTCTTTGAACGTGATCACAATCGCATCCTGATCGGAGCGCGAGGGCGAATTGCCGTTTTGTGCCAGTAGAGGCACGGTGATCAGGATTGCGAATACAAACAGGCGGAAGGCCATAGTACGCATCGTTTATCCCCCTTTGCTACAAAAACCTGGAATGTATTGAACGCCCATCCTCTTACCTAGATACGGGCCCAGCAGCTGCCCGGTTCCTTTTCGATTATCTTAGGATTTCGGCAGGCGGCGCTGGCCCGGTGATTCGATTAGACGTGAGGTTTCCCTGCAGTCATTTCCCGATTGATCAGGCTGCCGGCTTCCGCGGAAGCGTCATACTGGTCGTCGCTCCATTGTAAAATCAAAGACTACTCTCCTCGCATCCAAAAGATTTATATGGTCGAATCCAAAGCGGTGAAGCCCAATATGTCCTCTTTCTCTACCGAAGTCGCCCACGCTGGCCGCGCCCGTCACGAGCGTTACGACGCGCAAACCATTGAGCAGAAATGGTCGGATCGCTGGGCCCAGGATCCCGAGCTCTATCGCGCCGAGCCCGCCACCAGCTCGCGCAAGAAGTATTACGTGCTGGAGATGTTGCCCTATCCCTCGGGCGCCTTGCACATGGGCCACGTGCGCAATTACTCCATTGGAGACGCCCTCGCACGTTTCATGTGGATGCAGGGGTACAACGTGCTTCATCCCATGGGGTGGGACGCGTTTGGCCTGCCCGCCGAGAATGCCGCTATCAAGAACCAGACGCCTCCCAAGGAGTGGACGCTGCACAACATTACGGCCATGAAGGCGCAGATGAAGCGCCTGGGATTCGGCTATGACTGGTCGAAGGAGCTGACCAGCTGCCTGCCCGACTACTACCGATGGAACCAGTGGTTCTTCCTCAAGCTCTACGAGAAAGGCTTGGCCTACCGCAAGAATGCCAAGGTGAACTGGTGTCCGGAGTGTGCCACCGTGTTGGCCAACGAGCAAGTCCTAAGCAATGGATGCTGCTGGCGGCACGAAGACACCCTGGTCGAGCAGCGCGAGTTGGAACAGTGGTTTCTGCGCATAACCGATTACGCCGACGAATTGCTTCAGGGACTGGATTCGATGCCGGGATGGCCTGAGCGCGTCACCTCCCAACAGCGGCACTGGATCGGCCGCAGCGAGGGCACACTGGTGGATTTCAAGCTCGACGGTGAGGCCGGTCCTGGCGGTGACAAGATTACAGTCTTCACCACGCGCGTGGACACGATCTACGGCGCGACCTCGCTGCAATTGGCGCCCGAGCATCCCATGGTGGCGGACCTCGTCGCCAATCATCCCATCTTGCGCCGCCAGGTCGATCAGTTGATGCTCGAGCAGCGCAAGGCCAAGGAGGCCGGTGACGTGGGGGGCATTGAAAAGCATGGCGTGGATACCTGGCACTTCGCTATCAATCCTTACAACGGCGAGAAGGTGCCAATCTGGGTCGCCAATTACGTGCTCATGGAATACGGCACCGGCGCAATCATGTCGGTGCCGGCGCATGACGAGCGCGACTACGAGTTTGCCAAGAAATATGGTCTCGATATTCGCGTAGTTATCATGCCAAGGCGCGAAGGTGATGCTCCCAACGGCGAACCCCGTAATCCGGTGTTGCCGTTCACCGAAACCAACAGCCTGTTGATGAACTCTGGCGAGTTCAGCGGTATGCCGAGCCAAGAAGCCATCACGAAAATGTCGGAATACGCCGAGCAGCATGAATTCGGCAAAGCAACTGTTACCTACAAGCTGCGCGACTGGGGCATCAGCCGGCAGCGCTATTGGGGCACGCCGATCCCGATGGTGTATTGCCCCAAAGACGGCGTTGTTGCGGTGCCGGAAAACGACCTGCCGGTTATGCTGCCCGATAATGTGAACATCACTTTGGCCGGTGGTTCTCCCCTGGCGCAGGTCCCGGAGTTCGTCAACACCACGTGCCCCAAATGCGGCGGTCCGGCCCGGCGCGAGACTGACACCATGGACACATTTGTCGACTCCTCCTGGTACTTCTATCGCTACACCGACCCGTCGGTTTCGACAGCCCCGTTCGATGTGAACGCGGTAGCGTACTGGTTTCCCATCGATCAGTACATCGGCGGGGCGGAGCATGCCATCCTGCACCTCATCTATTCGCGCTTTTGGACGAAGTTCATGCGCGATATTGGGCTGGTGAAGGACTCGGAACCGATCGAACGCCTGTTCACCCTGGGTATGGTCACCAGAGGCGGGGCCAAGATGTCGAAGAGCCTGGGAAATATAGTCTCTCCCGACGAAATCGTGGCGAAGTATGGCGCCGATGCTGCCCGCATGTATACCCTGTTCGCCGCGCCTTCCGACCGTGATCTTGATTGGCAGGACACCGGTGTCGAGGGCATCAGCCGATTCCTGTCGCGCGTCTATCGGTTCGTGATGCGTAATGCGCGGCCGGCGGGCCAAGCTCAAAACCTTCACGGTGTCGCCGCGAGCGGCATCGAGGGATCAGGCGTTTCGTTAGGGGCGCCATCGCTCTCCCCCGGCGCGCGCAAGGTGCAGCGCAAGCTGCACCAGACCATCCGGCGCATCACCGAAGATTTCGCTGGACGCTGGCACTTCAACACGTCTATTGCGGCCATCATGGGATTGGTGAACGAACTGTACGCCTATCAAGAAAATATGCAGGGCGGTACCGAACCGGCTGCACCCTCGGCGCTGATGGCCGACGTACAACGGAAGCTGGTGCTGATGCTGGCTCCGTTTGCTCCCTATCTCGCCGCCGAGTTGTGGGAGACGCTGGACGAGACTTCACCTCTTCTCCGCCAGCCGTGGCCGCAGTACGACCCGGCACTCGCCAAGGAAGACGAAATCGAGATGGCAGTACAAGTCAACGGCAAAGTCCGCTCGCGCATCATCGTACCGGCCGATGCGGAGGAAGCCCAAATCCGCGAAACCGCCCTCGCCGACGAGAAGATTAAGGCCGCGATAGCAGGCAAAGACATCGTCAAGGTGCTGGTAGTGAAGGGCAGGTTGGTGAATATTGTCGTGAAGTAACCGAAACTTGCTTCTGTCTGATGAACGTTCGGCCACCTTCTGTGCCGGCCTGCACAAGCACGGTTTGTGCTCGTCCGGACTTTCCGGGCCCGACATAATCCGGACAATCCGTATTTTTGCCGCAAAGGGTCGGTTGGCTGTTGGGAAGCCAATCTGGGTTAGGCTGGAACTTGGAACCGGTTTCGACCGGCAACACTCTACCGCCTGCGCAAGCTACGGGGTCACTTCAACTCGGCAACCTTTCAATGGCGACTCCGCGAATTCTGAAAGGCCGAGGAGTCGTTATCCCCGTGACGCGGAATCCCCAATTATCCACCCGTAACACCGGCTTTGACCGGTGGCCCACAACTGCCCCGTTGCAAAAGGGGCTTACATGGGCAGCCGCCACCTATTGCCCCCTTGGTGAAATTGGACAGAGGCCAAGTCACTTCTGTAACTCCGCCAGCGCCTTCTTTACCTTTTGCGCGTCTGCGCTATCCGGACTGAGCTTCAGATACGCCTCGTAGCTTTCTCGCGCCTCAGCATTCCTGCCGAGCCTCTGCTGCGCCTGGCCCAGTCCAATCAAGGCGGCGGCAGAATCGGGATCCAGCTCCACAGCTTCCTTCAAACGCGATTCGGCCGCGATGTAATTTTTCTCATTGAGGTAGTAATAGCCGACTTCGATGTCCTTTGATACCTCTTGGGCCCTCTTTTGCTCCTCTGTCAGTACGTTGCCCTGTGGCGGGGGCGCAGGCGATGACCAGCAAGCAT
>Ga0306920_100013445_pt1 | contig 11155 bp, 8 predicted proteins | sample flu12Cox44000170_FD_204666 | JGI IMG/M metagenome (GOLD analysis project Ga0306920, IMG submission 204666) | Lab enrichment of tropical soil microbial communities from Luquillo Experimental Forest, Puerto Rico - flux4day.12C.oxic.44.000.170 (v2)... | ecosystem: Environmental > Terrestrial >...
ATGGCCTGCGACCTCGATACGGCCGAACGTCGGTACGAGATAACCGGTCAACATGCGAAAAATCGTGCTCTTGCCCGAGCCGTTCGGCCCGAGCAGGCCCACGATCTCGCCTTGCTCGATGGCAAAGGAAACGTCCGTGACGGCGCGACGCGGCCCGTACCATTTAGTGACATGCTGCGCCAGCACCAGAGGGGACATCACCTCACACTCCCCGTACGGAACAAGCGATCGCGCAGCAGATGCCGGACAAACGCAATCCCGGGCACGCGGCCCGGGATTTCAACCTGCTCACGGAGCGGCCCGCCTTCAATTACTCATAGAATTCGGGCGAATGCTTGTGCGCCTTGTACACGTCCGGATCGTGCGCGAAGATGATGTCGCCGCCCTCGATGTCATGCACCCGCTTCACCCAGGCATAGGCGTCGAGCATCCCGGGGGGATCATAAACGCTGCCGACGCTCGGCAGGATGTTCTTGTCGAGATTCTCCTGCAGATAGATGGCGTCGCTGGTCAGCACCACGGTCCCGGTCTTCGGCATGCGCACGACCAGGATCTGGCTGCCAGGGGTATGCGACACCGTCCGGTGGATATAGATGCTGTTGTCGCCGAACAGATCAAGATCGCCGTCGAGCTCGATCGTTTTGTACTTGCTCGGCATGGGGCCGCCCACGCTGTTGCGCAGCATGGCAAAGTCGTCCGTGATGAAGAACGTGGCATAGCCCGGCGCGGGCCAAAACGCGTTCTTGATCTCGTCGCGCTGATACACGAACGTCGAATCCAGGAACTTGCCGATGTTGCCAGCGTGGTCGACGTGGAAGTGGCCGAGCACCACGTATTTGACGTCCGAAGGCTTGACGTTGATCTTGCCGAGCTGCGCGTCGATGGCGATATCCGGCGAGCGGCCCGGATCAAGCGCCTTCACGAACGGCCCCCAATAGTCGGCATTGGTGATGATCTTGTCGTTGTTGCCGCAGTCGAACAGCACATCCCCCTTGGGGTGCCGGATCAGGAAGAAGCCTACGGGAATCTGAACCTTGCCGCTGGCGCCATTCTGGATAAGCGACTTGTCGAGATTGAGCGCCCCTGAGCTGAACACGTACAGCTTCATCTCTTTGGGGGCGTCTGCGGCCATCGCCCCGGCGGCGGTCAAGAGCAGTCCTACCGTTAAGGTGCCAAGGACTTTCGCACAACGCAGCAGCATGTCGTCCTCCCGGTTTTAAACGTGATCTTTTTTGGACTTGGGCGTTTGTACCACAAGATTGTGGCGGTTGTGCAGGTAGCGGCACAGCCGCTCAATTAATCCATGTGATTGCCAAGGCTGCTTGCTGCGCGGCAGCAAGCTGAGGATCAGTCAGGACAAACCGCGCACTGTGCCTACGTTATTTCACCGGGCGAGATATCGCCTGGCGAATATTCTCAATGCTCCCCGCCAGACCAGCTTCCGGTTTCGGTCCATCCCGCAAATCGCTCAATGGCAAAGGGCGTCAGCGGCGAGGTCGAGCGCCCCCCGGTGATGAGCTCTGCGATGATCGGGCCGATCACCGGGCCGAGTTGAAAACCGTGCCCGGAAAAGCCGAACGCATGCACGAGCTGCGGCGTGGTCGAGGAGAAGCCGATGACAGGGATATGGTCCGGCATCTGGCCATCCATGCCGCTCCAGGTGCGGATCACGTGCGCACCGGCGAGCGCCGGCACGATGTCGATGGCACGCGCCATGCCGCCGAGCGAGCCCTCGGTGCTCGGCCGTGCCAGACCGCACTCGGCGTCGCCCCAGCCACGGCCGCCGCCGAAGATGACGTTGCCGCGGTGGATTTGCCGGACATAGATGTCGCCGCCGCAGACGCCGATCGACCGCGAGACGAAGTATGGCAGCGGCTCGGTCACCAGCATGTTGGGCGTCAGCGGTGACACCGGCGCACACTCGCCGAACCAAGATGCGACCAAGCCCGCGCCTGCCCCCGCGGCATTGACGAGCCAGCGGCTCTTGGTGCTGACCCCTTCCGCTTCGATCTCGAATCCGTCGCCGGTTGATGCGGCATGGCGGACCGGCGCGAACTCGCGGATCTCCGCGCCCAACCGGCGCGCCAGGCGGGCATAGGCCGGCCCGACCACGCGCGGATTGGCCTGGCCATCGGTGGGCGACAGCGACGCGCCGACGACATTCGCTCCAAGCCAAGGCAGTTCGTCGCGGATGGCGTTGGCGCCGAGCAGCGTCAAGTCCAGTCCGTGCGCGCGCGCACTCTCCGCGTAGCGCTCCAGTTCCGCCATGTCGGCCTCGGAACGCGCCAACTTGATGTGTCCGCTCACCTCGAACTCGACGTCTTCACCGAGCGTACGATTGAGATCATCCCACAACGCGCGCGCCCGGCGCGCCAGCGGCAGTTCGGCCAGATGGCGTCCCTGCTGGCGCACGCCGCCGAAATTGACGCCGCTCGCGCCGGCGCCGCACAGCCGTTTCTCCAGCACCGCCACCGTGAGCCCCGCCTCGCGCAACGCAACTGCGGCCGCGCAGGCCGCCGTACCGCCACCAATGACCGCGACGTCAACGACAAGCTTCTCGGTCATGGCAAGCCTGCGATCGGAACGGGCTTGATCGGGGGATTGCCGCGCAGGCGGCCGACCGCGGCGATGTCGCCGCCGCGGGCCCGCGCCAAAATCTCCGCAGCCGCATGACCACAGACCCTGCCCTGGCAGCGGCCCATGCCGATGCGCGTGAACGCCTTGAGACGGTTCATCTCATGTGCATCGCGCTCGCTTGCGGTGGCGCGCAGTGTTCCGGCGGTGATGCCTTCGCAGCGGCAGATGATCTCGTCGTCCGCGATGTCATCCAGCAGATGCGCGGGATAGGGATAGGCATCCTCCAGCGCGCTGCGAAAGCGCGCCTGACGCGCGAGCTTGCGGTCGACCTCCGCCATGCGGGACCGGTCGATGCTTCGGCCGAGATCATCGAGCAGAGCGAGCGCAGCTCGCTCCCCCTGCAGCTCAGCGACATCAGCGCCGCCGATGCCGGCGCCGTCACCGGCAAGATAGATTCCGCTCGCGCTCGAACGGCCGGCAAGATCGCGCTCCGGAAGCCATTGCCTCGCCGTCGTGTCGAAGGTGAATGTGCAGCCGGCAAGATCGGCGAGCTGGGTCTCGCTGCGGAGGCCAAACGATGCCCCGACGGCGTCGCAGGCCACGCGATGCTCGCGGCCCGCCGGATCGCGCCACCAAAGGGCCCGAACCCGCTTTTCTCCTTCGACACCGAACGCGCGCACGTCGGAGCGAACGGTCAGGCCGGACGCGCTGTTCCGCGCCACATACCAGAATCCCTTGGCCAGCGTGCGCACCTCCGCAAGCATCAGGTGCGCGTTTTGCAGCTTGGCGAAAAACGGCGTGACATCGAGCACGGCAGCAATCTCGGCGCCCGCCTTGGCATATTGATGAGCGATCAGCGGTAACAAAGGCCCGGCGCCGACAAAGGCGACACGGCAGCCGATCGAAACGCCCTGCGCCTTCAATGCGATCTGCGCGCCGCCGAGGGTAAAGACGCCCGGCAATGTCCAGCCCGGAAACGGCAGCACGCGATCCATCGCGCCGCTGGCGATGATCAACTTGTCGAATGCGACGGCGCCGTGGCCAGCCGGCCCGATGGTGTCGAGGCGCCGCTCGAACACATTCCAGACCAGCGTGCGCGGGCGGTAGTCGATCGCTTCACCAAGGCGACCAGGAATGGCGTGAAGCGCGGCCGCCTTCCTCGCCTCGAAGCCGTAGAGTGTCTTCGCAGGTCGCGAGGCGCCAGGCGGTGGCTGACGATAGATCTGCCCGCCCGGCCGTTCCGCTTCGTCGATCAGGATGGGCCGCAGGCCACCGCGCACCAGCGCTTCAGTGGCGCGCAAGCCCGCCGGGCCGGCCCCGATGACGACGACGCGATCAGCCATGATCGGCTCCTCGGATCACCACCGCCATGCCGGGCTCGACCGGCGTGGTGCAGGCGCGAACGCGACCGCCGCCCGCGAGACCGACCCAGCAATCCTGACAGGCCGCCATCAGGCAAAAGCCGGCGCGGTCGGCATCACCGAATTCGAAACGGCGCAGCGAGGAGCGGTGCAGCAGGATCGCTGTCAGCAGCAGATCGCCCTCGCGCGCTTCAGCCGCTTCGCCGTCGATGGTGAACGGGATTGGCGCGCCCGCGCGCGGAACGAGGCGCCGGAACAAGCCCGTCTTCGCCGTGCCGGTCACGTCATGCCCCCTGAGCCACCACATCATCGCGAATGCAGGCCACGCGTCGGCCGGGCGTAATCTCCCGCAACACCGGGACGGTCTCGGCGCAGGCCGCGATCGCGTGCGGGCAGCGCGTGCGAAACACGCAGCCTGACGGCGGCGACGTAGGGCTCGGCAGCTCGCCCGACGCCGTCTGGCGCGACCGCTTCCCGCCGTGGATCGATGGCGTCGCCGCAATCAGCGCCCGTGTATAGGGATGTGCCGCCGCGCGTAGAGTGTCCGCCGATGGCCCCTCCTCGACGACCCGGCCGAGATACATCACGACCACGCGCTCGCAGAGATGCCGCACCACGTGCAGGTCGTGGCTGATGAAAACCAGGGCCAGCGCGAAGCTCGAGCGCAGTTCAGCGAGCAAGGTCACGATCTGCGCCTGCACTGAAACATCCAGTGCGGAGACCGGCTCGTCGGCGACGATGAACTCCGGTTCGGTCGCAAGCGAGCGCGCAATCGCGATACGCTGGCGCTGCCCGCCGGAAAATTCATGCGGCAAGCGGTCGGCATGGCCGGGATCGAGCCCGACCCGCCGCAACAGATCGTTCACTCGCGCGCGCGCCTCTCCTCGCCTTGCAAGGCCGTGGATGAGGAGGCCATCGGCGATCTGGGCGCCGGCAGCGCGCCTAGGATCGAGGCTGGCATAGGGATCCTGAAAAATCATCTGCATGCGCGCGCGCAACCTGCGGCGCATCGACGGCGTCAGGTCTTCGAGCGGACGCCCGTCGAACACGACGCGGCCGCTGGTCGGCGGCAGCAGATGCAGCAGCATGCGGCCGAGCGTCGACTTGCCGCAGCCGGACTCACCGACAACGCCCACCGCCTCGCCGCGGCCGACGATCAGATCGACGTCGCGCACCGCCTTGATCTCATTGCGAGTGAGCCAGCCGCCGCGGCTGCGGAAGCTCCGCGACACATTCTCGGCCCGAACCAGTGGCGCGCTCATGCGACCTCCCGCCATCTGAGGCAGCGCGAGGCGCGCCCGGGACCCGCCTCGACAAAGGCAGGCTTGATGGAATGACAGCTGTCCACGGCGCGCGTGCAGCGCGGGGCAAACGTGCAGCCGGCGGGCAACGCATGCGGCGGCGGCACTGAGCCTGGAATGGCGGTGAGCTCTGCGCGGTCGCCTTCCGGCGCGCTCGCCATCAGTGCGGCGGTGTAGGGATGGCGCGGCTCGGCGAACACCTCGGCGACCGGACCTTCCTCGACGATCTCGCCCGCATACATGACGCAGACCCGGTCCGCGACCTCGGCGACGACGGCGAGATTGTGGGTGATGAAGACCAGTCCCATGTCGCCCTTGGTCTTGAGCTTGGCCAGCAGATCCAGGATCTGCGCCTGGATGGTGACATCGAGCGCGGTGGTCGGCTCGTCTGCAATCAACAGCCGCGGCCCGTTGGCAACGGCTGACGCGATCATGGAGCGCTGACGCTGGCCGCCCGACAGTTCATGCGGATAGGCGCGCGCGCGTTGGCGCGGATCGGGCAGACCGACATCGCCGAGTAGTTTTGTCGCGCTTGCTGCCGCTTCCTTTCCCGTTACGTCGCGGTGCACGCGAATCGCTTCCGCAACCTGATCGCCAATCCGGTGCACCGGATTGAGACTGCTGCCCGGGTCCTGAAACACCATCGCAATCTCGTCGCCGCGGAGCCGGCGCATGTCGGCTTCCGGCAGTTGCGCCAGATCGTGCGGCCGCCCGGCGCGATCGACAAACAGCACGCGGCCCTTGACGATCCGCATCGATGCCGGCAGCAGGCCAAGCAACGCAAGCCCGCTCAGCGTCTTTCCCGAGCCGCTCTCGCCGACCAGCGCCAGCGTCTCGCCCGGCGCGAGCGTGAGCGACAGATCGCGGACGGGACGCACCGGCCCGGTCGGCGAATCGATCTCGATCGTGAGCGCCTCGACCGACAACAGGGACGACGGCGCCGGCGCAGGTCCGACGCTGGGAAAGATACGCGCGGCGGCCCGCTTTAACCAGGGGATCTCCGACACGCTGCCGCGCGGGTCGAGCACGTCGCGCAAGCTGTCGCACAAGAGATTAAAGGCGAGGATAGTGCCGGTGAGCGCTAGGCACGGCCACAGCAAAAGCCACGGCGCCTGCTCCATGGTCGAGCGCGCGCCGCGGATCATCAGGCCCCAGGACGGCGCGGGCGGAACAACGCCGAGCCCCAGGAAGGAAAGCCCGCTCTCCAGCACCATGGCGGCCGCGACCGTCAGCGAAAACTGCACCAGCAGCGGCGGCGCGACGTTGGGCAGGATCGTGCGCGTCAGAATGCGTGCGGGCCGCGCGCCCAGCGCCTCCTGCGCCGTGACATAGTCGAGCCCGCGCGTGGCGAGCGTCGCGGCGAAGGCGACGCGGGTGTACCCCGGCGCATAAAGGATGGTGAGGGCAACCACCAGCGTGACCGCGCCGGGGCCCATCAGGGTCACGACCAGAAGCGCCAGCAGGATCGGCGGAAACGAGACGATCGCCTCCGTCGAGCGCACCGTGAGGAGCTCGACCAGGCCACGCGCGTATCCACCGAGCAACCCAAGTGTGGTGCCGATCACGCCTGCGAACATCGCCGACAGGAACGCCACCGCGAGCGATACGCGCGCGCCCCATATGACACGAGACAGCACGTCGCGGCCATATTCGTCCTGGCCGAGCCAATGCGCCGATGAGGGAAGCGCAAGCCGTGCCGGCACGTCCATCTTCACGGGATCGGCAAGCGGCAGGAGTGGTGCTGCGAGCGCAATGGCGATGATCCCGGCGACAACGGCGGCGGAGAGATAGAGCCGGTGGGTCGCGCTCCCTGCCATCAGCCGTGCCGGACGCGCGGGTCGATCACCGCATAGAGCAGATCGACCACCAGGTTGATGATGACAAGCACGACCGAAATCACCAGCACGATGCCGACCACCTCGGGATAGTCGCGCTGCTCGACCGCGCGCACAAGGTCGCCGGACAGCCCCGGCCAGTTGAACACGAACTCGACCAGCACCGTTCCGCCGAGGAGCGAGCCCATATGCAGCGCCAGCACCGTGACGACGGGGATCAGCGCGTTGCGGATGACGTGATGCATCACGATGCGGCGCGCGGAAAGCCCTTTGGCGTGGGCCGTTCGAACATAGTCGCGCCTGAGCACCTCCAGCACCGAGGTGCGGGTCATGCGAAACACCACGGCGCCGAGGCCGACCGCGATGGTGGCGGCGGGCATCAGCAAGAGCAGCAAGTGCTGCGCCGGGTCGCGCGTAAACGGCACGAAGCCTCCGGCCGGAACCAGGCGGAGCTTTTGCGCGAACACGAGCACCGCGAGCGTGCCGACCACGAAGACCGGCACGGACAGGCCGAGCCCGGCGGCAGCCGAAAGGATGCGATCGATCGGGCGCCCCGTGCGCAGCGCCGCGATCGTGCCGAGTGGAAGGCCGAGCATTGTCGCGATCAGACCGGCAGCCAGGATCAGTTCGAGCGTGCGCGGCAGATGCAGCGCGATCTCTTCGGCGACCGAGTGGTCGTCGAGCAACGAGCTGCCGAGATCCCCGCGCAACAGACCGCAGACATAAGCGAGATATTGCGTGAGGATCGGCTGATCGAGGCCGAGCTTTTCGCGGAGCTCCGCTACGGCCGCCGGATCGGGCGCGACACCGCCCTGAGCGAGCAGCAGCTCCGCGGGATCGCCGGGCACGACGTGAATGACCAGAAAGACGATCGTGACCACGGCCCAGATCAGGGCGAGCGCAACAGCAATTCGTGCCAGCGCGTAACGCAGCATCATCAGCCGACCGAAACGTCTTCGAAGGTCGTCCCTGAATAGAAGGTGAGCGCGCCGGGACGATTCTTGAAGCCGGAGACGCGCTTCTGCATGGCATAGCCCTGGCTGCGCCAGGCAACGCCGACGATCGGCGTCTCCTCGATCGCGAGCGCTTCGAGCTCCTTGTAGATCGCCTTGCGCTTGTCGCGATCGAACTCGGCGCTGCCGGCCTTGATCAGCGCGGTGATCTTGCTGGTCTTGAGACCGAACGAGCGCGTATAGGCGGCCGAGAGCGACCCATCGATTGCTTTGGCGATGCCATCAGGATCGTTGCTGTCGGCGGCGTCGCCCATCACGGCGAGATCGTACTGTCCCTTGTTGCCGATGCTGACGCGCGTCGCCCAATCCGGAAGATTGAGCTCCGCTCTGATGCCGATCGCCGCGAGATTTTGCTGAACGACCTCGGCCGTATCCTTGTGCATGCCGTATTGCGCGGTCGACAAGAGCGAACAGCCAAAGCCGTCGGCATGGCCGGCCTCGCTGAGTAGCTTCTTGGCGAGCGCGGGATCATGGGCCCAGCCGTTCTCATATTCGGGGTTGAAGAACTCGCTGGTCTTCAGGATCGGCAGATGCGCAAGGCGCGAGCCGCGACCGAAAAATGCCGCCTTGACGACCTCTTCGCGCTTGATGGCGTGGGCCACCGCCCTGCGCACGCGCGCGTCGTCGAACGGCGGCTTGGTCGCATTGAAGACCAGATACATGTAGGGACCGTCGACCGCATCGAGCGAGAGATTGGTGTCCTTGCTGATCGTCTCCATCGCTTGCCAGGGCACATATTCGATGAGATCGACGTCACCGGCCTGCAACGCGGCCACGCGCAGATTTTCGTCGGCATAGGCGACCGCACGGATCGCCTTCAGTTTCGGCAGGCCTGGCTTGTAGTATTTGGGGAACGCCTCGAGATCGATCGCGACCCCGCGCTCCTGCGCCTTGATCGTGAACGGACCCGCACCGACCAGCGCCTTGGGGTCCGAGACGCGCGAGACGATCGGCATATGAAAATTGGCGAGCGTGACCGGCAGGATCGCCACCGGCTCCTTCATCACAAAGCGCACGGTCTTGTCGTCGGGCGTCTCGATCTTGTCGATGCTCTGCATCTGCGTGCGCAGATAGGCGGTGGATTTTTCGCCCGCGACCTGCTCGATGGTCCATTTGACGTCGGCGCTCGTGACCTTCTCGCCGTTCTGGAAGGTCGCATCGCGCAGCTTGAACACCCAGGCCGTCGTTCCCTCTGGCGCCCAGCTTTCCGCGAGCTCGGCGCGCAGGCTGCCATCAGGCGCAAAACCGGTGAGGCCCCGATGGATCATCAGCTTGACGGTCGCAGCCGCCGTACCGGTGTTGGCCCAGGGCTGAATGCTCGGCGGATAACTCGATAGTCCAAAGGTCATCGTGCCTGGCGTCGCCGCGCGTGCCCCTCTCATGCGCAGGAACGGAAGCGCCGCGGCGCCAGCGAGGACGGAGCGACGGGAGACGTTCATGGACATGACGCAAATCCTCAGGGGTTGAAGCCATAGATGTCACGCGCGGTCTTGGCATCGATCACGCCCTCTGCCAGATCACGCGCGACCGCCGCGCGCTCGCGCTCCGCCGGTGGGCCGTAGCCGCCGGCGCCCGGCGTGATCACCTCGAACCAGTCGCCGGCCTTCAGCTCGGCGGCATCGCGAACGAACTTGACGCCCGGCCCCGGCACCATCTGGCCATGGGCGCCCGGCAGTCCGCCGTAAAGGCCCCAGGATTGCGAGCGCAGGCGCGAGACATCGACGCGAACGCGGCAGTCGGCCTCGGCGCGATAGACCCGCCTCAGCCCCATGCCGCCGCGGAATTTGCCGGCGCCGCCGGAGCCGTCGACCATTTCATAGCGCATCAGCGTGAGCGGGTATTCGAGCTCGAGCGCCTCGACCGGCAGGTTCGATGTGTTTGTCGTGTGGACATGCACGCCATCGAGGCCGTCCTTGGTCGGCCGCGCGCCCGCGCCGCCGCCCATGGTCTCGACATAGACCCAGATCGTGCCGTCCTTCGGCATCTCGCCGCTGAACGTCGCCACGCAGCACGAGCTGTTGGTGCAGGCCGAGACGCGCGTGGGAACGGCGTGCGACAGGGCGCCGAGAATGAGATCAGAAACCCGCTGGCAGGTCTGCACACGGCCGTTGACTGCGGCCGGATGCCTGCAATTGAGAATGGTGCCTTCCGCCGCGGTGATGGTGAGCGGCCGAGCCAGACCTGCATTCGGCAGGATGGTCGGATCGACCACCGATTTGACCATATAATAGGTGGTGGCGAGCAGCGCCGTGTAGGTCATGTTGATGCCGGCACGGACCTGCGGCGGGCTGTCGAAATGCAGGCGCATCTGGTCGCCCGCAATGGTGATCGTGACCGAGATCGGCAGCGTGCCCTCGATCTCCGGATTGTCGAACACATCATCGAAGCGGTAGGTGCCATCAGGGATCGCGGCGATGCCGGCGCGCATCTTGCGCTCGGCGTAGTCGAGCAGCGCCTCGCCGGCCGCGAGCACGACGTCGGTGCCGTACTTGGCGCACAGCGCCTGAAAACGCTGCACGCCGACGCGGTTCGCCGCCATCTGCGCGCGGAGGTCGGAGAGACGCTCGCGCGGCACCTGGCAGTTCAACAGGATCAGGTCGAGCACGTCCTTCTGCAACTCGCCGGCCTTGTAAAGGCGAATGGTCGGGATGCGCAGCCCCTCCTGGTAGATGTGCGCATGGCCGCGGTCGGCAAAGTCAGAGTGATGCGCGAGATTGACGGTCCAGGCGACGATGCGGCCGTCGACGAAAATGGGTTCGGCCAGCACGATATCGGGAAGATGCGTGCCGCCGCCCTCATAGGCATCGTTGCCGACGAAGACGTCGCCGGGCCGCATGGACTCGACCGCGTGCTGCTTGAGGATCTGCGGCACGATGCCGATGAAGCTGCCGAGATGGATCGGAATGTGCTCGGCCTGGCAAAGCGTCTGGCCCTGGACATTGAACAGTGCGGTCGAGCAGTCGCGCCGCTCCTTGATGTTGGTGGAATAGGACGCGCGGATCAGCGCCTCGCCGGTTTCCTCCACGATCGAAGACAGCGACGCACCGATCACCTCGACGGTGATCGGA
>Ga0306920_100013447_pt1 | contig 11155 bp, 10 predicted proteins | sample flu12Cox44000170_FD_204666 | JGI IMG/M metagenome (GOLD analysis project Ga0306920, IMG submission 204666) | Lab enrichment of tropical soil microbial communities from Luquillo Experimental Forest, Puerto Rico - flux4day.12C.oxic.44.000.170 (v2)... | ecosystem: Environmental > Terrestrial >...
GGAAACCGCGGCACTTGGGCGTTGAAGGCCATCATATAGCGCCTGGGACAATGGCCACAGCATTCTCTAACGGTCAAACCATGAACAAACTCATCTTGGCTTCGCTACTGCGGATGCCCCACATTTAGTTGGAACTTGAGAAAAGGAAGCAGCGGCTCTCGCCCGAACTCGGATAGAGTTCGAGTTGCGAATCCCTTTTAAAGGAGAGAGCCGCCGAGAGGAAGAAATATCAGAGGAAACTCCGCAAGTCCAGTCACAAGTCGGAGATCGTGCGAGGGGAAGAATTGCTGGTACGGGTGCCGTTGCCGATGGCCGAAGTGTGGGCAGCGAACGTTGACAAGTCATAACTAAAGTATTAACTTGCAAGACCGGTCGGGCTAAACCCTCTGCTCGACTGTCCTCAGAATGAAGCCCCTGGAGAAAAGCGATGAAATGCAATCGCCTTCTTCTTCCGCTCGTTTTCTTCGTTCTCACAACGCCTTTGCTGGCGCAATCGAATTCCCTGAGTTTTGCGCCCGCTGTTTCATACTTGTCGGGGGGAGAGGGCGTCGAGTCAGTAACAGTTGCAGATGTAAACGGAGATCGCAAGCCAGACCTAGTGGTCGCTAGCGGTTGTTGTGTTGGTGTGCTGTTAGGCAACGGCGATGGAACATTTCAAACCTCGGTCACGAACGACTCAGGCGGGCGCCTACCTGAATCAGTGGCCGTGGCCGACGTAAATGGAGATGGTAAGCCTGATATTTTGGTGGCGAATGTGTGTTCGAACACTGTCCCTTTTCCCTGTTTGAACGGCGAGGGTGCCGTGGGAGTGCTGTTGGGCAATGGCGACGGAACCTTTCGTCCGGCCGTGAGTTACGCGTCCGGCGGGTCCACCGGCGGTGCCTATTTTCTGGCAGTCGCAGATGTCAACGGAGACGGTAAGCCTGATATTTTGGTGGCGAATGAATGTTCCAACACCGACTGCTTCGGTAGGGTTAGCGTTCTGCTAGGGAATGGGGACGGGACGTTTCAGCCGGCGGTGAGCTATAGCTCGGGTGGCTTATTTGCCTTCTCGCTGGCGGTGGGCGATGTGAACGGGGACGGTAAGCTGGACGTGCTAGTGGTGAATCTCTGTGCTGATGACTTGTGTGCGAGTGGCTCAGTCGGAGTGCTGTTAGGAAACGGGGATGGGACGTTCAAACCAGCGCAAAGAATAGTCGGGCTGGATGCCCTTTCCGTGTCCGTCGGCGATGTGAATGAGGACGGTAAGTTGGACCTGGTCGTCGCGGGTGGCTTCGAGGGCTTCGTAGGCATCCTTTTGGGGAATGGGGATGGTACGTTCCAACCGGCAATGACGTACGCCTCTGGTGGAATAAATTCCTGGTCCGTGGCGGTGGGCGATGTGAACGGGGACGGCAAGCTGGACGTGCTGGTGGCGAATCGCTGTGTCGATGGCTTGTGTGCGAGTACAGTCGGAGTGCTGTTAGGAAACGGGGATGGGACGTTTCAGACAGCGTTGAACTTTGACCCAGGTGGCTTTTCATCCAGGTCCCTAACGGTGAGGGATGTTAGTGGCGATGGCAAGCTGGACGTAGAGGTCGCGAACGAAATCGGAGGCGTGGGTGTGCTCATTAATACCACTCCTTCTCCATACAAGGCCTTCGTGCAACAACCTATCAACCCCGATCAGCATCTTCGGAATCGTAGTCGGTCAAGCGGTGTTCGCGCTTAAATCAGTACGTTTACAACCTTCGAACATCTTCAGCGGGTGTGCTGTATATCGTCTCATCCGCCATGACAGCCCAACTGCCTGCCGCGTTCTTTTTCCACACTACGCCGGTAAGAGATTGGTGAAACGCGAGCCAGGGCAACAGCTCTGAACAGTGATGCGGTCCAAGCTGGGGTCATCTTTCGAGAAGCAAGGAACCAGCGAGCTTGACTCGAGGCCCTTCTCGTACGCCCCGTCCCACCCGTTTTTCGGTTGGCCTTGATACGAAACTCCCGATTTTCAGGGAGACTCCGAAACGAAAAGGTGAATGTAGGAGATGAATATCAGAAGGAAAAGTACACACGCCAAGGCGATCCCGAAACCCTTCAACAGGGACGCTCGGCGGCGGTCGCCATGGTGGACGCGGCGGTAGTAGAACGGATGATGTGACACGTCGTCGCAGAGGATTTCTTTGTCGAGAGGAGGGCTGACGTCAAGGGGCTGATGTCAACTTACCATATCATTTGGTATGGCCTCCTTGACTACGGTTACCCGCGGCGCTTGGGTGCTATTCCCCGCCGCAACAGGACCGAAGCCGCAGCTAGCCGAAGTGATCTAAACCGTATTGGCTGCCGATGAGCTATTGAACTCCTGAAGGCTATGCGGCTGTCGTACTTAGCATGCGGGGAAGAAAACACCCACCGCGTTGAGCTGAAGCGACCTAGCGGACGCAAAACCTTGATCGACATACTCTGGCGAATGCTCCCACGGAACGGCGGGCGCTCGCTTTTCCTGCTCTGTCCTTACTGCAATAAGGCGCGGCGCTTCGCCTACGGGTGGGAATGGGACAGTTTTTCGCGGCGGCATAACGTTAGCCAGGGGAACTGGTTGGTGCCGTAAGTCTTGTAATCGGCTGCGCTACGCATCGGAGACTGGCGCAGAGCGCATCAAGCCATCTTCAGCCAAAAAACGAACAACGCCGCAACCACTGCTACGCCCAACCACATGGGCGATCGACGAAGTAACCAGATCACTGTCACGGGTAGTCCAGCGAAGAAGGCCCAAAATTTCAACGGGTATACGGCTCTCCATGCGCTGACAAAAGTGCTGACTGCAACCGCGTCCATTGATGCCTGCGTAGAATCGGAAATTTCATTCGGCGAAACCGATTGCCCATTGCTAGTCACTGGACCCGGCACAAATAACAAAACCAATAGAACCATGGCGAAGACGAGACCTAGCGTACCAAAATCAAGTTGATTCGGCTGTTTCGCTGGGTCCTCAATATCGCTGGCGAGTTGTAAATTCGGACGCTCATCTGACCAACGCTCTAGCCCTGACAATGCTTGCCCAAAGACCCATGAGATAACGATGGCCACGTATGCGAGTGCAAGGAAGACCCAGAACATAGCCCTACTCCGAGGAAAGTCCCGAGGGTACCGGAAGCTTAGCTATTTCGACCCGAGCGCCGGTCAAGCCGCAGAGGCAACAGGTGTCACTCGTCAGACGACGTGAGGACGTAGCCGCGAAGCCCCTACCCGGACCGCTCGTCATTGCAACTGGTGGTACGTCGCGCATACAGCCTTTCAACGCTTGGTCGCCCGCCTAGGCGCCGATTCTGTGATCGAAACAGCGAAGATTCCAGCGGCCACAACCGCCAGGGCGAACAGCAGCAAGAAGGCAATCAAAGTTGGCGCCTTACCCCTGGGGAAATTTCATAGCAGTTTTAGTACCATCTAGGACTTGGCTTTTTTCAGCTACTTACGAGGCCTCGATGGGCTGGGAGTACGTTATATCTACATAGAAAGCGTCAAAAACGGCGGGCGTTGGATAAGCGCATCGGAACGGGATATTGAGTGATTTCCTCAGGCCCGCCTAAGCTGTTGCCGGTAGGGGGACCCCCCCGGCTGGGGGCTTCTACCCCCCACCCTTGGCAGGGTGCGAAAACCAACCGACCTAAGACCTAAGCCCGTCCCGCCACGGTGGGGGAAGTACCGGCGGGGGCGCCCACCCCGGGCCCTAGAGATGGCCTTCTGCGCTGTGGCTCAGTGGCTGTTGATCCCGGCCAGGGCTATTTCCGCTCAGGACGTCGCGCACCTTGATTGCCAGTTCATCCGGACTGAACGGTTTCTCGATGAAGGCCGTTCCTGGGCTGAGAATCCCGATACTAATTGCGTCATCCTCTGTATGGGCTGACATGTAAAGCACTTTCAAGCTCGAGCGCAGCTTAGCCAGCCGTTCGACCAACTCGCGTCCTTTCATGCCGGGCATGACCACGTCTGTGAGCACCAAATCGATCGTTTCGTCGCGGGACCCCACGAACTGGATTGCTTCCGCGGCGCCACTTGCCTCAATCACGGAATACCCTCGTATCTTCAGGAACTCGCGCGTCATGCGCCGCACCGCATCGTCATCTTCCACCACAAGAATCCTCTCTTTTCCTTGAAGAGACCGTACCGTTGCCTCGGGTGCCTGAACGACTTCAACAGGTTCCTCAACGCGCGGGAGATAGATTTGAATGGTTGTCCCCACACCGAGTTTGCTAGAAACGGTGACGCAACCTCCGCTCTGGTTCACTGTCCCGTAAACAGTGGCCAAGCCCAGTCCACTCCCTTTGGTTCTGTCCTTGGTGGTGAAAAAGGGTTCGAAAAGATGCGACTGGGTCTCCTCGTCCATACCGTGCCCGGTATCGCGCACAGCAAGCATCACGTGGGGCCCGGCTTGAACTCCCGGATGAAGGCGGATCCAAGCGGCATCCAGATCGCAGTTCGCAGTTTGAATCGTCAACTCACCGCCGCGCGGCATGGCGTCCCGGGCATTGAATACCAAATTCATGATGATCTGTTCCAATTGCGCGAAGTCGGCCTTTACTCGCCCGAGTTCAGCATCGAGATCCATACTCAGCTTAATGTCCTCGCCGAGCACAGGGGGCAACACTTCCGCCACTTGAGTAACCAGGGCATTGACGTCCAGCACCCGCAGCTGGAGCACCTGCTTACGGCCCAAGGCTAAAAGCTTTCTCGTCAATGACGAGGCTCGATCCGCGGCCCTCACAATTTCGCTTAGCTCGCGGCGTAGGGTACTATCGAGGCCAACGTTGTTCTGTGACAGCGCCGCTTGGCCGCGGATGACCATGAGTAAGTTGTTGAAGTCGTGGGCCACGCCACCCGCTAGTCTGCCGACGGCCTTCATCTTCTGAGCATGGCGCAATGCTTCTTCTGCTTGTTCGCGTCCGGCGATCTCTCTTTCTAGCTCACGATTGGTGGCTTCCAGTTTTTTGACGTTTAGCTGCGCGCTCTCCGCCATATAGACAGCGAACGCCAGTATCAAAGCCATCAAAATGCCACCGCCAAGAATCACGGTCGGCAAAGGTGACCGTGCATAAGCCGTTGCCCATGAATGAGGCCAGACCAGCGCGCGCCACGTTACGTTCTGAAACTCAATGCTTGCTTCCTGGACATATGGTCCCTCTCGAGCCGGCTCAGCCACGGTTCGACTGTAAACAACCTCATTCCCATCGTATACTGCGACCCAATAGTCCGGTGCAACACCTTGAAGAATCGAGGAAAGCAACTCCTGATAGCGGAACACAGCAACGAGAAAACCGCTGAGTTCCTCCACAGAGTACATGGGCACGCAAATCAGGAAACCTCGACCGCCCTGTCGCAGATCGATGTTAGGTGCAACCATGGTGCTCTTGCTGTGGTCGGCGTTTTCGAGCGCGGCGCGTAACACGGGAACGGCGCCCAGATCAGCGCCGATTTCAGCTCTATTTCCTTCGTCTGAGGCCGCCCAGAGCACGTGGAATGTAGGGTCCACCCACTCGATCGCTTGGTATGCGGGGTAACCGCTCATTACCAGCCTCGCATCCGACTCCATGTCCTCGTCTGAGCGGTCGCGGGCCTGCCAGCGCCCGGCCAAGCGCTCTAATGGCAGGATGCGCGCTCTCAATTCTGACTCCGTTTTGGTCTTCACAAACGAGGCTTGCTCTTTCGCCGCAGACTGAATCTCAGCGTGCGAATGCGAGACCAGCAAATACCAAAAGGTCAAAGCAACTACGATTGTGGTCAGGCCAAAAATTGCTGGCAACAGTAACCGGTCAATGAAGCGTCTATGCATCAGAATTTTCAAACGTTTCTAGCTAATCTGCGGGCCCCCTGGGTACTCAAAGCTTTGCCATGAGTCAGCTTGAAAAAACAAACGCCATTATTACGGCGCTGACCACTATAACAGCCTCGCGCTTGCGACAGGTGCGAACCAGTGAAATCTCTCGGCCGGGGAAGGGACTCACTTCTCCATGGGGCAGGGCTGAAAGGGAGCCTGCCCGATTATAAGGCCGATTTGAGCTTTGGCGCCCTTGCCCTTCTTCCTTGGGCCTGCCGCGAGGTAACGGGCGCGAATGTGCCCGCCAAAGTGCTTGGAACCTTTTTTGGGATCCTCGGTATTCACTCTTTGTAGGGCAACCACAGCCGTGTTAGGACCATAATTCGGCGATGACTTTAGCTCCCGACGAGGATCTGATGCTCCAAGTGCGCGACGGCGCGGGCGAAATGCTGGGCGTGTTGTTTGATCGCTACCAAGCGCCTCTCTTCAACTTCTATTCGAAGCTGACGGGGAACCGGGCGCTCAGCGAGGACCTGGTCCAGGAGGTCTTCCTCCGCATCTTGAAATACCGCCAGAGTTAGTGCCCTGGAACGCCCTTCCGCCCGTGGATCTACCAGATTGCTCGCAACGCTCGCGTGGACCACTTTCGCAAGTTTCCCCAACAGACCACTCTCGAGCCGGAAATGCTCCCGCCGGTTATTCCTGCCGACTCCGTGGCGGAACAACAGGAAGTCGAACTCTTGCATCGTGCTCTTTTGCAGCTACCGGAGGAGAAGCGAGAAATCCTGCTTCTGCTCCGGTTTCAAGAGTTGAAGTACGAGGAAATCGCAACCCTTCTCGGCTGCGAACTAAGCACCGTGAAAACTCGCATCCACCGGGCCGTGCAAGAACTGCGCAAAAATTTTCATCAACTCACCCAGGATACGATGCCGAAGAAAGCGGCAGCTGCAGCGACAGAAAATACCCCTCCTCGAGGAGGCCACCATGAAGTGTGAACAAATAGCCGAACTCCTGCCGGACTATCTGCAAGGCAGCCTGACTCCCGATCAGAATCGCCGCGTCGAAGGTCACCTCGAACACTGTGCGGACTGCTTCGAAGAAGTTGCGGTCTGGCGGAAACTTTCGCTTCTGCCCGTCGAACGGCCCAGTGTGACGGCACGGGTTCGTTTTGAAGCCATGCTGCAGGCGTATCAGGCGGGGCGTTCTTATCAAACCGCTGCCAACCCGGAATGGAGAAAACACAATTCCGTGTGGAATGTGTTTCACTGGCTGCGCTCACCGCTCGGTGCTGCTGCTTGGAGCGTCGCGGTGCTCGTGATCGGGATTTACGCCGGCGTTCACCTGGCTGGTCCTAAGGCCCCAACCCCAGACTTGGCGGCCATGCAATCCGAACTTTCCAGCATGAAGCAGTTGGTTGTGCTCTCGATGCTGCAGCAGCAATCCGCCAGCGCCCGCCTCGAAGGTGTGACTTGGAGCACCCGCCAACAGCAACTCGATCCCCAGGTACTTTCCGCTCTCCTGCACACTCTACGTTACGACCAAAGCGTCGATGTGCGCTTGGCGGCGCTCGATGCACTCAGCCGACATTCGCGCCAGCCCCAGGTGTACAAAGGAATTCTCGATTCTCTGCAACGGGAGCAATCGCCCCTGGTGCAAGTGGCGCTGATCGACCTCATGCTCGAATGGCGAGACCGCGATGCGGCGCGCCGGCTCCAGGAGCTTGAGCAAACACCGAATCTGAATCCCACCGTGCGGCAGCGCGTGGAGTGGGCTAAGAGCAAACTGGATTGAGGAAGAGACCATGCGAAGCGTACGTTTTTTCACAGTATTGACCCTCTGCAGTTTGTTTCCAGTCTCCTTGATGGCTCAGTTCGGAAGCGCCGCGCCGGTCCCACAACCGGTGGTAAGAGTCTCCGGAGCTCTTCCGTTGGACCTTCATCTTCCGCTCACAGTCCCGGTGTCTCCCGACCACGAACTCGACCGCGACCTGGAGGTGCAGGAACAGGAGACGATTCAGAAGACATTTTCGATGGCCGGTGTACAGCGTAAGTCCCTGGAAATCGACAACGTATGGGGATCCATTGAAGTTACAGGAACAAATGCGGACCAGGTGCAACTCACGGTGAACAAGGCTACCCGGGCCGAATCCAGAGAAAAGCTCGAACAAGCGCGTAAAGAAGTTAACCTCGACATCACCGAACGTGAAGGCTTTCTAAAGGTCTATGTCAATGGTCCTTTCCGCTGCAATTGCAACGACGGGTGCGGCCGCCGCGATTTTGACGGCTACATCGTCAAAATGGACTTTCAGCTTCACGTTCCGCACGACACCGATATCACACTCAAGACCGTAAATGAAGGTCGTGTTTTGGTGCGTGACATCAACGGGAATTTCCTCGTCCGCAACGTCAATGGTGGCGTCGAGATGGACAACATTGCCGGTTCCGGGGAGGCGCGCACGGTCAATGGCCCGGTCAAGGTTTCTTTCCGCCAGAACCCTCGCGAAAACTCGGACTTTAATACCGTGAACGGCGCCGTGGAGCTTCGTTTCGCCCACGACTTGGCGGCAGATTTTCGCTTCACGACCCTCAACGGCAGCATCTACAGCGATTTTCCCGTCACGGCCTTACCGCAGCGCGCCATCCAGGAGGAGCATCATGGCGCCAAGGTCATTTTTCGCGCGGATCGCTATACGGGCGCACGTGTGAATTCGGGTGGGCCGGAAATCAAGATAGAAAATCTAAATGGAGACATCCGTATTCTCGAAAATCATGAATAAACACACTCTGCGGTTCGCATTCCCCGTTGTGGGTGTTCTAGTTCTTTGCGGTGCCCTTGCGCCAAAACGAACACCAGCCCAGACGCAAACGCCGTCCGGCGCGGACCATGTTTCCGTTGCCCTCAGCGATCCGTCACGGCCCGCATTTGTGACTGCGAGCCTGATCAACGGAGGTATTGCCGTCAAGGCCTACGAAGGCAAGGAAGTGGTCGTCGAGGCGCGGGCTCGCAACCGCGAATCCGCGAATTCCGAGTCCAATATGAAGCGGATCATCGTTTCCTCGACGGGCCTGTCCGTCGAGGAAGAGAACAACGAGGTGCGCATCAACTCGGATTCCACCATGCGCCCCGTTGATCTGACGATTTCGGTGCCCGTTCACACTTCTCTTAAGCTGAGCGCTGTGAATTCTGGAGACATCCTGGTTACGGGCGTGGACGGCGAATTGGATGTCAACGACGTGAACGGCTCCGTCACGTTGAACAACGTTTCCGGCAGCGCCGTCGCGCATGCGTTAAACGGTCGCATTTTGGCCACCTTTGCTCACGTAAATCCCCAGAAGCCCATGGCTTTCAGCTCCTTGAATGGCGACATCGACGTAACCTTTCCCGCCGATTTGAAAGCCAACGTCAGCCTTAAGTCCGATCGCGGCGATGTTTTCAGCGATTTCGACGTCCAGATTCAGGCGTCAGCGCCGCAACAAACCGTTGAAGACAACCGTAAGCATGGCGGCAAATACCTCATCAGGATCGACAAAACCGTCCACGGAACCATCAATGGCGGCGGCCCCGAATTTCAATTCACGAATTTCAATGGTGGCATCTATATCCGCAGAGTTGGAGCCCCCCGCTGATCACGGGTGCAATGCAAACTTTTAAGAGAAGTTCGATCTCCTTCGGAATGGGCGTGTCGACATCCAGGATTTGGAGGAGTTTCCCAGACTTCGTCTTACTGTAAACGGCAGCTTTCGTAATGGTTTCCATGGGTACGGGCGGTCATCGTCTCCCCAACAACGCAGCCTCGCACGTCAGTCTCTGCGGTTTAAGCCCGCGAATCACACTTTAGTGGCCGCTCTAACGTCAAGATTTGGCGGCCTGCAGTCGCTCCGCAGGCGCTCACCCGGCAAGCCAAGCAATCCGGTGAAGTTTGGTCGATTCTACATTCAGCGGTCTCTGTGTGGCTCGATCAGTACAAGACCTGGCTCTCGCCCTTTTCCGCGACGAGCTTGTCAAAATAAGACACGATCTTGTCTCGCCGTGCTAGCAACGCCTTCACTTGGTCTTTGCCCAAATAGGGCTTGGTTGTTTCCAGCACCTGTTCGTAGGTAAGTTGGCGAAGCCCAGCCAGCACTCGCCGATCGCACTGTACTAGATTTTTGGGGTCCTTCAGTTCGTGTTGAAGACGAAAGGCACGCGTGAAGTCGATGCGCCAGATCTTCCAATCTTTGGTAATCAGCACATTGGTCAGATTGGCGTCCATGTCGTAGAGCAGTTCGTCCAGGACGCGGACCTTGTACATCTGTTTGTTCCAACCGTCGAGGAGTTCCGCAGGGACTGGGATTTTGCGCGTATACCGGTCGGCCTCATCAAACTGGACATTGGGAACTCGCCAGGAGATGGCCCCGGTCATTCCGTTCCACTTGCGCTCGGTGTATACGGGAACCATGTCGTCCATCCCCAGAAGCTTCGCGACGCGGTATCCGGCTATGTCATATCCCCAGTAATCCCTGAAATTTAGTTCTATCCCTCCGTTGGAGGCTGGACCCTGAGCTTTTTTTTCGTCAATGGGTTGAAAGGACGCCTCATGGGTTACCGTTCCGTCGCTTAACGTTAGGTGGGACGCGTTGGATTGTCCTTTTTTCTCTGGCTTGCTATCAATGACTTTGGCGTGTTGCAAGAAAGCGATCTTTTGTTCTTCGGTGAAGGCTGGCTCATCAGCGCCGAATGTGGGGCTTGCCGACGCCAGAAAAATTAGTGTCAAGAGTAGATGTGGAAAGCAGGCGCGAAAGCGATTCATCTCTTACTCCGTACGTTTTTCGGAGGTGTGGGCGCATTATGGGCCTTGGGAAAAGACTGCGTCAAGGAACTCGGTAGCGTGCCCGATGATGGGGCACCCGTCTGATGTTGTCCCCCGGCAATTACGACTTCGCGATCTTCGAGAGACTACCGGTAGGAATCAAATCGCAGAGTCAATTAGGCTGATCTCACTCGAGGCCAAGGATGTTCGCACTGGGGAAGCACTGTGAAACACGGTCGGCATGACCGATAGTACCGTGCGATCGCAGATCAAAAGCATCTTCTCCAAAACCGGCGTGCGACGGCAAAGCGACCTGGTCCCTCTTCTTCATCGTGTGGCGGACGCCTCTCTTCGCGTTGATTGCCTCGGATGCTAAAATGGCGCCACACTGGCGGGATCCCAGCCACTTGTCGGCCAGATTGTCTCCCATTACCGCATCATCGAAAAGCTCGGCGGTGGAGGGATGGGTGTCGTCTACAAGGCTGAGGACACCCGCCTGCATCGCTTCGTTGCCCTGAAATTCCTTCCCGAAAGTGTTGCGGGTGACCCGCAGGCCCTAGCAAGGTTTCAACGGG
>Ga0306920_100013448_pt1 | contig 11154 bp, 9 predicted proteins | sample flu12Cox44000170_FD_204666 | JGI IMG/M metagenome (GOLD analysis project Ga0306920, IMG submission 204666) | Lab enrichment of tropical soil microbial communities from Luquillo Experimental Forest, Puerto Rico - flux4day.12C.oxic.44.000.170 (v2)... | ecosystem: Environmental > Terrestrial >...
CCACGGGCTGAGACTCCGTGGTTCGCACTTATACGCGTCGACGAAAGACCTCGGGGAGCCCTACGACCCTCATCCTGAGGAGCATCGCACAGCGATGCGTCTCGAAGGATGGCCCCAGTGAGGGCGTGGTCTGTGGCCATCCTTCGAGACGCGGTCCTGCGGACCGCTCCTCAGGATGAGGTCTTAGAGGCGGACATAAACAATCTGATGGCTTTCGGTCTACCGAGCACAATTGAAGGAGACCATCCATGCCGTTAGCGCTCATCACGGGCGGCGGCAGCGCGATCGGAGAAGGGATTGCGCGTTGCCTTGTCGCGTGCGGCTTCACGGTGGCGGTGACCGACATCGATCTCGAACGCGCCAGGCAGTCCGCCGCGGCCGCGGGCGGCCCGCCGCGCGCGCTGGCGCTCGGGCTCGACGCCACCGATCGCAAGCAGATCGACAGCATGGTGGCACAGCTCGCAGCCGCGCACGGCGCCATCGATGCGCTCGTCAACGTGGCTGGCGGCATGCGCGGCCTCGGCATCGCGAAATCCGATTTCGTCGACATGACGCCGGCGCTGTGGACGCGCCTTCTCGATGTCAACCTCTCGAGCGTGCTCCACTGCACGCATGCGGTCCTGCCGCCCATGATCGCGGCGCGGCGCGGCGCCATCGTCAGCATCGCGGCGAGCCGGGGCCTGCGCGGCGGACCGCAGGCCTCGATCTACTCCGCCGCCAAGGCCGCCATCATCGTGTTCAGCCAGTCGCTCGCCCAGGAGGTCGGGCGCTTCGGCATCCGGGTCAACACCGTCGCGCCGGGCAACGCGCAAGCGCATTGGAAGCCGCCCGCCGCAGGCCAGGCCGCAAGCCGAAGCCCGCTCGGGCGCGAGACCTCGGGCGAGGACGTCGGCAAGGCGGTCGCGTTTCTGCTCTCGGAGGATGCCACGCATATCACCGGCGCCTGCCTCGACGTCTCGGGCGGGACGGCCTTGCATTGACGGCCCGCCCCGCATTAAGAATTCAACCTTAGGACGTGTAAAGGGCCGGGCTCGGGGGAACACGCATGAGATCGCAGATCACGCGGCGGTTGGCACCGCTTGCCGCGGTGGCGGCGCTGACCGCTTTCTCCAGCCTGCCGGCCACGGCGCAGAGCGTGCGGGCTCCCACGAACGAGGCCGTTCTGGCAGTGCTCAACCGCCTCTCGATCGAGCTGCCGGCCATTCTCATCAACAATGAGCCGGTCAAAACGCCGCTCGAAGCGCTCGCGCGCGAGCCCTGCGATCAAAAAGCAATCCAGGACTTTGGCGATGCGCTGGAGAAGGTCAGCCGCCGCCGCGAAGCGGCGACCGCGCATATCAGCTTCTCGGCGACCTGCCAGGGCCACTACGCGCCGTCGCTGCGCAGCGCCGTCAACATTCTGCTCACGCTGTCGGATTATAAGCGCGCGGAGTTCGTCGCCTCGGATTTGATCGCGCTCGAGCCGTTCAACGACAATGGCTACTATCTGCGAGGGCTGGCGCGCGACCGCGCCGGCGAGCTCAGGCCCGCGATCGACGACTATGTCACTGCGCTCGAGCTCTTCGGCAACAAGGAGCGTATATCGAGCGTCGCCTATCTCGCCATGGCGCGCGCCTACGAGAAGCTCGGCCAGTTCTGCGATGCCGTGCTGCCTATCCAATCCTGGGTCGCCATCAATCCGGCGCGTAACGACACGAGCCAGACGCGCGCGATCATTGCCGACTATACGGCGAAGGGCCGCTGCCAGGCCGCCGCGAGCGGCGAGGAGGTGTTCCGGGTCACGCGGCCGCACAATCTGGTCAAGCTGCAGGTCAGCATCAATGGCGTCGCCGGCAATATGGTGCTCGACACCGGCGCCACCTTCGTGGCGCTCACCGCCTCGTTCGCGCAAAAAGCCAAGGTGCAGATCGATCAGGACAGCCGATTGCGCATTCACACCGCCAACGGCATAGGGGACGGCAAGCAGGGCCGTGCGGCGACGATCCAGCTGCGCTCGCTCTCCGCCAAAGACGTGCCGATCGTGGTGCAGGCGGACGACAAGGCCGCCTATGGGGACGGTGTCGATGGGCTGCTCGGCATGAGCTTCCTGTCGCATTTCAAGGTCTCGATCGACACCCAGGCGATCCGCATTTCCGGTCAGAGGACGAAGTAGCTTTCGGCGCTCGAACCGACGCGAAGCCGCCGAGCTGCGTGCGCAGTTGAGGCAAAGGCTGTAGGATGGGTTGAGCTTTTCGCGAAACCCATCACCGGATAGCGGCGCGGCACGGCTGCTGATGGGTTTCGCACAGCCCGCGAAGACGGGCGTAGACGCCCTTATGAGCTCAACCCATCCTACGCGCCAACTACTGTAAGTTGCCTGATTTATGCCCGCCCCGCACCGCATCGACGTCCACCATCACATCGTCTCGCCCGGCTTCGCGGCGGAGCTGCGCGAGCGGTTGCAGCCGCCGACGCTTAACTGGACGCCGCAGCGCTCGATCGAGGACATGGATCGCGCCGGCATCGCCACCGCCATCACCTCGGTGACTACGCCCGGGGTGTGGATCGGCGACGACGCGCAGGGACGGCGCCTGGCGCGTGACGCGAACGACTATGCGGCGCGCCTGGCGGCCGACCATCCGGGGCGGTTCGGGATTTTCGCCGCGCTGCCGCTGCCCGACATCGACGCTAGCCTCGCCGAGATCGAGTACGGGCTCGATAGCCTCAAGGCCGACGGCATCGCGCTGTTCACGAGCTACCGCGACGCGTGGCTGGGCGATCCGCGCTTCGATCCGGTGATGGCGGAGCTCGACCGCCGCCGCGCGGTGGTGTTCGTGCATCCGGAGGCACCGCTCTGCTGCCGCGGCCTCTTGCCGGGCGTGCACGAGCACGTGCTCGAATACGGCTTCGACACCACGCGCGCCATCACCAACATTCTGTTCAGTGGCACGGCGCTGCGCTACCCCGACATCCGCTGGATCTTCTGTCACGGCGGCGGCACCACGCCGTTCCTGGCCGAGCGCCTGGTGCGGGCGCCGAGTCTCAACAAGGCGCTGGGGCAATTCGTGCCGAACGGCGTGATGGCGGAGCTCAAGCGCTTTCACTACGACGTGGCGCAGGTCGCGCATCCGATGGCGCTCGCCGCGCTCACCCGCCTGGTGCCGATCTCGCAGATATTGTGGGGCACCGATTTTCCGTTCCGCTTCGGGACGGAATACGTAAAGGCGTTGGACGAGTTCGGCTTCGGCGCCGAGGATTTGCGCAATATCGAGCGCGAGAATGCGCTGCGGCTGCTGCCAAGATGGAGGCCGTAGGATGGGTGGAGCTCTTCGCGAAACCCATCACGGGGCTAACCGCGCAACACCGCCATAGATGGGTTTCGCATAGCCCGCGAAGACGGGGGTATACGCCCTTAAGATCTCAACCCATCCTACACGGACGGCGCTCACCACCCGCCGCCGCCGCCCGAGCCCCCACCGCCCGATCCGGGCGGGCTCGAGGCGGACGCGATCGTGTGCGAGAGGGCGCCGCCCAGCTGATTGGCGAAGCCGACCGGATCGTCGCCCCAGCTCTGGCTGCCGGAATACCAGGTGCCGACCGCAGCGCCGACGCCGGCGGCCGCCAGCACCGCGGCAAAGCGCGCGGCCCAGCGGTTCTCGACATCGAGCGCGATCGCGTAGGGCAGAAAGCGCTCGAACAATTCCGGTGTCTTGTCCGGCGGATTGAGCGCGTTGAGCCGGTCTTCCTCGGCGACGCCGAGATATTGGCGGAAGCCCTCGATCTGATCCATGACGCCGCGCCCCTTGACGGTCGGGGCCTGCAGCCAGCCGAAGCCGAGCAGCCCCAGCGGCGCCACGATGTAGGCGGCAACGCCCGGCACCACCCGAGCGGGCCGCCCTCGCTCCCCACCATCTTGGCAAGCCCGAGCAATGCTGCCCCGGCGACGAGAACAACACCCGCACCGATGAAGAGCCACCCATAGGAGTCGCGTTGCCGGCCTTCGCGGATCAGAAAGGCGCCGACTACGATCGGAACGACCGGAACCAACATTCCGGTCAGCAAAAGTCCGGCGCGGTCGGAATCGTAGGTGTTGATCATCACGGCTAGCGTTGCGCCCAACAGAATGACCGAAAGCACTAGGCCAAGGCCGGACCAAAGATAGTTGTCGGTGAACAACGTCCCGTCATAGGCTTCGACCAGGCCGTCCTTGAGCGCATTCTTGGCCTTGCCTAGCGGCTCGTAGTTCGCCTGGTCGAGCAACAGCGAGGGCCTGCTGGCGAACAGCTTGGTTTCGAGGGCCCGTTCGGCCGCCCCCACCGGCTTGCCGCCGTCGCGGCGCTCGATCACGGTCTTCTTGCCTTCTCCGGTGAGCTTGATGTGCCCGTTCACGCCGAGATCGACGATCGCGGCCGAGAAGCATTTGGGATCGAAGCCCATGCGCTCGACATAACGCACCGCCGCCGCCGACATGCCCGCGGGCGGACCAAACAGCGGAATGATGGTGCCGCGCGGCAGATCGCGCCCGACCTTGAGCCAGGCGAAGGCGTAGAAGGCGAGCGCCGCGGCAAGGCCCACACCGGAGATGACGCCGGGCAGGTTGTCGGCGAGCCAAAGCTCGCTTGCGGTGGGCGGGATCACGATCCCTTTGGGCCAGGCGACCGCGACGGTGAGCCCGTTGTTCGGCGCCAGCGGCTTGGTGGTTCGGAATAGGATGTGGCCGTCGCGCCGCTCGACGATCGCGCCATCCTGGCCGCGCGCGCCTTGCGGGCCGGTATAGAGCGCGGTTTGGCCGAATGGCACGGCCTGCGGCAGCGTGATGCGCGCCTCGGCGGAATCGATCGGGAACGCCCAACCGTTGCCGGTCGCATTCCAGTAAAGCTCGTCGTAGCTCGCGAAAAAGCCGACCTGCCGAGTGGTGCGGTAGCGGATGACGAATTCGTGCTGCCCGGTCCACAACAGGATCTCGGGGCGGCCGATGGTCACGCGCACGCCGTTTGCAACGCTTTCGCTGGTCCAGCGTTCATCGAGCCCGTCACGCATCACGGATTGGACTCTGAAGCCGACCACGGCCCGCGACCCGTCCGGACGCGTATAGGTGGTCGGAAAATCGCGAAAGATGCCGTGATTGATCCGGTTTTGCTCTACCTGCACCCGAATGGTCTCGGTGACCAGGAGATCGCCGTTGCGCTCAACCTCCACATCGCTGACGAAGCGCAAGATGCGCTCGACCGCGCCGGCCGGCCCTGTTGGTGCGAGAGCAAGCAGAAGCGCGATAACGAGGCGCGGCATGAATCGCATGATCATTGCCTCATGCGTTGGGGGCCTGGAACGCGACCGAGGGTGCCGCCGCCTGTGCGCGGTCCTCGAGCTCGAAGAACGGTTGCTCGCGGAAGCCCAGAAGGCCGGCAAAGAGATTGTCGGGAAACGACTGGATGCCGATGTTGAGGTTGCGCGCGGTGCCGTTGTAGTAGCGGCGCGCCATCTGCAGCTGATCTTCGATCTCGGCCAGCTGCTGCTGCAGGCTCAGGAAATTCTTGTCGGCCTTGAGGCCCGGATAGGCCTCGGCGACCGCGAACAGCTTGCCGAGCGCTCCCTGCAGCGCCTGCTCCGCCGAGGCGCGGCCCGCGACGTCGCCGGCCGCCAGGCTCGATTGCCGCCGCGCCGCGACCTCCTCGAGGACTCCACGCTCGTGCGCCGCATAGCCCTTCACGGTCTCGACCAGGTTGGGAACCAGATCCGAGCGGCGCTTGAGCTGCACGTCCATGCCGCTCCAGGCTTCGCGCGCGAGATTGCGCAGCCGCACCAGCCGGTTGAAGACGAAGATCACATAAAGCGTAATCGCGGCCGCCACCGCGACGATGATCCAAACGTTCATGTCAGGCATGCCTCCGCACGGGAGGTATTTAGCATGATTCTACGGGTGCATTGTCGTCCCGGTCGAAGAACCCGGACCCATGCGCCGTGGCATCTCGATAGATTCGGGGCTATAGGCCCCTGCTTGCGCAGGGGCGACGGCGGTGAGGGCTCACTCAGGCTCGACGCCCGCGAGCTTGGCCATGGCGGCCCATTTGGGCGCCTCGGTCGCGATGAAGGCGGCGAAATCCGCAGGCGTCCCGGGCCGCGCCTCGGCGGCGAGCTCTTTGAAGCGCGTCTGCATCTCGGGCGAGCGCAGCCCCGCATTGATGCCGGCGTTGAGCTTGCCGACGATGTCGGCGGGCGTGCCGGCCGGCGCCAGGATGCCGGTCCAGGAGCTTGCCACGAAATCCGGCACGCCGCTCTCGATCATGGTCGGCACCTCGGCAATGTCAGGGAGCCGCTGCGCCGTGGTGACCGCGAGCGCCCGCATGGTGCCGGCGCGCAGATGCTCAAGCAGCACCGAGGTGGTCTCGAACACGAGATCGATCTGGCCGCCCATGAGATCGGTGACGACGGTGGCGGCGCCCTTGTAGGGCACGATCACGATGTCGGTGCCGGTCAGATCGCGAAAGGAGGCCGCCAGCATATGCGGCGCGGCGCCGTTGGGAACGCCGAAGTTGAGCTTGCCGGGATTGGCTTTCGCATAGGCGATGAGCTGCGGCAACGTCGCGACCGGAGATTTGGGCCCCGTGATCAGCACGAACGGTACGCTCGACACCATGGCGACCGGCGCGAAGCTCTTGCGCGGATCGTAGCCGATATTGCGATAGAGCACGGGGCCGATCGCGAGCGTCCCGGCACTGCCGGCGAGCAGCGTGTACCCGTCGGGCTCCGCATTGGCGGCAAGCCGTCCCGCGAGCGTGCTGCCGGCGCCCGGATGATTGTCGATGACCACCTGCTGGCCGAGCCTCGTCGACAGCTGCTGTCCCACCAGGCGCGCCATGACGTCGACCGGCCCGCCGGCCGGAAACGGCACGATGAGCTTGATCGGACGCGTCGGATAGGATTGCGCGCGGGCGTCCGGTGCCAGGAGTCCCGCGGCTGCCGTGGTGATCAGAAAATTTCGCCGACTGAGCATGATCGAAATTGTGCGCTTTTCGCCGCGCGCGGTAAAGCGCCCCCGTGTCGCCAGTTGATGGCGTCGGCCAGCCGGTTTCGATGCGCGCCCTCCAGGGTGTTCTGGTGCGTCTACACCGCCCCGTCGATGACGGTCACGTAGCTTGCGCGATGCCTCATAGCGATCCCGAAGCACTTGCCGGATTTTGCGTTGAATGGCGCGGCAGGGAGCGTCGGGGGGGGCCGGATATGAAAGAGAGCCCTGGCCGGGCTGCTTGAGGAGGGGGTACCTGCCAGGGCTCAGCGACCGCCCGGGGGACGGGCCGCCGAAGTAATAACGCACAAGGCCCGCTCTTTTCTTCAAACAACGATCACTTAAAAAACAAACTCATGAGAAATTATCATTCAGTGCGCATCGATCCGCCACACCCCCTGCGAATAGTGGCGCTGCGACTCCAGAGGCAGCATTTGCTCAAAAAAGAGAGCGCCATTCGGTAATTGGGCACCTTGTAAATTCATTGGATCGCTTGGGACAGATGACTAATCGAACACGGCCTGCCGCGGAGAGGGATGGGCTCCCCTTTGATGCCGAGGCCATAGATACATCAACCAACAATCAATCAACGATAAAATCATACAAAATTATCACCAGCCTGCATGACGGCCCGAGGCGGATGATGCATAGTTTACCTCGCGCTTTTAGGTCGGATTTCACTTCCTGGAACAGTTTATTGAGACGTACGTTAGTTGAGTGGGCGACTATACGGCGACAGGGGATTGGTCATGTCCGACGCCGATGAATATAGGCAGTTCGCCGAACAATGCTTCAAGCTGGCTGGCAGCCAAGGGCTAGGTGTTCTCGAACGTGGCCTCTTACTTGAGCTGGCGCTGACGTGGAGGCAACTTGCGGAAGATGACGGAGAGGCTGATAGACAAGCATCGACGTTGCACTAGATCGGCATCGTTTCCGGCACGCCCCCGATCAGGCTATCGCACGAGCGCTATTATTCCGCTGCGATGCGGTCGCGTCTCAATGCTCGCGCTCAGTCTCCACCAAGCGGAGTGAACGAACAAACTAGACCATCCGCCAGCTGAGCAGCTCACCTCCCCGAGCGACGCCAGCCGACCTCACCTGCGATGGGCGATATGGCTCTACCGGGTTGACCCGCTCTAGTCAGTCGGCCCTTTGCTGGCTCCGCTGATCATCCGCCTGATCACAGCGTACCTGAGCTGGAGGCGTAGACGCGACCTCGACACCCTGGTAAGCGTCGGATGGTCGCAAGTCACCGTAAGCACGGTGTGGCCGGGGTCTTTCGGCAATTGCCGGGCGGCCCGTGACTGTTCGCCGATCCTAGGAGACTCCCATGCGTTATCCAGCCTGGACGTGTGCATTTGCGCTGACGAGCGGACTGCTGCTGGCCACATCGGCGCTCGCTCAGGTGATAGATTTCGGCAAGTATCCCGCCTTCGTGGGCCAATGGGACCGCACCGGCCCGCCCAACAACTGGCAGCTGCGCGGCCCGGCGCCGCTGACGCCCGAATACCAAAAGGTGTACGACGCCAGCAAGGCGGATCAAAAAGCTGGCAAGCCCGGCAATTGGCCATCGACCTACTGCATGCCGGAAGGCATGCCGGCCATGATGAACATGTATAATCCGCTGGAAATCATCATCACGACGGCGACGACCTACCTCCTGACGAGCCACAACAACGATCAGTATCGGCGGATCTATACCGACGGCCGCGATTGGCCCGCCGACCCTGAGCGAACGCTCTTTGGCTACTCGATCGGCAGGTGGGTCGACGAGACTGGCGAGGGCAAGTTCACCGCGCTCGAAGTCGAGACCCGGTTCCTGCGGGGTCCGCGCGCCTACGAAGTCTCGGGGGTGCCCTTCCACAAGGATAACCAGTCCATCATCAAGGAGCGGTTCTATCTCGACAAGGCCGACCGCAACACGCTCTATGACGACATCACCGTGATCGACAACGCCCTGACGCGGCCCTGGGGCAAACTTCAGAAGGCCGTCCGTAAGCGGGATACGCACCCGGTATGGCTGGCAGAGACCTGCCCGGTGGACAACACCTGGATAAAGATCGGCAATGAAGCCTACGTGGTCAACGAGGCGGATGGAAAGCTGATGCCGGCTTATAAGGATCAGCCTCCGCCGGATTTGAGTTTCTTCGCGCAGCCACGCAAGTAACAGCCTCGGCGGCTCGCCGCCGCCGACGCGTGTTTTTTTGGGGCGCGGCATTCACCGATTTGAACGCCACCTTCGCGCTCACGAATGATTTCCCGGCTCCGCCGGGCACGGCAGAGCCGTACTAGCCCGCGACCGGCTCGAAGCCGTAGAGGCGGGCTCTCGACCAGGATCTTCTTGCGGATCGCCGGATCGCCGACCCAGGTCGGCAACAAAATTGAGCACGGCGCCATCGTCGTTGGAGCTGGCCACCCGCACTGTCCGCTGCCCGGTCGCGGTCAGGCGACAAGCGACACCGCTCTGTTGTCCCAAAAGCCAATAGCGTGACGACTATATCGGGCCTCAGTGTAGATAGGTTGATCGAGCGTCATCATACTCGACACATCAACACAGGAGTGAGCCATGACGAGAGCTCTTAAGACGCTTGCCGCAGTCACGGCTGGCACCGTGCTCGCCACGAGCGCCTTCGCCCAGAGCGCGAGGGAGGTCCGCGGCCCCTCGGTGTACAACGCCATCGAGAACGAGCCTGCACCCAAGCTGATCGTCGACCCCCCGCTTCCCAATCTTCTGGCCGTCAACGTCCCCGACGCCACCGGACACAGGCATGGCGGCCTCGTCCAGATCCAGTACCGGGTGGAGAACGTGCGCATCGACCAGTGTTCGGGGCGGCCGCCCTCAACGTATCTCCACGGCTCGGGCATCTGCACGTAACCGTCGACGACCTGCCTTGGTGGTGGGCGGACGCGAGTGATCTCAATACAATCGACATCGCCGGGCTGCCGCCCGGTGAGCACAAGGTGCTGATCGAGTTGGTCAACCCCAATCACCAAGTCTTCGCTGAGTGCGCGACCTGCAGGCAGACGGTGACGTTCACGGTGCCCGGCACGGCGCAATGAATCACGAGGACCGAGCCGCAACCAGCGCGGCCTGCAGCCGCGACGCGCCGTTTGAGGGTCTCTCTCAAGGAAGCGCATTACGTCAGAGGGATGTCTCGGCCGCGCCCGCTGCAAGGATACGGTTAGCGCGCGCCTTGATGGCTGCAGCGCCGATTGGTGCAGTCCTGGACCGAGGGCGAGACCACAGGCGAGGTCGACGAGTGACCCAGCCCGAGCCCGAACATTCAACACGTTTATGTAAGGTAGCAGGTCACTTGGCGGACGGCTGTCGCTCAAGTCCCTTGGGCATCGGCAGGGCCCGCGTGAGCCAAGACACCGGTCCATACAGCTTCAAGGGAACCAGCAACAGCTTGAGGTAATTGCTCTCGTCCGGGAGCTGCCCACCGGGGTAGCCTATGCGCTCTGGCGCTTCAGCCACGCCGTCCTTCTCCGGCAGATAAAACGTTCCGAATATGATGTCCCAGAACGAGAACTCGACGCCATAATTGCAGGAATGTCCGTACCCTTCAGGAACGTTCGCCGAATGATGCCATCGGTGCACCTCCGGGGTCACGAACAGATAGTTCAGGAGCCCTCCCTTCACGTCGCCGCCGCAATGAGAAAAGATTCCGCTGATATTCGTCGCCGGCACGGCGATAAGAATGGCCAACGGACTGAAGCCGATCACGCCAAGCACAAGAAATATGATCACGTTCCGGAGTGCGAAATCAATTGGATGAGAGACGTATGTGTTCGTGGCCTGTAGATCGGTGACCCGGTGATGGTACGAATGAAGCGCCCAGAGAAACGCGATCGAATGTTGCCAGCGGTGCATCCAATATCGAAACAGACTGACAGATAGCAAAATGACGGGAACCTGCAACCAGACTGGGCCCAATTGCCCGGCGGAAGCCAGGATCGCCTTGCGTGCCAAAAAGTGCTCCGGAAAAAATAGCAAGACCGGCAAAACGACCATACCCGTCACGGCGCCGGTGACGTAAAGGTTGACAACGTTCGCGATCAGGTCCCTGGCCAGTACGGACCTTTGCGAAACCGCGTATCTGTACGTGTAGATTCGTTCGACGACAATCATTGTCGCCAGAATCAATAACGTGTCCCATTTTGGCAGC
>Ga0306920_100013450_pt1 | contig 11153 bp, 12 predicted proteins | sample flu12Cox44000170_FD_204666 | JGI IMG/M metagenome (GOLD analysis project Ga0306920, IMG submission 204666) | Lab enrichment of tropical soil microbial communities from Luquillo Experimental Forest, Puerto Rico - flux4day.12C.oxic.44.000.170 (v2)... | ecosystem: Environmental > Terrestrial >...
CGGAGCTCGGGCTTCCACCCATGGTCTGCACGGGGTTAGCTTAATCCGCCGAACCGCCGTATGCGGACCCGCATGTACGGTGGTGTGGCAGGGGAGGCGGGGTGACCCGCTCCCCTATGCCGCTTCGTCGGCCCTATGCAGATGTCCTAGAGACCGCGCAAATGGGCGGGAAGAATCATGGGGAAGATTGACAATATGTTTGGAGTCAGTGCCAGCAGAGCGCAGGAGAAATAAAGCGTCTGCCTTCGACAGCTTTCCAGATCGCTGAGATCAGCTCCGTTCCAACTGAACTCTTCAGAACGTAACCCAGTGCACCGGTGGCAAGGGCAGCGGAGACGAACTCGGGGTCATCCTGCATAGATAGGAACACAACTTTGGTGGGGTAGCCAGATGCCCTCAGTCGCTCAGCAGCGTCGATTCCGTTGAGCACGGGCATGCAGATGTCGAGCACCACGACATCAGGGTGCAGGACCGATGCTAGTTCTATTGCACGTTCTCCATCCTCCGCCATCCCAATGATGCGAAATGTGTCCTCGAGCAACTCCGCAACCGTACGTCGCACTTCGTCCTGGTCATCTACTATCAGCAGACGAGGCCTACCCGAATCCAGTGCCACTGCGGTTGCCTTGGCAGCTGTTCTGTCCGAGTTTGTCTCAGCGGCGCTCATGGACAAACGTGTGCAGAAGCTAGCACTTGACAGTTGTAACGTAGCCTTCACATAGGCATAGAAACCCACCTGCAAATCTCTTGTTCTGCACCTGTTAAATGCGGAAGAAGATTCGCACATCTGTGCACAATTTCTGTTGAAAAAGTCCCAGAGCTAGGAAATCTTGCGCAGGCAAACTATGAATCGTGCTAGTTGCTTGTAGGGATAACTGTCGAATCCAGGCAATTACACTGACGAGCCTCCGGTGTCGGCCAACAGGCGGTCAATCTCCCGAGCCCAATCTCTCGGATTGTGCACTAATCATTGGTGCGCTCTTAACAAAACGGCAATCACCCAGGTGTAGGCTCATTCGAAGCCCTGAAACTTCTCCGCTCCCAGGAGCCAAGCCTAATGGTCGAGAAGATTGTCCGTTGCCCCTACTGTATTGATTTCCACCGCAAAGCCTTCATGCCGATGATTGATTGCTTTGGAGGCAGGTTCATCTGCGCCAGGTGCAAACACGTTGTCATGCGAGGGCGCGAGACCTTTCGCTGCAGATGTCGTCAGTGTTTGGCACAAGAGACGTTCATTCCAAATAGTGGGGGGATTTGGCGGCAGGCGACATGAGGCCTCATTTTGAAGGCCACAGCCGGTCAATCTCCGTCATGATCTGATGGACGAACAAAAGGCGAAGCAGTAAAATCCCTCCGCTATGGACGAGGGACGGAAACGCGTAATCGGCATTATGGCTGCGATCATGGCGAGCCTTCACATGAAAACAGCGGATGACCTGTTTGGCAATCCCCAAGGGAGCCCGAGAACGATGGGCTCATTGCCGCCAGCATTCAATGGGCGGAAAGAATCATGCAGAAGATTGATGAAATGCGTCCATGAGAAAGCGCCAGTGGTGGCCTTTTTACCTGCGATCCCCTTCTACCTCCGATCCTGAAGTACCCCTAGGAAAACGCCCCGATTCCCAGGTAGCGTCTAAAGCCTTTCCAGTCGCGCCACGAAGTTTTGTCTGGATTGAGCTCGGTACATCATTGCGACTGCTGGCGGAACAGACAGTTTTCTGTCTTTGACGCCAGTCCGTAAGCTTGCTCTACCTAGCCATGCGATTCAGACATTCCAGGAGCATTTGCCACGGAATCATCCGCTGGCCGGACGAAGGATGTCACTATGCAGATCTCAAGAAGAATGAACTTGATCGACTTCGGCACACTGAGCTTCTTTGTGGTGATCCTGGCGGGCGTCTACAGCTGTGCCCAGGACAAACCTCTGATCTTTCAAGCCGTTGCCAGGGGCACGGGTGACCAGTTACGGCAGTCCTATGGAATCGCAGTTGAAGTCACCATCGCGAGCTACTCATCGCCAGAGGAACAACAGATTCTAATGGACACCTTCCTCAAGGATGGCAATCGAGGTATGGTCAGCGCACTGAAGAAGATGCCCGTGCGGGGGAAGCTATGGTTCAGTGGACAGGCTCCGTACGACATCACTTACATCCGGGAGTTATCGACCCCGACCGGGCGCACGATCCGCCTGGTCACCAATCGCTTCGTGACTCTTGCGGACATAAGCGGACACGCACAACAGCAGCAGGATTACAGCTTGTCGGCTTTGGAACTCGACTTGGGAGGCACGGAAAAAGGCAAGACCACAGGGATCTTCTTTCCGGCTTGCCAATTCTCGATGGACAAGGAGAAAGGAATCCGGATCGAGGCGTACCAAAATCCCTGGCGTCTGGACCAAATCACGGAAAAGAAGGGCAGGTAAGCTCTTCTGGAATAAACAGCGGCGCCGTTAGGGTGTCGGGAGACGGTCGCCGCACCCTGCCTTCGGTGGGTATTTCGCCGATTTCGCGAGTTTGTTCGTGCAGATGTTTGACGAGGACATCCCTCAATTGGTCCTTTTTCTCTTGAGTGTTAGCAAGGGTTTAGGTGCTCTAGAAACGCGGTTATCACCTGCTTAACTTGGAACTCATCCTCGGGTGTCAGAGTGGGGACAACGGTCTGCATCTCCTGTCTAAAGGCTTCCCAATGGCGATTGAACAAGGTCTGTATTGCTTCCAGCTTCTCTTTTTGCATGGCTGACAAGTGTACTCCCGCAATCGTCTGTTGACACAGTTCAGCGCCTATTTTGGGGCAAGCTGCACTCCGTGCGTGACCAGGTTCGGCACTGGTCGCGTCTTCGGGAATCTCAAGCCGCGCTGGTTTACCGATGCGGTGAAGGATGCGAAGCTTGTAGACTTTTACTTGGCACGATCTACGGCATACCTTCGCGAGTCGCTTAGTGATGGCTGGAGTGGATATCAGAACCGTGCAGGAGTTGCTGGGCCACAAGTCCATTACAATGACGATGCGTTACTCGCACCTGACTCCGGAGCATCGCATGGCAGCGCTCGAAAAACTCTGTGAACCAAGTGCCACCATAACTGCCACCGAGCCCAAAGAGGAGGAAACGACGGTGGCACCTAAAATGAATTAGTAGTTTGTTTACAATAGATTACGAGAATTGCCCGGGTGGCGAAATTGGCAGACGCACGGGACTTAAAATCCCGAGGCCCTCACGGGTCGTGCGGGTTCGATTCCCGCCCCGGGCACCAGTCCAACGCAGTCAATCAGTTAGGAAGGCAAGGAACGCTTGCACAAACACAGATGGAACCGGGGCGAATCAAAATCGCAATATCGGTCCCGCCAATGCTTCGCCCTGAGAGGCTAACGTACCGCCGACGTGAACAATGCAGCCACCGCCACAAATGATAGCTGCTCGTGGGTCCGCAAAAACCGGGACCCATTCTGCCTGGACCTTGAAGCCTAAATGACGGCTGGCATAGAGCCTGATTCCGCCTCCGATTCCAAACGAGAAGCGCGTGAAGTTAACATTTGAGGCACTAGAAAAGTGCGTGGCACCCACGCTAGCTAGCACGAATGGCTTCGCCCACCAGGGCCAGTCCTCGACAATCGGCTCGTGGCTGAAATCTCCATGAAACTGATCAAGAATGATGCGCTGCCGAGGAGTCTGGGGCGTGATGTCTACTGAGTGGACATAGGAATCCTGCCTTGCCCAGCGAACCTCAACCAAATCCTCTTCACGGAGCCGAAGACCGCACGAAACGCCGTAGCTCGGATTGGCCTCCACTTCGAGGCGAGGGTTCATACCGGTCACGTGGGGCTCAACCGGAAAGCTGATACTGGTGCGATAGCCCATGAAGGGCGTGAAATCAAAACGAAGTGGTTTTAGCTCCCTTTCCTGCTGCGCGCTTAAGGCAGGCGAGAGCCCAATGAGGTGCAGCATCGCCAGGAAGGCGAGCGGCGCAATTGTTTTCTTCAAGGGTTCTTTGCGTCTCCGATTCTATGTTCTCGGACTCTGGTTTGTGTAAGCTGCGCCTTGTGGTCGTCAAAAGAGACAGAAGATCCGTTCAGCCCTAGAAGAAGATGCCAAATCCGAACATTGGTCCATGCAGAGTGGGGCTGATCTTGAGAGTCCTTCCAGCCTCGGTATTACTCTCGCTGAGATGCATGCCGCCGTATCCCATCGTGACTCCGAAATGCCGGGCAAACTGCCATTCGGCACGCCCCGTTGCGCTGACGTCGACGTCGGATCCGACGCCAAATCCTCCACCATCGCCGTGGATTAGAATCCGCCACTTGTTGCCAAGCTGTCGACGGTAAGTGAGACCGACCAGAGGGTCCCAAACGCTTGGGGAGCGGCTCGCGCTGGATGACCTTACGGTAGCATGAATGTCCAGGGCCAACCGTCGGACCCCGCCCTCCACGAAAAGGTTTTGAAAAACTTCGCGTCCCCCGATGACGTCCCCGAAAACAAGATCGAGGTTTACCTTGGCGAATGGGGTCTCGCGCTTGGCAGAGAGAGCGGCCCACATAAACAGCGCCTCCGCAGACCACTTGCCCTGTTCAAAACGCGCACCTCCAAAATATGCACCGTTAAGAGAACGATCTGTGCTGCCAGAGGGAGCAATCGGTTGACTCGGAAGCAGGGGGAGGGTGACGCTCGCATCGAATATCGGAACCCACGCCAGCAGAGGATAAACAGCAATGTGCCAGCCATACGGTGTCTGTGCGGGCTTCTTCGATCTCTGCGGAGCCAGAGAGGATGGTTGACCATCGGCCTCCGGCCGGCGTGGAGCAATCGCTTCGTACGTGGTGATCACCCGACCGAGGTCCTCAAAGGCATTACTGCCATGCTCGGAGAGTGCAACAGTCTGCGGGAGCGCTGGGGAGCAAAGGAATAGTAGTAGAAATAGCGACCACCAACATTCTCGGTCAGGTTTCATCGGTGCCTCGTTAATACCGAGAGCGCAGTATCTGTCCGGTTTGTGATTGGCTTCTCGATCAGCATGCAGAGAATAGCAGCGTCTCTCGAGTGTCCATCTGGCAGGATTGACAGTGCTCGTCGCTCGCTCAGGTCCCTTCAAGTGCCCGCAAGATGCTTGGTCCGAGTGGGATAGCACCAAATTGCGGCGATGCCCGCGTTCTGCCATCTAGCAAAACGGGTGAATGGGCAGAGAGGCTCCGCGGCAGCCTTGAAATCGGAACTGTGCCTACCGACCCGTGGTAGGACAAACGCAAGGCCATGGTCGGCACGCAGCCACGGCGGTGAGATCCCTCTCCATTTCCGGGGATTCAACGGCCTGACTGCGGTAACGCAACTTGTGTGGTTCCAGAGCGGGAGCTGATGGTTCCCCGATCCGGTAAGCGAATCGGGGACGCAGTGCTGTCACCAGCCAAAAGGACGAAAAGCGGCATTGACCCTTTGCGGAATCAGTACATAGGTAGGCTAAGTGTGGAAGCGATTTCGACTGGGTCCTTTCGCATATGTTGTCAGTGCCAGCAGAGCGCAGGAGAAATAAAGCGTCTGCCTTCGACAGCTTTCCAGATCGCTGAGATCAGCTCCGTTCCAACCGTACTCTTCAGAACGTAACCCAGTGCACCGGTGGCAAGGGCAGCGGAGACGAACTCGGGGTCATCCTGCATAGACAGGAATACAACCTTGGTGGGGTAGCCCGATTCCCTCAGTTGCTCAGCAGTTTCGATTCCGTTGAGCACGGGCATGCAGATGTCGAGCACCACGACATCAGGGCGCAGGACCGATGCCAGTTCCGTTGCCCGTTTTCCATCCGCCGCCATCCCGATGATGTGAAATGTACCCTCGAGCAACTCCGCAACCGCGCGTCGCATTTCATACTGGTCATCTACGATCAGCAGACGAGGACCGGCCGAATCCAGAGCCACTGCGGTTGCCTTAGCAGCCGTTCTGTGTCGGTTTGTCTCATCGGCGCGCATGGACAAACACTAAGGACGCTACCACAAGACGGCCGTAACATCGCCTTAACATATGTACAGAAAATCGCCTGCAAATCTAGTCGGTCTCCCCCTGTCAATTTCGGAAAGCAGCCGCTCTCAGCCAGTAAGGATTCCATCAGTGGGGCACAGATTTCGAAGGCATCGCTCCTCAACTCATTTTCACGGACACCTCTATTCGAGAAAATGGGAGATGGCGAGCCGTCGCCGCTGCCAGGTCTGGGACGCAGAACCCGTCGCAACAGGCATCCGAAGAAGCCGCTGTTCGTAAGCTGTCGGAGCTCCAATTCCGCCAAGGTCGCGCACGAGACTGGAGATTCCAAGCTGGGTGCATCCGTATCACTGGTCAAGTTCGATCGATGAGGCGGTTGCCGCAGCCGCAAAAAAAGTCTGAAGTAGCAGCGACCAGAATGAGTCCCATGGTCGAAAGGTCAACCGGCGATCGGAGAGGGATCATGATTGCTCACGCCCCACCTCCTCGGACCCGGACGTGCGCTCTTTAGCGCATCCGGTTCTTATCGCAGATGTGTAGCGGCGAAGCGAGCGTCAGGAAAAGGATGAAGCAGACCGGGTTGGGGAAGCCATCGCGCAGCTAAGGCAAGGGTGCACGCCCAGGAGATCGAGCGTCTCTGACTGCGGCGGCGCAGAGTGCGCCACCAGAGCGCCATCACCCTGGCACGAAAGACACCCAGGCTGGTGAGGTTTCCCGGCACCGCGTAGTAGTTGAAGTAGCCCTGTACGACGACTGGAGCCATCTGCCGGTTTGGGACACTGGATCGTGCGTGCGCTTGCGGATGGTCGCGCGTCGTACCATGAATCGCCCCAGGCTATTCTTCCCGCTGATATGCGTGAAGCCTAGAAAGTCGAACGTCTCGGGTTTCCCTTCTCCTCTTCGTTTCCGGTTCTCCTCGGCGAATCTGCCGAATTCGATCCGGCGTGTCTTGTCCGGGTGCAGTTCCGAACTTAGCCAAGCGCTCTCGCAAGCTTTCCAGAAAGCCATCGGCGCCGGTCTGATACTGAAATCCGATGATGGACTCATCCGCGTAGCGGACGACTAAATCACCGAGCCCTGCGGCGTACCTGTCTGCGGTTCCGACCATTGCCCTTCCTCCATCACTCCGGCCTTCAGCCATTTCCGTAACAGCCGGAGAATGCGAGGATCGGCGACGCGATGCTCCATGAACCGGATCATCCAGCCTTTGTCGAGGTTATCGAAAAAGCCACGGATGTCCGCGTCGAGAATATAGTTCACCTTCTTCTTCAGGAGCGCATAGGACAACGCATCCAGCGCGTCATGCTGGCTGCGCCCCGGGCGGAAACCATACGAGAAGCCGAGAAAGTCCTCTTCGGAAATCTGGTTGAGGATGGTAACCACGGCTTGCTGGACGATCTTGACTTCCAGGCCGTGACCCCTAATGGGCGTTGCCGTCAAAACCCCTGCCCCGGCCCTGACTGGGGGTCAATGAGTGCAATCGTATGATTAGAACATCCAGCACTTGCGAGTCGTTTAATTTCCGAGTATAAGAATCGTCATTCGCCGCGGTCCTGCTGGTTGCGGCGATCAAAATAAATTCTTTCGACTGGTCGCTAGCGATAGTCGCCTAATCTAAAAATGGGTCAAAGATTCCCTTCTTGGCGGACGGCGCTAATCGGAATTGTTGTAATTAAGGCGGTTCTTTCACTCGCCGTTAAGCCCGGGTCTTTCATTGTTTCATACAGCGGGATCAGCTATTTCCTTCTTCTACTTTTGGCGACCACCTTCGCTATCCGAAATGGAATCCAGAATACTCTTGGAAGTCGGATTTTCTGGTACTTCCTTGCGACCGGATGCGGCCTGTGGGCATTGAACCAGTATCTTCAGGTTTACTACGAACTTGGTTTGCACATCGATGTTCCCCAAACCTCAATTTCCGATACGCTACTCTTTCTTCACGTCGTGCCGCTTATGGCAGTTGTCACCGCCTTGCCATGTCGCGACGGAACCAACCGAAGGTTGTCCCGAGTAGTTTGGGAATCAATATTGCTGCTGTTCTTCTGGACATTTCTCTATGCGCATAGTGTGTTTCCTTATCAGTACCTGTATCCAACTTCGAGTTACGGCGTGCGTTTTGACATCCTTTATTTGTCAGCAAATCTGGTGCTGGTCTTAGCTACCGGTATTTCGGCCCTTCGCCTTAAAGCTCCGTGGAGGCAAATCTGCCTTCAACTGTTCGGGGCTTCCTTCCTCTACAGCCTAGGTTCCGCGTTCGCCAATCTTGCAATTGATTCAGGAGGGTACGTCAACGGCAAGTTGTATGGTTTGTGTCTCACCGCTTCTGTTTGTTGGTTTGTGTGGATACCGCTTGAGGCGCGAAGTGCAGCCAGAAGAGAGGCAACAACCGTTATTTCTGATGATGGCCGCAGCTCACAACTGTCGCTCTGGGCGATGGGCATGGTTGTAATGATCTCGATCCCGATAGTGTGGGAACTTCTCCAGCGGAATGAGAATTCGGGTCTTCGTACGTTCCGGCTTGCTACCGCAGTCGCTATCATCGTTTGCCTTGCGAGTGCGGACCACGTTATGGGATATCTCGATCGCCACGAGCTGGCTTCCGATGTGCGGATAGCAAACGATCGACTGCGATCAGGTGAGGAACTGCTCAGGGTGTTCGTAAAGAACGTGCCAGCCGCGGTCGCGATGCTCGACCGTAACATGCGTTATCTGCAAGTCAGTGACCGATGGTGTACTGATTACTTATCTGGCAGACAGCAGATACTAGGGCGTTCCCACTATGAGATTTTCCCAGACATGCCTGAGCGTTGGAAAGAGGTTCATCGTCGCGCCCTGCAAGGAGAAACCCTGCGAGCTGACGAAGACCGTTGGGATGGGCAAGACGGCCCTCACTGGGCGCGCTGGGAGGTTCGTCCTTGGAACACCCCTGAAGGCGCTGTGGGAGGGGTTCTCATCCTTGCAGAGGACATCACCCGTCGCAAGCAGATCGAAGAGGAACTCTCAGATCTGAGTCGAAAGTTGATCGAATCGCAGGAGCAAGACCGAGCCCGAATTGGAAGGGACCTTCACGACGATATAAACCAGCAATTGGCGCTGCTGGCAATCGACATCGAACAATTGAGCCAACATCCTCCCGATTCGGCTGCTGAGATTGGTGGTGAACTGACCCAGATCAGGGATCGCATTACTGCAATTGCAGCCGATGTGCAATCAATCTCGCATCACCTCCACTCTCCCCAGTTGGAGATTCTCGGGATTGTCGCTGCCATCCGGGGTTTCTGCAGGGAGTTTGCGGCGCATCAGAAGGTTACGGTGGACTTCACACACGACACCATCCCCAAGGGCGTATCACACGAGGTTTCGTTGTGCCTGTTTCGTGTTTTGCAGGAGGCATTGCACAACGCGATAAAGCACAGCAATGTCCGCCATTATGAAGTGAGGTTGGGTTGCTCAGCGAGCGAGCTTCATCTCACTGTTTCAGATCGCGGGACTGGGTTTATGGCTGAAACGGCGATGAGCGGCGGAGGACTAGGGCTCATCAGCATGCGAGAGCGGGTTCGGCTGGTGAACGGGACCATCGTCGTTGACTCCAAGCCGCAGCGCGGAACCAGCATCCGTGTTCGGGTGCCGCTTCCGTCAGAGCAGGGTTCAGAGCGGGCGGCTGGATGAAACAGTTGAACCCCGCTCACTCATTGGGAATACAGTGCTGAATGCTCTGCACAGATTCGTTGGACGGTGTCTCTCTCCTTATCGGGGTCACACGTCCCAAGTAGATACCCGCACCGAACATCGATGGCGTACATTTTCGCCAGCTCGTGCAACAGGCGTTCCCGCTGAATCGCTGCATCCGCTTTACCTTGTGCCCACAAGGTAGGCGTGCACTCTCAACCAACGGCAACGTGAAGACCATTTTCTGTCGCCGCTTTGACTGCTTGCTCTAGAGAATTGCGGGTGTCCTTCGTCAATGGGACCGGGTCACGTGGGTCACAGTCCACGAAGGTCCAGAGTGTATCGACAACATCCAAAGGGATATATCTATTCTGTTCAGCGGTGGAAATATTTAAGCCGCCTGCTTCCAGACGCCGAAGAATATCGGCTCGGTGCGATTCGGTTGCGATGACGACGACCGCATTCCCGATTTTCACCGCAGATCCAAGGAAATAAGCAAAATCATCCACAAGCGTCGCGTCGTCTGTGTAGAACCTTACCTCGTGGTAATCCACATTGTCCTCGGTATCGGTGAGGGCAGGACCGGTCAGGCTCGCGCTGAGGAACTGCTTGCCCTGAAGTACCGCTTCAATGGCAGGCAACAGTTCACCCGCAGCAGACGACTTGACGACGTAACCGCCAGCACCGGTACCCAAGGCCGCTTGTGCGATGTCCCGAGAGCGGTTTTCGCTGACGAACAAGATTTTGGATTGCGGGCTAAGCTCTCGGATTCGTCGTGCTGCTTCGAGTCCATTGAGTTTGGGGAGTCCGATGTCCAGCAGGATCAGATCGGGTTGTAGGTGCTGCCCTATCTGAACTGCTTCCCATCCATCGGTGGCTTCGGCCAGGAGCTGAAGTTCCGGATTCTTCTGGAGCACCGACGCGGCGAATGTGCGCCAGGGCGCGTAGTCATCCACCACAAGAACCCTAATTCGGGATTCGGCCATTCACACTCGCTTTCCGCTGAGCAGAATCTCACAACTTTTGGTCTCCACAACACCATGGCCAAAGCGTATTGCGCACCTTATAGAACGGATCTCAATTCCGGTTCGCTGTGCTGCAAGGACAGTGCTCACCTTTATCCTTGTTCAGGATGGATGCTTTCAAGTTGCGCCCAGCGACGTATTGCGAGGCGAATCACCTGCACCATACCGAGCCCAAGCTTGCGCGCTGCAATTGCTTGATGATGTGAAGGTCTTCGGTCGTGAATCTTACCGTAGTTGACTTCAGTTCGGTCTTTCTTTGGTTCGTGAAGGAATGAAAATATCAACGATAGAACGCCGTGGTTGCTGGCCGTCAATCAGGCTTGCGGTAAATGCGAACGCAGAACGATAGCGACGCGATACAGGCCATCGCGCTGTCCAAGAAAATTGACATGTAACGGGCAGGGCGCGAATGCTCCGACGCGGCACTCTGTCCCGAAAACCCTGGCTGGCAAGCCCATTTCAGGGATACTTCCTCGCGGACTGTAATGGCGCGCCAC
>Ga0306920_100013451_pt1 | contig 11153 bp, 6 predicted proteins | sample flu12Cox44000170_FD_204666 | JGI IMG/M metagenome (GOLD analysis project Ga0306920, IMG submission 204666) | Lab enrichment of tropical soil microbial communities from Luquillo Experimental Forest, Puerto Rico - flux4day.12C.oxic.44.000.170 (v2)... | ecosystem: Environmental > Terrestrial >...
GACCCCGTAGTCCCGGACGTCGTTGGTGGCGGGCTCGGTGCGCAGGAGACAGTGGTCCCGCACGTACTGCTTGATAAAGCCGTGGCCGTAGTGGCTGCGCATCACCGGGTTGGGCAGGTGGAGATCGGCGATGACGGTCTGGAGCTTGCCCCGGTGGTGTTGCGTGATCCGGCGGCCGAAGATCACGGTCAGCTTGTCCGGCCGGCCGATCAGGCGGTTGGCATCGAACAGGCGCTCGCCGAGGGCGTCCACCGCGGCGCGCCGCTTGAAGATGAGGTTGTCGCAGTACTCCGTCTGGGCGAAGAACAGCCGATGCTGGCACCCCGCCTGCTCGCGCTCCCGGGGCGTGAAGAAGGGCGTGAGGGCAGCCAGCCACTTCTGGCCGCAGGCCCGGATGTCCTGGGGCGTCAGGGAGTCGGCGAGGGCCTGGAGGGCCTCGGGGTTCCCGCAGTGGAGGAAGGCATTGCCGCATTGCCGGACGGGGATGCCTCGCTCGCGCAGGCACTGAGCCAGCCAGTGATGCTGATTCAGGCAGACGCGGGCCGAGAATGGAAAGTACGGGCAGACTCGGACGAACATCCGTCCCCAGCGCGCGTCATTGATGTAGAAGTTGTATTGGTCGACCCAGCGCGACTTCAGCTCCAGGTGCCAGCGGTTGTCCTGTTTGTTGCCGATCGCCGTCATGATGCGCGCCGGTTCACGGGCTTTGAGGATCGCCACGACCTGATCGGGCCGAGCCCGGGTGAACGGCCGATCCATGAACTCATCGCGGCGTCCGGCGGGTACCCCCTGGATCGGCACGTGCCAGTGCCGGGCCTGATTCACGACCCAGTGATGATACTGGGTGGCGATGTCCCGCAGCGTATCGCGGTCCACCGGGTAGCGCTGACGGTACGTCCAGAAGAAGCCCACGACCCGCTCCGGTTGCTGGAACGGTTGGATGATGCCGTTCAACAGCAGGCGATCGAAGCAGCGATACCCGAACCGTATGCGATCCTGATGATGTTCGGCAAAGGTGTTCATGGCGCCTCCTGCTCCAGTGTGGTGAGATACCTGGAGCATACCGCCATGAACGCCCTTGCCGTTGGGCCCGTCACCAAGGGGCCGGGGCCGCCTCCAAGCGCGGCCTGCTCCTCTTCCCTGCTCGGCCCCGGAACACGGCGAGCCGTTGCTGGACCGGGATATCAAGGGCGGAGCCCTTGACTAGTTAGATTCAGCCGGACCGTGCCTGGCGCGTCCACGTTCGGGAGCGTCACTGTGACGGGGAGCATGCGGCCCGTACAGGTCTCGCCGTCGCGATCTCGATCCGGGCGCTCTTGCCGTCAGTGAGCCCGACACCACTGATGTCGTGCCGAAGGTCCGCGTGGCTGAGGCGAGGACCAGGACGGTCACGAGCGTCGCCGGCAGAAGGCGTGGACGGGGGCGCGCCGGGAAGGCCGAGGTCGTCCACCTACCAAGCCCGGTGTCCAAGGTGACCGGCAGCTTGGCACGGCCGACACCCGCTGTCCGCGCGGCTGGTTCGCGGGAGCCCCGCGGGGGAGGGTGAGCGCGCGGCGAGGTGCTACTGTAGGGGAACATGCGCTCCACGCTCCTGGGATAGGGTCCCAGGGTCCAACCGGGCTGGTCGAGAGGAGGCCGCCGTGGCGCACCCGGTCCGCGTCGTGCACTACGTCAACCAGTTCTTCGGCGGTCTCGGGGGCGAGGAGCGTGCCGACACGCCGCTCCAGGTGAGGGAGGGGCCGGTCGGGCCGGGCCGCGCGCTCCAGCAGATCCTGAAGGATCAGGGCTCGATCGTCGGCACCCTGATCGCCGGCGACGACTACGCGGCTGAGCGTGAGGGCGAGGCGGCGGAGGCGATCGGCGTGGCGCTCGCCGGCCAGGTCCCGGATCTGGTCCTGGCCGGTCCGGCCTTCGACTCGGGCCGCTACGGCCTCGGCTGCGCGCTGGCCTGCCAGGTCGCCCAGTCGCGCGGCATCCCGGCGGTGACCGCCATGTATCCTGACAACGCCGCGATCATCACGCACCGACGCGAGCTGATCGCGGTGCCCACCGGGGTCGACGTGATCGATATGCCCCGGGTGCTGGCCCGGATGGCCGCGCTCGGGCTGAAGCTCGCCCGAGGCGAGACGCTAGGCCCGGCCGCCGAGGAGGGCTACATCCCCCGCGGCATCCGCCGCCTGGTCACCAAGGACAGGGTCGGCTACGAGCGCGCGCTCGAGCTGCTGCTCGCGCGGGTGGCCGGCCGGCCCTACGCTTCCGAGATCCTGGTGCAGCAGTACGAGCGCGTGCCGCCGGCGCCGGCCCCCCGCGACCTCTCGCGGGCCACGATCGGCATTGTCGTGTCGACCGGCGTCGTCCCGCGCGGCAACCCGGACCGCGTGCCCGGGGCGCGCGCCCTGACCGCCGGCCGCTACTCGGTTGACGGCCTGGAGAGCCTGGACGTCGCCGATTGGGAGTCCGTGCACGGCGGCTTCAACACCAGGATCCTCAACACCCAGAGCCCCAACTACGCCCTCCCGCTCCCGGCCCTCCGCCACTTCCAGGCGGAAGGGGTCATCGGCGGCGTGTACCCCTTCTTCTTCAGCACCGTGGGGAACCAGGCGGCCGTGGGATTGGCGCGCGAGATCGGCCGGCGCGTGGCCCGCGAGTTTCGGGACGCGGGAGTGGCCGCCGCGCTTCAGGTGTCTGGGTGAGGAAGCTGCCATCGTTGCGGCGCAACGATCACGAAGGAGCTCGAGCGAGTAGGGATCCCGACGGCCTTGATCGGCGCCTTGCCGGCCATCGCCGTGGCCGCTAACGCGAACCGGGTCGTGCGGGGCGTCCAGGTCCAGCATCCTTGCGGCGACCCGAAGCTCCCGCCCGAGGCCGACTGGGACCTGACCCTCCGGATCGTCCGGACGGCGCTCGACGCCATCCGGACGGAGGTGGCCGGTCCCACGCTGTTCGAACCGCCCGCCTCGTCGGCGTCGCGGGAGGCCGTCCGTGCGTCTTGAGCTGGCCAACTACCCGGTGGAGGACGTCCGCTTCGGGCGCGCGACCCGGTGGCGGAGCGGCGTCCTCGAGATCGACCGGGACGAGCTGGTTGCCCTGGTCCGCCAGGACCCCCTGGTCAGGCGGGCAGAGGTGGAGGTGGCGCGGCCGGGCGAGTCGGCGCGCATCGTCACGGTGGCCGACGTGATCGAGCCCCGGGTCAAGGCGGCCGGGCCGGGCATGGCATACCCGGGGATCATCGGGCGTCCGGTGGACACCGTCGGCGAGGGGCGCACCAACCGGCTCGGCGGCTCCACGCTGATGACCTGCACGCCGCCCCCGGACGTCGAGCGCTACGGCCTCAAGTCGTCACACCGTCCGGGGACGGCCTACGGCGACTTCATCGACATGTCGGGACCGGGGGCGATCAGCCCGCACGCCGCCACGCGCAACGTGTGCCTCCTCGTCGAGCCGGTGGCCCACCTCCAGCCCGATGCGGCTAACCGGGTCGTCCAGCAGGCGATGCTGACGGTCCAGGACCGAGTGGCCCGGGCCACCGTCGGCCAGGAGGCCGGCCAGATCGAGGTGTTCGACCTGACCCCTCGGCCCGGGCTTCCGGGCTTCGCCTACATTCACAGCCTCGTTTCCCCCGAGCCCATCTACCTGAACCCTGAGTCGACCCTGAGCGCGGCCGTGTACGGGATCACCCGGCTCACCCAGCCGTGGTTCCTCCACCCCACCGAGGTGCTCGACGGCGCGGTGTGCGGCAGCTTCTACAGCGGCGCCTTCTACCGCTGGTACACCTGGCCGCTGACCAACTCGATCGTCCTCCACATGTGCCGCCGCCACGGGGTCGACTGGAACTTTCTCGGCTGCATCATGGTCCGCACGATGTGGGAGGAGCAGCGCCAGAAGGAGCTGATGGCGAACCGGGCCGCGCTGATGGCGCAGACGGTGGGGGCGAACGGCGCCGTCGTCACCCCGACCCTCCGCGGCCAGCGGATGCTCGATACCATGGCCGTCGTAGAAGCGTGCGAGCGGGCCGGGGTCAAGGTCGTCCTCATCACCGAGGAGGAGGACGACGAGGACGGAGCCGCCCCACCTCTGCTGGTCACCGCGCCCGATGGCGTGCCCGTCGTCAGCACCGGTGACGGGAGTGCCATCGGCCCGTTCCCGCCCGTCGAGCGCGTGATCGGCGCGGGACCGATCGATCCGCGCTGGTACGCCGAGCAGCCCGCGCCCCACGGCCGCTACGGCACGAGCCATCTCAACGACGTCTGGGGATTCTCCCGCCTGGCCTGCGTCGACTACTGACCCGAGGAGCGGAGACCGATATGACGAGCCACGCCGTCGAAGCCTCCGGTGAATCGCAAGCCAGGCGACTGGAGCGGGTCTACGAGCAGGTGGCGGGGCTCCTGCGACGGCCCAGCGTCGCCTCGCGGCTGCGCACCGCACCGGGGGAGAGCGAGTGGTCGGCGATGCAGACCATCGGGCACATGGCGGAGATGATTCCCTACTGGTTGAACCATTGCCGCGTCCTGATCGCCGCCAGCGGGGACCCTCCGACGTTCGGACGTCCCCCCGGATCGCCCGAACGGCTGGCTGGCATCTCGCATGGCGCGACGGCCGAGCCGGAGGCGCTGCTGGCCAAGTTGGAGGACGGGGTCCGAAGGGCGGCCGGGGCGATCCGGGCGCTGTCCCCCGCCGAGCGCGGCAAGCGAGGTATCAGCCCGGGAAGGGGTGAGATGACCGTGGCGGACGTCCTGGAGTCGTTCATCGTCCACCACGCCGAGGCGCACCTGGCCCAGGTCGAGGCCGCCCTGCGAGCGTAGCCGTGCTACCACTGACCGGTTACGCCGACCGCTTCTCCGTGGCGCCCGGCGAGACCATCGAGTTCAAGGTCTCGAGCGCCGCGGCCGAGCCGTACGAGGCGCGGCTCGTCCGCGTGATCTCGGGTGATCCCAACCCCGCCGGCCCCGGCATCAAGGAAGAGCCGGTCGAGGCCCCCTTCGCCGGGTCCTACCGGTCGCGGCTCCAAGCCGTTCCGCTGGGCTCGTACGCGAAGATCGCCGACGCGTCGGCGCTCCGCGGCCTCCGGAGCTTCACCCTGGTCGCGACCATCTGGCCGACCACGCCGGCCAAAGGCCGGCAGGGGATCCTGTCGAAGCAGGGCCCGGGTCGGGGCGCCGGGTTCGCCCTGTTCATCGACGAACGCGGCGCAGGCGCGCTGGTCGGCGACGAGGCCGGCGGGTGCGTCGAGGTCGGGACCGGCAAGCCCCTCCGGGAGCGGGCCTGGTATCGCGTGTGGGCGGCCTATGACGGCCGGACCGGCCGGCTTGCCGCGGGCCAGGCGCCGCTCCAGTCCGCCGTCGGTGTCGACGACACGGGTGAGGGCATGACGACGGTGACCCGGGGGGGACGGGCCGACGCGGCGCTGAACACGGGAGCGCCCCTCCTCGTGGCCGCGCTGGGCGGCGAAGCCCCGGCCGCCCACTTCAACGGGAAGATCGAGGCCCCGTGCCTCCTGAGCGCCGCGCTGGAGGCGACGGCCGTGGCCGCCCTGTCGCGGCCGGGCGGGGCGGGCGAGATGTCGCCCGCGGTGGTGGGCGCCTGGGACTTCTCGCTGGAGATCTCGAGCCCGCGCGTGGTCGACCGGGGACCGAACCAGCTACACGGCCTCCTAGTGAACCTGCCGGCGCGCGGCATGAGGGGCTCCCGCTGGAACGGCGACGAGATGTGCTGGCGGCACGCGCCGGATCAGTACGCCGCTATCCACTTCCACGACGACGACCTCTACGACTGCGGCTGGGAGACGGATTTCCGTTTCACGGTTCCGGCCGGACTCCGGAGTGGCGTCTACGCCGCGCGACTCTCCTGCGGGGGCGTCGAGGAGATGATCCCGTTCTTCGTGCGGCCGCCCCGGGGCCGCCCGCAGTCCACCGCCTGCGTGCTGGTCCCGACGTTCACCTACATCGTCTACGCCAACATCGCCCGCAAGGTGACCGACGACGCCTACCGGGCGCGGGTCAGGGCCTGGAACGCCCGGCCGTGGACGGCCGACGAGCACCGGGACTACGGCCTCTCAACCTACAACACCCATACGGACGGGAGCGGGATCTGCTACTCCTCGCGGCTCCGTCCGATCCTCAACCTGCGCTCGGGCTTCCTGGCCTACGTCGATCCGCGCGGGTCGGGCGTGCGGCACCTGCCGGCCGACTGCTATCTCATCGATTGGCTCGAGGCGCTGGGCCATGACTACGACGTGGTGACGGACGAGGACCTCCACGCCGAGGGGCTCGGCCTCATCGCTCCCTACCAGGTGGTCCTGACGCCGACCCACCCGGAGTACCAGAGCCGCGTGACCTGGGATGCGCTCGCCGCCTACGTGGCGCGCGGGGGCCGGCTCATGTACCTCGGGGGCAACGGCTTCTACTGGCGCGTCGGCCTCCACGCCGAGGTGCCGGGGGCCGTGGAGATCCGCCGGGGGGAGGGAGGCATCCGCGCGTGGGCGGCGGAGCCGGGCGAGTACTACATGAGCTTCGACGGGCAGTACGGAGGACTGTGGCGCCGCAACGGTCGGCCGCCCCAGACGCTCTGCGGGGTGGGCTTCACCGCCCAGGGCCCCTTCGAGGGGTCATACTACCGACGGACGCCCGCCTCGCGCGATCCGCGCGCCGCCTGGATCTTCGAGGGGGTGCCCGACGAGATCCTCGGCGACTTCGGCCTGAGCGGCGGCGGGGCGGCTGGATTCGAGCTGGACCGCGCCGACCGCCGCCTGGGCACTCCCGGCCACGCCCTCGTGCTCGCCTCGTCGGAGAAGCACGACCTCAAGAAGTTCGTCCTGGTTCACGAAGACTGGCTCTCCCACGTCGACACCTGGCCGGGCGATCCGCCGGAGAAGCTGATCCGGGCCGACATGGTCTACTTCGAGGCGCCGGACGGAGGAGCCGTGTTCTCCGTCGGCTCGATCACGTTCTGTGGCAGCCTGTCCCACGACGGCTACCGCAACAACATCTCCCGGATTGTGGACAACGTGCTGCGACGCTTCCGGACCGCTCGGGGGACGCCATGACCAAGTACGTCTACTTCTTCGGAGCCGAGCGGGCCGAGGGCTCGTCGGTGATGCGGAACCTCTTAGGCGGGAAAGGCTGCGAGCTCGCCGAGATGACCAACCTGGGCATCCCGGTGCCGCCGGGGTTCACGGTCACCACCCAGGCCTGGGTGCACTACCAGCGGGCCGGCCGCCGGAGCCCCGAGGGGCTGTGGGAGCAGATTCTGGAGCACCTCGGTCGCCTCGAGGAGGTGGCCGCCGTGAAGTTCGGCGACAGCGAGCGACCGCTCCTGGTCTCTGTCCGGTCGGGGGCGCGCGTGTCCATGCCCGGCATGATGGAGACGATCCTGAACCTGGGGCTCAACGACGTGACCGTCGAGGGCCTGGCCACCCGGACCAAGGACGAGCGCTTCGCGTGGGACTGCTACCGGCGATTCGTCACCATGTTCGGGAGCGTGGTGCTGGGGATCAAGCGGAGCGTGTTCGAGGCGCCCCTCGACGGGGTGAAACGACGGCTCGGCGTCGCTACCGACGCCGACGTGCCGGCCGACGAGCTGCGGAAGCTCGTCCGGACGTACCAGGACGAGGTCGCGGCCCGAACCGGCAGCCCGTTCCCCCAGGACGTGCGCGAGCAGCTGCGCCGAGCCATCGAGTCGGTCTTCCAGTCCTGGTTCGCCAAGAAGGCGACCGAGTACCGGCGGATCCACGGCATCCCGGAAGACTGGGGCACGGCGGTGACCGTCATGGCCATGGTGTTCGGCAACCTCGGCCGGCGGTCGGGGACCGGCGTGGGGTTCACGCGGGACCCGCGGACGGGCGAGCCGCGCTTCTATGCTGAGTTCCTCCCGAACGCCCAGGGGGAGGATGTCGTGGCAGGGATCCGGACGCCGCTCCCGATCGAGGCGCTCCACGAGCAGATGCCCGCCATCTACGACCAGCTCCTCGCGATCGCCGCGCGCCTCGAGCGCCACTACAAGGACATGCAGGATATCGAGTTCACGGTCCAGGAGGACGACCTCTACATCCTCCAGACCCGCAGCGGCAAGCGCTCGGCCCGGGCGGCCGTGAAGGTGGCCGTCGATCTGGAGAAGGAGCACGTCATCGACCAGCACGCTGCCATCCTCCGCATCCGACCGCCCGAGGTGAACGAAGCGATCCGTCCGGTGTTCGACGACCGCGAGAAGGCAGCGGCGGTGGCAGCGGGGCGACTCCTGGCCCGCGGGCTGCCGGCCGCCCCGGGGGCCGCGGTCGGCCGGATCGAGTTCGACCCGGAGCGCGCGGTGGAGCTGGCCAAGGAAGGCGAGAAGGTGATCCTGGTGCGGCCCGAGACCTCCCCCGAGGACGTGGCCGGGATGTACGCGGCGCAGGGCATTGTCACCTCGCGCGGCGGCCGGACCTCGCACGCGGCGGTGGTGGCGGTCGGCATGGGGAAGGCGTGCGTCGTTGGCGCCACCGACCTCGCGATCGACGAGGCCCGCCGGTCGTTCGACGTGCGAGGGCAGACCGTTCGGGCCGGCGAAATCATCTCGGTAGACGGGGGCACCGGCGAGGTGATCCTGGGCGCCATCGAGACCGTGGAGGGCCGGCCGGACGAGGAGGTCCAGACCCTGCTTGAGTGGGCCGACTTCTACCGCAAGGGCGGGCTCGGCGTGCGCGCCAACGCGGACACGCCGGTGGACGCGGAGCGGGCGCGGAGGTTCGGCGCGGAGGGGATCGGCCTGGTCCGCACCGAGCACATGTTCTTCGCGGCCGACCGGATCCGCATGGTGCGCGAGATGATCATGGCCACCGATCAGGCCGCTCGGCGGGCCGCGCTCGCGCAGCTCCGGCCCCTGCAGCGGGAGGATTTCATCGGCATCTTCCGGGCCATGGACGGCCTGCCCGTGACGATCCGCCTCCTCGATCCGCCACTTCACGAGTTCCTCCCCAACTGGAAGGAATACAAGGAGATGGTGGAGCGGAAGAGCCGGCTGGAGGCGCTCGAGTCCGAGCCCGAGGAGCGGCGACGTCTGGAGCAGCTAATCGGGGCCGTCGAGCGGCTTCGCGAGGCGAACCCGATGCTCGGGCACCGGGGCTGCCGCCTCGGGATCACGCACCCCGAGATCTACGGGATGCAGGTGCGGGCGATCATGGAGGCGGCCTGCACCGCCGCCGAGCAGGGGATCCGCGTGGAGCCCGAGATCATGATCCCGCTGACCGGCACCGTCGGCGAGATGAAGGAGACGATCGAGCAGACGCGACGAGTGGCGGACGGGGTCATCGCCGAGATGGGGGTGCCGGTTCGCTACCTCGTCGGGACGATGATCGAGGTCCCCCGGGCGGCCCTCATCGCCCAAAAGCTGGCCGAACACGCCGAGTTCTTCTCGTTCGGCACCAACGACCTCACCCAGCTGACCTTCGGCGTGAGCCGCGACGACGTCGCCCAATTCCTGCCGAGGTACCTCGACATGGGGCTCTTGACCGCGGACCCGTTCGCGGTCCTGGACCAGGAAGGGGTGGGGGAGTTGGTCGCCCTGGGGATCGATCGCGGCCGTCGCCGGCGGGCCGACCTGAAGGTCGGGATCTGCGGGGAGCACGGCGGCGAGGGCTCGTCGGTGGAGTTCTGTCACAAGGTCGGTATGGACTACGTCTCGTGCTCGCCCTACCTCATCCCGGGCGCCCGCGTCGCCGCCGCCCAAGCGCGCATCAAGGAGCGCCTGGCCGGCGGTGGAGAGCGCAGCTAGCCGCTCAGGGCTTGTCCTTGCCCATGTAGATGTAGGGCACCATGTCGGCCTTCGACGGCCGCTGCCAGCCGACGATGCCGAACTTGTTCTTCTTGAGGATCTCGCCGCGCACCCAGGGCTTCCACAGCTGGGTGACCGTCGGGTGCCAGAGGAACGCGGCGGCGGGCTCGCGGGCGAGGATGTCCTCTGCCTTCCGGTAGGCGGCGCAGCGGTCGGCGTCGCGGGTGGCGGAGTTCCCGGTGGCCACCAGCTTGTCGTAGTCCGCGTTCTTCCAGGGGTGGCGCCCGCCGCTCTTGTAGATGTTCATGAAGTTGCTGGCGTCGTAGTAGTCGTACTCCCACGGGATGAGGACGATGGGGAGCTCGTACTTGTTCAGCCGGTCCATGAACAGCTTGCGCTCCAGGTTCTGCACCCCCAGCTCCACGCCGAGGTTCTGCTTGAGCATGGCCTGGATGGCCTCTCCCGTCGTTCGCACCGTCGGCGAGGCGGCGCGCAGATAGAGCTCGTACTTCGGGAAGCCCTTGCCGTCGGGGAAGCCCGCCTCGGCCAGGAGCTTCCGCGCCTGGGCCGGGTTGAAGGGCTGGGCGTCCCGGAGCCGGGCGGGCTGGGCGCAGTGGAGGCCGTTGGGCAGCATGCCGTAGGCCGGCACGGCCATGCCTCGCCAGACGGACTTCACGATCGCGTCGCGATCGATGGCCATGGCGAACGCCTTCCGCACGCGGGGGTCCTTGAAGGCCGTCTCGTCCCCGCCGAAGGCGATCCACCAGGTCTGGAAGTAGGGCCAGGTGTAGCTCTCCTTCTTGATCTTGGGGTCGCTCTCGATCCGGGCCACGTCGGAGGGCGACAGGGGGCCCTCGTAGATCCACGGCATCGCGTCGGTCTCGCCGGCCAGGTAAGCGGGGAAGAGCGTCTCGTCGCGGCCGATCTTGTACACGATCCGCTCCAGGTAAGGCTTGCGGATACCGCGGTAGGCCGGATTGGCGACGAAGACGAGCTCCTTGTCACGATCCCACTTGGCCAGCTTGAAGGGACCGGCCGAAACCGCTGTCTCCGGGGAGGTCGACCACGAGTCGCCGACCTTGGCGACCACGTGCCGCGGCACGACGTAGAGGTCGCTCAGGATCATCGGCAGGTACGGCGTCGGCTCGGTGAGCGTGAGACGCAGGGTGGTGGCGTCCACGGCCGTGGCGCCCACCTCGTCCAGCTTGGCTTTCCCCTCGTTCGCCTCCTTCATGTTCTTGATCATGGAGAAGTACCAGGTCACGTCGAACCCGGTCTCGGGGTTGGCGATCCGCTTGATCGTGAACTCGAAGTCGGCCGCGGTCAGGGGCACGCCGTCTGACCACACCAGGCCCGTCCGTAGGTGGAAGGTCCAGGTGAGCCCGTCCTTCGAGACGTCCCAGCGTTCG
>Ga0306920_100013452_pt1 | contig 11153 bp, 6 predicted proteins | sample flu12Cox44000170_FD_204666 | JGI IMG/M metagenome (GOLD analysis project Ga0306920, IMG submission 204666) | Lab enrichment of tropical soil microbial communities from Luquillo Experimental Forest, Puerto Rico - flux4day.12C.oxic.44.000.170 (v2)... | ecosystem: Environmental > Terrestrial >...
GCCATTTATTGGACGAGCGGTTTTGCGCTCAGTGTCGATTTAGATCGAGGCCAAAGAGCCGGCCGGCTTCGTAGAGGTCGCGCATCATCTTGGGATCGAAGACGTCGGAAGTTGTCACCGGCACGTCTGGGGGAATGTATGACAAAGCAAAGTGGCCGTAGCGGTTAAGCCTCAGCACGTACTCCATGTGGTACAGGTCGCCAATTGCATTGGCATCGAGGAGCATGTCGAGTGTGCGCATGGCGATTTCTTTCAAACAATCACTGACGCAGGTAGGGTCGACGCCCAGTTTGCCGTTAACGATGATGTGGAGCGTGAGATTCGGGTGCAGAGCCTGGCGTTCCTTCATTGTCCGAAAGGCCGGGAAGAAGCCTTTCTCGAAGAAGAGTTGAGCGCGCGCGCCACCGTCGGCGTAAAGGTTGCCGTCGATTTTGACCGGTTGCACCAGGATCGGAATCGACGCCGAAGCGAGGACCACCTGGCGATAGAGTTCGAGCCGTTTCGGGTTAGCCTTGTCCATGGCGATAGCGGTCAGGTCCCAGATCACCAGGCGGCCGGTATCATGGTTCACGGTGCCAACATAGAGACGGCGGCCTTCCTGGGCCCTGAGCGCTACTCGGTCGAGGGTTTGGGGGGTGATGTACTTTTCAATTCGTTTGCTTAGCGGCTTGGAATTGTAGATCGAATCGGAGAAGAGCGCGAAGAGGATGAATTTCCTTTTGTAGATGTCGGACGTTTGGGCGGTCGTGTAGGCCTCTTCGAGAAGGTCGTCGTCTGCAGGTTCCCCTAGAAACGCGTAGGTGGCCAGCAGCGCGCCGGTGCTGACGCCAGTGACTACCGGAAATTTCCTGGGGCGCGGATTAGCCGTGTTCTCGCGCCAACCGCGCAGGACACCCGCGCCCCAGGCCCCATGCGACCCGCCGCCCGAGAGGACGAGCATGTCGATTTTTTCCTCCGGTGCTTCAGCGCGCGCCTGTAATGCCCGCTGAAAAGAGTTGGTTTCGAAATGGTACTTGGCAACGGTTTCACCTGCATGCTCGCAATGACGTGTGGAGCAGCAGCCGGTTAAAGCCAGGACCAAAAGAGGGATGAAGGATGAAGGATGAAGGATGAAGAAAAAGCGTTGCAGGCTGCAAGTTGCAGGTTGCAAGTCGCAGGCTCTCTCTCGCATTCTTTCTAGCCATTTCATCGCGTGCTGGACCGGCACAGAGACATGCCGTGGACCGATGATTAATGTCGGGCTCGTGGTTGCGGCTTCGGACCTGTTAAAGAGCCGGGAGTTGGTGTTTCGACTGTAACTCCAGGAGCGGCAGGCGGCCGGACAGCCCGTGCGCCTCCCCCTGCCGGTTTGACAGGAACGTTCAAAGGCGGCTCACCACGCCAGAATTTTATTTCGTTTAGTTTATCCCCTTTAAGGTACCCCGCTTGCCATTGATCGTTGTCCTCAGGGCCGTGCCACACGGTAGGGTCCTTGCGATGAGCTTCGACGTAGCTGTTCCATCGATAGCTTTGGTAGATGGCAATGATGTTGACGGCGTAGGCCTGGGCCAGGGGGGCGTTCCCTTCGATGATCACTAGATTGTCATCGTTCTGGCTAGACGCTTTGAATCCAAGGTTGTGTGACCCCGTCATGACCACCGGATTTTGCCCAAACGGATCCAACACGATGACTTTGCTATGTATATTCACCATGCTCGCGCCAAGCAGTTCCTTTTCCCAAGGCCCAAATTGAGTTTTGATGTTGTGCGGCACCAGAACATCGTGTGCGAGTTGCAGAGGCGGTTCGACTCCCCCTTTAAAAAGTGTGACAGGCGCCGGATTGTTCGTGGGATCCGCGCCGGCAGCGGGTTTGGCGGAGGCACCCGCTTTCGTAAGTAGCGGGATGTCCTGGTTGACCACGCCACGCATGTAAAGACTGCCGTTATAAACGTCCTTATTTGCGGAATTGTGGCGTTCAAGGATGTTTTGCAGCAGGGTCCAATGCTGAGGATCCTGCTCGAACACACCTGGATTGAAGAATAAAAATAGAATGCCTTGTTTGGCGGCATTGATGCGCTGGCGAGCAAACTGCAGGTCCTGAGCGGCGGAGGTCTTAACGAACCAGGGTGTCACCTTGCAACCGTCCAACTGGAACGTTGTTGAAGTAGAATTGCCTTGGACCAGAGCCGGAGGGTACGCATTGCCGGCAGCCTTGATGCGATTCCAGGCGTCCATGAAATCGGCAGCTATGGCTGGGTCGTTGAGGATGAGTCCGTTATTGGCCTGGGTGCACAAACCGGACGTAGTCCAATTTGTGCTGCCGGTCAGGACCGTTTGAGGTGTCCCCTTGGAATCACAGAACACGACGAATTTGTTGTGCGCAAAATGGCCCTTCGGGACGATTCGGTCGAACAGGTTGACTTTTGATTTGAGTTGCGCGCGGACGGCGGCGTTCTCGTCGTTGTCGGGTGGGGTGTTGGATTTGAAAGCTCCATTCCCCAGTATAAGGTTGCAATTTTTGCCGAGGGCGACCAGCCCCGAAATGAATTCAGGGTCGTTCAACTCATAGAGTGCGGCAAAGATCTTCCCATTGTTGTTCTTTGTGGTTTGCAGCAAGTCGATAATCTGCGGGCGAAGCAAACCACTCAGAGCATTCCGCAATGGATTGTCAGGTGTAGCGACGAGTTGCTGGATTTTGCTGTTCTTTGGGGCGGTATCCAGCGCTCGGGAAACCCATTGAGCGGCAACGATTCCCTTGTTAAAGAAGGCCGAAATGTGCGGAGTGCATTGGCCCGAAATCTTAACCGAGACTAGCGGGCTGGCGTTTTTCTGATCGAGAACGAGATGATCCTTATCGGGCCCAATGACGGGTACAGCGGAATACTGGACCGAATCGCCAGGTTTCACCGAGTAATCCCACCACATGAAGCGCTGGACAGGAAATTTCCAGGGATTATTTGGGTCGAATTTATCGGTATCTGAAAAACCGACAAATCCATGGAGGTAGTTCTCCTTTCCTTGTGAGACGCGGCGAACTGTGAAACCGCGGCAGTTCGCTATAGGCTTGCCGTCCGCCGGCAGCCACACCAAACAAGCATGGTCTCCGTTATCATAGACTTTCAGGTTCAGACTCATAAGTGTGTTCTCCTGTTAAACGCATTTGTTTTGTTGATTCGACCATTCGAGTTGCACGGTGTAACCGGCAACTTTTTTGAAATTCCAGGCGCAGATATCGCCGATTTCGCCGTTGTTACTGTCATACCAACCTTTGCCCGGCACGGGATCTGTGATGGCCTCGCACAATTCGTGGGAGCTGGTGCCGGTGAGCGCATCGAACGCCTGCATGCCGCCTAGGCAGCCGCTGCAACTCGGGTACGGCATAACCGCATAATAGGTGCTGCCGGTGTTGTTATGATAACCGCAGAAATTCTGGCAGGATTTGCCTCCACCCATGACCGAGATGACCCCGGGATCGAGGTAAATGAAGTAGAGCATATTCTTGTTAGGCGCGGGGACTGTTTTGGCCTTTATCCACTTCTTTAGTTGTGCGCGAATCGCCGAGTCCGTGATGCTCCCGGCAGGGGCGTTCGTCTTGATTAGCTTCGTGCCGACGAAAGAGCCGTGCCCGATGGTTTGGCCGGGCCGGTTGTATTCGACCAGTTGGTCGATGAGCGGACTCACCAGGATGGCAGTAAAGAATTGATTGATGTTGGACATCATTTGGTTCGAGGAGGCGCTTCCGCCCCAAAGTTTGCCCCAAAAAATGGTGAAGACCTGCACGTTGGGAATCAGCGGACCGCCCATGTAAGTGAGATGGGCCGGGGCGGCCAGCACATGCGGCTTGCCATCGAAAAGGTCCTGGTCTTTGCCTTCTCGGCGGCCGCGCGCAATATCCTCTATGGAGACAGAAGGTTTCGGATGGTGAAGCGGGACAACGCGGACGTGCTCGCCTGTTTCGAACATCTTAGATGCTTTCATGTGTGTGACTGGTTTTGGATTCTAAAATCTTAATCCCCAGCGGGGGCAGTTCAAGCGGCTCGATTTGTATAATCGCGACATTCGGGTCAGTTGGGGGGATCTGTGATTTAAGGACCGAGAAGTGTTTTTGGCCAACAGTGGTCATACCTTATCTGAATGACTGTCGAGCAGGACGATCTTGCAAAAAATCTTTTGCGAGCGATGAAACTGGCCAAAGAAACGAAGCGAGAGGAATGAGGGTAGGGCTGAGTGTCCTCACCCGGCCTTTGGCGTGTTGCCTAGCCCCGCCGGTTGAGGACAATCCGCGCCACCCGCCGATGGGAAGAAGGAGAGGGAAAGAAGGAAGGAACTGCGCGCAAGGCGCGCAAACCTATCGCGTTTGGGCGAAGAGCATCAAGACGCGAGGCCCCTTCTCGGTCTGGACTTGGTAGCGTTCCTCGTCCGGGCCGTGGGGGACGGCAAGACCGTCGCAGTTCTTGTCGTAAATCGGTTTGCCGTCAATGAGCAAGACGTAATGATGCGTGCGATTGCCCTGGATATGGTGGATGGTAACATGCCAGCCGTCGACCGCACTGTCGTGGATCAGCCCAACTTTCTGCCAGTGGGTGAAGCTCCCGGCGACTTCAACGGTATTGGGGGGCTCGGTTTGACCATCGGGCAAACGCCAGCGAAATACTTTGGAAAAGGTCTGCTTGCGTTCGGCGGGCTCACGCCGTTGTGCGGTGACCGCCGAGGAAGGTTCTGGAATGAGCGGTCCACCTTTGCCGGCAGGTTTGCGCCCGAACAAATTGCCAAACGTCTCAAACATAATCGGCCAGCATAGTATTACGGGTCGGGGAAAATTCAAGTGAGGAGAGGGTTAAAAATCCGAAGGCCGAAGGTCGAAGTCCGAACTGCGGAAAAACCGGTCTCCAAAATACGCTCAAGAATTGGTCGAAACCGACTAAATCCGAGAGGAAGAAGAAAGAGAAGGAGGAAGATGAAGAGAGCCGAAGGCAAGGGACGATAGCCTGCGCCTGCAGGTCCTAATCAGCAAAAAGAAACTGAAAATCTGCCAGGGTCAGGCTCTGGGCGAATTTTTCTTCACCCAGGACGTCTTCAGCCAGGGCGCGTTTCTTCTTTTGCAGCTCGCGGATTTTTTCTTCGATGCTGTCTTTGATAAGGAGGCGGTAGGCGATCACCTTATTGGTCTGGCCGATGCGATGGGTGCGGTCGATTGCCTGGTTCTCAACAGCCGGGTTCCACCACGGATCGAACAGCACCACGTAACTGGCGGCAGTCAGGTTCAGGCCGAACCCGCCGGCTTTGAGGGAAATGAGAAAGATGGCTGGTCCTTGTGCGGATTGAAATTGCCGCACCAATTCGCCGCGGTTTTCGGTTTGGCCAGTGAGGTAGAAGAGCGGCCACTGGCGCTCCTCGAGAGCGGGCCGCAACAATTCGAGCATCTCGACAAATTGGGAAAACACCAAGACCTTTTGTCCCTCCTCCATCAGAGGTTCAAGTTGTTCGAGCAACGCTTCGGTTTTCGCACTGGGGGCCTCGGAGTCGCCTTTCATGAGTCGCGGGTGACAACAAACCTGACGCAAACGGAGAAGGGAAGTCAGAAAATGGAACTGTTGGCTGGCAAGTTCCTGTTGTGTTTTGATGCTCAGCAATAGGTTTTGTGCGCGCTTGAGTTCCGCGCGGTAAAGCGTCTTCTGTTCGCCTTCAATCTCACAAAAGAGGTCTTCTTCGATGCGGTCGGGCAGATCTTTGGCAACCTGCCCTTTCGTGCGGCGCAACACGAACGGGCGTACCCGCGCTGCCAGGCGGCGGCGGGCGAAGGGATCGCCTTTGGCATCGTAGAGCCCGGCGAATTGGGCGCGGTTGCCGAGGACTCCCGGCATCGCAAAACTCATCAGGCTCCACAAATCGAGGAGCCGGTTTTCAATGGGCGTGCCGGAGAGAATAAGGCGGTGTTCCGCTTTTAAGGTGCGCGCGAGTTGCGCAGTTTGAGAACCTGGGTTCTTAATGTATTGCCCCTCGTCTAGAATTACCGCCAACCAATGGACCGACGCCAGGGCGTCACCCACCGAGCGGAGTTGACTGTAATTGAGCACGTGCGCGTCGGCCGTATTGAGTTCGTTGACCAATTGCGGCAATTGGCTGGCCGGCCATGGTCGCACGCGCAGCTCCGGGGCGAACCTGGCGGCCTCTGCATGCCAGTTGTCCATCACGCTTTTGGGGCAGATCACCAAGGCTGGAGCAGGGCTGGGATTCGCCCGGCCTTGTCCACCGGCGGAGTTGGGCTGTTGCCGTAGCCAGAGCAGCCAGGCCAGAGTTTGCAGCGTTTTGCCCAGGCCCATGTCATCGGCCAGAATTCCCCCGAAACGGTTGGCAGCCAAATAAGCTAGAAAATGGAATCCTTCGAGCTGATAAGGACGCAATTGTGCGGTGATGCCTGAGGGAAGCTGCGGAGTCACACGCGTTTTGAGTTCGGTTGCGCGGCGTTGGATTTGCTCGACCTGTTCCTGCGGAATAAACTTCTTCGCCGCTTCGTCGGCGAGCTGCAGGGCGTGCAGGCGCTGAGGCTCCGCGGACAGTTCGCGTGGACTCAGTCCAAGGCGCGCGAGACGCTCGTCTTCATCGGCCCTGAGCTCATATTGCAGGCGCCGCCAGCCTTTGCCTTTGAGCCGAACAAAACTCCCTCTGGCGTTAAGCAGCAGCCGGATTTCCTCTTTAGTCAACGTGGTGTCCGAGACGTTGAGGACCACCCGCAAATCGAACCAATCGATTTCGGCTTCGGAGACTTCGAGTTTGACCTGGCCGGCAATGGGCGCATTGGTGAGTGAAGCGAGTTCTCCTTGCAGATGCACCGTAACCTGCGGCGGAAGACTCTTAAGCCAGGTCGTAAACAATTCGGGGAATTTTTTGGTCACGCGCAGGGCCAAACCGCCCCCTTGGCCGGGCTTGAGGTTCAGCGGTTCCAGGAGCCCACGTATTTGGCTTAGAAGCGCGGTATCATGAACCAAAATAGGCTCGTCGTCCCGTCGCGGTTTGCGGATAGCACCCGCTTGGAGCTCCAGCCAGTTATATCCGGTCCAGGAGAGCTGGTGACCATCGGGCGCTTCGGCGAGCACTTCGATGGTGCATTCCTCATTGGTGCCGCCGTAGAAAGAGCGTAAGCCACAGTTCGCGACGACCTGATAGTGGAGAATTTGAACTCGCTCGCGAACTCGTTGTGGCAGCTCCAGACCAAGCGATTTCAGAAAGGAAACACCAGAGGCGCGTTCGATAGCGGGCGCTGGAATTCGGGTCTCGCCCGACGGCTCAAGAACGTCTCCCAAATGTTTCGGACCGATAAAAACAGAATCCTGCGACAAATAGAGAGCGGGCCTGCCATCCAATACCGCCAGGAACTTTGGCGCGGGTGAGCCGTCAGCTTTGACCAGGCGCAAACGGTAATCGTCCTGCGCGTCTACGGCTGAGGCAAGGTCCCAGCGGAGCGGCTCGGGAGGGCGCAAGAGCGGGCGGCCCTCAGGGGTTACAACTCGCGATTCCAGCAGGGGCAGGCGTAGCACTCGATTTAGCAGCTCGCGAGCACCTTCATCCTCATAATTCAATTGACCTGTGCGGTAATAACTCATGGCTTTGGAGAAGAGCTGCCAAAGCAACTCGCCTTCGGCTGTGAAAGCCAGCTTGATCGCTTCATTTTCCAACTGCCGCACATGTGTTTGTTTGAGCCGGGTGAAACCAGCGTCGCCCGCCCGTTGCCATTGGAGCTCGACGTTCTCCGGTGCGATGACCAGTCGCAGATCGGCCGGCGCAAAGACCGTTGTCTGCGCTGCAGCGTTCGTCTCAAGAGCGCCAAGCTGCTGCTTCCAGTGCTCAATGTCCTGCGCGCGTTTCCACCGGCCCATGCGCTCCTGGATGGCATTCAAATCGGTGACCGGCATCATGAATTCGGGGACACGCAGTCCTTGTTCGAGGGCGGCATAAGCGATGTACAGCCAGAATTCTTGCTCGGTTTCAGGAAATGCGGGCCAAATCTGCAAGGGCTGCCAGGAGTAATCCTTGAACGTGAAACCCATTTGCTGAAGGTCATGGTAGTTGACGGATTGCCGGTTCTGGCGGCAGCGTGCGTAAACCTGGTGAACCACGCGCAGAAACTGGGTCTCTTCGCGCGTCAAGGCTCGACCATGGGCAGCAGCCAGCTTGGCGGCTAACTCGCTGGTTTGGGTGGAACGAGGCTTCGAAGCGGCGAGCCGCGCCACGGACGCGGGCTCACTCGCGCTCAAGCCGCGCACCGATGCCGCCCGGTGCTCTGCCAGCAAGGCGTTCATGGCGGCAAATACATGCTCACAGGCGCCCTTGCGTTTGCAGCTGCAAATCCCGACCCATCCGTGGCCGAAGTCGTAACGAAGCTCCACGTGATGCTGCTCGTCATCCTCAACGGAGCAATGGTAGTTCGTGCCGGGCTCTTCAGTGATGATATCAACCACCCCGCCGCGACGCAGACAATCCTGACCTTTCTGGCGCACATCAGCCGGAAAGCTCATCAAATACGCCTGAGCCGTCGCCGGGTCATGCACATGGAACTCGTCGTCCATCGTTTGAATATACAAAGCTCAAACTCTGGCACAAGCGACGCCAATCAAATCGCGCCCATTTTTCGCCTGATTTCCTCACTCATCCGAATCAGCGGTGGCCAGGGGCGTGGAAAACCTTCACCGGGCAATTTGCGCGTCGCATCGATGCCCATTTTTGACCCGACCGCAATTTCCGTCGTGGTATGGTCTAAAACATCGGCGGGACCTTTGGTGAAAATGCTGTCGCGTTGCGGGTCGGTATTGGCGCAGAGGCGAAACAGGACTTCGCGCGTGTTGTGGACATCAACATCATCATCCACCACGATGATGTATTTGGTAAACATCATTTGGCCCATCCCCCAGAGGCCGTGCATGAGCTTGTACGCCTGGTATGGATAGCTCTTCTTGATGCTCGCGAAGACAAGATTGTGGAACACGCCTTCGGCAGGCAAAGCCAGATCCACCATTTCCGGGAAATTCATTTTCAACACCGGGAGGAACAATTTTACCGAGGCGCCGCCAATGTAAAAGTCCTCCATAGGAGGCATGCCGACAATAGTGGCTGGATACACGGCGCTCTTGCGACGTGTGATAGCCGTAATGTGAAACACCGGGTAAGGCTCAGGTAACGTGTAGTAACCGGTATGATCGCCGAAAGGGCCTTCCTGCCGCAATGGTTCGCGGGGAGTGACATAACCCTCGATGACGATGTCCGCGTTGGCCGGCACCTCGAGGTTGCTGGTTTCACACTTCACCAATTCGACGGCTTTCTTGCGAAGGTATCCCGCCAGGAGCAGTTCATCGAGGCCGTCAGGCAGCGGTGCAGTGGCGCAGAACGTGAATACCGGGTCGCCCCCAAGAAAAACCGCTACCGGCATGCGTTCACCGGTTTCGTAATAGCGCCGGCCATGACGCGCTCCCACTTTCTGCAGTTGCCAATGCATTCCTGTTGTCTGCGAGTCATAAACCTGCATGCGGTACATACCGACGTTGCGCGCGTCGCTATCAGGGTCTTGCGTGACGACGCAGGGCAGAGTGATGAAGCGGCCGCCATCCAGCGGCCAGCATTTTTGAATCGGCAAATCCAGGAGTGTCGGTGGCGAAGGGTTGAAAGAAGCCGAGTTACGCCAATCGGGAGCGTTGGGCCAAGGCTCGACACGAACGGGTTGCTCGTCGAACCGTTGGATGATTTCTTTGCATGGACCGCTGCTAACCCGTTTCGGCCGGGCATGGCGCAAGTCCATCGCAGTGCCGAGCAGGGCTAGCGTTTCGCGAAAACTCGTTGGGGGTTTGGCCTGAATGAGGGCGCCCAATTCAGCGGCCGCGGCATCGACCGAGTCCGCCCCCAGGCTTAGGGCCATGCGTTTCCAGGAGCCCAGGGTGTTTATGGCGAGCGTCGTCGCCGAGACTTTGCCGTTGATGGTCGGCTTTTCGAATAACAGGGCTTTACCACCATCGGGTTTTTTCATCTCCCGATCGGCAAGTTCGGTAATCTCAAGTTCAGTGGCGGTTGGTTGCGAAACGCGCTTCAACTCACCGACCTGCTCAAGTCGTTTAAGGAAATCGCCGAAGGAGTCGTAAGCCATGCGCGGAGGTTAGCAGAAGGCGTTTACCGTGCAACGGTCGGACGCGGCGCAAATCGACTTGCGACGGGTCTCATCCGTTGTATTGCTAAGTGATTAGACGGTACCAGCATGAAGCGCGCGAACAGCTCCTCCCTCAGATTTAGAGCCGTTCCTTTGCTCGCTTTGGGCCTGGCATGGTTCCCACATCTGCTGCGGGCCGAAGACACTTTCACCAACCTGGCCGCGAGCAGTTTCCTTCCTCAAGGTCCTGGGCTCGCAGCTCATTTCACCAACGACGCCGGCATTTCGGCTCACACGGCGGTCATTTTCGCCGACGATTTCGAAAGTGCTGAATTGGGCGCTCGGTGGGATGAGAAAACTGGTCGAATCCTGCAATTTGCCGACGCGAACGGCGGCGTTTGCGGGCGGCATTGCCTGAAAGTCGAAGCGCACCTGAACGAAAATCATGGCGGTGGCCTGACAAAATGGTTCGAACCGGCGCCGCAATTGTTCGTGCGCTTTTACGTCCGGTTCGACCCCGGCTGTGATTACGTTCACCACTTCGTCACCTTGCGCGCGAACAAGGGCTTGCACGGCGGTGATAAATGGAGCGGTTTTGGGGGTGCGGGTCTGCGTCCTGCGGGCGATGAACGGTTCTCAACGGCACTCGAACCCTGGGGTGATTGGGGGCGCTTGTCGGCGCCGGGGAAATGGAATTTCTACAGCTACTGGCATGAAATGAAGGTGTCGGGTGACGGGAAGTACTGGGGCAATTCCTTCTTGCCAACTGATCAGGAAGTGATTCCAAAGAACCGCTGGATTTGCGCTGAGTTCATGCTCAAACAGAACACACCCGGCCAGCCGGACGGGGAGCAGGCGTTCTGGGTTGATGGTCGTTTGCTCGGCCATTGGCGCGGCATCAATTGGCGTAAAATTGAGTCGCTTAAGGCCAATGCGCTCACGCTGGAATCTTACGTCACGGACCGTTGGACGAAGAACCCTACGAATATTGTTTATTTCGATAATGTTGTGATTGCTCGCCAATACATTGGACCCTCAGGAA
>Ga0306920_100013453_pt1 | contig 11152 bp, 9 predicted proteins | sample flu12Cox44000170_FD_204666 | JGI IMG/M metagenome (GOLD analysis project Ga0306920, IMG submission 204666) | Lab enrichment of tropical soil microbial communities from Luquillo Experimental Forest, Puerto Rico - flux4day.12C.oxic.44.000.170 (v2)... | ecosystem: Environmental > Terrestrial >...
AAGCGAGTGTTGTTGATCGTAGTACCGTCCATCTTGTCGGCCGACACCAGATTTCCCGCTGCGTCCACGACAACGACCGCCATGTTCAAATTCTGCTCGCGGGTGAACGCGATCGCGCCGTCGATGACGACGCGTGCTTCGGCGAGCGAGATCAGCGGCGGCGCCAAGGTCGGCGGCGGCGCCGGGGTCTGGGCAAGTCCCGTGTAGCCCGACGTCAAGATCAGCAACACGCTCGTGATCGCGACCGTTGAGATCGCTGCCAGTCGAAGATCTTTCATGGGTACCTCCGTCGCTTTCCGCCTTGTTTCCCCGAAAGCAGACCTCCGATCTGTGCGGCAAATGAAGTCCGCGCCCTAGTTCGCCGCAACATGGCCTGCAATGGTTCGGATGACTTGTCCCATGCACGCACCGGGTTCCTGCCTTCAGCAGGTTCGCCGCCATGACCTTGCCCATCCGGCCTGTGCCGAGAAATCCGACCTCCTTTGTTTCGACCTGGCCGCACGGGCAGTAGAGGGCCAGTCGTCATGCCCCTTTGTCCGGGTTTGCTTTCGATCTGCCCAGCGGCAGCTTAGCAATACCATTTTCACAGATGCCGAGCGATCAGCCGAGCGGCATAGTTGACTTGGCTAATGGGGTCGGTTTGAGCGCAGCGAAATCCACTGCGAGGTCCGCCGAGGAGAGTCGGGGCGTTGCTTGATCAAATTTCCCTGTTCCTCGAAAAAAATTCCCTGATATGCATTTCAAAATTCCCTGTTCCGTTGCGTAGGGAATTTGGCTGTAAGCTATTGAATCCGCCGATCGATCAGCCACGAGAATTGCGGTGGATGGCCGGATTCTGCAAAATTCCCTGTTAATTTCCAGCAGGGAATTTGGTGCGGAGACTTGTTCGCAGCTGACTGCATCCTCAGGGCGGCAGGATTCGAACTTCCGAATGCTGTTGCGGGATCTCGTTGAAGCCGCTTCGCAAACCTTGAAAAACGGCGTCGGACTTCCGCGATCGGTGACGCTCGCGCTGGTGTGGCAGAGATGGGAAAAGCCGCTAGCTCGGGCATCAACCGATGAGGGCCTCGATATCGATTGGCTTTGCGGCCCTGAGAAGCGCCAAGGAGAGCGCCATCGCGAGCGCGCGCGTCGATGCGGCCCGTCGATTTCGCCTTGTCGAATTTGCGTCCGCCAGCCGGATCGCGGGTGACCACCGCGTTGGCGGCGCACCAAGTCAGGACCGGATGTGCCCCATGACGTAATTTCTTCTGGACGACCAGTCGCTCGACGATATCGACCGCTGGGCTCATATCTTTATAACCTTGGCCATGCGGCTCGAGCGGGACGTGGCAGCCGATGGCATCAAGCTCACGCTTCAGACCGTTGATGCGCCAACGGTCGAAGGCGAGCAACATGATGCGGTTCTGCCCGTTCAACTCGGCGATCTTGTGCGCGATGACACGCGGATCAGTGGTCGGCCCGATCGGCGTAATGAATCCGAGCTTCGCCCACGCGCTGTAGGGGGCATGGTCCTGCTCGCTACGCTCCTGCAGATTGCCCGGAAGCCAGCAGTAGAGTTTCGTGTGAAAAACGCCCGCAGCGTCCTGGTAGACGACCGCCAAGGCGCTCAGATCACGGGTAGCGCCGAGATCAAGTCCAGCATAGACGCGAGCGCCGACGGGGATGTCAGGCTCGCCGGAGCAGGCCCGCCACGCGGCAGAGTCCATGAACCGCGCCTCGGCAGCAACGCGCTGGTTGAGAATGAGATTGCGGAAGGCATTCTCGCGTGCGGGCATGCGTTGCGCCTGTTTTGCAAGCCGCTCGACGTCCGAGAGCGAGCGAAAATCACCTAAGGCCGGATTGGCGGCACGCCAGGCCTTTTTGCTCCACGGATCGGCGTCCTCGGGGGCGCTGTAGAGGGTCAGATGGAAGGCGGGATCGCGGATATCGCCGCCCTTCAGCTGAAGGCCGTAGTCGATGAGCTGGGACATCGGCGCGAAGTCATCGGCCGCTTGGGTGGAGATCACCAGCATCAGCGGATTTTCTCGCGCACCCAAAGCGCTATCCATGGCATCGAAAAGCGCGCGCCCGTCGGCGCTGCCAAGCTCGTCATAGATCACAAAAGACGGGGAGAGCCCTAGCTTCGTCTTCGCTTCTGCGGTTAGCGCTACGTAAATCGACCCGTTCACCAGATCATGGATTTCCTTCCGAAAGGAGGTCACGTTCGTGCGCGCGGACAGCGCCGGGTGGCGATCGATTAACGCGACCATCTCATTGAAAATCCGTGCCGATTGAAAGCGATCGTTGGCACAGGAGTAAACCTCACCTCGGCTCTCCGCCTCAGGGCCGCAGAGATGGCAGAGCGCTAAGGCGGCGGCGAGTTGCGATTTGCCGTTCTTTCTCGCCATACTTAAAACAGCCGTGCGAATCGGCCTAATGCCGCGCTTGTTCTCGCGATAGACAGTCTCGACGAACCTCCGCTGCCACGGGCGCAGACGGAGCGTCGTGCGCGCATGCTTGCCGGTGCTGATCTCAAGGTCTTCGAGGAAGCTAATCACTCGACCGGCGCGGGAGAGCCCGGGGTCCCAGGGGTACGAGCACGAAGCTGCCGCCTCGAGCGCGTGGCGCCGCGCCATCACAGGTTTCGCACCTGGTCCTCGGAGGCCCATGCTTGATTACCCGACCTGTCGGAGGCCAGGCGTAGCCTACCACATATTGAGGCGTTCGTAATTAATGCCACTAAACCTGCGATAAACCGAGGCTCTTTGCTGCCGACCCGACCTTTCCTAGCCCCACCTATGCCTGTCCCGGGAGAGAAGTTTTGTGTCATAACCCATTGATATTATGCACAAAACTAACTCTGCGAGCGATCGCAGCCGCGACTTTGGAACGGGCAATCAGGATTTTTTGTTCCGCCCCCCCGTTGGCGTATTCGTAACGACGGCTCGAAGAGGGAGTAGTCTCTGGCACTCGCACTTCCAGCGCACTATCCGCACGAAAGCCGGGAACTACAAAACACATCGACCGGCACACACAAGCGCCCGTCCCGTGCGGACACTTCGAGCTTCCCTATGGATGTGGATGAAGTGTCCGCAGCCGGCGGGACACTTCGGCGGTAGAGTTTCACCGGGATTTATGTGCGGACACTTGCACTTCACCCATAGGGGGAAGTGAAGTGTCCGCAGCCCCGGTGGCTGCCTGTGCAGAAACTAAGATCATTGATCTTGCTTAACTTTTTCTCCAGCCTTGTGCGGACACTTCATGCGGACACTTCGGTTTTAGTTGTAGTCGAAGTGTCCGCTAGCCAACGGTTGTATCGATATCCGTCAGGTATCGAGCATTCGCTCCTCTCTAGAAGTCGTCCTCTTCGCTGGGTTGATTGGGGAGCAGCCAGAGGTACGTGACAGCTCCGATCTCCCGCATCCCGATCAGCCGTTTCTCGATGGCGCGGTTGACGGTCCGAGCGAGGCGTTTGCGCCGGAAGTCTTGTTTTTGGCGCTCGGTGCCATCAGCCGGGGTCTGCTGATAGAATTCTTCGCGCACGAGCTCCTGATCGATGCCGCGCACCGTTGGCCCGCCAGTGGTGAGCTCAAGCACTACCCCGTGCTCAGCTAGCTTCGCCATCAGCACCCGCTTTAGCAGCAGCATCGCCTGCCGCGCATCAGTGCGACGCTCAGCTTCCCAAGGATCCGGAGCAGGTCCCGCTGGTGCTGCAGCGGGTGCCGTCCAATCCACCACCAGGGTGGTGATGGGGTTGCCCTCCTCATCCGGTTGCGGATGCGTCCACCTCGCGCATGCTGAACGGGAATTCCTGACCCGTGGGGCCGCCGCGGCACTTGCGCACCGCCAGGCGCAGGTTCAGCACCCGGCCGCTAAGCTCGCGCTGGCCCAGGCAGGCCAGTACCAGGTCGGCGGCTGCCTCCTTGCTGGAGCTGCCGCGGGTGCCATGGTCGATGTTCTTGCCGAAGTGATCGATGCCACACCAGAAGCTGTCGGTCGCTTCCGCAGCCTGCCGCAGCACCCGCATCACCTGCTGTCCGACTGCGCTGTCGCTCTCCGCACCTTGCATGGCGTAGCCGGCGCTGGCTGCAACCGTGTCGATGAACACCAAGCCCAACGGCAGCCCGAACTCCTGCTGCAACGACGCATCGGCTTGCCGAGCCATGGCAACAAGCAACTCCAGGCCGCCTTGGTGCAGCAACATCGGCACTGCCTCGAACCAGCGAAACGGGGCGCGTGCGATACCTCCGCATTTTTCGCGCACGAGTGCTTCGAGCCGCACCCGCATCTCATCGGCCCCTTCGGCGGGCAGGAACAAGACGCCGCACTGGCGCCGCACCAGGTAGGTGTTGAACGGCTGCCCGGTCATTTACCGCCGCGGCGATCTCCAGCGCCATGAACGATTTGTAGGTTCCCCATTGCCCGCTCAGGAGGCCGCAGCCGCAGGCCGGCATCAGCTTTCGAATGGTCCAGCGCTTGACCGGCCGCGGATCCGGATCCCCGTGGGCAAACATTGGCGGCAGCCCTGGCTCCGCTACCGCAGGATCCTCCTCCAGTTCTGGCTCCGCAATTGGAGGATCCTCCTCCAGCTCTGGCTCTGGCTCCGGCTCCGATTCTGGCTTGTGTGGTTCTGACTTCTGTTTCCAGTCGGTGGTGCTCCAGAGCTCAGGCTGTTCGATTGTTCGGTACTTCTGTGCACTGCGCTCGACTTCGCCAGCGAGTCGACCTTCGGCGAGATAGCGTCCGCCGACGCCGTCGGAATGCTGCTCGAGCAGGGCCACAATCTGCTCAACGCTCCAGCCGCAGCCGAGATAGTGCCCGACGATGGCGTGAAAAGTGTCGCTGCGGTTGGCGCCGGCAGGGGCGCCTTCCCGCACAATCTGCTCGATTGCATCAATGCTGTATTGCGCCGCCGTTCCCGGAGTGACGATGGTGCTCGCTGGCTTGGCCCTGCTGAGCTTCTGCTGATGCAGCTGCGCCCAGATAACGGCACGATCAAGCAGTGCATCGATCGGGCCGAGCTGCTGGCTCTTGCCGAGCTGCAGCCCGGTTACTGTCAACGGCTTGCGAGTCCGCCGGAAGAGCTCCAGCGCCCCGGTGTCGAGTTCGAATTTGCGGTGCAGCTCCTCGCCGTTGGCAGTGCCCCAGATGCGCAAGCCAAAGCCGGAGGGGCTGATCTCGACATAGCTGTGGTTGGCCTGGTCAAGCAGGCGCTGCGCCCAGGTCTCGATGGTGCCGGTCACCGGATCCCGCACGTGGTCGATGTCAACAGCGGCGAAGGGATCCTCTGGCGTCAGCACGTAGGTGATGCCATCGCCGGCTGCTGCCGCTGCTACCGCGGCTTCATACGAGCTCCAGCTGCTAGGATCGGCGGAGCTGGCAAACCGATGCGGATCATCGCAGCGAAAGGGCGGTTTGGTCCAATGACCGGCGCGCCAGGTCAGCCGCCAGATTACCCACTGCGGTCGCGTGCGCAGTGGCGCCAGCGCAGGCGGCGGGTTGGAGAAGTCGCCTCGCAGTATGGTAGGCTTGAAACTCTGGTCGTCGCGCTTGTCCACAGGCGCGTTCAGCAGAAGGGCAGGTGGGTGTCAGTCAACATCCACCCGCCAGTCGTCACCACGGGATCTCGTCGTCCAGATCGGGATCCGCTTCCGGCTCCGGCGGCGCTGCCGGGGCCGACTTTGTTGCTGCGGCAGGTTTGGCCGCTTCCTGTGCCGGTGGCGCAGCAAAGCTGTTGAGCGCATCGCCTACCGACGTCTTTGCTTGCTTCGGCGGTGGGATACGAACCCGCAGTGCACCTACCGGGCGACCGCGAAAGTCTGCCTGGGTTGGGAACACCACGATCAGCTTGCCGATCCAGCCGGCAACGTCGTCACCGTAGGCGCCGCGGATCGTTCGGTTGTTGGTTCGGTTCAGCACCAGCCCCTTCGGGCTGTTCGTGAACCAGACCACCAGCTTCTTCTCCTGATCGGCACCTTGGCCGACTAGCTCCTCGGTGACAGACTTGATGCGCAGAAGCTTCTCCTGAGTGAGATCTTCTGCGCGCAGGTATTTCGATTGGTCAAACGACGATGCAAGCAGCACCATGTTTGCCTCCTGCTGTCTGTTTGTGTTGCACATAGGGCTCGGGCGTCAGCCGAAATCGAAACGCAGTTCTCCTTTCAACTCTTGCAGAAGCGCGGGCCGCACCAGGCTTTGGCTGCGATTGGCAGCCCACAGCCCAGCTCGGCGAAACGGTCATTAGCTTGGTGAATTCCTCGGTACTGCCGAAGCCGATCGGCACTTCGCTGATGATTTCATCGTGCACATGCAGCACGACGCGATAGCCGGCGCGCTCGATGCGCATGAGCGCTGCGGCGAGCAGGTCGCGGCTGATGGCGCTGACGATGTTCTCAGTCCATAGGCCGCCATAGGCGCCATTGCCACCGCGGCAGTCGCGCCACTGGCCCGAAGAGGCATCCTTGAACACGACGACTTCGTGCTCTAGGTCTTCGATCTCAATGCGTGGGAAGGGATAAGCGAGCTTGCGCCGCGACGGCAGCTTGATGAACAAGAACATGCCGGTGCATTTCAGCAGTAGCCGGCCGCAGCGGATCACGTGCTCGCGCTGGCGCACCGCCTGCCACGTGGCACGGTCGATCGCGTACCAAAAGCGTTTGATCGCCGGATGGGCGGCGCGCCACTCGAGTTTGAATTGCTCCACTTCGGCGTCGCTAAAGCGGTCCGGCTCGAATTTCCTCCAAGCGTTCAGGCCGCCCTGGTAACCGAAGGCCAAATCGCAGACCTTGCCGACTTTGCGCTCCGGCGAGTCGGCGGTGAAGGTCCCGTCCGGGACGCAGAAGATCTTGCAGGCCGTGATGCAGTAGGGCTCATCGCGCGGATCTTGGGTCGCATCGAAGCGACGGTAGGAATCGAGCTTCCACTCCTCGTCACTGATCCAAGCCAGGACCCTGGATTCGATGCTGGAGAAGTCGGCGCCGATCAGCTGATGTCCCGGTGCGGCACAGATCATCGACCTGCTGATGTCGCCGATCACCGCTAGCGGTTTGGGATACAAGCTGCGAACGTGCGCGTAGTCGCCGGTGGTGACGGCGGTGACGGCGGCGTCTACATCTTCGGTTTGCGGCCGCTTCAGGTTTTGGGGCTGTACCCCATTGCCGGCCCAGCGGCCTGTGCTGGCGCCGTGGTAGCGCAGGCCGCCGCGAATGCGGTCATCGCGGTCACAGCGGGCGAGCAGGGCATCAATCTTCTTGGCGGCAGCCTGAGCACCACTCTGACGGAGCTCCAGTGCGCGACGCACCGCTGGCGGCAGATTGTCGGCCACCAGCAGGTTCTCAATTCCGGTCTTGTCCAGGGTATTGGTGATGCAACCCTGGTGCGCCAACGAGACTTTGAGCCGCGCTACCTGATTGATGCTGGTGACGGCGCCCGCGGTCAGCTGGGCGAGCTCCGCATTGAGTTCTGGCACGGCTGCCTGTGCTATCGCTCGAGCAGCTGCGGCCAGATTGCGGTCTACGTGGAAGCCGCGGCAGTTGATGCACAGGTCCAACAGCCACAGCTGCTGTTCCTCCGACGAGAGCGGCCGCAGCTGCTGGTACAGCTCACGCTCAATCTCCACGTCTTCGCGGCAGTATTCATAAAGGCGCTGGCGCCGATCTTCGTCATCGAACCAGTAGCGGCCCTCGGGATCTTCATCCTTGCGCGGCCTCCGCGGCTTGCTCATCATGAGCATTAGCCGCTGGCCAGCCCGGTCCTTTTGGTGCAGGAGCTCCAGCGCCCCAGCGACCAGCTCGAGTTTTGGCGGCAGGGCCAGCGCCAACGCTGAGGCCATCGTGCAGCGCTGCTGCCGAAGCGAAATCTTCGGCCAGCCGTGCCTCCGCCGCATAATCAAATGTTCGATCGCCAGCTCGAACTGCGCATTATGTGCACAGGTGAGCCAGGCTGGGTCACGGGCGGCTTCCAAAAATTCCGGCGGCACCGGATCGCCGGGCAGCCACAGTTTCACCGCCTCGTCATCGACACAGAAGGCGCAGCATAAAATTTCAGTTCCATCGTCACCGGCATATTTCCAGACACCCACATTCTGCAGCTCCAGCACGCCAGAGTCTCGTAGTCCCGATGCAGCACGTGCTGCATTGCATCGTCGGCAGCAAACTTACGCACTTGGAAGATCTTCCTGTGCTGGCTGCCTGCGCTTAGCGAGGTGCCGCAAATATGCCGTCACCTCACGGCGCAACCACGCCACACGGCTTGTGGGCTCCAATCGGAGGCGCTTAGGAAATTGGCCCTTAGCCTCCAGCCGATCGATGGTGGCCATGGAGTGCGGCACCACGGTCAGCAGCTCGGCCCGCAGGACGAAGGGGGACTCAACGTTAGGGACTCGCGGCAAGGGCTTTGGCATGCCCCCACCATGCCCCCATTCACGTCAGGCCTGCTGTGGTGTTTTGTGGAATTTTGTGGCGGCCTTCCCACAAACAGATCGGATCGCGCCTTTTCACCCCTTGCCCTTGGGTTGCTTGCGGTTTGGGCGCTTAGGCCGCTCGGAATCGTCGCGATACAACGCGGCTTTTATGCGCCGTAGCTCGCTGGGAGGCACAGTAGTCACACCGTAGCGTTCCTTAATCTGCGGCTCGGCTTCGCCTAAGTAGGCTTTCTTGTTCGGGAGCAGACCTTGTTTCCGACGAGTGACCTCGTGCTTCCACCAATCGTCCCAATCAACTGTTCCAAGCTTTCGTTCTGGGTTCCCAGGTCGCAGCGTGATGGACCCCCACAGCACCGTATGCTTGCCGTGGCGCACCTGAATCAAGTCACCGTCGTGCACATCGAGGATCAGTCCAGTACGCGTCCATTCCGCCGGATCGAGATCACAGCGGACGCCGCTTGCCAAATGCCTCCCGCTGGCGATCAGCTCGCCCTTGACAAGCGCAGCGATGAACTCTGCGAAGGCCGCGACTGCCGCGTCCCACGCGCGTTGCATGGCCGGTGAAACGGGCGTGGGCTCCGCCGGGGCAATCGGCCCCCAGGGGAAAGCCTCCGGCGCGTCCAGAGACCACTGGAAGTCGCCGAACACCCCGGGGCGGCTGCCCTCGGCGAAGAACTGCGCCGTATGGTCATCGATGACGGCCGCGCGATAGCCCTGCACCGCGTCGATCCTAATGACCCGCTCCAGAAATACCTCGTAGAGCGGCCGCGATGGTTTGTTTGCGGCCACGGTTCAGGCCGCCGGCAGCTCGATCACCTCCGCGACTGGTTCCCCATTGCAGTAGCGGTCCCAGGCCGCCATCAGGGCGCGCCGACGCTCGAACAAATCGCCGCGCCGGTAGCTGCGTTCAACCGAGCTCTTGATGCGATGCCCGAGCGCCTGCTCGACCACCTCATACGGAAAGCTCGTACTCTCGTGGCACCAATCTTTGAGGCACGAGCGAAAGCCGTGCGTCACCGCCGGGGCTTCGTGGCCGGTAGCCTTAAGCACCTTGGGCAGCACGCTCTTGCGGATCGCGTTAGGACTGATCGGCTTGCCATTGCCGAACATCAGGGCCTCGGCATCGCGGCCCGCGGTCAGCTCCCGCGCAATGGCGAGCGCGCGGCCCACGAGCGGCACGCGCTGCTCGCGTCCCAGGTTCTTCATGCGGGACTGTGGGATCACCCACACCGGCACGGCCGCAGCCAAATCGAACTCGGCACAGCGCGCCGGCCGCACTGCATCGGGGCGCATGCCGGTGAGGACGATTAGCTCCAGCAACCGCGCCGGCAATCCTTGCATTTTGCGCAGTTCTGTCATGAACGCCGGTAACTTCGCGAAGGGAAGTGCCGGCTGATGCTTCACGTCAGCCTTCTCCGAGCGCAGCGGCAGCAAATGGCCGATGATGGCCTTGTCGGCGGGGTTGTCGCCGTCGCGGCGGCCGACCGCACGGGCGAAGTCGAGCACTGTCTCGATGCGCCCCCGCACGCGGCTCGCCGTCACCGCCTTGTCATCAACCAGCGGTTTGAGGGCCTTGAACACCAGCCCGCTGTCGATTGCCGCAACGGAAAGATTGCCGAACACCGGATAGGCATAGCGGGTGAGCGTGGTCGCCCATTGATTGCGGTGCTTGGCGTTGCGCCACTTGCTCGCGTTGACGGCGAGATAATCCTCGGCGCATTGCCGGAACGTCATCTGCTTGGCTTGCTCGACCCGGGCGGCGAGCACAGCGCTGTTGCGGGCCTCGATCGGGTCGAGGCCGCGGGCGAGCTTTACGTGGCAATTGTCCCTCAGCTCTCGCGCCAACGCGAGCGAGACCGAGCGAGCGCTGCCCAGGCCCATGTCGCGCTGGCGGCCATGACGCTGATACTGGAAGACCCAGCTTTTGCCGCCGTTGGCAACCTGCAGGTAGAGGTTGCCGCCATCGGAGTAGCGACCCTCGCGACGAACGCTTCGTACGAAGGAGGCGGAAAGCTTGTTCCAGGCGCGCATGATCTTTACCCTGAGTTCTATCCCAGTTCTAAGCGACGTACCCTGAGGATGCTAGAGGTGGCGTGAGGGCGGCGCAAGAAGAGAAACTTAAGCCTTTGAAGTAACCTGGGGCAATCGAGGCGACGCGAGGATGTAGGGGCGGCGGATCGGCGCTCCGCCCACCCTCTTTGCGGGTGTGCGAAGCAACGATGCAAAACCCGGGCGCGGAAAACGCGTCGCGGGAACGAGATGGGCTGTTTGAAAAGTGAATAAGGCTGCGAAAGCGTCCGACGCTATCGCGCGTCGTGTGAAGAACCAACCTTCACGTGTGGCCGGATCCGCTCCATTGTTTCCGGATTGTTATTTACAATGAAAACCGCAACTCGAACGTGTGAGCTGTCAGCGCGCGATATTGTTCTCGCAGGCGATCTTCACGCTATCTTCGAGCTGGACGGCGTCCGCGCGCGCAATCTCCTCGTCGAGGTCTGCTCGAACGCATGGGCCTAGCGCACGGCCCAGCGCATGGACCGGCTCACAAATTGATGCTTGTGCCAGCGCGGCAAATTTGGCCACATGACCCGCTTCGGCGGCCCAATGGCTGGGTTGCGCGTGACTGGAGACGGGAATGAGGCTGGGCTACTTCACCATGCCGGTGCACCCCATGCACCGCGACTGGGCCGAGACGCTCAAGGAGGACCGCGAGGCCATCATCCTCGCCGACAAGCTCGGCTTTTACGA
>Ga0306920_100013454_pt1 | contig 11152 bp, 10 predicted proteins | sample flu12Cox44000170_FD_204666 | JGI IMG/M metagenome (GOLD analysis project Ga0306920, IMG submission 204666) | Lab enrichment of tropical soil microbial communities from Luquillo Experimental Forest, Puerto Rico - flux4day.12C.oxic.44.000.170 (v2)... | ecosystem: Environmental > Terrestrial >...
TGGCCAGCGCGGCCGCGGTGCAGCTCCGGCTCCCGTTCGAAGTCGCCGACTACGTGGACTTCTACTCCTCACGTGACCACGCGAGCACGGTCGGGGAGATCTTCCGCCCCGGCTCGCCCCCGCTGCCACGAAACTGGCTGCACCTCCCGGCCGGCTACCACGGCCGGGCCGGCTCGGTGGTCGTCTCCGGCACCCCGGTCATCCGCCCGCATGGCCAGTACCTGCCCACCGGCAGGTCTGTCCCCAGGTTCGGCCCGAGCCAGCGGCTGGATTTCGAGGCAGAGGTCGGGTTCGTGGCCGGCGTCAGCACCAAGCCCGGCCAGCCGGTGGCAACGGGTGAGTTCCGGCAGCATGCGTTTGGCTTCCTGCTGGTCAATGACTGGAGCGCACGCGACCTGCAGACCTGGGAGACGCAGCCGCTGGGGCCATTCCTCGCAAAATCCTTCGCCACCTCGGTGTCACCGTGGGTGGTGCCGGTGGCAGCGCTGGAGGCGGCCCGGGTGCCGCCGCTGCGGCAAGACCCGCCGCCGCTGGCCTACCTGGACTGCGCCGAGCCGTGGGGGCTGGACATCACCCTGCAGATCACCATCAACGACCAGCTGGTGGCCCGGCCGGAGTTCCGCCGCATGTACTGGACTCCGCCCCAGCAGCTGGCTCACGCCACGGTGAACGGGGCACGGCTGCGCACCGGCGACCTGTTCGCGTCCGGCACAGTGTCCGGCCCCGGCGCGGGTGAACGCGGCTGCCTGCTGGAGCTCACCTGGGACGGGACCCGGCCGGTGACCCTGGCCGACGGCAGTACCCGGGACTACCTGGCCGATGGCGACGTGGTCCGAATCAGTGCCACCGCCCCGGGCACGGATGGGGTGATGATCGGGTTCGGCACGGTCGAGGGCACGGTCACCGCCGGCTAAGCCCGTGCGGGCGGGTCAGCCCGGGAGCAGGAGCGCGGTCGCGATGGCGGCGATCCCCTCACCCCGGCCGGTCAGGCCCATCCCGTCGGTGGTGGTCCCGGAAACGCTGACCTGTGCCCCGCCCAGTGCCTGGGAGAGGACCCGCTCCGCTTCCGCGCGCCGGGGAGCGATCCGTGGCCGGCTGGCGATGATCGTGACGGCGACGTTCCCCACCACAAATCCGGCCCGGGCGACCTGCTCCGCTGTCGCTCGCAGCAGGCTCACCCCGGACGCGCCGGACCAGGCCGGGTCGTCAGTTCCGAAGACCGCACCCAGGTCGCCCAGCGCGGCCGCCGACAGCAGCGCGTCGCACATGGCATGCGCCGCCACATCCCCGTCGGAGTGCCCGGCCAGCCCGTCCTCGCCCGGCCACAGCAGCCCGGCCAGATGAAGGGGCAGGCCGGAACGAAGCCGATGGACGTCAATGCCGACACCTACCCTGGGGGGCGGATCGGTGACCACGTGACGGCCCCGGCCGGATCAGCGGGCGCTGGTCAGGACGCGAGAATCTCGTCGAGCAGCGCTTCGGCCTTGTCCTCGTTGGTCTTCTCGGCCAGCGCTAGTTCGCTGACCAGGATCTGGCGCGCCTTGGCCAGCATTCGCTTCTCACCGGCCGACAGCCCGCGTTCCCGGTCCCTGCGCCACAGGTCACGGACGACTTCGGCGACCTTATTCACGTCGCCGGAGGCCAGCTTCTCAAGGTTGGCCTTATAGCGCCGCGACCAGTTGGTCGGCTCCTCGGTGTGCGGGGCGCGCAGCACCTCGAACACCCGCTCCAGCCCTTCCTGGCCCACAACGTCGCGTACACCTACCAGTTCGGCATTGTCCGCGGGCACGCGTACAGTCAGGTCGCCCTTGTCGACCTTGAGAACCAGATAGGCCTTGTCCTCACCTTTGATCGAACGGGTCTCGATCTCTTCGATGCGAGCAGCCCCATGGTGGGGGTAGACGACGGTGTCGCCGACCTTGAAAGTCATGTGGCACATACCCCTTCCGCTGAGCCAATCGTACCATGCCGAAGGCGGCGGAAAATCCGCGCTTGGCGGTAAACGCGCAGGTCACGGGACAATTTTAGCCGATCCAGAAGATCCGGCGGGTGCGTGTGGCGTGACAGCCGGATGCCAGCCGATCCAGCCACTCCCCAGCGGACACCGCCAGTCGGTGACGCGGGGGCGGCCCCGGGCACATACTGGTGAGGACGTGGCTGCCCATGCCGGAGAGATGCGCGTGAACCTTGGCGGTGAGCCTGGCCGGGACGATTTTGGCCTGCCACCGATCGATGTTGAGATCCCGGACGACGCCCGGGAGCTCGACCGTGACGTGCAGGCGTACTACCGCGAGCTGCGCTCGCTGCGCTGGCGCCGGCGGGCCCACCGCTGGCACCGCCCGCTGACGCGCGACGGCATGGTGCTCCCGCTGCTGGCTGGCTGCCTCGCGCTCACCTTGCTGGCCGGGACACTACTGACGGTGTTCACCGGCGAGCGGGTCGCCCTGTCCACCGCCGGCCAGCCCGGCCGCCCGCTGCCGCCCGCCCTGGTCATGGTGGGCGGGAACCTGGTGCCGCTGTCCGACCTGCGGGGGACGGTACTGGCGCTGGTCCCGCCCGGCTGCCCGTGCGGTCACCTGTACCAACTCACCCAGGAGGCGGACCGCGCGGGCGTGCAGCTCTACGTCGTCGGCCTGCAGGGCGTCCAGGTCGCCGGCCTGGTCCGGCACGTGCTGCTGGGCCAGTCGCATGCGGTGGCGGACACCGGTGACGCGCTCAACACCGCGTACCACCCGATCACGCTGACAGCGGTGCTGGTCAACCTGGACGGGACGGTGGCCAGTGTGGTAGCTGACCACGGGCACGGCTTCGCACTGGCGCCGCAGATGCGGGCGCTGATCCCCAGCAATGGCGGTACGGCAACGCGGCCAGCCAGCGCCGTCACTGACTCGCCCCGTTCCACCGCCAGCTGACCAGCACCGCGCAGATCGGGCTAGCGCACCGGGAACGGCGGCGGTGCGGGCGCGGGGTGGCGCACGGCAGCCACACCGGGCGGGAGTACGCTGTGCGGCGTCCAGGTGGAGCACCGGCCGGGGAGAGCACGCGTGATCTTCAGTAACCGCAGCGCCGCGTCGTTGCGCGTACTCGTTGTTGTCATGGCTGCTGGCCTGGCATTCGCGATCGCCGGCTGTGAGGCCGGCGCGGCTGCTCCCACCCAGCACTGGCACCCGCCGACGGCAGGGGCGTCAGCGATCGTGGACAACGTGCTCCGGGTCAACAACGTGTTCGTGCTGGGCGCACCGCCCGCCGCGTCGCTCCCGGCTGGCGGCTCGGCCGGCCTGTTCCTGGCCATCGCCAACAGCGGCACGCCGGACCGGCTCCTCGCCGTGACCGCGCCAGGCACCGCACTCGGGGTTCAGCTGCCGGCCGGCGGGGTGGGCCTCGCCACCAACCAGTCGGTGCTGCTGACCGGCCCGGCCCCGCAAGTAGTCCTGCGCGGACTGCTGCACCAGGTCCGCGGCGGCCAGGTGATCCGGATCGTGCTGCATTTCCTGCGGGCGGGGGCGGTGAGCATGGAGGTGCCGGTGATGCCGCGGGCCCAGTTCTTCTCGACCTTCTCGCCCGCGCCGGTACCGCCGCGACCCACGCCGTCCCTCACCCCGCTGAGCGGGACCAGGAAGCACTCCCACCCCTCGCCGTCCCCAGCCGCCACCGCGTCGGCCTCGCCGGCCGCGTGACCCCAGCCGGTCAGCTGACCGGCTCGAACTTGTAGCCCAGGCCGCGCACCGTGATGATGTGCCGCGGGTTGCCGGGGTCCGTCTCCACCTTCGCCCGCAGCCGCTTGATGTGCACATCGAGGGTCTTGGTGTCGCCAACGTAGTCAGCGCCCCAGACCCGGTCGATCAGCTGCATCCGGGTCAGCACCCGGCCAGCGTTCCGCAGCAGGACTTCGAGTAGCTCGAATTCCTTGAGCGGCAGCTGCGTCTGCTCGCCGCGGACGGTCACCACGTGCCGGTCCACGTCCATCCGGACCGGCCCAGACTCCAGCACAGAGGCGCCAGCTTCCTCCGGCTCGCCGCGGCGCCGCAGGACGGCGCGCATCCGCGCGACCAGCTCACGGGATGAGAACGGCTTGGTGACGTAATCGTCCGCGCCCAGTTCCAGCCCGACCACCTTGTCGATCTCGCTGTCCTTGGCAGTGAGCATGATCACCGGCACGTTGGACCGCTCGCGCAGCGTCCGGCAGACCTCGCTGCCAGGCAGCCCCGGCAGCATCAGGTCGAGCAGCACCAGGTCGGCGCCGTTCCGGTCGAACGCCTCGATGGCGTCTGGCCCGGTCGGGCAGACCGCCACCTCGAAGCCTTCCTTGCGCAGCATGTAAGAGAGGGCGTCGCTGAACGATTCCTCGTCCTCGACCACCAGCACGCGTGTCATTTGACTGCCTCCCTGACGGGTTGTGCAAGGCCAGCGGCAGGGGCGCCGTCGGCGGTCGGGGTACTGCTGATCGCGGGCAAGTGCAGGGTGAATGTCGAGCCCTGGCCTTCCTTGCTCCAGACCGTCACCTTTCCGTTATGTGCGGCAACCACGTGCTTCACGATGGCAAGCCCCAGGCCGGTCCCGCCGGTGGCCCTGGACCTCGCGGGGTCAACCCGGTAGAAGCGCTCGAAGATCCGCTCCAGATCCCGCTCCGGTATGCCAATACCCTGGTCGGCCACGGTGATCTCAGCCGCATCCAGCCCGTCCATGGCCGCCGTGACCGCCACCCGGGTCCGCTCGGGGCTGTAGGCGACCGCGTTATCCAGCAGGTTCCGCAGGGCAGTCACCAGCAGGTCCTCGTCCCCGAGGACGGTGAGGCCGTCGTCACAGCTGGCCGTCAGCTCGATGCCGCGGGCGCTGGCCTTCATCCGGCACCGGTCCAGCGCTTCGGCCACCAGCGGGGCCACGTCCACCGGCCGCGGGTCTGGGATGGGCTCGGCCGCCTGGATCCGGGACAGCGTGATCAGGTCCTGAACCAGGTAAGTGAGCCGGGACGCTTCCTGCCGCATCCGGCTGGCGAACCGGCGCACGGCCTCTGGATCGTCGGCGGCATCCTCCATGGTCTCGGCGAGCAGGGCAAGCGCACCCACCGGCGTCTTCAGCTCATGGCTGATGTTGGCGACGAAGTCACGGCGGACCTCTTCCACCCGCCGGCTCTCGGTCTGATCCTCGGCCAGCAGCAGGATCAGGCCGCCCCCGCCGACGCTGGAGCCGAGCGGGGCGACCCTGACCGCGAAACTGGTCCGGCGGCCGCCAAACGCACTGCTAGATACCTCGATCTCGCCCTCGCGGATCTCGCCATCCCGGCGCACCTGCCGGGCCAGCGCGAGCAGTTCGCCGACCATGAGCTGGTCGCCCCGGACCAGCCCAAAGGTCCGGGCGGCGGCACTGGCACGCAACACCCGGTCGTCGTTGTCGAGCACCACTGCGGACGAGGACAGCACGGAGAGCACCGACGCGACGCCGGAGGGGAGCCGGTTCAGCTGTGGCCGCTCTACAGCGGCTGGATCCGCGGCCATCTGCCTGCGGTTCTTCACCGATCAGCCTCCGGCGTCACGGCATGCACTGGCGAGTGGCGGGAGACACCACCCGTCACCTGCGGGCTCACGAATCGATGGTATGCGCCCGGCGTCCGGAGCGCGCGGGGTGGTCGCCAGAACCACAGCCCTGTTCCTTACGTATTCATACGAATGATGGCAATCGATAATATAGGTTTTGCCCGGCCGCAACCAGCGCGGGACGGCGAAGCGGCCTGCCAGCCGCGCAGCCGGACGGGGCACGGGGCCGACCTGGGCGGGCGGACTGAGCGGCCGGACTGGGGAGCAGGCCGTCGGGCTGAGGTGACCGGCGAGCGGCCGCACCGTCAGCGGCCCTGGTCGCGGACCGCCGCGGCGGCCGCCGCCGCCGCTTCCGGGTCCAGGTACTGGCCACCTGCCTGCTTCGGCCGGAAATCAGCGTCGAGTTCATAGACGAGCGGGATACCGGTTGGAATGTTAAGCCCGGCGATCTCGGTGTCGCTGATCCCGTCCAGGTGCTTCACTAGCGCGCGCAGCGAATTGCCGTGCGCGACCACCAGCGGGGTGCGGCCCGCCGCCAGATCCGGGACTAGCCAGTCGTACCAGTACGGCAGCATGCGGTGCAGCACGTCCTTCAGGCACTCGCTCCGGGGCAGCAGTTCGGGCGGCAGCTGCACGTACCGGGGATCGTGGGCCTGCGACAGCGGGTGATCGTCGGCGATCGGCGGCGGCGGCACGTCGTAGGACCGGCGCCAGAGCATGAACTGCTCGTCCCCGAACTCCTGCCGGGTTTGCGCCTTGTTCTTGCCCTGGAGCGCCCCGTAGTGGCGCTCGTTCAGCCGCCAGGACCGGCTCACCGGCAGCCAGAGCAGGTCTGCCGCGGCAAGCGCCAGGTTGGCGGTCTCGATGGCACGGGTCAGCACCGAAGTGTGCACGATGTCGGGCGTGAGGCCGGAATCGTGCAGCAGGGTGCCGCCCGCGGCCGCCTCGCTCGCGCCCTTGTCCGAGAGGCCAACATCTACCCACCCGGTGAACAGCCCCTCCGCGTTCCAGGCACTCTCGCCGTGCCGCAGCAGCACCAGAGTGGTCATGCTCCGAGCCTAACCGGTGGCGGCCACCTGGCAGCGGGCCAGTCACGGCCGCGGTGCGGGGCCAGAAGCGCCGGGAACACCGGGCCGGCCGGCGTGGTTGATCCGTCGGAGGTGCATGCCCGTGCCGCGACGCTATCCCCGGCGGATCGCGACCATCAGCGTCCACACCTCGCCGCTTGAGCAGCCCGGCACCGGTGATGCCGGAGGGCTGAACGTCTACGTGGTCGAAGTCGCCAAGCGGATGGCCGCCCGCGGCGTCGAGGTGGACATCTTTACCCGCGCGGTAACCAGGGACGCACCGCCGCAAGCCGAGATCGTGCCTGGGGTCGTGGTCCGGCACGTGCCCGCCGGGCCATTCGAGGATCTAGACAAGGCCGACCTGGCCGCTCAGCTGTGCCACTTCACCTTCGAGGTGCTGCGGACCGAGGCCGCCTTTGCGCCCGGCCGGTACGACCTGATCCACGGCCATTACTGGCTGTCCGGCCATGTGGGCGCGGTGGCCAAGGAGCGGTGGGGCGTGCCACTCGTGCAGTCGATGCACACGCTGGCCAAGGTGAAGAACGCGGCCCTGGCCGCTGGTGACGCCGCCGAGCCGGCTATCCGGCTGCGAGGTGAGGCCGACGTGGTGGCCGCGGCCGACCGGCTGGTCGCTAATACCAAGGAAGAGGCCCGCCAGCTCGCCGACCTCTACGGGGCGGATCCAGCCCGGATCTGGACCGTCAACCCCGGCGTTGACCTGTCGGTGTTCCGGCCCGGGCCTGCTGGGCCGGCCCGGGCGCGCCTCGGCCTGCCCGCCGAAGGCCCGGTCATCGTGTTCGCGGGCCGGGTGCAGCCACTCAAGGCCCCCGACCTGGTGCTGCGGGCCACCGCCGCGCTGGTCCGGGACAACCCGGGCATCGCCCGCTCGCTGGCGGTCGCGTTCATCGGCGGTCCCAGCGGAACTGGCCGCGCGGATCCCGACCAGCTCACCGAACTGGCGGGGCGGCTGGGGATCGCCCACCTGGTCCGGCTGGAACCACCCTGCCCGCAGGCCGAACTGGCCGACTGGTACCGCGCGGCCACGGTTGTCATGGTCCCCTCCTATTCCGAATCGTTCGGCCTGGTCGCGGTCGAGGCACAGGCCTGCGGCACGCCAGTGATCGCCGCTGCCGTGGGCGGGCTGCACACCGCGGTGCAAGACGGGGTGTCCGGGATTCTGGTCGACGGGCACGATCCATCCGCCTACGCACGGGTGCTGGCCAGCGTGTTCGCATCTCCCAGCGAGCGCGCCCGGCTGTCGGCAGGGGCGGTGCGGCATGCCTCCCGGTTCGGCTGGGGAGTGACGGTCGACGGGCTGCTCACGGTGTATGAGGGGGCGATGAACGCCCCGCTGGCTGAGCAGAGCTACTCCCGGGCCAGCTGACCGGACTGACAAGATGGGAAGCCATGACCGACATGGCGCCCGGCGGCGCGGATGGCTCAGCTCGCCCCGGCAACGGGGGTAGTCCTGCTGACCCCGGCCAGCTGGACAGCCCCGGGCTGACCCCGGCCCAGGCCGGGGCGGAAGCCGCGATTGAGCAGGCCCTGGCGGGGCTCGGCCTGGTCCCGGAGCGCCCGCAACCGGGCAGCTTCCTGGTCAAGCTGCCCGGCCAGCACAAGCTGGCCACAATGACCTGGCTGATCGTGAGCATGCACAGCCTGCACGTGGAAGCCTTCTTCTGCCGCCAGCCGGACGAGGAACATGCCCGCTTCTACCGGTTCCTGCTGGAGCGCAACGGCCAGATGTACGGCGTTCACTTCGCCCTCGATCCGCAGGGCGACGTCTACCTGGTCGGGCGGCTGCCGCTGGCGTCGGTGACGGCCGACGAGGTCGACCGGCTGCTCGGCTGTGTGCTCAGTTACTCCGACGGGAACTTCAATCAGGCGCTGTCCATCGGGTTCGCGTCGTCGATCCGCAAAGAGTGGGCCTGGCGGGTCAAGCGCGGTGAGAGCCTGGCCAACCTGGCCGCCTTCGCCCGGTTCGCTAGCCAGCCCGGCGGCGAGTGAGCCGCCCGGGCTGCGGCCCGGCTGGACGGTCAGGACCTGACCAGCCGGGCGATCGCTTCGGCCGCCTCGTGCACCGAGGCTCGGCCTTCCTCGCCGCCCTCGCGTACCGCATCGGACACGCAAGCACTCAGATGATCCTCCAGCAGCCCCAGCGCCACTGCCTGCAGCGCCCGGGTCACCGCCGCCACCTGAGTCAGCACGTCGATGCAGTAGACGTCCTCTTCCACCATCCGCTGCAAACCCCGGATCTGGCCCTCGATCCGGCGCAGCCGTTTGAGGTAGGCGTCCTTGTCCTGCGTATAGCCGCGCATGCCGTGACAATATGTCATGGCGTCAGGCTCACCTGTGCATATGCGTCCCGGCCTGCCCAAACACCCGTCAACGCTGGTTATCGTTACCCAGCGTTGGCGGGTGTTGTGTACCCAAAGTGTGCCCGCGTCACCGCTCGGCGACGTGGGCGACGCGGCCCTGCACGACCTCGACCAGGTCGCCGGCGGCGAACTCGCTCACGGCCTTGCGCGCGGTAACCCGGGCATGCCGTGCTTCTGATGAGGCGGATCTCAGACGGGACCGGCCGGCCCGGACGCGCGAAGTCGAAGTACACCAGCTTTGGGACGGCGGGAGCGCAATCAAGAGGCAAATGGAGCACAGCTTGTTTGGGTGGCTGGCTGCCCGGCCCGGGGGTATAACGGCCTGGTGGAGAGGTGCGCGCAGTGTGGCGCATCCCTGGGGGCGGGTCACCGGTTCTGCGCTGATTGCGGCGCCCCCGTGGGCCGATGCCCGTCGTGCGGGGAGCCAGTCATTCCCGGCAAGCCGTTCTGCCCTGCCTGCGGGCACGGCCTGGCCGACGCGGCGGCACCGTCACCGGTGGGCGCGCGAGCCGCCGGGCCGGTTGGGGGCCCGGTGGCGGAGCGCCGGGTGTGCTCAGTGCTGTTTTGCGATCTGGTGGGATTCACGCCGTTGTCTGAGTCGCGGGACCCGGAGGCGGTGCGGGAGCTGCTGTCGCGCTATTTCGATCGAGCCCGTACGGTGATTGGCCGTTACGGGGGGGTGGTGGAGAAGTTTATCGGGGACGCGGTGATGGCGGTGTGGGGCACACCGGTAGCTGCGGAGGGGGACGCGGAGCGGGCCGTGCGCGCCGCTTTGGACCTGGTGGCCGCAGTGGCGGAGCTAGGCGCGGAGGCGGGTGTGCCCGGTCTGGCGGCCCGTGCCGGGGTGGTGACGGGGGAGGTGGCGGTGACGCTGGGCGCCACGTATGAGGGGATGGTGGCGGGGGATGCGGTGAATACCGCGGCGCGGGTGCAGGCGGCAGCGGAGCCCGGATCTGTGCTGGTGGATGAGGCGACCCAGCGGCTCGCCGGACGCGGGGTGGGTTTCGCTGATGCGGGGGAGCACGTACTGAAGGGCAAGGCGGAGCCACAGCGGTTGTGGCCGGCGACCCGGGTGCTGGCCGGGGTGGGCGGGTCGCAGCGGGTGGATGGGCTGGAGGCGCCGCTGACCGGCCGGGACGCGGAGCTGCGGACGGTGAAGGAGCTGTTCCACGCGGCGGCGGAGCGGCGGGTGCCGCGGCTGGTGCTGGTGGCCGGGCCAGCCGGGGTGGGCAAGTCGCGGCTGGGGTGGGAGTTCGAGAAGTACGTCGACGGCCTGAAGGCGGTGGTGAGGTGGCACCGGGGCCGGTGCCTGGCGTACGGGGACGGGGTAGCGTTCTGGGCGCTAGCCGAGATCGTCCGCCAGCGGCTGGGCATCGCCGAGGACGACCCGGCCGAGACCGTGGCGGGGAAGCTGGCGGCCGGGCTGGCGGAGTTCATACCGGACCCGGCCGAGCGGGCCTATGCCGGCGTGCGGCTGGGCCGGCTGCTGGGGGTGGCGTACGCGGGGGACGGCGGGGGGCCGCTGGCGCGGGAGGAGCTGTTCGCCGGGTGGCGGCTGTTTTTCGAGCGGCTAGCGGCCGAGGGACCGGTGATCCTGCTGGTGGAGGACGCCCAGCACGCCGACGCTGGCCTGCTGGACTTCCTGGATCATCTGGTCGACTGGGCCCGGGACCTGCCGATCTTCGTGCTGGTGCTGGCCCGGCCGGAACTCGGCCAGGTGCGGCCGGGGTTCGGCGCTGGCCGGAACCGGAGCACGCTGACCCTGGATCCGCTGGACCCGGTGTCCATGGAGGCGCTGGTGGAGGCGCTGGTGCCGGGCATGCCCGGCCCGGCGCGGGCGAAGATCACCGCGCAGGCGCAGGGGATCCCGCTGTTCGCGGTGGAAACGGTGCGCGCCTTGATAGACCGCGACATCGTCCAGCCGGTGGAGGGTGTCTACCGGCTGACCGGCGACGTCGGGGAGCTGGCTGTCCCGGGCAGCCTGCACGCGCTGCTGGCCGCCCGCCTGGACGCTTTGGACCCGGAGGGACGGCGCCTGGTGGCCGACGCCGCGGTGCTGGGCACCGTTTTCTCCGCCGAGGCGCTCATCGCGGTCTCCGGGCAGGACGAGCCCGTGGTGCGGGCCGGCTTGGACGAGCTGGTGCGCCGGGAGGTGCTCACCGTGTCCGCCGAC
>Ga0306920_100013455_pt1 | contig 11152 bp, 10 predicted proteins | sample flu12Cox44000170_FD_204666 | JGI IMG/M metagenome (GOLD analysis project Ga0306920, IMG submission 204666) | Lab enrichment of tropical soil microbial communities from Luquillo Experimental Forest, Puerto Rico - flux4day.12C.oxic.44.000.170 (v2)... | ecosystem: Environmental > Terrestrial >...
GCCGTGGTACCCGACCATCGCCGCGTTCGAGGTGCATGACTCCAACCGCACCCACTTGTATGCCTGCGCACACTTCACCGGCGCGATGTCGGGGCCCAACCAGGTCTTCGCCTACAGCTCGCCACAGGACTACCCCACGCCGTACAACATCGTCGGCCGCAGCCCGAACGAGCTGTTCATCTACGGCGGGGGATACGGCGACAACCCCGCCGCGTCCGGATCCTTCGTCGCCCGGGTCGAACCGGGCACCTTCAATCAGGTGTGGCGGCGGGTCCTGATCAATACCAACGCCACCGGCGAATGGGACTACCCCGGGGTCCTCAATACGCTTGCCGATGGCACCCTGGTGGTGATCTACGGCTACCACATCGCCAGGCTCGACCCGGCCACCGGCGACATCCTCGCCCAGACGACATTGCCGACGGGGGGATCGGCGCCGCGCAATACCTCCTACAACGGGTACGACGCGCTCCCCGACGGGACGATCATCGCCAAGACGGTCAACCGCGAGCCGGGATGCACCGAGCAGGGCTTCTCCGCGTTCCTCAAGTGCCCCCACCCGGCCGACGTGTCGCCATCGGTGATGGTCGCCATCAACCCGAAGACCCTGAAAGTGATCGCCCAGGTCACGCTGCCGGAGATGAGTGTCGGGCGCATCACCACGACCGTCTACAAGGGCAAAGACGAGATCTATCTGCCCGGCACGAGCAAGCTGTACCGCTACACCTACCACGATGGCTCCTTCGCCCTGGACAGATCCTGGGGGCCGGTTCCGTACCTGAAAAAAGGGCAGACCCCGGGATCGGCGATGGCAGTCATGGGTAACTACGTCGTCGCCATGACCAACGGCCAGCCCACCTCCACGCCCATGAGCGTCATCGCCGTCTCCCAGACCGACGCGAAGAAGATCGCAAATATTCAGCCGTTCGCCAGCAGCGGCGCCAAAAACAGCCTCATCCCGTCGATGGTGACAGTGGACCCGCAGAACAACCGTGTCTACGTGATGGACGCCGGCGCCGGGAAACTGGCCGGGGTGAATCTCGAAAACGGGAAGCTCTCGGTGGCCTGGACCGTGGATCAGACCACGCTGAGCTTCACCACCCTCATAGGCGCCAAGAGCCAGCGGGTGCTGATCGGAACCAACATCCCGGTCAAGTTCTTCCAAGGGCTGAAGCATTACACGACCGAGCAGGTCATCTGGCGCAACGCCCAGACCGGCAAGGAACTGGCCAGCTCCAGCCAGTTCCCGAAGATGACCCAGGGCATCCTCGTCACCCCCGGCTACGCCGGCCTGCAGTACTTCCTCACCTCAGATGGCCACATCATTGCCCTGCAAGTCATGCCAAAATAATGGAAGTGGGCCCTCTTCAGCCCGGGAGTAGCTGGTCGTGGGTCACGGGGAGATGGATCGGGCCACGGAGCACCGGGCTGGGCCGGTAGGGCGGCGGGTGTGCGGCGAGCCGGGGGTTGGCGAGCCGGCGGGCGAAGGCGGTGAGCGACCGCTGGGTCTCGATCCGGGCCAGTGGTGGCGTATCTTCTGGCGGGAGTCCGCGAGCGCGCACAGCAACCAGGGCGGCTGCCCGCTAACTGGATGCACACCGGCGTGAAACCCCCGACTCGAAAAAGGCGGCCCACGGCCCGGCTCAGGCACACAGTGGTTCCACATGCGCCAGGACAAGCACCATCGGTGGTCGCTGGATGAACCGCAGATTTACCAATACCACCTGGGTGGCGCTTTGCACCCCCATATCCGCTGGTGGGAGGCCACGGACGTGCCGCCCCGGACGATCGGGTTCATGGAGGCACATGAACTGACCGTCGCGTCACTGGTATGCGAGGACCTGGCGCAAAGCGACAACGTGGCCGAGGTCATCCGCTCCGTCGGACTGCCCTTCAGGTACGGCCAAATTCGCCTGACCCGCGGCGGGCACAAGCCGCCGAGCTGCTACGCGGCCGACGGCAAGGGCTGTTCGCCGACGGCGACGCATCCGATACCGGCATCGAGGTGCTGGTGACGCTGGTGGACGAGCTATGCACGGCGGCCCCCACCGTGATGGTCATCGACGACTTGCAGTGGGCCGACAACGAGTCTTTGATCATCTGGGACCAGCTCGCCGCTTCCGTTGACCAGCTACCGCTGCTGCTGATTGCAACATGCCACCTGCATCCGCGCCGACCAGAAGCACAGCAGCTGCGCGCGGCCGTCATCCGCAGTGGCGGTGAACTGATCACTCTCGGGCCGATGGACGAGGCAGACGCGGCCGCCCTCGTCACGGCGATGGTCGGATCGCCACCCGGGGAGGCATTGCGCCAGTTGACCGCTCAGGCCTCCGGCAATCCGCTTTACCTGCATGAGCTGGTCGATGCTCTGGCTCGCGAGCGGGCACTGGAGATTGGCACCGCCGCCGAGGTCTCTATGGCCAAAGAACAGATACCGGCCTCGCTGGCTGCAGTGCTGAGCGACCGGCTGAGCTTCGTTTCAGCAAAGACGGCAGAGATGTTGCGCACCGCCGTACTTTTCGGCGGGACGTTCGCCGTCACAGACCTGGCCGTATTGCTCCACAGCCCGGCGTCAAAACTGGCCGCCGGCCTCGAGGAGGCAGTGTCGGCCGGGATCCTGGTCAGCTCCGGCCCGGAACTAGCGTTCCGGCATCCGCTGATCCAGCAGGCGCTCTACGAGAGCATGCCAGCAGCCCTGCGCACGGCGCTGCACGCCGAGGCCGCACGGGAACTCGCGTCTGTCGGCGCACGGGCCTCGATCATCGCGCAGCAGCTTTCTGCCGCAGGACAGCCGGGCGAGAGCTGGGCTCGGAATTGGCTCATCGAGAACGCTCCCGCGCTGGCCATCCGGGCACCAGAACTCGCGGCCGAGCTGCTGCAGCGGGAACTCGACGAGACGCCCGTTGGCGACGAACTCCGGGACGGGCTCGTGACCAGCCTTGTCTGGGTGCTGCTCGCCGCCGGATCCTATGAGGAGGCAGCGAGGCAGGCCGACCAAGCCCTGACGGTGATGACCGATCCGGAGCGGCGCGCCGAAGCATACCGGGTGCTGACTCGCGCTCAGCTCGGTACCGGTAACAGCGACGATGCGAGCCTGACCATACGGAAGGCACTCGCGTCTGCTGACCTGCCCCGCAAGTGGCAGGCCCGGATGCTCGCCCTGCTGGCGATGCTCCAGCGGGCCATCGCTGGGGATCTAGACGCCTCAGGCGTGACGGCCCAAGAGGCCCTTACCGCCGGCCTGGAGGCTTCTGACAACTTCGCGACCGCCCACGCCCTGACCGATCTGTGGATGATCCGCTCGGTCAGGCGCGACGACATCGCGGGGATAACCGCAAAGATCAAGTCGAAGATGGACACAGCAAAAGTGTTCGGCGGTTTCGTCACTGCCGTATTGACGTTCGTCGTGAGTCAGTACGCCACGACGGCGCCAACGACAACATATTGGGCCGCTGTTCGGCGCGCCTCCTTGGGAGCTCTAGCCGTAGCAATACTGCTCTACTTCATGACTCTCTTTTGGTACGACCGTCTGCTCATGCCTCCTAGGTTCTGGGGGATTCTACGTCTCCGCACGCAGGATGATCTTCCTAAGATTCTGCGACGTCCGCCTAGCTCGGCCGTATGGGTGCTATACCAAAACATGCAACGCACTTGGAGGCTGCTATTCGTGCCTGCCACATACGCCGCGGCCATCGGCATCATTGGTTTCGCCGCGGCCCGCATTGAGCCATCCGCCAAGACCGCTATTTTCTTCTTTGCTCCCGCTACGGCCCTCGTCGCTCTCACCGCCTTGTGGGGTTGGCGGTCACGCCCGATCCTTGGAGCCCAAGACTGAGGTGCCATGCGAAATCACTGCACACTGGCTGGCCTGTAGGTCTACAGGACGCCTCTGGCGGCGTGACGCCAGCGAGGGGGACACGTGAGGCCTGGGCCGGGGTCTCAAGCGCCGTCCGGGTCGGCCAGTGAACCTGAAGCGCTTGACTGCCTGATCCGCCCGTAGGGAGCCGGTTTCAAACTGAGATCGGCGGCGGGCGGTGGCGGAGGTACAGAGGTTCTATGGGCCACACGATCTCGTGGCTCCTGACCGTTACCCGAGAGGGGACAGCGATGACCGCGCAAGATTCCGGTGCCCGCGTGGACGAAGTGGTGGAAGAGGTAGTCGTGGCCGAAGTGCCCGCGACCGGGCCACTGGCCGGCGATCCAGCCATGCTGGGGCTGCCGAGTTTCATCGTGGGCTCCATCGCCCTAGGCCTAGCACTGGTGGGCGTCACCCCGGCCAGCGCCGTCGGCGCTCCGCTGGCAATCATCATGGCGGCCACCGCGGCCGGCCTGACCATAGCGGCGATCTGGGCCGCGGCGATCGGCGCAAGCGCGGTGGCGGCCATATTCGGCATCTTCGCCGGGTTCTGGCTGAGCTACGCGGTGCTGGTGATCGGGCTGCTGCACAACTGGTTCGGCATCGGCCTGCCCGCGGTGGTGGCCACCGAGAAGCTTTTCCTGCTCACCTGGCTGGTCCTCATCGTGATGCTCACCCTGGCAACGCTACGGCTGCCGCTGGCCTTCACGGTCGTGTTCGCGCTCATCGATGTCGCGCTGCTGCTGCTGTTTATCAACACCATTCATGCGTCGGCTGGCCTGTCGAAGACCGCCGGCTATGTCGTGCTGGCATTTGCCGCGCTGGGGGTGTACGTGTTCTTCGGCTCGGCCTCCATGGCCACCGGCGGCAATCCGCTCCCGCTCGGCCGGCCGGTGCTGCGCAGTGCTGGATGATCTGGAATACGACGACAGCGAGCCACCTGCCATCGGCCTGGTGCCCGCGGGCGTGCCATGGGAGGACATCCAGGACCACGTAAAGATCGCGCACCACCCACTGGTGGTACTGCCGGAAGGCAGCACCATGTATGCGGGGGTCTACTGGACCGGCACGGCCATGGCGGTGATCGAGGACCTGGGATCAGATCACGACCAGGCGATCAGCGAATTCCGGGAACTTCTGCGCGATCGCGGAGAAGCATAGAGCGCCGCCCGGCCCGACCGTCACCCGAACTACATCCCGGCCGCCTACATGGGGATCTAACCAAGGTCACCGCGTCTCCTGCGGCCCAAGCCGCAGGAGACGCCCGGCATTGCCGAAATGAGTGCGTCGGGTGCGCATATATCCCTGTGCTGTTCTGCCTGCCTACCGGGCTGCTACCGTGACGGAGATGATAATCCACTTCATTTGCCGCGGCAACGCATTCAGGAGCATCATTGCCGAAGCCTACCTCGACTCGCTCAAGCTCCAGAACCTGAAGGCTATGTCAAGCGGGACCGCGGCAGCAGTGGATAGGATAAGAAACCGGGCTGCCTACGCCGAAACACTTGGGCTTCTCGCGAAGCATAGCATCCGGGAATTTGCTAAAACGGAGTATGGCGACCAGCTGACCCCGTCGCGCCTGGCAGGGACGGACGTTGCCGTCTGCATGAATCAGAGAGTCTACGACGAATGTCAACAGCTTGTCAGCCTTCCTGGCACCACGCATACATGGTCGGTGGCGGATATAGGCGAGCCGGGAAGAGTCGTCCAGACTGAGCGCGGGAAAGCTCTGTACAGAGAAGAAGCTTATCAAGAGATAATTGAAGGCGTCAGCCAGCTCGTCTCCGAGTTTCATAGAGCATTCGGCTGACCTTAGCGGGCCTCCCCGGACAGGCGGCCAGGCCGCTCAGGCGGGCTCAACTGAGGGCTGGTCCGCTGTCGCGGACGCACCAGACGGGACATCATGAATGCGCGCCGTGCGATTCGATGCCTTCGGCGAAATGCCGTATGTGGCTGACGTGCCAATGCCCGCAGCGGCAGTGGGCGGGGTGGTCATCCGGGTTGAGGCTGCGGGATTGTGCCGGTCGGACTGGCATGGCTGGCAGGGCCACGATCCGGATATCCCATCCCTGCCGCACACCCCTGGGCACGAGTTCGCCGGGGTCGTGCACGCCGTCGGCGATGGCGTGACGCGGGTGCACGTGGGTGACCGTGTCGTTGTTCCGTTTATCTGCGGGTGCGGCGAGTGCACGTGGTGCGTGTCAGGCAGCGCGCAGGTGTGCCCGAACCAGTGGCAGCCGGGTTTCCACGGTCCGGGGTCCTACGCGGAATTCGCGGCGATCCCCTGGGCCGACTTCAACCTCGTCGCTCTGCCCGACGGCCTGCCGTTCGATGCGGCCGCCAGCCTGGGCTGCCGGTTCGCGACGTCGTATCGCGGCATCGTCGACGTGGCGGGCGTCAGCGCCGGGGAGTCGGTGGCAGTCTTCGGCTGCGGCGGCGTCGGCCTCGCCGCGGTGATGATCGCCCGTTCGCGCGGCGCACGGGTCATCGGGATCGACGTCAACGGCTACGCACTTGCCCTGGCCGCACAGGCAGGCGCCGAGATCACTTTCGATGCCGGCACCGGCGATGCGGTGGAGATGATCCGGGCCGTCGTGCCACAAGGTGTCGACGTGGCCGTCGACGCCCTCGGGAGTGCGGGCACCGCAGACAGCGCGACACGCAGCTTGCGCATTCACGGCCGTCATCTGCAGATCGGCCTGCTGCCACCGGCGGCGATCGGTAATCGTGCCACCGTCCCCATGCACACGGTCATCGGCCGCGAACTCAGCGTCCACGGCAGCCACGGCATGGCGGCTGCCGACTACCCGCGCCTGCTCGCCGACATCGCCGCCGGGCTGCTCGAGCCCGCACAGTTCATCGCGCGCACGATCACCCTCAGCGATACGCCCGGTGCACTAGCAGAGATGAGCGCAGGTACCGAGCCTGGCATCACGATCATCCGGCCCGGTGGAGGGGGCGGCATCCGGCGGGCGGGTAGCGTCGGGTGACCGCGACGTTCAGTGGCCGTGGCCGGGAGGGTGAGCGCGATGCCGGTGGATCGTGTGAATGGGGTGGAGCTGTATTGGGAGCGCCGGGGCAGCGGTCCCCGGCTGCTGTTTTGCAACGGGTCGGGGCTGGCCTTGCAGGCCGTTCGGCCGTTGCTTGATCCTCTGGCCGGCAGCTTCGATCTGCTGGCGTGGGACTACCGCGGCTTTGGCCGAAGCGCCCCGGTGACGCATCCATACACCATGGCCGATGTCGCGGCCGATGCCTCGGGGCTACTGGCGGTCACCGGGTGGCAGTCGTGCCGGGTGGCCGGGGTGAGCTTTGGCGGCATGGTGGCGCAGGAGTTCGCCGTCACCCATCCGCAGCGGGTCGAGCGCCTGGCGTTGGCCTGCACGTCGGCCGGTGGCGGGGGCGGGTCCTCCTACCCGCTGTCAAAGCTGGCCGAGCTCCCGCCCGGGCAACGGGTGGCGGCGGAGCTGAAGGTGGTAGACAGCCGCTGGGACCAGCGCTGGCTGGATGCTCACCCGGTGGATCGGGTGCTGGCCGAACGCTTGACGGCCGCTGGGCAGGACCAGCAGGATCCGGCCGCCGCAGCGGCCTACGTGGCCCAGCTGCAGGCGCGCGAAGGCCATGACGTGTGGGACCGGCTCGGCGCGATCACCTGCCCGGCGCTGGTTGGCTACGGCAACTACGACGGGATCGCACCGGCGGCCAACAGCGAAAAGATCGCATCGCGCATCCGCGGCGCCGAGCTGCACGGCTACGAAGGTGGCCACGGGTTCTTGTTCCAAGACCCGGCCGCCCTCCTGGCATTCACCGCCTTCCTCCAGGCACCACCGAACTAGCTGCGGCTAACGCGGGCGGGCGCCTGCGTGCGGGCCAGGTGGCTGTGCGATAGGACTAGGGCATGCAGACGTGGGATGCCATCAGGGCGCGCCGCAACGTGCGCCAGTACTCCGGCGAGCCGATCACCCGGGAAAGCCTCGAGCGGATCTGTGAGGCGGGACGGCGGGCGCCATCAGCGGGAAACTGGCAGCCGTGGGACTTTGTGGTGGTCACCGATCGCGAGCAGCTGATCGAGCTGGCGAAGGTGTGGGAGCGGGGTGGGCGGCACATCGCCTCCTCGGCGGCGGCTATCGCGCTGGTGGCCAAGGAGCCGGAGGATGAACAGCAGGGCCAGTGGCTGATGTACGACTTCGGCCAGGCGACCGCGTACATGATGCTGGCCGCGGCCGACCTTGGCATCGGCTCGGGCCACTCGGCAGTCATAGAGCAAGAGCAGGCGCGGCGGGTGCTGGGGTTCCCGGGCGGCTACCGGGCCGTCTTCTTGATCGGTCTGGGCTACCCGGCCGACCGGGAGCTGCGGCCGCTATCCAGGCCCAACCGGCGGCCCTTCGACGAGGTCGTGCACTGGCACCGCTGGTAGCACACGGCAAGGCGTGGTTCAGGCTGGCCGGATTCACCACGGCCCCACGGGATCTCCGCGAGACATCCGGATCCGCCGATGTGAGTGCGTCAGAATCCGAAGGAGTTGAACGGTTCCCGTTGGCGAAGGGCAGCACCTTCAGATAGGCCACGGCCTCGGACCGGTCAATGGGTCGGATCTCGATCGCCACGGACCCCATCCCCCCACGCCGCCCCCAATGCTGCAACGGCTTTTGCCCTCTCTGCGAAGACGCTCATATGCCGCCCGACGGCGATGCCATGCTCAGGAAGCTGGCTGCGCAGCCCCGTTCCCCCCAAAGATCGCGGCGAACCGATGCCGCACGGTGGCCGCGGTCTCGTCGGCGGGCGCATCCCAGATCCCGGCGTTGAAGATCTCGACCTCGGTGTAGCCGTCGTAACCCGCGTCTCTTACGCTTGCCGAGACCGGGCCAAAGTCAATCACTCCATCGCCGAGGTGACCGCGGCCGAGAAGCGGGTCCGGCGGCAGCGGAAGGACCCAGTCGCAAATCTGGTAGCTGACGATACGCGGCCCCGCACGCGCGATATCAGCATGCAGCGCCGCGTCCCACCACACGTGGTAGGTATCGACGACGACACCGACAACATCCGCCGGGAACTGCCGGGCCAGGTCCACCGCCTCGCCGAGTCGTGAGATCACGCATCGGTCCGCGCAAAACATTGGGTGCAGCGCCTCGATGCCCAGCCGGACACCAGCCCGCTCGGCGGCCGGCACCAATTCGGCGACCGCGTCGGCGATCATGCGCCTGGCCAGGCTCAGGTCCCGGCTGCCCGGTACCAGGCCGCCGGACACCAGGATCAGCGCGTCCGCGCCCAGTTCGGCTGCCTCGGTGATAGCCGCGCGGTTATCCGCCAGCGCGGCCTTCCGCGCCGCCGGGTCGGCGTGGGTGAAGAACCCGCCCCGGCACAGGCTGGACACATGCAGCCCGGCGGCGCGTATCGCGGCTGCGGACCTGGCAAGGCCCAGCTCGGCGACGCGATGCCGCCACAGCCCGATGGCCGGTATCTCGTGCCGCGCGCAAAGCTCGGCTGCCTCGGCCAGGCCCAGATGCTGGACGGTGGCCTGGTTCAGCGAGAGCCGGCCGGGTGCCGTCACCCGAGCGCCGCCAGCAGTTCCGTCATTCTGCCAACCGCCAGCGCCGGGTCGGCCAGTGCCCGGGCGCGGGCCGCCAGCTCGAATACCCGGATCAGGTGCTCGGCCGGCCGCCGCCGGTGCAGCCCGTCCAGCATGGTGAACTGCGGCTGAAAGCCATTGAGCCAGGCCAGGAACGCCACACCGGCCTTGTAATGGAACGTCGGTGGTTCGAAGATCGCGCGGCTGAGCGGGATGGCCGGGCCGATCGCCGCGTCATAGCCGGCGAGATCGCCGGCGTCCAGCGCATGAAGCGCTGCGGCGGCCGGCGCGGTGATCGCAGCGAACGCGCCGAGCAGCGCGTCACTGTGCCCGGCCGCATCGCCGCGGATCAGCTCGGCGAAGTGGAAGTCATCCCCGGTGTACAGCCGCACTCCGGCCGGCAGCCAACGGCGCAGCGCCACCTCGCGGGCGGCATCGAGCACCGACAGTTTGATGCCGCCCACCTGCCCTCCCGCCGCTTCGATCAGGTCAAGGACGGTACCGGCGGCCGGGCCGAATTCGGGGCTCCCCCAGTAGCCGCGCAGCGCGGGGTCGAACATCTCGCCGAGCCAGTGCAGGATCACCGGCCGGTCCGCCTGTTTGAGCAGCGCGCCGTATACCTCAAGGTAGTCCCGGGGACCCTGCGCGCTGGCGGCCAGCGCCCGGCTCGCCATCAGGATCACCTCTGCCCCGGCCGATTGAACGACCGACAGCTGCTGTTCGTATGCCTTGATGATCTGCGCCAGCGGGTAGCGCCGGCCGTCGGCGAGCTGATCGGTGCCCACGCCACAGGCGATGGCGGCGCCGCGCTCAGCGGCCCGTGCCGCCGAGCGGGCGATGAGTTCGGCCGCCTGCTCCCAGGACAGCCCCATGCCGCGCTGCGCGGTGTCCATGGCCTCCGCGACCCCGAATCCGTGCGCCCACAGGTGATCACGGAAGCGCAACGTGGACTCCCAGTCGATGACAGCTTCCCGGCCGCCAGCGGCGCGGCGCGCCGCGACGTGGGCCGCGGCGAAGACACGCCGGGACACCGGCGCGGGATAGCCTTCCGCCCAGCCCGGATCGGGGACGGTCAGTGGCCCGGCCCGGCCGGGCAGCCGGATCTGCGCGGTCATCTCACACCACTAGCCGGGGGACGCCGAGCCGCCGGCCCTCGGCCGACGATTGCAGCGCGAGCCCGGCGAGCTGGACTCCCCGGGCACCTTGGGCAAGGTCCCACGGAACCGGCCTGCGCTGCGCGGCGGCACCGAGGAACTGTTCCCACTGCACCTTGAACCCGTTGCCGAACGCCACGGTGTCCGGCATCTCGGTCCACTGCCCCGGATAGTCGATGGGATCGGGCAGGTCGGGGTTCCACACCGGCATCGGTGTCGTCACCCGGTGCTGGACCGCGCAGTGGCGCAGGCCCGCCACCGCGCTGCCACTGGTGCCGTCCACCTGAAGCTCAAGCAGCTCCCGCCGGTTGACCCGGACCGCCCAGGAGGAGTTCACCGAGGCGAACGCGCCGCTCTCGAACTCAAGCACCGCATATGCGGCGTCATCGGCGGTCACCTCGTACGGCGCCCCGGATTCGTCCCAGCGCCGCGGCACGTGGGTCGCGCGCCGCGCGTAGAGAGCCGCGATGGGGCCGAACAGGTCTTCCAGCAGATACTGCCAGTGCGGGAACATGTCGAGCACGATCCCCCCGCCCTGCTCCGCGCGGTAGTTCCACGACGGCCGCTGCGCGGGAA
>Ga0306920_100013456_pt1 | contig 11152 bp, 9 predicted proteins | sample flu12Cox44000170_FD_204666 | JGI IMG/M metagenome (GOLD analysis project Ga0306920, IMG submission 204666) | Lab enrichment of tropical soil microbial communities from Luquillo Experimental Forest, Puerto Rico - flux4day.12C.oxic.44.000.170 (v2)... | ecosystem: Environmental > Terrestrial >...
GGACATCGATCACGTTGTCGAGCGGTGCAGACCGCGATGGTTCCTTCCAGACGTCGCGCGCCAGCGAATCGCGCGAGACGATCTGACGTTCGTGCGCCATCAGGTACTGCAGCAGCTCGAACTCCCGCGCGGTCAACTCGATCGGATGGCTCGTGCGCGTTACGGTCCGCGTCACGCGATCGAGCTCGAGATCGGCGACGGTGAGGCGCAGCTCGTCGTCCGCCCGCCCGCGCCGCAGCAGCGCGCGCACACGGGCGAGCAGCTCGGCGAAGGCGAACGGCTTCACGAGGTAATCGTCCGCGCCCGCGTCGAGACCGCGGACGCGGTCCTCGAGCGTGTCGCGCGCGGTGAGAACCAGCACCGGCGTCTTCAAGCGCAGATCGCGGAGCCGCGTGAGGATCGTCAGGCCGTCGCGGCCCGGGAGCATCACGTCGAGAAGGATCGCATCGAAGCGCTCGGTGGTCGCGCGGAAGAACGCACTCTCGCCCGTGTGTTCCAGCGTGACGTCGTATCCCTCGCCTTCGAGGCCCTCGCGCAGCGCTGCCGCGACCTTCGGCTCATCCTCGACGACGAGAATCTTCAGCGCCGCCCGACCGGAGGGGGAAGCGGTCGGAAGGATCGACTCAGGACGCGCGACAGGGCGTCGGGTGCCAGCTGGGCCCATCGCGGAGCTTCTTGAAATGCGAACTGGTGAAGAACCGTCCGTTCAGGTACTGTGGATCCTGAACGATCGTCGTCACGACGAGCCAGATGTCCCCGTTGTCCTCCGGTCCGAGCACGTTGTAGTACTCCGTCAGGACGGTGCCGGCGCTAAACGGCACACCGTTCTTGCGCAGGTAGCCGGGACGGATGTGTGTCGTCACGACCTTGAGCGCGCCGCTCGGCCTGGGCGGAGGTCCACCGAACATCCCGCCGCCGCGGCCGCTCAGCTCCCATGAGGCGACCGACTGGCCTTGCCACGAAGGCTGGCGGGTGGGCTGCGTGGCACTCTGGCCGGCGGTCGAACCGGCGAATGGAAACAAGCGGGTCTGCGTTCCGGCTTCTGTCTCGACGCGAAGCGTCGTGTCGTTCTCCCACGTGATGTGAATCCGGCCAGGGACGCGCATGATCGCGGGCGCGTCGTACGAGCGGCACGCCTCGCCTGCCGCCTCGTCGCGCGCCGGATCCCACGTGTCCGCTGCGCTGCGGCCGGCCCCATTCAGGGGCACGCTGTCGTAGTCGCCCTTGGCCGGCGTGACCATACGCCACCGCCAGTCTTCCGTCACCACCGATACCCAGTAGCCGCTGAAATCTGACGGCGCGATCGCCCGTGGGTTCGCCGGCGGCTGCGCGGCGCGACCACCGCGCTGCGCGACGACCGACGCCGACGCGAGCGCGAGCGACGCCGCGACGGCGATCAGGGGAGAGACGCGCGCGTTCATCGCTGAGCCGCTATGCACTTGGAGATGATGTGCCCGATCTTCTCGCGGAAGTCGGGATACATCGTCTCGGCACCGCCGCGCGTCGCTTCGACCGGCAGACCGCAGCGTTTCGCGAAATCCTCGACCGCCGTGTTCTTGCCCGGCAGCGTGTGTGGCACGACACCACGCGGCCGATCCACTTCCTCGACGACCTGGCACGGATACGGCGGCACCCATTGGTGCAGATCGAGCTCGTAATCGGTCGTACGGATGAACGGCTCGGTCAGGTAGACCGGATCATTGACGATCGTCGCGACGGTGAGAACGTCGTTGTGCAACATCCAGTGTTCCGTCATCGTCGCGACGTCGCTGCGCGGCAGCCCGTTGCGGCGCACGTACCCTTCCTTCAGGTGTGTCGTCTTTATCGTGAGGACGTCGCCGTCCCACTCACCGGTCGAGAACCCGGCCCAGGTGTGCGGCGCGTTGGCCGACGGGTGCGGCCGGCCGTCCATGTAGATCGCGCGGTCCACGGACCGGAGCCATTCGGCGTGCCACGCGGTCACCTGCCGCGATACTGGATCGACTTCTTTCCAGATGCGGATCGGCGAGGGTCCGCGCCAGATGTAGTCGGCCGAGTGCGGCCGGCACTGCCACTCGGGCAGCGTTTGGATCGACGCCTCCCAGGCGCTGGCGCGCAGGCGGGCGGCGTCGCTGACAGGAATACCGAGGTAATCGCCGAGTTCCGGACCGGGCACGCGCTCGGGTTCGTCCTCATGGAAACGCGGCGCCCATTCGCCGGTGAAATCGACGTTGTTGGTTGCGGAACGCTGCACCTGGTCGTCGTATTCGACCAGCGACTGCGACGCTTGTTTCGACGGCGCCGGCTGGCCCGTCTGGCTCATGACGGCGACCGGAGTGGTCACCGCGGCGGCGATTAGCGCCAGGAGGCCCGTTCGAAGGAGCGACATGGCGAAACTCGGTGGCGAGTATACTTGGCGGCTCACTTTTGTCAAAAGCACTGGTATGTCACGTCGTCAGGTCTGGGTCGTCACGCTGTGCGGCGGCGTCGTCATCCTCGACGGATTCGACACCCAGTGCATGGGATTCCTGGTGCCGGTCATGTCAGAGACGCTCGGAATCCCATTGCCGGCGTTTGGTCCGGTGTTGTCGGCGGCACTTGTCGGCCTGATGATCGCGGCGATGGCGAGCGGACCGATTGCCGACCGCTGGGGGCGTCGCTGGGTCGTCATCATGTCGGTGGCGGTCTTCGCCGTCTGCGCGCTGCTGACGGCGCGTGCGAACACGCCGCAAGAGCTGGTGCTGTTCCGGTTTCTGACCGGTCTCGGCCTCGGCGGTGCGCTGCCCAACGCCGTGGCGCTCACGTCGGAGTTCACGCCGAGGCATCTGCAGCCGATTGTCATCGGCGCGATCTTCGTCGGCATGCCGGCCGGCGCCTTCGTCGCCAGCCAGGCGGCCGCGATCATGATTCCCTTGTGGGGGTGGCGATCGGTCTTCGTCCTCGGCGGCATCCTGCCGCTCGCACTCGCGGTGCTGCTCGTGGCGGTGCTGCCCGAATCGGCCGAGTGGCTCGCGGAGCGCTCGCACGGTGGATTGGCAAGACGTCGCGGTGTGCCGGTAAAAAATCTGTTCGCCGACGGACGCGCTGTGGGGACGCTGCTGCTCTGGATTCCGTTCTTCATGAATCTCCTGATCTTGTACTTCGTGCTGAGTTGGCTCCCGTCCTTACTGCGCCAGTCGGGGCTGCCGGTGTCGGCGGGCGTTCAGGCGGTCGCGGCGTTCAGCCTGGGCGGCATGGTCGGCACGGTGACGCAAGGCCACATCATGCGGGAAATCGGCACGCGGCTCGCGCTCAGCGTCGAATTCGCGATCTGCGTCGTGCTGATCCCATCGCTCGCGTTCACCGTCGGCTCGCAGGCGCTGATGCTCGGGATCATCTTCGTGCTTGGCATCGCCGTGCAGGGAGCCCAGGCGGGCTTGAATGCGCTCGCCGCGATGTTTTACCCAACGGAGGTTCGTGCCACCGGGATCGGCTGGGCCCTCGGCGTCGGACGCGTCGGCTCCATTGTCGGGCCGTCGCTCGGAGGGTTGCTGCTGTCGCTCCGCTGGACGCCGGACCGGATCTTCATGGCGGCGGTCGCGCCGGCGGCGTTCGCGTCGGCGGCAATCCTCGCCGCGGGGCGGCTGCCCCAAAAGACGGATGCCTTCGACCCCGCAAAACTGTTATAAGACGTCACCGATGAAGCTGTGCCGATTCAACGACGGCCGCCTGGGGATCGTCGAGGATGGCCACGTCCGGGACGTGACCGCGGCGCTCGACGCACTGCCGGCCTACCGCTACCCGCTGCCGCCTTTCGATCCGATGATCGCGAATCTCGACGCCGTGGCCGCGCGCGCTCTCGAGCTGGCGGCAGCCGCGCCCGCGCTTCCCATCGACCGTGTTCGCCTCTCGAGTCCCGTCGCGAATCCGGGCAAGATTGTAGGGGCCCCGGTCAATTACCAGAAGCATCTCGACGAAGTCCGTGACAACGCCGCGCTGCACCACAACGTCGCGTCGACGATGGCGCCGATCCACACCGCGGGGCTGTTTCTGAAGGCGACAAGCGCGCTCGTGGGTCCCGGTGACGGCATCGCGCTCCGGAAGGTGGACCGCCGCAACGATCAGGAGGTGGAGCTTGCGGTCATCATCGGCCGGGAGGCCAACGGCGTCTCGGCCGCGGATGGCTACAAGTATGTCGCTGGCTACGCGATCGGCCTCGACATCACGATCCGCGGCCCGGAGGAGCGCAGCTTGCGGAAGTCTCCCGACAGTTACGCCGTGCTTGGACCGTGGCTCGTGACCACTGATGAGATCCCCAATCCGGGCGATCTGAACCTGCGCATCGCCGTCAACGGCGAAGAGCGGCAGAGCTCGAACACGCGGTATCTGATCCTGGGCGTGCCCGAGCTGATCGCGTATGCCTCGTCGTTCTACACGCTGCGCCCGGGCGACATCATCATCACCGGCACGCCAGAAGGCGTCAGCCCGATCCAGCCGGGCGACGTGATCAGCGCGTGCATCGAACACATCGGCACCATGGAAGTCAGGGTGCGCGCCGCATGAACGCCACCGCGTTCCACCAGAAGCCGAGCGCGTCACCCGAGATGAAAGCGCTCTACGAGCGGCTGCGCGCAAAGAATACAGCGCCGCTCTGGGAGGTGCTCGGTGACATCGTCACGCCGCAGCCGAAGGCCCGCTGCATCCCCGCGATGTGGCGCTATGACGAAGTTCGCGCGCTGCTGATGGAAGCCGGCGGGCTGATCTCTGCCCAGGCAGCCGAGCGGCGCGTCCTCGTGCTCGAAAACCCCGCGCTGTCCGGCGGATCGCAGATCACCCCGACGCTGTACGCCGGCGTCCAGCTCGTCATGCCGGGTGAAACGGCGCCGACGCATCGCCACTCCGCCTCGGCGCTGCGCTTCGTCCTCGAGAGCGGCGAAGGGGCGTATACCGCCGTCGACGGCGAGCGCACGACAATGCACGCCGGGGATTTCATCCTGACACCGTCGTGGACGTACCACGACCACGGAAACGCGAGCGGCGCGCCGGCAATCTGGCTCGACGGCCTCGACATCCCGATGGTGAACATGTTCTCGGCGAGCTTCGCCGAGCACCACCCCGAAGACGTCCAGCCGGTCATGCGCCCCGAAGGCGATGCGCTCAGCCGGTACGGCACCGCGCTGATGCCGATCGATTTCATACCCGGTCGCCGCTCGCCGATGCTGTCGTACCCGTACGCGCGCTGCCGGGAGACGCTGGAGCGGCTGCAGAAGAACGGTCCGCTGCACCCCGCGCACGGGATCAAGATGCAGTATGTAAACCCCGCGACAGGCGGCTACCCCATGCCGACGATCGCAGCGTTCCTGCAGCTGCTGCCGAAGCAGTTCGAGACGCAGCCGTATCGCTCCACCGATGCAACGGTGTTCTGTGCGGCGGAGGGCCACGGCACGAGCAGTGTCGGCGATAAGACGTTCACGTGGGGACCGCACGACATCTTTGTCGCGCCGTCCTGGGCACCGATCACGCACGCGGCGGACGACGAGGCTGTTCTCTTCAGCTTCTCGGATCGACCTGCACAGAAATCGCTGGGCCTTTGGCGCGAGCTGCCCGGCTAGCGATCGTCACCGCGGCGGCCGTGTCGGTCCGCGCGTAACGGGGGCCCGCGGGCGCAGCGGGGATTTGAGCCCGCTTGAATCGCGGTCTGGACGGATCCGGGGAGTGACTGATGGCTACACTGACGACGACGTTGCCGTTCAAGGCCGACCAGGTGGGCAGCCTCCTGCGGCCGGCGAGGCTCCTCGATGCGCGCGAGAAGCGCAAGCGCGGCGCGCTGTCCGCAGCGGAGCTGCGGCAGATTGAGGACGAGGCAATCCGCGATGTCGTCGACATGCAGGAACAGATCGGCTTGCAGTCGGTCACCGACGGCGAGTTCCGCCGCGGGCTCTGGCACATGGACTTCGTCTGCGACTTTGCCAATGTTCAGCAGGCGCCCGGAATACCGATCAAGTTCCACTCGGAGGATGGCGAGATCGAGTGGGCGCCGCCCGGTGTAAAGATTGTCGGCAAGTTGTCGCGGCCCCATCCGATCTTCGTCGAGGACTTCAGGTTCCTGAAATCGATCACGAAAGCGACGCCGAAGATTACGATCCCGTCTCCGAGCGTTCTCCACTTCCGGGGTGGGCGCAAGGCGATCGATACGGCGGCGTACCCGGATATGGACGAGTTCTACGCCGACCTCGCGCGCGTCTACTGTGAAGAGGTTCGCGATCTGGTCGATGCAGGTTGCCGGTATCTCCAGGTCGATGAAGTCAACATGGCGTTCCTGTGCGATCCGAACCTGCGCGCGTTCGCTCGCAGCCTCGGCGAGGATCCGGACGCGCTGCCGCACACGTACGCGAAGCTGATCAACGACGCGACTGCCGCGCGGCACAAGGAGATGGCGGTCTGCGTGCATCTGTGCCGCGGCAACGCGCGCAGCCACTGGATCGCCGACGGCGGTTACGAGCCGGTCGCCGAGGTTCTGTTCAACGAGTTCAACGTAAACGGCTACTTCCTGGAATACGACAGCCAGCGCGCCGGCGATTTCAGCCCGCTGCGATTCGTGCCGAAGGGCAGGACGGTCGTGCTCGGCCTTGTCACTACGAAGAAGGGAACGCTCGAGAAGAAGGACGACGTCAAGCGCCGCCTCGACGAGGCGTCGAAGTTCGTCGCGATGGAGCAACTCGCGCTCAGTCCGCAGTGCGGCTTCGCCAGCAACGCCGAAGGCAACGCGTTGACCGTCGATCAGGAGAAGGCGAAGCTGGAGCTAATCGTCGAAATCTCCCGCGAGGTGTGGGGGTAACCACGCCCGCGCCAGGGCGAGGACGTCAGCCGCCCGACGGTCGACTTGTGCTCGATGCGCTGACGTGCTCGATCGCCTTGACGACGTCGTTGAGAAACGCCGCGGCGCGGGCGCCATCGACGACGCGGTGATCGCACGACAACGTCACCGTCATCATCGGTCGCACCGACGGGCGGCCGTCGGCTGCGATCACCCGGTCCGTGATCGTGCCGACCGCCAGGATCGCCGCCTGCGGCGGCACAATGATCGCCGTGAACGCGTCGACCTGAAACATCCCGAGATTGCTGATCGTGAAAGTCGCGCCGGCGATGTCAGCCGGCTGCAGCCGTCCGGCGCGTGCGCGATCGGCCAGCTCTGCGCGGCGCGCGGCAATCTCCGCCAGCGGCGTCGTGTCCGCCTGACGGATCACCCCCGTCACGACGGCATCGTCGTTCGCAATCGCGATCGCGACATTGATCTCTCCGTTCAGCCGAATCGCGGTGTCGACCCAGCTGGCGTTCAGGCGCGGATGTTTCGCCAGCGCGCGCGCCACCAGCGACACGAGCAAATCGGTGTGGGAGACGCCCTTCAGCGCGCGTACGGCATTCAGCGCCGTCGCGTCCACGTGGCGCGACACGAAGAAGTGCGGTACTGTCGTCCAGCTCCGCGTCGTCCGCTCCGCCGTCAACCGCGCGGTTGATGACAGGGCTGATTGCTGATTGCCGATGGCCGACTGAATGTCTTCTGTCAGGATCTCACCGTCAGGTCCCGAGCCCTTCAACGTCGCGAGAGCGATCCCGTGCTCGTGCGCGAGGCGGCGCGCCTTCGGCGAGACTCTGATTTCGACAGGCGTTGCGGCGGGCGCCGTTTCGGGACGAACCGCCGGCGTCGCCGCAGCCGCCGGCTCCGACCGCCGTGCGGTCTGTGCCACCGTCGTTCCGGTTGGCGGCGCCTCGCCAGGCTGCACGAGCCAGGCGATTGTCTGACCGACCGGGATGACGGCCCCCTCGCCGGCGCTGATCGCCGCGAGGATGCCGTCGCCGGGTGCCTCGACTTCGACGACGACTTTATCGGTCTCGATCTCGACGAGCGCCTCGCCCTTCTTGACGCGGTCACCTTCTCTCTTGCGCCACGCGAGAAGCTTCCCCGTGTCCTGCGCCAGCTCCAGCGCAGGCATCACGACGCTGACGGCCATTACGCGCCGACCCTTTCGGTCTTCGCACTCTGGGCGATCAGGTTGGCAACGTCGCGGCTCGGCGTCGGCTCGAGCTCGCGCCTCGTCGGCAGCGGACCGCCGACGGTCATGTAAGTCGCGCCCGCGACGAGCAGCTCTTCGGCGGGGAACCGCGTGATCACTTCGTGTCCCGACGGTGTGACGACGATCTCTTCTTCGATCCGAGCTGCGCTCCAGCCGTCCTTCGATGGCCAGAATGTTTCGAGCGCGAACACCATGCCGGGCTTGATCTCGTGCGGGTGGTCGAGCGACACCAGCCGGCTGATGACCGGCTTTTCCCAGATCGCCAGCCCGACACCGTGCCCGAACTGCAGCGCGAACGCAGCTTCTTCGTTCGCGAAGCCGAAGTCCTGCGCCCTCGGCCAAACGGAGGCCACCTCGGCGGTCGACCGGCCCGGTTGAATCAGCTCGATCGCCGCATCGAGATAGTCGCGGCAGCGCTTGTACGCGTCGATGAGCGCATGCGACGCAAAGTTGATCGCGAACGAGCGGTAGTAGCAGGTTCGGTAGCCCATGTACGAGTGCAGGATGTCGTAGTACACCGGATCCCCGGGCCGGAGCACGCGATCGGAGAACACGTGCGGGTGCGGACTGCAGCGCTCTCCCGAAATTGCGTTGACACCCTCGACGTACTCCGATCCGAGGTCGTACAGCACTTTGCTCACCAGCCCGACGCACTCGTTCTCGCGGATGCCAGGGCGCATCGCGCGGTACAGCTCGTCGTACGCGGCGTCGACCATCATCGCGGAATGGGTCAGCAGCGAGATCTCGTCCTGTGTCTTGATTTCGCGCGCGTCGGAAAGTAGTTGCTGGCCGTCGACGACCGTCACGCCCTCTCGCTGCAGCGCGAACAGGATCGGCGGCTCGACGACGTCGATGCCGACCGGCTCGCCGAGCAGGCCGCGCATCTCGAGCTCGCCGCGGATCTTCGTCGCGACGTCCTCGGCGCGCCCCATTTCCGGCGTCATTGCGCCGCGCAGCAGTGAAATGCCGGCGCGCGAGCGCTCGCCGAGCCACGGGCAATTCAGCTGATGGTGTCTGGCCGCCGAACCGAAGTCCCACAAGATCGGCTCGTCGTTCTGCGGCAGCAGCGTGAAGCGGCTGATCTTGTCCTGCGCCCACGTGCCGATATGCGTCGCCGTGATGTAGCGAACGTTGTTCATGTCGAAGCAGAGTAGTGCGCCCAACTCCGACGAGGCGAGCAGTCCCTTGATTCGGGCGAGCCGCTCCCGCCGCAGCCGATCGAAATCGATCCGCCGCTCCCAGTCGACGCCCATCGTGCCGTGCGTTCTGATCGCCACAGATCCTCCTACTTGCGGCAGAGTTTACGCGCTGTTTCGACGACTGTCTGCTCGGTCGGCACGGTGGCGTCCTCGAGCGGCGGCGAGAAGGGAATCGGCACGTGCATCGCGCCGAGGCGGGTGACGGGGGCATCGAGTGCGTAGAAGGCGCCTTCTGCGATGACGGCGGCGATCTCGGACGCGACGCCGTAGCGTCCATATCCTTCGTCGATGACGATGGCGCGCGATGTCTTCTTGGCCGATTCGACGATCGTCTGCTCATCCAGCGGCCACGTTGTGCGCGGGTCGACGACCTCCGCGTCGACTCCGATCGGCTTGAGCATTGCCGCGGCGGCCAGTGCGACCTGCACCATGCTGCTCGTTGCGACGATCGTGATGTCGCGCCCTTCGCGCTTCACGTCGGCGACGCCGAACGGAATCGTGTACTCCTCCGCCGGCACGGCGCCTTTCAGCCTGTACTGCATCTTGTCTTCGAAGAAGACAACCGGGTTGTGGTCGCGAATCGCCGTCTTCATCAACCCCTTCGCGTCGTACGGCGTCGACGGAACGACCACTTTCAGGCCCGGGATATGGCTCGGCCAGGCGTGCAGCGACTGCGAATGCTGCGCCGCCGAGCGCCGCGTCGCGCCGAGCGTCGCGCGCACGACCAGCGGGACGCGCCATTTGCCGCCCGACATGTAGTGGATCTTCGCCGCCTGGTTCGCGAGCTGATCCATTACGAGCGTGAGGAAGTCGCCGAACATGATGTCGACGATCGGCCGCATGCCGATCATCGCGGCGCCGACGCCGAGGCCAGTGAAGCCCGCTTCAGAGATCGGTGTGTCGATGACGCGCGTCGGTCCGAACTCCTGCACGAGCCCGGTCAGTACCTTGAACGCGGTGCCCGCTTCCGCGACGTCCTCGCCGAGCAATACGACGCGCGGGTCGCGCCGCATTTCCTCGGCGATCGCCTCCTTGACCGCCTCGCCGAACGTGAGCTCGCGGACGCCGGCGACCGTGTCAGCTGGCAGCATAGACATCCTCAGCCACTTCCGCGACGCTCGGGTACGGTGCGTCGATGGCCCACCGCATTGCATGGTCCATTTCCACGGTGAGATCGTCCTGGATCCGGTCGAGCGCCGCTCGGTCGGCGAGTCCGCGGTCGATGAGATAGCCACCGAGCATCGCGATCGGATCGCGTTCGGCCATCCACCGCTGCTCTTCCTGCTTCGCGCGGTAATAGTCGCGGCTGACGTCGCCTACATGGTGGCCGCGAAACCGGTAGGTGTTGGCGAGCACGAACGCCGGACCCTCGGCGTCTCGGGCGCGCGCCACCAGCGGCGCGACGGCGTCGTACACCGCACGAACGTCCTGACCGTCGACGATCGTGGCCGTCATGCCGAACGCCCTCGGGCGCGCGATGACGTCGCCCGCGGTCGTCTCGCTAATGTGCGTGTACTCGTTGTACAAATTGTTCTCGCAGACGTAGAGGATCGGCAGTTGCCAGAGCTGCGCGAGGTTCATCGATTCGTAGACGACGCCCTGGCCAAGCGCGCCCTCGCCGAAGAAACAGACCACCACACGATCCTGGTTCAGGTACTTCGAGGCGAACGCGGCGCCAGTCGCAAGCGCGGCGCTGCCGCCGACGATCGCGTTCGCACCGAGGTTGCCGGTGGCCGGATCGGCGATGTGCATCGAGCCGCCCTTGCCTTTGCAATATCCGGCTTTCTTGCCGAGCAGCTCGGCGAACATCAGATCCGGCGTCGCGCCCTTTGCGAGGCAGTGGCCGTGGCCGCGGTGCGTGCTCGTGATGTAGTCGTCACGGCGAAGCGCGCTGCAGACGCCGACAGCCACCGCTTCCTC
>Ga0306920_100013457_pt1 | contig 11151 bp, 7 predicted proteins | sample flu12Cox44000170_FD_204666 | JGI IMG/M metagenome (GOLD analysis project Ga0306920, IMG submission 204666) | Lab enrichment of tropical soil microbial communities from Luquillo Experimental Forest, Puerto Rico - flux4day.12C.oxic.44.000.170 (v2)... | ecosystem: Environmental > Terrestrial >...
CTATCCCTCTTATCTGCAACTTCCGAACATTCGGCACGAAATCGTCTTCAGCTGCCATCAACAGAGAGTAACCGCTAAACTCATCGCTCTGGGAAAATTTCTGCAAGCGAAAGAGGTAATCTCGACCGTCTTCATCACTAATATTGCCTTCATAACGGTCGCGACCATTCCAACCCTGCATTACCGCGCCGATCGGCCCATTCCTTATTTCTCCGATCTCGGGAAGCTGCGGGTGCGAGGGGTCCGTCGTCGCGGAGGCCGCGAGCCGGGCGAACTCGGGATGCGCAATAAGCACGCCGAAAGAGTCGAAAATTACCGCTGTTCCATGTTCGCCGGGCCGCTGCGCATAGACCAGATCGCTGAACTTATCGAGCTTGAGGTCGGCGGCGATGACGCCGCGCACCTGGCCGTGCAGAGGTGCGCTCAGCGTGATCATCGGGGTGCTAATGCTGAACGAGGCATAGGGCGACGAAACAAGCGCCCGGTCCGCGTTTACCGTGTCGAGGTACCAAGGCCGTTTTCGAGCGTCATAGCCGTAATCCGGCAGATCGATTTGCTCGATCCTGTTGCCTCGCTCGTCTTCGAAGGTCCGCCGCATCGGCAGGGCTCCGCCGGCGGTCGGACGGACCAAATTGACATCCCAGACGGCCCCGGGGGGTGCCTTCAGCTTCGCGCGCTCTGCCGGGTCGAGGACGTCGAGGAGCCGAACTTGCAGCCAGCACCCGTTGTCATAGCCGACATAGAGGCTATCCGCCTGCGGCAGCTCGCGTAGTGCCGCTTTGAAGAGAACGATTGCATCATCCCCCTCGCTCCTGTCCTCGGAGTCGCCGAGAGAAGGATTTGACGACAGCACGCGAACAAACGAACTCAGCTCCGAGACGTCGGCCTCGAGGCGGCTGAGGGTGTTCGCGCTGGCCGCATCCATAGCGGCGGACGCCGCCGCTCTTGCCGCCGCGTGAAAAGTTGCGAGCTGGATAAATATCAGACAGGCCGTCAGCGCCGTGATAAAGGCCATGACGGCGCCGGTTATCGCGATTCGGAACGTCAACATCCGATTTCGTCCGCTCGCCCATTGTAGGCCTTTGCCGCCCGCCCGCCAGTCGGATCGCTGAAGGGTCGAAAGCGAATGCTCCGCCGCCCGCCGGGTATTCGACGCGCCGCCTTTGGCGAAATTCCGGCCCGGAACCCGGAATCGGAGATCGCGCTGCGAAAGATAGGAACCACCTTTGCGGGTGGTAACCGCCAGATGGCTATTCATTTTCGGCAGAAATCCACCAACGAGCGCACCCAGCCGTTCGGTCGGAGGGGATGGCGCCGCGGCGAAGCGGCGCTGGCGTAAGCCGAGGATCGATCCGAGCCTAGCGCGCCGTCTCGCTGCCGTCGGCCGGCGCGCCGGGGGATGCTGTCGCCACGAACGCCGTCGGATCGAGTTGGTAGGCCTGCCGCGGTCCCTCGCACAGCGCCGTCTCCTGCGGATGCCTTGTGATGCAGGCGTCGTAGGCAAGAACATCGCGGCTTGCGGGAGAGCCGCACCCGATCAGGGCGATCGTGAACACCGTGATGCCGAGCAGGCGGTTCAGCTTTGCCATTCCTAACCCGCCATGCCACCCCGGCACCGTGGCCGCAGCCTGCAGATGATGGCTCATTGTGCGGATCTTCCTATCTTGCGGCCGTCGTTTATCCACCGCGGCGGGTTCGCCTGGCTCTGCACGCAGGCCGACGAAGAACGAGATTTCACATACCGGATTTTCGTGATGAGCCGGGCTCGCCGCTATGCGATTTCGGCAGAAATCCCTGGTGGATCCCTGATCGGGGCGGCGGAGCCGAAATTGTTGGTAATGGCAGCGACGTCGACCCCTCGGGGCGGCCGGTCGCCAGCGTCCGCCCCCGCGTCGGGTCACACGCGCGCCGCAATTTCGGCGTAGCTTGAGTATCAGGCCGGGGTTGGCAAGACCCCACGACGAAACCCGCGGGGTTTTTCCCGGTTATTTCCCGGTTGCGGGCGTTATCCGGGAATTCGAATGGGCGCGAAATACCGGTTTCGCGGCATGAAATCGTGTCGCACACGGTCCCTAACTATCTGGTACAGCTAAGATTATTCTTGGCGACTGCAAGCCGCGGCCCGTTATACGCGGGAATTTTCCCGGTTTAACCGGGAACCTCGAGGCGCGCGCAGGTTAGAGCAGGTGGCCGCTGCGCGTCGCCTTGGTGCGCAGGTAGCGCTCGTTGTGGCCGTTCGACGGGAAGACGTGCGGCACCCGCCACCTTGTCCGGGTTGTTCGTGCCGAAGCCGAGCTGGCGCAGCATCAGATAGTGGAGGCGCCCAGGTCGGGATTTTTGGTTGACGTCCGGTGCGGGGGTGGGGCGAAATCGCCCGACGATGGAATTGCGCAGCCTTCACTATTTCGTCCGCATCGCCGAGCTCGGCAGCATCACCCGGGCCTCGGCGCACCTGCACGTCGCGCAACCGGCGCTGACTCGGCATGTCCAACGGCTCGAGGACGAGCTCGACGTCACGCTGTTCACGCGCGCCAACCGCGGCGTGCGGCTGACCGAAGGCGGACAGCGGCTGCTCGAAAGCGCGCAGCGCATCCTGCGCGACGTCGAGCGCGCGGGTGACGAGATCCGCGCCCACAAGGCGCACCCCAGCGGCAAGATCGTGCTCGCCGTCACCCCGACCCTGTGCCCGGTCGTGGTGCCCGAGCTGTTCGGGCGGATGCGGCGGCACTACCCGATGATCGAGCTCAAGGTGGTCCATGCCGGGATGGTTCGGCTCGAAGAATTCCTGGTCGACGGGCGCGTCGATCTGGCGCTGCTGTCCGAGATGTCGAAGAGCCGGCTGATCCTGTCGACCCGGCTGGCCGAGGAGGAGATGGTGTTGGTCACCAGGCCCGGGGCGCGGCCGCGCGAGATCGTCGCACCCGACGAGCTGAGCCGGACCCCGCTCATTCTCGGCGACGGGCTGCGCGCGGCGATGGAGACGTTGCTCGCCGGCCGCGGCGTCGAGCTCCAGGTCGAGACCGAGCTCAATGATCACGAGACGATCCGGCTGATGGTCCAGCAAGGGGTCGGCGCTTCGATCCTGCCGCATTCGTCGGTGCACCGGGAATGCGCGCGGGGGCTTGCCGAGGCGCATCGGATCACCCCGGGTGGCGTCTTCAGAACCCTGGCGCTCGGTGTCGCTGCCAATCGCGGCGCGTCTGCGGCGCGCGACGCCGTCTCCGAGGTCGTCACCCAGGTCCTCCGGGGGATCGAGGCCGAAGGCCGGCTTCGGCTCGGTCTCGATCCCCCGGAAGTCGTCCGCCCGGTGCGGGCCAGCGCTTAACTCTAGCGGAGGAACGCAATGCTTATCGTCGATTCACAGATCCATCTCTGGGAAAACGCGCGGATGTCGCCGCAGCACCGGCAGATCCCGACCTACAACGTCGACGACGCGTTGAAGGAGATGGCCGAGGCCGGCGTCGACGCGGCGGTTATTCATCCGCCCAGCACCCTCGGCGAGGCGCCCAATGTCCAGGCGGTCGAGGCCGTCAAGGCTCATCCGCAGAAATTCTGCATCCTCGGCAATTTCGATCTGCAGGCCGCCAACAAAGAAGACATCGTCAAGAATTGGCGGCGGCGCCCGGGCATGCTTGGCTTTCGCTTTACGTTCAACCAGCCCCACCAGGAGAGCTGGTGGTCGGACGGCTCGCTCGACTGGTTCTGGGCGGCCTGCGAGCGGGCGAAATTGCCGGTCGGGCTGATGGCCGGCGGGCACCTCTCCGAGTTCGGCCGGATCGCCGAGCGCCATCGCGGGCTCAAACTGCACATCGACCACCATGGCCGCGGTGGTGGCGGCGGCTCGGGAAAGGACGATGCCGCGTTTGCCAATCTCGGTGAGATGCTGGCGCTCGCCAAACTCCCGAACGTCGCGGTCAAGCTCTCGGGCGCGCCCAGCTATTCGAGCGAGCCCTACCCCTATCGCAACATCCACAAATACATCCGCCAGATCTACGACGCGTTTGGCCCAGAGCGCTGCTTCTGGGGCACCGACATCACCCGGATGCCGTGCTCCTACCGGCAATGCGTGACGATGTTCACCGAGGAATTGCCGTGGCTTCAGGGTCGCGACAAGGATCTCGTGATGGGGCAGGCGATCATCGACTGGCTCGGCTGGAAGCGCCCCGCCTAGCCGCCAAATTCGGGCCGCCCGCCACGGAGGTGAGAAGGATGCAGTTTGGTCTTTTCGGCAGCGCCGCCGCGCGGCGCGGCGGCCCCGAGTTCGACAGCGCAGAGGGCTTCTGCGACTTCATCGACTACAACATCGAGGCCGAGGCGCTCGGCTTTCACAGCACTTTTGTCGTCGAGCACCACTTCACCGGCTATGGCCAGGTCTCGGCGACGATTAACCTGTTGACCTGGCTCGGCGCCCGCACACGCTGGCTGCGCCTCGGCACGGCGGTCATGGTATTGCCCTGGCACAACCCCGTGCTGCTGGCCGAGCAGGCCGCGACCCTCGATCTCTTGTCCGGCGGCCGGCTCGATTTCGGGATCGGCAAGGGCTATCGCTACAACGAGTTTGCCGGCTTTTGCGTGCCGATGGAGGAAGCGGACGCCCGGTTCGACGAGGCCCTCGCCGTCATCCTCGCGGCGTGGACCACCGATGATCCGTTCTCCCACCGCGGCAGATATTGGCAATTCGACAACATTGTCGTCGAGCCGCCGACCGCACAGCGGCCGCATCCGCCCATCTGGATGGGGGCGGGTGGCGAGAATTCGATCCGCCGGGTGGCGGCGCAAGGCTTTAACCTGCTGCTCGGCCAGTACGCATCACCTGACGATGTCGGACGGAGCATCGCAGTCTACCGAGCCGAGGTCGAGGCCCGTGGCCGGCATTTCGACCCGATGCAAATCGGCGTGACCCGGGCATTTTTCGTCGCCGACAGCGCCGCCGAGAGGGAAGCGGCGATGGAGCGCCGCCTGGCCAACCGAGTGCGCCAGCTGAAGCTCGCGACCCGGCCCGACGGCACGGTCCATGGCGGGCCGGACCGCGCCACCGGCGACCCGCGACAGGTCAACGAGATCAGCGCGATGTACGGAACCCCCGACGACGTCGCCCGGAAGCTCGGCGAGCTGCGCGAGGCGGGTGTCGGCTATGTGCTGATCAACGGTGGCGGCTCGGGCGGCGGCGCCCGCGGCCGCGAGAGCCTGCGGCGCTTCGCGCGCGAGGTCATGCCCGCCTTCGTGCAAGGGTGAGGTAACGGGCGGCATTTTACAGTAGCACCGCCGGGCCGAACCGACTATCACCTGCCGGCCGATCTCAGGTGCGGGAACGCCCCGCTGCCAGCGGTCCAAACCTGTGTGGTCCGAGCCGGCTGCCCATCGTCCGTCGCAATTTTCTGCCTCGATACGCGATGACCCTTCAGCGCCTGCTCATCGGCTTGGTCGATTTCTGCCGTCGCAACTCGCTACGGGTCGTCCTGGCGGGGGGCCTGCTCGCCGTGCTCGCCGGCTGGTACGCCGCGGGTCACCTCGGCATCAACACCGACACCGACCAGATGTTCGCGGAGAGCCTGCCGTGGCGCCAGCGGGCCGAGCTGTTCAAGAGCTACTTCCCGCAATTTCGCGATCTGCTGGTCGCGGTCATCGATGCCAAGGAGCCGGAGGAGGCGGAGGCCACCGCCGCCGAGTTGACCGAGCGGCTGGCGGAAGATCACACCCATTTTCTCAGCGTCGCCCGTCCCGACGCCTCGCCCTTCCTGAAGCGGGAGGGGATGTTGTTCCTCGAAACCCCTCGGCTGGAATCGCTGCTCGACCGCACGATCGATGCCCAACCTTTTCTCGGCGAGCTCGCCCAGGATCCGAGCGCGCGCGGGGTATTCAAGTCGCTCTCGCTGCTCGGCACCGGGGTGGTCGAAGGGAAGGCCGATCTCGCGCCCTACCAGAAGGCATTGACCGCGTTCCACCAGGCGATGGTCGATGTGATCGCCGGTCGCCCGCATCCGCTGTCATGGACGCGGCTGCTGGGGGGCGATGTCGCCGATCTCGCCGGTCCCTACAAATTCGTGCTGGTCCAGCCGAAGCTCGATCTCGCCAGCATCGAGCCGGGCGGGGCGGCCACGCGGGCGATGCGCGAGGCGGCGTCCGGGCTCGAATTCGTCAAATCCGGCGAGGCGCGGGTGCGGGTCACCGGCAGCGTGGCGCTGGCCGATGAGGAGTTCGCTTCGGTCGCCGAGGGTGCGGTGGCTGGCTTGATCGGCAGCATCTTGCTGATCTCCCTGTGGCTGTTCCTGGCTGTTCATTCCTGGCGCCTGATCGTTCCGATCCTGCTGACCTTGGGGCTCGGACTAATGCTGACCCTGCTGTTCGCGGCCGCTGCAGTGGGGACCCTGAACCTGGTGTCGGTCGGTTTCGGCATCCTGTTCGTCGGCATCGCGGTCGACTTCGCGATCCAGTTCTGTGTGCGCTATCGCGAGAACCGCCACCGCAACCCCGACCCGGCCATAGCGATGGCCGAGACCGGCCGCCGGGTCGGCGCTCAGGTCCTGGTGGCGGCGGCAGCCACCTCCGCCGGATTTCTCGCCTTCGTGCCGACCGACTTCCGCGGCGTCGCCGAGCTGGGGCTCATTGCCGGGGTGGGAATGCTGATCGCCTTTGTCTGCACCATGACTTTCTTGCCGGCGGCAATCAGTCTGTTTCGCCCGCACGGCGAGAGCGTGGAAGTCGGCTTTCGTTGGGCGGCGCCGCTGGACGAGGTCGTGCGCCGACACCCCTGGCCGCTGTTGCTGCCATTCGGGATCTTGGCGGTCCTCGGAGTGGTCCTGCTGCCGCGGCTTGGCTTTGATGCCGACCCGCTGCATACCAAGGACCCGAGCGGCGAAGCCATGCGGACGCTGTACGACCTCGGTGATTCGCGGCTGACCAACCCCTTCACGATCGACATCATGGCTCCCGACGCCGAAGCGGCGGCCAAGTTGGCGGACAGGCTTCGAGGGCTGCCGATGGTATCCGAAGTGTTGTCGATAAACAGCTTCGTGCCGGCCGCCCAGAACTCGAAGCTGGTCTTGATCGAGGACGCGGCTACGCTCTTGGGGCCGACCCTGACGCCGCGTGAGGCCGCCGCGCAAGTTACGCCGGATCAGATCCGCATCGCTGCGGGCAACGCCTTCGAAAAGATTGTGCCGGCATTGGCAAAGCTGCCCGCCGATCACGTGCTGAGCGCGATCGCCGACGACCTGAAGAAGCTGATGGCAGCGCCTGCCCAAATGTTGGTCGCCGTCGATCAGTCGCTGACACGATTTCTGCCGAGCGAGCTCGATCAGCTGCGCGACGCGTTGGCGGCGCAGCCGGTCAGCTTGCAGACCATTCCGTCCGACCTCGCGCGCGACTGGGTCCTGCCCGACGGACGGGCGCGGGTGCAAGTGGTCCCCAACCCGTCGGCGGGCAGCACGAGCGGGCTCCGCGAATTCGTTGCTGCGGTCACCGCGATCGCGCCCGACGCGGGCGGCCCTGCCGTGACAATCCAGGCGACCAGCGCGACGATCATCGGCTCCTTCCGCTCCGCCGCAATCGCGGCGCTGATCGCCATCACGGCGATCCTCTTTGTCGCGCTGCGGCGGGTGCTCGACGTGTCGCTGGTATTGGCGCCGCTTCTGCTGTCTTCGCTGATGACCGTCGTCGTCGTCGTGCTGCTGCCGCTGCTCCTCAATTACGCGAACATCATCGCCTTGCCGCTGCTGCTGGGTGTCGGGGTCTCGTTCAACATTTACTTTGTCATGAACTGGCGAGCCGGCCGGACATCGGTGTTGGGCTCGGCCACCGCTCGGGCGATCTTGTTCTCGGCGCTGACGACGGGGACGGCGTTTGGCTCGCTGGCGCTGTCGCGACATCCGGGGACAGCGAGCATGGGCAAGCTGCTGCTGATCAGCCTCGGCTGCACGCTGGTCGCAAGTCTCGCCTTTATACCGGCGCTGCTCGCCGCGATCCCTCGGCCCCGTGTCCCGGCGGAGCAGTCTTCGCCCGCCGGCGCCCTCAAGTCGCGCAGCGAGTAGAGCGTTCCGGCGCCGAGCCCTTGGTCAGCCTTGCCGAGCCTGCCTTCCGTTCTGGCCGAATCCCGAAACGTTCCACGTATCTCGCGTAGCGCTCGCGCTCCACGACGGGATCGAGGCCATATTCCTCGAGGTGTGAGTGGCGGGTCGCGTAACCGCCATTCGGTTTTGCCGCCACCAGCCGGCTGATGCGGGCAGCAGCCTCGGGTTCGATAGCCCGCCCAAAATGGCGGTACAGAGTCGCCACTGTCTCCAACGGATCGCGGACCAGGTCGCGATAGTGGATATGGAGTATCGGTCGGTCGAACCGCTCCTGATCTGCGGCCTCGATCATCAGCTCGGTGGCCGCGAGCCAGCGCGCGCTATCCTGACGGCCGATCTGATGCCGGTCGACGTGACGGGTGAACGGTCGCCGCAGCACCTCGGTCAGCCGTGCGACCGACAGCAGAACCGCAAGCGGGTCGCGGTGGACGAACACGACGCCGGCGTCCGGATAGACCGCGCGAAGCGCTTCGAGGGCAAAGATGTGATCCGGACATTTGAGCACCCAATGCCCGGGAGCCGCTGCCTGGTGCTGCAAGTGCTGTAGGAAGCGCTTGTGAAACCGATAGGGGTCGAGATGTCCGGTTTCGTCGAGCCAACGCCGATAGCTCGGAACATGGTAGGTCGTATCAAAGCGCAGGCTCGCGAACACGTGCGCCGTGATTTCGGAGCACTCCTGCGGCGAGAAGGCATCGATCGGGTGCATGCGCCGGAACTCCGGTGCCAGCATGCCGAACATGCGCAGCTGCCGGGCGACCCGCCGCGGCCGCAGGTCGGGTCCGTCATCGGGTTGGCCGGGCGGATAAGGGTGGATCAGCTGCCAGACGCGCGGGACGAGGTTGGTGGGATCCTGCGTCAAGAGGCTGTGCAAGAAGGTGGTGCCCGAGCGCGGCAACCCGGCGATGAAGATCGGCCGCTCGATCGGCTGCTCGAGTATTTCGGGCGCGCGTTTCTCCTCATTGCGCAGACGCAGCAGGTTGGACAGAAATCGCACCGTGTCCCAGCGCGTCGCGAAGCGCCCGAAAAGGCTCAGCTCCGCCTCTTCGCGGCAAGCGCGCAGCAGATTCTGCAGCGGCTCCTGGAATGGTGTCGCGCCGAAGTCGACCAAACTGGTCCGACGCCGGGCGCGCGCGATCAGTTCGTCCGCGCCGAGCGGGTCGCGGTTCACCGCCAGCGTAGTCATGATCGTGTCGGCGGCCTGTGCGACGGCTCTCTGAAGCATTGGCACCTTTTTCCAGCCAACAGCCCGAACGGCCTCGTCCGATTTCGCACCCAAACCGAGATATTACGTCGGCGGAACTAGGCGCCAACCCCCAAAGGCTCAACCGGCGTTACTCAACCGGCGTTATATGTGGCGAGCGTGACTTCGATCCCCGCCGGGCCGGGTTAGACGGTCTGCAGGATTTTCTCCCGGGTAATGTCAGGGGCGAGGATCGCGCGCCAGTCGGCATCGCGCGGTAACACCTCGAGGGCGGCGCGCAGACGGTAGTAGCTCGGTCCGACGCCGGCCGGGGTGCCACCCTCCTCGACGGTCTTGACGGCTTGGCGCAACAACCGGCGCATCTGGATGATGGCCTTGTCGGCCGGACCGAGATGCTCTCTGGAGCGGTCGACGATCGGTCCCATGCTCTCCTGGATCGCACGGTCCTGCACATTGATCCCGTCGATGCCGGTAAAGCTCTCGGTGCGTTGCACCTCGCGATCGATCAGATAGTTGTTTTGACGGTTCGCCTTGGAGCGGAAGGTCGTCTGGTCGACATGCTCGGGGCCGTTGCCGATCGCGCGCTCGAGCCGGTCCTCGTCACTGAGCGGCGCCGGTTTGCGCGTATATACCCAATTGTAGACCATGGTCGTTTCGTCATCGATCGGAACCCAGATATGCCCCGCATCGCCCCAGTCGCCAGCCTCATTCGAGGCGGCGCGGATCTGGTGAAACGGCAGGATGAAGTGGTAGGTGCGGGCATGCATCTCGGCAGCACCCAGCTCCCGAATCCCGATGTACTGATATCCGTAATCGGTGATGTCGACGATGACGTTCGGCGCCTTGGCCCGGACATACGGGTTCGACGGCTTGATGCCGCCGCGTTGCGCGTTGTCGGTCAGCAGCCGGTGCATGATCGGCGCGTGTGAGGTGTCGAGACCGCCTTCGAGCCCTTGCAGCCAGTTGCACTCCTGAATGACCTTGCTGACGTGTCGGTGGGTCTCCGGCGCCTGCGTCCAGGCGAATTTTGGCGCGGCCGGCATGCGCTCGGGCGGTCCGAGATAGGCCCACACGATCCCGCCGAGCTCGACCGTCGGATAGGCGGCGATGTGGACCTTGTGCTGAAACTGGTTCTCCGGCGGCTCGTTGAGCTGGTCGACACAGGTGCCGGCGACATCGAACTTCCAGCCGTGGTAGACGCAGCGCAGCCCGCATTCCTCGTTGCGGCCAAAAAACAGCGAGGCGCGGCGGTGCGGACAGTACTCGTCCAAAAGCCCGACGCGGCCCTCGGTGTCGCGAAACGCCACGAGATCCTCGCCCAGCAGCCGCACGCGCACCGGCGGGCCGTCCGGCTCGGCGATCTCGCGCGCCAGCAGCGCCGGGATCCAGTACCGCCGCATCGCGTTGCCCATCGGGGTGCCCGGCGCCACCCGGGTGATCAGCTTGTTCTCTTCGCGCGACAGCATCCCCGATCCTCCTGGCATCCGACGACGGATCGGCGAGAATAGCACATTCGCTGAAAGGACCAGACATGACCGATTGGATTTTGCGCGGCGGCGAGGTGGTCGACGGCCGCGGCGGCCCGCGCCGCCGGGCCGACGTCGCCATCGCCGGCGACCGGATCGCTGCTGTAGGGGTGGTCGCGCACGCAGAGGGGGCGCGCGAGATCGATGTCGCGGGCAAAATCGTCGCTCCGGGCTTTATCGACGTGCACACCCACGACGACCGTGCGCTGTTCGCGACCCCGGACATGGCGGCCAAGGCGAGCCAGGGCGTCACCAGCGTGGTGACCGGGAATTGCGGGGTGAGCCTCGCACCCTTGGTGCTTGACAGGGCGCCGCCACCGCCGCTCGATCTGATCGGCGACACGAGCGATTACCA
>Ga0306920_100013460_pt1 | contig 11150 bp, 8 predicted proteins | sample flu12Cox44000170_FD_204666 | JGI IMG/M metagenome (GOLD analysis project Ga0306920, IMG submission 204666) | Lab enrichment of tropical soil microbial communities from Luquillo Experimental Forest, Puerto Rico - flux4day.12C.oxic.44.000.170 (v2)... | ecosystem: Environmental > Terrestrial >...
CCGGCGACCGGCGGCGATACGGCGAACGGCGGCGACACGGCGAGAGGCGGCGACACGGCGACCGAACGGGACGCGGCGACCTGGATCCCGGGAGCGCTCACAGCCGGGTGAACAGCCGCCGCGCCTGCTCCGCCGCCCTGGCCCGCACCTCGCCGGCGTCGACCCGCGTCGGCCGGCAGTGCTCGTACACCACGTCGCCGTCGACGCTGACGGTCTGCACGCGCACGCCGGGGGTGTAGGCGAGGTGCCACGGCTCCATCGGATCGTAGGACCACGTCACCACGGCACCTGCGTCCCAACCCAGCCACGACCAGGGCGGCTCGGGGGTGACGGTCACGTCCGCCGCCCGCAGTTGGACGAACGCCAGGCGGAACTCCTCGAGCATGTCGGCCCCGATGCCGTCGGTCCCGAGCCGCACCACGTTGCCGAAGCGGTCGGGCCGCGCGTAGCCGACGGCGTTGTTGAGGTTGGAGCGCGGGTTGTGGAGCACGGTGCCGGGCAGCGGCCGGTCGAGGTGCACAGCGTGGGCGAGCAGCCACCGCTCGTCGGCGTACGGCTCGAGGCGCCGCCCGGCGTCGCGGTCGACGAGGCCCTCGGCCACGTGGATGTGGACGCCGACGCCGAGGTCCGCCGCCAGCCCGGCCACGGCTTCCAGGGTGGCGTCAGAGAGCGTGAGGCAGGCGTGGGCCCCGACGTAGTTGGTCTGGTCGGGGTGGGCCCGGACGTAGCGCTCGTTCTCGGCCAGGCCCGCCTTGGTCCCGTCGGCGCCGTTGCGGTCGGTGACCTCGTAGCAGGTCGTGATCCGCACGCCGACCTCGCGGCAGGCGTCGTGGATCACGTCGAGCGAACCGTCGATCGCCTCCGGCGAGCTGTGATGATCGACGATCGAGGTCGTGCCGCATTCCAGCGCCTCGACCGCACCGAGCATCGCCGACCACCGGATCATCTCGAGGTCCAGCGCCCGGTCCAGCCGCCACCACACCAGCTCGAGGATGTCGCTGAACGTCGTCGGTGTGCGCGGCGGTGCCGGCATCCCGCGGGCGAGCGCCGAGTACAGGTGGTGATGGCCGCAGACCAGTCCCGGTGTGGTCGCACTCACCCTTCTTCGTCCGCCGGACCGCCCTCGCGTCGCATCGGCAGCCGGTTGCGCCAGCTGCCGTCCCACGCATGGAGGGCGGCGGCGACCGCGCCGGCCGTCGGCACCAGCCCGATCTCGCCGACACCCTTGATGCCGAACGGGGCGCGGGGTTGCGGCTCTTCGACCAGCATCACGTCGACCGGCGGCATGTCCTTGGCCCGGATGATGCCGAGGCTGCGCAGCGTCATAGTGGTCGGACGCCCGTCGGCGTCGGCCGGGAAGTCCTCGCTGAGCGCGTACCCGAGTCCCATGTGCACGGCGCCGTGGATCTGGCCCTCGCACAGCGTGGGGTTGACGGCCCGGCCCACGTCATGGGCGGCGAGCACCCGTGCCGGACGGCCGGTGTCGGGGTCGAGCACGACGAGCTGGGCCGCGTAGCCGAAGGCCGAGTGGATGATCGGGTCGGGCACCCCGTCCTCGATCTTGCTCGTCCAGTCGACGCGGTATTCGCCCTCGTAGTCGATCCCCGGCTCACACCCACCGGCCAGGGCGGCCTGGCAGGCGGCCTGCACCGATCCCGCCCCCATGAGCGTCCCCCGGCTCCCGGTGGTCTGGCCGGCGCCGAGCTCCCGAGTGGTGTCCACGATCACGCGGACTCGCGAGGGGTCCACCCCGAGCTCCTCGACCGCCACCTGCCGGGCCACCGTGTGCACGCCCTGGCCCATCTCCGTCCAGCAGTGACGCACCTCGACGGAGCCGTCCTCGTCGAAGCGCACGACGGCGCGGGCGATCTCCTTGAACCCGTTGCCGAGCCCGGAGTTCTTGATACCGAGCCCGACTCCCACCGGCAGGCCCGACGCCACGGCCTCGTCGTACAACGGCTTGACCGCGTCGAGGCAGCGCCGCGCCCCGCGGCAGCCGTCGTCCATCACCTGGCCCGGGCCCCACACCCCGCCGGGCTCGAGCACGTTGCGCGACCGGATCTCCCAGCCCGACAGCCCGGTCCGTTCGGCGAAGCGGTCGAGCACGCCCTCCATGGCGAACTGGGCCTGGTTGGCACCGAACCCCCGGAACGCGCCACACACCGGGTTGTTGGTGCGCGCCGCGATCGCCTCCACGTCGACGTTGGGGATGGCGTAGGGGCCACACGCGTGGCCGGCCGCCCGCTCGAGCACCTTCATGCCGACCGACGCGTACGGTCCCGAATCGCCCACGATCCGGGCCCGCAGCGCGGTGAGGTCGCCGGCCTCGGAGCAGCCGGCCCACACCTCGATGCGCATGGGGTGGCGCTTGGGGTGCATCAAGAGCGACTGCTCCCGAGTCAACGTGCACTTCACCGGTCGTCGGAGCAGCCAGGCGGCGAGGGCGGCGTGAGCCTGGTTGCTCATGTCCTCCTTGCCGCCGAAAGCACCGCCGTTGGCGACCAGTTCGACGGTCACGGTCTCGGCGGGGACACCCAGCACCGCCGCGATCTGGTTGCGGTCGTCCCACACCCCCTGGCCGCCAGACCACACGTGGAGCGTCCCGTCCGGTTGGGGTGCGGCCAGGGAGCTCTCCGGCTCCAGGAACGCGTGCTCGATGCGCTGGGTCTCGAACACCTCGTGGAGCACATGGGCGCTGGTGTCCAGTGCGGCATCGACGTCGCCGCGCTGGTAGGCGGACCGGGAGAGCACGTTGCCGTCGAGCTGCCACACGGCGTCCTCGGTCTCGGAGGTCACGGCGGCGACCGAGTCGGTGATCGGGCGTCGCACGTCGTAGCGCACGTCGACCAGTGCGGCCGCTCGGCGGGCGGTGTGCACGTCCGTGGCCACGACCACGGCCAGCACGTCGCCGAGGTAGGACGTGCGCCCACCGACCGGGATCATCACGGGCCAATCCGTGTGGATGATGCCGACGCGCAGGTCGCCGGGGATGTCGGCCGCGGTGAACACGGCCTCCACGCCCGGCACGTCCATGGCCGCGGACGCGTCGATGGCGAGGATGTCGGCGCGGGCGTGGTCGGCCAGCCGGAGCCCGGCGTGCAGCATCCCGGGGAGGCGGATGTCGTCGATGTAGGGCTTGTCACCCAGGGCCAGCTCCGCGCCCTCGTACCTGGTGCCGCGGGCACCGACGCCACCCTCCACCGCAGGCGGAAGGGTCGGGGTGAGGCTCACTGATTCCCCGACCGTGCCGCGTGCCAGGGCTTCGACGGCATCGAGGATCTTGACGTAGCCCGTGCACCGGCACAGGTGGGCCCCGAGGTGGCGGGCAGCGTCCTCGCGGGCGAGGTCGGCGCCCCGGCGGTCGATCAGGCTCTTGGCCCGCAACACGATGCCCGGGATGCAGAACCCGCACTGGAGAGCGCCCCGCTCGGCGAAGGCCTCGGCGTAGCGCCGCCGCTCGTCCTCGGCAACGCCCTCGAGCGTCACCACGTGCTTGCCCTCGGCCCGGCTCAGCGGCACCTGACACGACACGACCGCCTTGCCGTCGAGGAGCACCGTGCAGCACCCGCACTGGCCGCTGGGGGCGCAGCCGTCCTTGGGGCTGGTGACACCGAGCTCCTCGCGGAGCGCGGACAGCAGGTGGGGATGGTCGTCGGCGACCTTGACCTCGTTGCCGTTGAGCACGAACAGCTTCATGCGCACGCCTCCCCCCGGTCAGCGCACGAGACGCCGGCCGGGCACGTCCGGTACCACGCTACGGCGCCGGCCGGCGGGGGCACGACGATGCAGAGCGCCCAGCGGGCGGCCAGGGACCGGCGGGCGGGCCACAGCGGCCAGGTTCGCCCCTGTTCAACAATTTGTCAACGTCAGCGGAGGGCGGCCAGCACGTCGTCGGCCAGCGAGGCGCTGCGGTCGACCGGGCGCAGCGGCGAGGCGAACTCCACGACGGCCCCCCCGCCCGACGGCGGGGTGGTGGCGTCCACCAGCCGGGCGCGGATGCGGCCCTCGGCCACCGAGACGGCCGCCGCCGACCGGTCCTCGCCCGGGCCGCGGTACCAGCCGGCGTAGTAGCCGTCGGCAGGCAGGCACAGCTCGGCGGGCACCGCCACCTCGACCACCGGCTCCTCCCCCGGCTCGGCGGCGACGACGATGCCGCGCACCCGGTGGGGCCGACCGAGGAGCGCCGAGGCCGTGGTCACGTCGCCGGCGGCGAGGGCGGCGCGCACCCGCGTCGACGACACCTTGTCCGCCCCCCCGCCCTCGGCGAACAGCTCGACGGGGAGCACCTCGAAGCCGAGCGCCGGACCGATGCGGTTGAGGAAGGCCACGTTGCCCTCGCGGTTGTGGCCGAAGTGGAAGTCGTTGCCGACGGCGACCACCCGGGCGTCGAGGCCGTCGACGAGGATGGAGCGGACGAAGTCCTCGGCCGGTTCCTCCGAGCGCGCCCGGTCGAAGTGGACCACGACGGTGAGGTCGACGCCGGTGGCCGCGAGCAGCTCGAGCTTGGTCTCCAGGTCGGTCAGCAGCTTCGGCGCGCTCGACGGCCGCACGACCAGGGCCGGGTGGCGGTCGAAGGTGACGACGGCGCTGGCGCAGCGGCGGGCAGCGGCCACCTCCCGGAGCTGGGCCAGCAGCTGCTGGTGGCCGAGGTGCACGCCGTCGTAGGCGCCGATCGTGACGGCCGAGCCGCGCCGGGGCCGCTCCAGGGCCGCCAGGTCGTGGGCCACCTCCATGGCCGGCGAGGCTACAGGCGCCCCCATCCCCTCACGCGGAGAGCTCCAGGCCTGGTCCCATGGAGCGGAGAGCTCAAGACGGCCCGATCCGCTGGCGGAGAGCCCCGGCGGCCGGATCCTCAGGCAGAGAGCACGACGGCGGCGACGAGCCCACCCGAAGGACCCCGCTCGTACACGGCGATGAGGGAGCCGTCGGGGTCGAGCACCCTCCAGGGACCTTCGCCGAGGGCGTCGCCGCCGGGCAACGGGCGGCCGTGGGTCACGGCCTGGGCCGCCTCCGCGTCGACGGTGACGGCGGGATAGTCGGCCAGCGCGTCCGCCGGCGCGACGACGGCCGCGGCCGGGTCGGCTTCCACCGCCTCGAGCGATCGGGCGCGGTCCTCACCCAGCGATCCGACCGCGACGCGACGCAGCTGCCGCAGGTGCGCGGGCACGCCGACCGCACTCCCCAGGTCGGCGGCGAGCACACGCACGTAGGTCCCCGAGGAGCACGTCACCGCCATCTGCCACACGGCCGGCTCCGGCGTCGGCGTCACGACAAACGAATGCACGGTCACGGGCCGGGCCGCCCGCTCGACCTCGAGGCCCTGGCGGGCGAGCGCGTGCAGACGCCGGCCGCCCACCCGGACGGCCGACACCATGGGGGGGACCTGGAGGATCGGCCCGGTCAGGGCGGCGGCGGCGGCGCGGACCTCGTCCCCGGTCACCGCCCCCGCATCGGCGCGCGCCACGACGTCGCCGGAGTCGTCCAGGGTCGAGGTCCCGACGCCGAGCACCAGCTCGGCGGTGTAACGCTTCGGGAGGGCGGTCAGGAACCTGAGCAGGCGGGTGGCCCGCCCGAGGCCGACCAGGAGCACGCCGGTCGCCCCCGGGTCGAGGGTGCCCGAATGGCCCACCCGTCGTTGGCCGTAGATGCGCCGGCACCGCGCCACGACGTCGTGGGACGTCCAGCCCGACGGCTTGTCGACGACCACCACGCCGTCGGTGCGGCCCCGGTCGTCCCCGCCCGCCTGCGCCTCGCCGCCGCTCGGGGACGCGGTCAGCCCTCCGACGCGCGTTCGGCGATGACCGCCTCCCGGACCTGCGCGAGCACATCCTCGATCGTGTCCTGGGCCACGAAGCCGGCGGCGAACGCGTGACCCCCACCACCGAAGCGCATGGCCACCCGGCTGACGTCGACCGGGCCGACGGATCGCAGCGACACCCTTACACCCGAGTCGGTCGCTTTGAGGACACACGCCACGTCGGCCTCGCGGGCCCGGCGGACCAGGTCGATGAGGCCCTCGGTCTCGTCGATGCTGACCTCGTGCTCGCGGAGGTCGGCCGCGGTGATCCATGTCGCCACGATGCCCGCATCCCGATCCAGCACGGCGCGCGACAGGCAGGTGCCGATGAGCTTGAGATAACTGAAGCGGTGCTCCTCGAACAGCTGCCGGCTCATGCTCGATATGGGCAGGTCGAACGAGCTCAGCTCGGCGGCGAGAGCGAACACCTCCGGCGTCGTGGCCGCGTACTGGAACCGTCCGGTGTCGGTGACCAAGCCGGTGTAGAGGCACAGCGCCGCGTCGCGGGAGAGCGGCCAGCCCAGCCTCCCGGCCAGGCGGTGGACCAACACGGCGGTGGCGGCGGCGTCGGGATCGACGACGTTGACGCTGCCGTAGCGGCAGTTGGTCACGTGGTGGTCGAGCACCACGAGCGAGCCGCGCCCGGCCGCGGCCCGAGCCGGCTCCGCCAACTCGTGGAGCCGGTCGAGTGATCCGCAGTCGAAGGTGATCATCACGTCGGGCGCAGCGGGGAAGTCCGCCGGCTTGGTGCAGTCGTCCAGTCCGGGAAGGAAGGTGTAGTGGGGAGCGACGCGGAAGGGCTCCGGCCAGGAGGCCACGCTCCGCTTGCCGTTGGCTCGGCAGAGGTGGTGCAGGCCCAGCAGCGAGCCGAGGGCGTCGCCGTCGGGATCGACGTGGCACACCAGTCCCACCGTCGACGCGTCGGCGACCAGCTCGGCAGCCCGCTGCAGTTCAGGGTCGGTCATCGTCCTCCGAGCCATCATCGCGCCTCGGCAGGGACTGGAGGATGTCCTCCACCCGCGCGCCCTGGGCGACGCCGGGGTCGGCGGCGAAGGTGAGCTGAGGCGTCCGCTTCATCCGCACCTGGCGACCGATCGCTGCCTGCAGCCGCACCCGGTCCTCACCCAGGGCTTCGCTGGCCTCCTCGCTCAGCGAGCTCAACCAAACGGTGGCGTGGCGCAGGTCCGGGTCGACCTTCACGCCGGTGACCGTCACCAGCGCGAGGCGCGGATCGTCGTCGCCCAGCCGCTCGATCTCCTCGGCGACGACCTCCTGGAGGAGGTGGTTGACGCGCAGCGTGCGCGGGAACCGCGGTCCACCCGACGGCGAGCCCCACCGCCGACCCCGCCGGTCAGCCACGGCGGCCACCCTCATTCATCGTTGAGCCACCGCCGGGCACAGCCGACGACCTCGAGCTCGGGCTGGGCCCAGACGAAGCGCTCGCAGGCGTCGAGCACCTCCTGGACGTGCGACGGCGTGGAGGACACCACCGCCACGGCCACCCCGGCCCGTTGCCACAGATCCTGGTGTTCAACCTCGGCCACCGCCACGGAGAAGCGGCGCCGCAGCCCCTCGATCAAGGGCTTCAACACGGCTCGCTTCGACTTGAGCGAGCGCGCCGCGGGTATGTGCAGGTCGACTTCGAGCATGGCGACGTGGGTGCTCACACCCGTCAGGTGCGGGGGATCTCCCGCTCCTCGTAGGTCTCGATGACGTCGCTGGCCTTGAGATCCTGGAAGTCCGACAGGCCGATACCGCACTCGAAGCCGGCCTGGACCTCGCGCACGTCCTCCTTGAAGCGCCGCAGTGAACGGATGGCGCCCTTCCAGATGACGGTGCCTTCACGCAGGAAGCGGACCTTGGACCCACGGGTGATCGTGCCGTTGAGCACGTAGCAACCGGCGACGCGACCCACGTTGGGGATGTTGAAGATCTCGCGGACCTCGGCGTCGCCGGTCACGACCTCCTCGTACTCGGGGGCGAGCATGCCGACCATGGCCGACTCGATGTCCTCGATCAGCTTGTAGATGATCTCGTAGGTCCGGATCTCGACGTCGAGCGATTCGGCCAGATCCCGCGTCCGGCGGTCCGGCCGCACGTTGAACCCGATGATGGTGGCGTTGGACGCGGCCGCCAGGTTGACGTCGTATTCGGTGATGCCTCCCACGGCGCGGTGGACGAAGGTCAGCTTCACCTCGTCGCGTTCGAGCCGTCGCAGGCTCTCGGTGACCGCTTCGAGCGAGCCCTGCACGTCGGCCTTGAGCACGAGGTTGAGCGTGGCGGTCTCGCCCCGCTGGATCTGCTCGAAGATGTCCTCGAGCTTGGCGCCCGCTCCCGGCACCGACGGTGCCTTGCCGAGGCCGCCGAGGCGGTAACGCTGGGCGCGGGCCTCGCCGATGGTGCGGGCCGTCTTCTCGTCGGGGGCGACGCGGAACACGTCTCCCGCCTGGGGAACGGCCGAGAGGCCGAGGACCTGGACGGGCTGGGCGGGGAACGCCTCCTTGATGCGGTCTCCGCGGTCGTCGATGAGGGCGCGTACCTTGCCCCACGCCGCACCGGCGACGACCGGATCGCCCACCCGTAGCGTGCCCTTGTCGACCAGCACGGTGGCGACGGGACCCTGCCCCACGTCGAGGTTGGCCTCGAGGACGTAGCCGCGGGCCCGGCCCTTCGGATTGGCGGTGAGCTCCTCGACGTCGGCCACGACGATCAGCTGCTCGAGCAGGTCGTCGATGCCGAGGTCCTGGAGGGCGGACAGCTCGACCATGATGGTGTCACCGCCCCAGTCCTCGGGCACCAGCCCCTGCTCGGACAACTGCTGCTTGACGCGGTTGGGGTCGGCGTCCTCACGGTCGATCTTGTTGATGGCGACCACGATCGGCACGTCGGCCGCCTTGGCGTGGTTGATGGCCTCGATCGTCTGCGGCATGACGCCGTCGTCGGCGGCGACGACGAGCACCACGATGTCGGTCACGTTGGCGCCCCGGGCGCGCATGGCGGTGAACGCGGCGTGGCCGGGCGTGTCGATGAACGTGATCTGTCGGCCGTCGACCTCGACCTGGTAGGCGCCGATGTGCTGGGTGATGCCGCCGGCCTCGCCTTCGACGACGTTGGTGTGGCGGATGCGGTCGAGGAGCTTTGTCTTGCCGTGGTCGACGTGGCCCATCACGGTGACGACGGGCGGACGGGGCCGCTGGTCGGCGGGGTCCTCGTCCTCGTCCTCGAAGTACTTGAGCTGCAGCTCGGCTTCCTGCTCCTCGCCGGGATCGACGAGCCGCACCGTGGCACCGATCTCGGCGGCGAACAGCTCGATCATGTCGTCGGAGAGCGACATGGTGGCGGTCACCATCTCCCCCTGCTGGAGGAGGAACCGCACCACGTCGGCCGCCGACCGGTTGAGCTTGGGCCCGACGTCCTTGGCCGTCGAACCGCGCTCGATGATGATCTCGCCCTCCGGGATCGGCGCGTGCGACGGCGTGTAACGGGTGAGCTCCTGGGCCTCGAGCTCCTCGAAGGTCCGCCGGCGTCGGCCGGTGCGGCGTCGCTGCGGCGGCCGTCCGCCGCGGCCGCCGGGGCCGCCGGGGCCGCCGCGCGTCCCGAACGCCGGACCCGGCCCTCCGGGCCGGCCGGGCGGACCACCGCCGGGGCGCCCGCCGAAGCCGCCTCCGGGCCGCGGCCCGCCGCCGGGCCCGGGGCGACCCCCGAAGCCGGTGCTGGGGCGGGGCGCGCCGAACCCGCCGCCCGGGCGGGGCCCGTTGGGGCCGCCGGTGCGGGGTCCGGGGGGACCGGTGGGACGGCCGCCGCCGGGCGGCGGCGGGATGGGACGGCCGGTGGGGCTGAGCGGCGGGCGCGGCCCGCGGCCGGGAGGAGGCGGGATCGGCTTGCCCGACGCACTGGTCGGCGGGCGCGCCCCGGGCGGCGGCGGGATGGGACGACCGGTGGCGCTCGTCGCCGGCCGCGAGCCCGGCGGCGGGGAGGCGACGGGCGGGGGCGACGGGCGGGGGCCGCCCGGGCCGCCCGCCGACGGCGGGCCGCCGGGAGCGCCCGACGGGCCGTGGCGAGGAGGGGCCGGCCGGGGCGAGGGCGGGGCGCCCACGGCCGGGCCGCCACCGGCGGAGGGAGCCGGGCGCGGCGGCGGCGGGGACGGGCGGACGGGCGGTGCGGCCGGCTCTCCGCGGCTGGTGATGAGCCGGGGGTTCTCACGAGGAGCGGTCGCAGCCGCCGGGCGCGCCGCGGCGGCGGCGGGCGCCACGGGGGTCGGCTCACCCGGGGTGGCGGCGGGCGGCGCCGGCGCCAGCGGCGGGGCGGGCGGGGCGGTGGTGGTGGCGGCCGGGGCGGCGACGGCCGGGGCGGCGACGGCCGGGGCGGCGGGCGCGGGCGGGGCGGCGGTGGCGACCGGGGCGGCGGCCTCGGCCCTGGAGGCACGGGCGGGCTTGGCCGGTTCGGGTTCCTCGGGCGCGACGTCGCGGCGCAGACCGAGCTGGTCCGCCTTGCGACGGACGCGGTCCGCTTGCGCGTCCTCGATGCTCGACGAGTGGCTCTTGACCCCGATGCCGAGGTCGATGCACAGATCGAGCGCTTCCTTGTTGGTGAGCCCGAGCTCCCGTGCGAGCTCGTAGACCCGGATCTTCTTCGCCAACTGCCGCTACGTCCTTCCTGTCCGGCCCGCGCTCAGAGGTGCTCCGGGCGCGCGCGCGTCCTCTCCATCGTCCCACGTCCCGCCATGATCGCACGAAGCGCCGCCACCGCTTCGCCACTTACCGCCGCCCCCCAGGCGCGGGACAAGCCGCGGCGGGCCGCTCCGTCCAGGCAGTCGAGCCGGTCGCGGCACAGCCACGCCCCCCGCCCGTCCCGTCCGGGCCGGCCGGGCACGAGCCGCCCGTCGGGGGTGCGCACGATCCTGACCAGATCCCGGGCCGGGGCCCGGCGCCGGCATCCGACGCACATCCGGGTGGGTCCCGGTGCCGGCTCGCGGCCACCGGGGCGCGGGACGGGCCGCCGGTCGTCGCCTGAGGGGGCTGCGGCGTCGGCTCCGGGCGGTCCGGCCGGGGAAGCTGCGGCGTCGGCTCCGGGCGGTCCCGCCGGGGAAGCTGCGGCGTCGGCTCCGGGCGGTCCGGCCGGGGAAGCCGCGGCGTCGGCTCCGGGCGGTCCGCCCGGGGGGACTACGACGTCGGCTCCGAGCGGTCCCCGCCCCCCCGGGGACCACCGGCCAAGGCGTCGCCGTCGGCCGCCGGTGCGTCGCCCTCGTCGTCGATGTCATCGTCGAGGCCCTCGTCGGGCACGTCGAGGGCGTCGAGATCGTCCTCGGGCGACTCGTCGGCGCCGTCGACGAGGTCATCGACGTCGTCAACCG
>Ga0306920_100013461_pt1 | contig 11149 bp, 10 predicted proteins | sample flu12Cox44000170_FD_204666 | JGI IMG/M metagenome (GOLD analysis project Ga0306920, IMG submission 204666) | Lab enrichment of tropical soil microbial communities from Luquillo Experimental Forest, Puerto Rico - flux4day.12C.oxic.44.000.170 (v2)... | ecosystem: Environmental > Terrestrial >...
ACCAATACCTCCCGCCACAAGCCGCGCCCGTCCACAAAACTACCCTGTGGACAAGCCCATACGGCCCGCTCAATCAGGGAAAGTTGGGAAGCTGCACCGGCAACGCCGAAGCACAGTGTCTCAACACAGATTTCATGGTTCTCACGCGGCAAAAAGTCCACAGAAGCAGGCAGTTCACCGAATCCAGTGCGATCAAAATCTATTCTCTCGGAACAACTTTGGACTCGCAGCCAGGCCAATACCCGCCAGACGACACGGGTTGCGATGGACTCTCGGTAGCGAAAGCCGGTGTAAAACTAGGGTATCTGGCTTCGTACAGCCACACGTTCAGTTTCTCGTCGGCTCAGGCCACAGCGGAGAAAACTCCGTTCATTCAGGGAAGTCTCTGGACGAACGAAATGTTCAATCCGACAAACGGTCTGGTTACCGTTGGGTCATTGAAGCAATCGAACATCGCTGGCGGGCATGAGTACCTTGGTTGCGGAATCGATTGGAACGAAGACGTTTTCGTGTATAGGAATTCGTGGGGCGATCAGGACAAGTGGCCGGGATGCAAGCCGGGAGGTTACTTCGCGATCAGTTTCAAAGACGTACAAGCGTTGTTGTCGCATCAGGGCGATGTGACGGTTCTGGTTGGAAAGTGATTGGGAGACAGGCGCAGTGACCACTTATATTCAGCAGTGTCCCGACTGCGGGATCATTCACGAAAACCTGTACTACGGAATGGAACAGTGTGATAAATGCCGGAAGAAATGTACAGTCGGCACCGTACTTGACGAGCACGAGTACCGATTCGGGCATGACACCAATTGCCTATGCGGCGCACCGGGAATTTGGACCTGGCATGACTACCGAAGCCACCTAGCTCAAGTAATAGACGATCATTTGAAAAAGGAACATGTCTGAGGATCACAACGATAACTGGATGCACGGCATAGACGCCTACCGATGTTGGACGCAATGCCCGGAAACCAACGCGCAAGGTTCGCAATGTGAACGCGAAATCGACCACAGCGGGCCACACGCAGCAGGACCGGTAGCCACATGGAGGAATAAATGACAGTCATCATCGATTGTGAGTGCGGGATCAGACTGACTGAGTACACGCCACCGCTGGATGCGCCGATAGCGATTCGAGAAGGGTTGTGCTATCTGGAAACTGACTGTCCAGCGTGCGGGACACACTATTGCGTACACATACCCGCCAGGAAGGAAATGAATGATGGCCAAATCTGAAAACGTTCCGGTCGGCCAATGGACCCACGTCCGCGCGGGTCAAATGATCGCGATGGACACCTACGTGGACGGCAACGGGGTGTTGCGGTCGTCGGGCGACGGGTCGGTGGTGGCCTGGCACAACCCAGGATGCCGCCGCAAGGGCCTACAGCCGCACGAACTGAAGTACGACGGCAACGGTGCCCCCTGGTGTCCCGCGTGCTGGCAGGCCAACAAAGACAAGGCACGGCTCCGCAAGCATTTCCGCTCTCAGAAACGAAAGTAGTTGGGATTAAAGAGATTTAAGGGATTTAAGGGATTTAAGATTGGGAGATGAACAATGACCCATGATCACATGATGGGGATGGAGATGCTTCCCGGTTTCGGGAAAGCAACCAACTGCCAACTGTATAAGCTTCACCGGCCCGCTCCGCTGAGATTCATTTGGCACCACATACTTCCGCAAACATGTGGTGGACAATCGGTGCAGGACAACCTATCTCAGCTATGCGACAGTTGCCACTACGCGGTACACGCAATGCTCTACGATCTGAAAGTCCATCAGGGAGCGTTCATTTCGTTTGAAAAGCTCTCCAAAACCCCGCGAGCGGCCCTGGCCTACCAGGGATATTCCGAAGCCGTGAAAGCCGGGACGGTGGACAAGATACCGCAAGAGGGCAGCATCGAGTAGCACAACTAAGGACATCAACATCTGGTGGTCTGGGTGGCGACACGCCGCACATCTTGTGGTGCTTGTGCCCTCTGACCTGCGGGTTTATGCTGAAGGTTCGTTGAACGGACAGTGACGGACGAAAGACGTGGTGGTGCCGTGTCGCCAAATGATAACGCGGGCAACGAGTTTCGTGACCTCAACCCGTTCCGCAACTACGCGGAGAAGTATCGTAATGCCGGATGGCTGGGAACTCTCCCACTTCCGTATAAAAAGAAAGAAAAGCCACCAGATCGCATCAAAGGACAGAAGCGAAAATTCACTGGTGGTGATTGCAAATATCCAACCGAAGACGAATTGAAATTCTGGCTGGGTACACACAGCCCATTGAATATCTGCATCAGATTAGCAGGAGTAGACAATGACACTGAAATCGTGGGAATCGATGCCGACCACTATCTCAAAGCTGGAAAGCAAAAATTCGGTGGCGACCAGTTGCAAGCGTTGGAAAATGAACTTGGTTCGCTTCCTGATACATGGATTAGTTCGGCAAGGGTTGACGGAATATCCGGCATACGATATTACCGGGTGCCTAGAGGGTTGGGTTTTCGAGGTAAGGCTGCCAAAGACATCGATGTAGTCTCAAAAGGACACAAATACGCGATAGTTTTTCCCTCTATTCATCCTGAAGATGGCTTAGGGTCATACTGGTGGTTCCCGCCAGGGGTGAAGCCGACGCTGGAAGGCAGACAAGCCTGGCAACCGGGCATGGACTTGCCGGATGCCCAAGCGTTGCCGAAGCTACCAGACAAGTGGATCGATTATCTCACTGATCTTCGAAGAACTTTCGATCCAACGCCGATGGATTTGGAGTCCACAGTTGATGAATTATATCAGTGGGCATCTTCGGTTTTTGATACGAGCAATGTAGCGTGCGCTTGGACAAAGCGGCTCATGGAGAAGCATACAAAGGAAATCAAAGAACACGCTGATTCACACGATCAGATCAAAGATGCTCATTGGAGTTTTGTTCAAAGTGCTTTCGAAGGACATACTGGTATCTGGAAATCTGCGATAGAATTCCTAGAAAACTATTACAAGAACGATGTCTGGAATGTCAAAGACGGTAAACGCGGAATCCAAGAAGCTGAGAACGAAATCTTTAGAAGCCGTGTTGGTGCTCTAAGAAAGATCAAAAAGGTTTCGGATGATAACGTTGTCAATGGCTATGGGCCTTTAAAAATCGAATGTGACGCCGGTTGTCGTGGTGAATTGAGTGCTGATGATGACTGGCTGAAAATCCGGCCTGTGATCGTGGTGCCTGATGGCCCGTTATCGGACATTCCGCGCGGTTGGTGCAAGCAGGATATTTCAAAATATCTGCGTAACGATGATGGCAACGCTCATCACTTCCACGATAAGTTTCCAATGGTGCATTGGATTCACGATTACGGATGGATCGTTTGGCGAACAAAACCCATTCCGCATTGGGAAGTTGATTTAACTGGACAACTTGTACGAAAATTATGGTGGAAAGTTCGCGACGCTCAAGTAGCGTGGGTCGAACGAGAGGGACGAAGGGTAAGCGCGCGGTTAGCTAACCTGCCTGCTGGTCCTCGCGGTGGTGCTGGGACTCCAAGTCCAGCATTGAAAGCTGCTGCCGAAGAGGTTCGGCTATGGCGAGACTTCTCCCGAATCTCAGGAACCAATCGTGCCGCTAAAGAAGCGTTAGAAGCTTTCAAAGTTAGATTCGATGTGTCAATGAACTTCGATCAACTTGATTCAAAACCAGAACTATTAGGAGTTTCCAACGGTGTCGTTGAGATCAGTGAAGACGGTATTGCATTGCGTGATGCTGATCCAGAAGATTATATTACTTTGAACACTGGACAGCCTTATATTCCTTGGTCAGTGTTACAGGAAGGTAGACATTTCTACCGAGAAGGAATGAGATTACTGGATGATTTTCTGGATAGATTTATTCCTGAAAAAGATCATCGCAAGAACATTTTCACAGTTTTAGGTTATGCAGCAATCTATGGTGAGAACGTCGAACGATTGATTATCGGTGTATACGGACCAACGTCTAGTGGCAAGACAACACTAACTGAGTCAATGCTTTCGGCTCTTGGTGAGTATGGGACGGCTGCCAGTGTCACTGTTTTACAGAATCACAAACTCAATCCAGAACTCGTAGACACACTTCCAAAACGTTTAGCTATCATTCCAGAACTTTCTCAACAATCTAACGTGCCACCAGAACGATTAAAACAACTATCTGGTGATGAGATTGTTCGTGGTGAACTTAAAAATCAGAATCGTAGCGTCGGTCGTGTTCCTGCATTCACAATGGTTTTTCCAACGAATGAATTTCCAGAAATGCCTGGGGATGCAGCATTACGAAGACGAATGTTGATTCTTGACTTTTCTCATACAATTGATGAAGAGCATGATGTTCAAGGTATGAAAGCTGAAATTAAAAAACATTGTGCAGTTCCTATGCTCAGCATGTTGCTTGAAGGTGTAGTGAACTGGAAACGTGAGGGTATTCCACGCCACGATGAACGCATCAAAAAAGTCACTGATCAGATCATGGCTGAGATGGACAATGTTGCATGGTTTGCCAACAACTATCTTGAAAGAACAACCGAAGATGAAAACCTTGATTTCTCAGATGTCTTCCAAAAATATCGAATGTACTGTGAATCATCGAAAGTATTAGAAAAACTTCGTTGTGATCAACGAAACCTTGGAAAACGATTACGCGGACTCAACTTCCAAACAAAATTCATCAGACCTCACGGTAAAGAGCCGAGGACACAGCTTGTCGGTGTTAGGTATAAAAATCTTCCAAAAATAGGCAAAAGTCTCTACGACGGAGAGTAGTTGTATGAAGGCGTGCATACAGATGACATATCTACATACATGCATAAGTCCAGGTCAGGAAGATTTTGTATCAATGTATAAGGTGTATGAAGAATTTCTAGTATCTATATAGGAGTGGTACAGGATAACATTATGTCAACTACGTGTATGTCCTTATATCTTCTCGCGCACATGAAGCTAACTCGGGAGTCCTTCATACACATACAAAATGAGTGTTTGTGCAGGTCAGAGCGTTTTTTGGGCTGTATGCATAACTACAGTGCAGGTCAGAGCGTTTTAGGAGGTTTTCGGGTGCTGATGAAAGAGCCGGTGTCATTGGGATCGAGTGCGGTTTTGAGTGTCACGGCGACTTCCGGTGGCGGGTCTAGTAAGATAGGCGGCATGGGAATCTTGCAGCCGGGAACGCAGCCTGGAAGCGAGTATTCGTATGGGCAGGGACTAGCTTGTGATCTTCGTTCGGACTTTCAATCGCAACGAGTTTTGCCGTGGGCCGTTGGTGAAGACTCACACGACATGCTCAACGAGTACAGAGCTTCGCTTCGGTTGGATGCAACCAATCCCCAAGAAAATTTGTATCCAGACATGTTCTTTGCTTTGGGAAACCCTGATGCTTTTGGTCCTGCTCCTGCTCTCGTTCAAGAACCTGTGAATCGGCCACGCGGAGCGATACCAAGACCGTTCTATCGGTATGGTGTGAACCGGCAGGAATGAAAACGGAATGACAGTAACTCAAAACATAGTTGCGGATGATGGAATCGTTGAGTTTGATGATTCCGATGGAAAGCTGTGTAAGGAATGTCAGGTAGTTAAAAACCGAAGTGAATTCCATGCTCATCCAACGAATCGTGATAGGCTTTATCACATTTGTAAGGAATGTTGGAATAAAAAAGGACGTGAACGATACGCTGAGCGAAGGATTGTCAGTGAAAGGAATCTCGATCGCGCTCATAAGTTTGTTCACGGATACTTCGAAGTCGCTGAGTTAAGCGATGAAGAAGTTTTTGGTTCTTACGTTTTGAACGATGATGGAACAAAAGTCAGTGTAAACACGTTGGCTGAAAAATTTCGAAGCAAGTTCAGTAGAGAACTTGGTCGAAGGATCAATGACTACTTGCGGAGGAAAGCTCCACGAGCAGTTGAGATCATGTTTCAACTTGCTGACTCTGATTTTGTTGAACCGGGCGACAGAATCAAAGCAGCGACATGGATTGCAGAACGTGTGATCGGTAAGACTCCCGAAGTCTTGATGCTTGGAAATGCGGACAAACCTTATGAAGCGATTTTTGAATCTTCTATCGAAACGAGTACAAGGGAAGCTTTTCGATCTGCTTCTATTATTGACGTTGAAGTGGTTAGTATCGAAAATGGAACCACGAGTAAGACAGGCGAGGCAAACGAAGATGGCCAAACAACAGAAGATATCGAAGATCGTAAGCAATCCATTAAAGACACCAAAGATCGTATCAGGAAAGCGAAGTCACGACGATTCGCCGCGCGTGCAGCAGGAGTGGACTGTGTTGACAACGCTCCCTGGTTTGTCAGGATCGTTAAAAGAAAAGACGGCACATTCACAGCGTATTTGACAGAACCAGAAGAAATAACTGAAGCAAAGCTTGCTAATATTAGAAAAACAGCAGGATAGGAGTAGTGCAATCATGGCTTTAACTCGTGGAGTGCAACCGGGAACGGTTACGCCAAATATGCATAAGATGTACGATGGGCGCAATGTTTCGACAAGACCGATCCCCATTATCACAGATTATGGCGATCACGTTGCAGCGATGGCTGCTGCTGCGGATCAAAGACCGCGTACTGAGGCAGTTCAAATGCCAAGCAAGCCTCGTCCAAGTGGCGCAGACACGGTATTCGGAACGGTTGTGCCTGGCGCAACGCAGGTCACGGGAGGCGATTTCAATCCGGCAACAGGTCTGAGCGAAACCGTCTAGAATCTAATTCAAAGCAGATGACTTCCGATGTGGCGCGATCAGCGACTTTTGTCCGGGGTTGCCCAAATCGCATTCGCCTATTCGGATAGAGAAGACCCGCTGTGTTCCACGTCTCACAGCGGGTCTTTTCGTTTCGAAACGGTTAGCCGGTCGGTGGCACAGGCGGAGGCGTCACGTTTCCTTGAGCAGTTGCCAGAGCGGTTTGCAGATCAGAAACAGCTTGATTCAAAGCCGTTTCATCCGCTGTCGCTAGCGGGGCCGAAAGATTGCCGAGGGCTTGTGCCACGGATTCGACCGCAGCGGCAACGTTGTCAAGGTCCGACTGTTCGATTTGTACTGCGGCCATGATTAAATCTCCCTTTTCGTTAAGGACTGATAACTGATGTTGCTCAGATGCTTCACGCCGTTGAATGGCTTGAATACCGAGCACTATTGTGTCCAGTTTTGCGTCAAGGTCTTTAGCCCATTGAGGCTCCCCGAACATGTCGGCTAACGTGGTCACGCCTGGATGATAGCATGATCACGACGGCTGAGAGGGTCACGACACGATGAACAAGTGGGCGATACTGGACAAAGAGTATGAGGACAAGACGGGAATCACTCGTAAGGTATTCGATCCTCACGCGGGTCAATTGGAATTCATGGAAGACCCTGCGCGTTTTCTGGTTATCGACGCGGGACGCCGACTTGGAAAATCTAGAGCGATTGGTCACGAACTATTACCTGAAGCCGCACTTACAAGACAAATGGCAACATGGCTTAAAGAAGAGGGAAAGCGTCGTGAGTTCTGGTCGGTTGGCCCGAACTATTCAGATAGTGAAAAGCCGTTTCGCGTATTTTGGGACATATGTCGCAGGCTTGAAATCCCAATGGATAAGCCTGGTTCGTATTATTCGCTTGAAGGCGGCGATATGGTTGTGTCGCTTTGGGAAGGCGCGTTCATATATTCGGCGAAGTCGGCAGCGGTACCGGAGCGATTAGTCGGTGAAGGATTAAGCGGCGTACACGTCGAAGAGGCAGCAAAGCTGAAAGAGATCGTTTGGACTCAAATGCTGATGCCCACACTTGCCGACTTCAACGGATGGGCCAAGTTCACTTCCACGCCAGAAGGTAAGAACTGGTTTCATCAGCTTTATGTCAAGTCCAAAAGGCCAAGCAATCTCAACTGGTCAGGACACAAGTTGCCGTCGTGGCGTAATCCGTATGTGTTCAAAGAGCCGACACGCGACGAAGACGTTCACCGGCTGATTCAACTGATGTCAGAGCATCCTGAATTCACTAGCTTTGAGATAATCAAGATGGAGTCCCTTGTCATCGATTCGCAAATAGCGCAGATGGCAAATGACCTGACAATCCCTACGTTTCAACAGGAAGTCGCAGCAGAATTCACCGACTTCGTTGGCAAGGTGTTTAAGGAATTCGATGAGGAAACGCACACAAGACAACTTCCGTTCTATCCAAGTTGGGAAACGGTCGCTGCTGTTGACTATGGCTATCGCAATCCTAACGTCTGGCTACTTATCCAAATCGGGCCTTGGGGCGAGATCAATGTTATTGAAGAGCTTTATCAGGAAAACTTGGCACCAGATGAATTCGCACAAGAAATACTCAGACGAGGATTGGTACCCGATAGTTGTTCAGAGTTCTATCCCGACCCAGCATCTCCTGGGGATACAAAGACGTTGGAAAATATATTTCGTAAAGCCGGGAAGCGCATTAGAGCTAGGCCCAACACCGGCGGCGAATTACAGAATCGACTCAATCTCATCCGACTTGCGCTCAAAGACCGAATCACCGACAACGAAGCGTCCGCTCCGCAGTGGCGGGAAGAGAGCGACGAGCCAAGGCCGAAAGACATTCGACGCCCAAGGCTGATGATTTCGATTCGTTGCCCACACACGATCTATGAATTCGGTGAGTATCGCTATCCCGAAAAGAAATCGGAGATGGCTGAAACGAGTTTGAAGCGATACGAACTGCCCATGAAGAAAGACGATCACACGCCGGAAGCGTTGGGCCGGTTCCTGGCTGGCAAGTATCACAGCGCCGCAACACAAGTCGGGGGTGGTGCGCGCGTGTCGCACGCCAAGTTCTTGCGCGATCTTGGACGCAAGCTTGACCGGACGGAGCCGATGGGAATCAAGCACGCTCAGACGGGGCGTCGAACCGGAAGTTGGGTCCACTAGAGGTAGGATCACTGCATGGTCTACAACCCGAAGCAATATGACGCCGCCAGGGATTTTATTCAGACCGGCGATGATAACGTTGTTGAATTGCACGATAAGTTGCGCGTCCAGTGTTATGACTTGTACGAGAATCTGTATATCAACTCAACGTGGCAACTGAAGATCACCATCAGGGGCGATGAGTCGCATCCGTTGCTGATGCCGTCAGGTCGTAAATTGATCGAAGCGACGAATCGATTTCTTGGCATCAATGTTGATTACTTGGTTGAGGGCGAAGGTGACGCCGGGACTCAGCAAGCTTTAGACGACTGGTGGAAAGCTTTCTTTAAGCGTGAAGCGTTCAAGACTCTATTCGAATCGAATAAGCGTTGGGGATTGGTTCGCGGTGATTCCGCGTTTATGTTGTACGCTAACCCTAATAAAGAAGCCGGTAATCGCGTATGCATTGCTGAAGTCGATCCACGCCAAGTTTTTACGATTGAGGACGAAGAGCAGAATACAATCGGCTATCACGTTGCTGAGCGAGTCAAAGATTGGCGTGACCCAAACAAGCAGGTTTGCAAACGAACTACTTTCCGTAAGGAATTAGATGACACTGGGCAGCCGACAGGAACGATCACGCAGGAAGTGACGTTTTGGGAAATCGGTAAATGGGATGATCGCGTTTTAGATTCATCCGAAATGGAATCGGTTTCCGGTGGGCCGGTCGAACCGGAAACCCCGCTTCCGCCGTCGATCACTCAGTTGCCGATATACAAGTGGCGCAACATGCCGCCGCAGAATTCATCGTGGGGCATCAGTCAGTTGGCCGGTCTTGAAACGTTGATGTACGGCATCAACCAATCCCTGACAGATGAAGACGCAACGATTGTCTTTCAGGGCTTGGGCATGTATATGACAACGGCTGCGCCACCAGTTGATCCGAATACCGGGCAAGTCACTGATTGGAATATCGGCCCAATGCAAATCATTGAAGTTGGGCAGGATCAAACTTTTCAACGTGTAAGCGGTGTGACTGATATGAGTCCATATCAGAATCACATGGATTATATCAGCGATAAGGGATTGTCTGAAGCGGCAGGAGTGCCCGCGCTTGCTATCGGTCGCGTCGATGTGACGGCAGTTCAATCCGGTATCGCAATGAAAATGGAACTGATGCCGTTGATCGCAGCGAACGCTGAGAAGGAATTGGAATACGTTACGATTCTGGATCAGATGTTCCACGATATCACGACGATGTGGCTTCCGGCTTACGAAAGCGAAACTTTCGGCAGTATCGAAACCATGAGTCAGATGTCGGTTGTCTGTGTTTTCGATGATCCGATGCCGGTGGACAGAAACGCTGAGATTCAAGAAACGCTTTTGTTGCAAACGTCTAATCTGATTCTGACGAAGATGGCGATTGCGAAGTTGAGGGAACTGGGCTGGAAGTATCCGACGACTGACGATCAGGGCAACGCACTGACCGACGATGACATCGTGGCCCTGCTGACCGATCAGGCGTCCTCTGCCGCGACGGCGATGGACCCGTTCGCCGCTGGTGCTGCGGGCGGATCGAACCTGTCTGCGTTCGACCAGGCTGCCGGTGTCGCCCCGCCGCAGGGCAACGTTCCCGCGCCGGGAGCAAACGGCAACACGCCAGGCGGATTCGGCAAACAGACGGTTCCTTTGGGCTGAGCCTGAGTTAGACTACTCGCATGGCTAAGTTCAGCACGAGGTCATTCAACAAGATCGTCGCGTCAACACGAATCATTCCCACCAAAGGTGGATTCAAAATCAAGCGCATCACGCCAGGTCTAAAAATCAGATGATCAATTCGCAAGGAGATATTGTTGTGGCGCTCAAGAATTTCAAAGGCAAGCGTGCCGCTCCGTTTGCGAAAGGTGGTGGACGCAAGAAATCTTCGACTAAGACCGCCAAAGGAACGATGAAAAAGGTCGCCAGGAAAAAGTAGCTCATGGGAAAGCGTGGCAGAGGCAAGAAACGCAAGGGCGGTTTGAAGATGCCGCTTGGCTTCGTGTCCAAGAAGCAGATGCGTTATTTCTTTGCGAATCCCAAACTGAAAGCCAAGTGGGCACATACGATGGCACATAGGGCTGGAATGCATTCAGCGATTACGAAAACGCTTGGGCATTCGCCAGCGTATCAACGGCTGCCGATTTACAAACACGGGCCGACCGCTAAAGGAACCAGAAAGAGATTCTCATAATGGCTACTTATACTTTGACTCCCGCGAGACGCGCCGC
>Ga0306920_100013464_pt1 | contig 11149 bp, 13 predicted proteins | sample flu12Cox44000170_FD_204666 | JGI IMG/M metagenome (GOLD analysis project Ga0306920, IMG submission 204666) | Lab enrichment of tropical soil microbial communities from Luquillo Experimental Forest, Puerto Rico - flux4day.12C.oxic.44.000.170 (v2)... | ecosystem: Environmental > Terrestrial >...
TCATAGGCGCTTCGCGACGCTTCTTGAGCCGACGCCGGTCGAAGACGCTTCTGTGTCCCTCAGTTTGCCGTCCCTTTTTAGAGGCGAAGGAGATTCGGGTCCAGTCCGAAAACGCGCTTGGGAACATCCCATTTTACCTCAGCCGGCATGACCTCTCGTGCTGCCACGACTATCTTAGGGGGTACGGAGATACGGTCCCGACGCAGCATTCCTGGAACTGCAATCATACGGCAGGCCCTGCGCACATGGTGCTGAGCTATCTTGCGAGCGCGCCGCGCCGCCTCGGCCGCGCACTCATTAAGGTCTACCGCCACGGCTTTTCCGCACTGAGCGGGTTCGACTGCCGGCATCTGCCGACCTGCTCGGATTACGGTGATGAGGCGATTGGCCGCTTCGGTCTGTGGGCCGGCGGCTGGATGACGCTGGCGCGGCTCTGTCGCTGCCATCCATTCGGAACCTCCGGGCTCGACTTCGTGCCGGCGTCGCTGCCGGATCGCGCGCGTTGGTATCTGCCCTGGCGCTACGGGCGCTGGCGCGGGACCACCCAAGTCGTCGAACATGCGCCTCCAAAGTAAGCGCCTCGCGTTGCGTTATTTGCGACGAGCCCGCCGCGTTGCGCAGCTCATTTACATCGTATAATCGTGATTTCGTTTTGCCGCCTTGTGCACGCGGCGGCGCCGACGGACCGGCGCCATCTTCAAGAAAGTCCGCCCACGCTTACCTGCATTCGTAGGCAGCGAGTGAGCAACAGGAGCAAACAATGGTCGCGCTGACCTTTCCCGATGGCGCGCGTCGGGAGTACGCAAAAGGCTCGACCGGTCTCGACATCGCCAAGCAGATTTCGCCCTCGCTCGCCAAGCGCACGGTCGCTATGGCACTCGACGGCGTGCTGCGAGATCTAAACGAACCGATCGAGCACGACGGTAAAATCGAGTTTCTCACCCGCGACGATCCGCGCGCGCTGGAGCTGATCCGGCACGACGCCGCCCACGTGCTCGCCGAGGCGGTGCAGACGCTGTGGCCGGGCACGCAGGTCACCATCGGCCCGGTGATCGATAACGGCTTTTATTACGATTTCTTCCGCAACCAGCCGTTCACGCCGGAGGATTTCGGCGCCATCGAGAAGAAGATGCGGGAAATCATCGCCCGCGACAAACCCTTCACGAAAGAGGTGTGGGCGCGCGAACAAGCCAAGCGCGTGTTCCGCGACAAGGGCGAGCTGTTCAAGGTCGAGCTCATCGACGCCATCCCGGAAGACCAAGAGATCAAGATCTACAAGCAGGGCGATTGGTTCGATCTCTGCCGCGGCCCGCACATGACCTCGACCGGCAAGGTCGGCAACGCCTTCAAACTGATGAAGGTCGCGGGCGCCTATTGGCGCGGCGATTCCAACCGGGACATGCTCAGCCGCATCTACGGCACAGCTTTCGCCAAGCAGGAAGAACTCGACGCCTATCTCAAGCAGCTCGAGGAGGCGGAGAAGCGCGACCATCGGCGGCTCGGCCGCGAGATGGACCTGTTTCACTTCCAGGAGGAGGCGCCGGGTTCGGTGTTCTGGCACCCCAAGGGCTGGACGCTCTATCAGATCCTCGAAAATTACATCCGCCGGCGCCAAACCGCCGCCGGGTATGTCGAGGTGAACTCGCCACAGCTCATGGATTCCTCGCTCTGGGTCGCCTCCGGCCATATGGCGACCTTCCGCGAAAACATGTTCTTGACCCAGCCGCGCGAAGACGACGAGCGCACCTTCGTCGTCAAGCCGATGAACTGCCCGGGCCACATCCAGATCTTCAAGAATGGGCTGAAGTCCTACCGCGACCTGCCGTTCAAGCTCGCCGAATTCGGCAAGGTGCACCGCTTCGAGCCGTCGGGGGCGCTGCACGGTCTTATGCGGGTGCGCGCTTTCACGCAGGACGATGCCCACGTGTTCATCACGGAAGGACAGATTGCTGCCGAAGCGCTCGCCATGAACGACCTGATCCTCTCGATTTACGAGGATTTCGGCTTTGCCGATGTCACCATCAAATTCTCCGATCGACCCGAGAAGCGTATCGGCGAGGACGCGGTGTGGGACAGATCCGAGGCTGCGCTCATGCAGGCGCTCAAGACCTCAGGCAGGCCTTGGACGCTCAACAAGGGTGAAGGCGCCTTCTATGGCCCCAAGCTCGAATACGTGTTGCGGGATGCGATCGGCCGCGACTGGCAATGCGGCACCGTGCAGGTCGATCTCAACATGCCGGGCCGGTTGGGCGCCTTTTATATCGACGAGCACTCGAACAAAGTGACGCCGGTGATGCTCCACCGCGCCATGTTCGGCTCGCTTGAACGCTTCATCGGCATTCTCATCGAGCACCATGGCGGGCACCTGCCGCTCTGGCTGTCGCCCCTCCAGGCAGTCGTCGCCACCATCACCGACGACGCGGACGCTTACGCGCGCGACGTCATAGGCGCGGCGGAGCGCGCAGGGCTGCGGGTCGAGGGCGACCTGCGCAACGAGAAGATCAATTACAAGGTGCGCGAGCACTCGCTGGCCAAAGTGCCGGCGCTGCTCGTGGTCGGCCGCAAGGAAGCAGCCGACCGCACCGTCTCGGTCCGCCGCCTCGGACACGAAGGGCAGACGGTGGTGCCGCTCGACGCCGCGCTCAAGGCGCTCGCCGAGGAGGCGGTGGCGCCGGATGTGCGAAGAATAAAGCGGGCGGCGTGATTACGCCGAGGAGGCCCTCGCCAACTTCAACAACGGCGGTGGCGCTGCGATCGGTGCGGTGAGTACGTGCGGCGCTCACCGCAGTCCCAACGCAAGAGCAGCTTCACGCGCGGCTGCGGCTGCATGAAGCGGTCGAGCGGCGACGGCGTGAAGCGGTAGCGCTCACGGCCGGGCAGATCGCCTGACGGTACGAGCGGTGCCGCTTCGGCCGCGGCAATCCCCGCTATGAGCAGAATGACTGCGGTGCTGCAAAAGCGACCCATCATCGCCTTTGCTCCTAAGGCAAATTATCACGACCGCATGGCAGCGGCCCCGACCGTAATGCCGGCAAGCTGCTCCGAAAGGAGAGCCTCAACGCGCGATGATCTCGATCTCGCGGTCAACGCCGTTGACGACGCGGAACTCGCCTTCGTAGGTCTTGTTATCGTTGCGAGCAATGGCGCGATACTCGCCCTCCGCCAAGATCACGCGCGGGAAGGCGCCGATCGATTCCTTGACCACGTCGCCGCCGGGGGTCAGCACCGACCACTGCGTGTTGGCCCGGGCCTCGCCGCCGCGCTCGCTCACGAGCTTGAGCGTGATGATAGCGGCGCGGTGGTTGATCGTTGCGTCAGTGAGCTTGCCGATCTCGATGCGGATGTCGGAGCGCACGGTCGCGTTGGCATCGCCGTAGTTCGAAACGATGTGATACGCGCCCTCCGGGAGCAACACGATGTCGCCGGTCATGATCGCGGTGGCGATCGGACGTTTATCGCCGGGCTCGAACTGGCTGCCTTTGTAAAGGTCGAATGAGATTTGTCCCTGCGGGATGCGCGCATCGCCCACGCGCCCTTCGATGCGCAGTCCGCCGGCTGGAATTTCGAACACGTCCTTCATCGTCTCGGCGCGTACCTGGACCGCCTTGGTCATGGTCGCCAGCCCAAACCCGACGCTGACGATGTAGGGGCCAGCCGGCAGGACGAAGGTCGGAGCCGGTCCCTTGTCCTCTTTGACCAGGCGTGGGACGCCGTTCTGCTCCGTGCGATAGACGCGCCAATGCAAGGAACCGTTGATTGGCGGCAGATCGCGGCCGAAGCGCGCGCTGACGGCGAGCGCCCCTTGTCCGGGCAGCAGGGCGGACGCGGCGGATGCGGCGTGAGCCTGCGCGCCCGGGTTGGCCGAAGCCGGCGACTGCAGCAGCGGTCCTTTCGGTGCTACGCTTGGCGCAGCATTGCCGCTGGGAGGAACGAGGCTTTGGGCAGGCCCGGGCGGGGCTGAAGGCACGTCCCGCGGCGGGCGCAATGCGAACGAATCGTCGGCACCAGCGCTGCTAAAGAATTGCGCGTCGGCAGCGGCGCAGAACGCCGCGAGCCAGATCCCGGTGGCCAAAACGAGTTGGCCCCCCCTCCCGGACCTCCTCCCCCCAATGCCCATAACTCGCGGTTTTCGACCGCAATAGCGGCAAATTCATGCCATTTGCCGGCGATTTGTCAGCGTTACCGGCCTTGTGCTAGCGCAAACCGCCCAACTATCGCGGCTGCGGAAATTGCGGCCGTTTATAGGCGCGAACGTTCTCAGCGCCCTTGCCTCGATCAAGCCATGCGCGATGCTCTCGAACTCCTCAAGACCCGCCGCTCGATCAAGCCGGTCGAGCTCGCCGGCCCCGGTCCCTCCGCCGCCGAGATCGAGACCTTGCTGACGATCGCGTCACGCGTCCCCGATCACGGCAAGCTCGTGCCGTGGCGATGGCGACGCGAGATTGGCCGCCGGCGATGCCATCGTCGCCGCGTTTAGCGCCAAATACCCCCAGGCCAAGCCCGAGCACGTCGAAGCCGAGCGCGCCCGCCTGACGCGCGCGCCGCTCGTCATCGCCGTGGTCAGCCGCGCCGCCCCGCATGTGAAAATTCCGGAATGGGAGCAGGTGCTCTCCGCGGGAGCCGCAGCGATGAGCCTTGTGCTCGCCGCCCACGCGCTCGGCTACGCCGCGAGTTGGATCACCGAATAGTACGCCTACGACCGTGGCGTGCTCGCCGCGCTCGGCCTTCAGGACCACGAGCGGATCGCAGGATTCGTCCATATCGGGCGACCCAACGTTCCCCCCGAGGACCGACCGCGCCCACCGCTTGCCGCGATCGCCACCCGCTTCGCCAAGGATTAGGTCTTCCCCACCGCGAATCCCGCCAATCTTCGGCGGCGATTACTGCGGCGGATTTATCCCTCTCATATCGCTGCCACAGGCACTTCCTAGCGCGTAAATTTTGCGTTGCATTAATCTCGTATAAACGCGGCTGACGCGAGATAAGTTACAGCGAATCCTTACTTTCTTGTGATCATCCGCTCACGGACGATTCAAAATATTGTGCATTGCACAGTGATCCTTCGGCGCACAATTGTCGCCGCGTCTGGGATCAATCGGTTCAGTAAGGAGAAAACCATGAAGACGCTCATTGCTACCGCTATTCTTGCGATGGCGATCGCCTCCCCCGCGCTGGCGCAACGCGCGCAATCGGCGCCGCAGCAAGGCTACCAGTCGCAGCAAAACGGCTATTACAACGGCTACCCTCTGCAGGATTGGTACCGCACCGACGAGTGGTAAGCTTCGGTCAGCCGACAGAGACTTGAAGGGGCGGGCGAGGTGCCCGCCCCTTTGCATTTCGCCAGCAGCCGACAAATTCGCCGGCTGGCCGGCTCGATACTTGGGAAGGGCGCGGCTGGTGCGAAAGTCCGCAGTGGGGCGTGCGGTGAAACTGGCGGAGACGGAGGGATTCGAACCCTCGATACGGCTTTAGACCGTATAACGGTTTAGCAAACCGCCGCCTTCAGCCACTCGGCCACGTCTCCGGTCTTTGAAAGGTATAGTCTTTTTTGTTCTTGTGTGAGAACAAAACCCCGACTTGCTACCGCTTTGCTACCCTTTCGGTTTGCGGTGCTGCTCTAGCGCGGCCCTGATCGCCACGTCAACGCGCGCGGCAGCGTCAGCCTGCATACCCGGCAGGACGTGGCTGTAGAGATCAAGTGTCGTGCCCACCTTGGCGTGGCCTAGGCGCTCGCTCGCGATCTTCGGATGAACTCCAGCTGCGAGCATCTGTGTCGCATGACTGTGACGCAGATCATGGAAGCGGATATGGGGTCGCTTGGTCGCTTTCAGAAACATCGCGAAAGCATGGCCAATGCTGTTGGGTTGCAGCGCCGTGGCGTCGGCCTGCATGACGACACAATGCTCCGGCGTCAGCCTGACCCCGAGCTGCAAGAGCGCCTGCGCCTGCTCCAGCCGATGCCGGCGCGGTTCCTCGATCATCGTCGTTGATAGCGCCACGGTGCGATCCCGGCCGCTCTTGGTTTCCTTTTCACGACATCCAGCTTTCGTTTGCTCGATGCTGGCCACCACCGCCAGCTGACCGGCATCGAGATCGACTGAACGCCATTTCAGGGCGGCGATCTCCCCGCGTCGCAGCCCGCAGAGCGCTCCGAGCAGGATCGGCATGAAGGCACTGTAGGGGCGCGCTGCTTCGATCATCTCAGCCGTGCCGACAGCATCCAGAACTTGCATCTGTTTCCGCTCGACCTTGGGAGGCCTAACGGCGTCAGCAGGGTTGCGGGCCAGCAGCTGCCATCGGAGGGCCTGCTGGAGGGCTTCCCGCAGCACGCGGTGCATATGCGTCACCGTGCGCGCAGAAAGCCCACCGCTGCCATCCCGGCGGCCGCTGGCGCGCGCTTTGGCGTAGGCGGTGCTGATGTGAGCCGGCTGCAATTTCGTGAGCGCCAGGCCTCCCAGCAGCGGCACGAGGTTCTTGCGGCACAGTTCGGCGTAGCGCTCGTGCGAGCGGGGCGAGACTTGTCCTTCCATGTGCTCGATCCAGCGCTCTAGGAAGTCCGCGACCGTCATGCGCGAGGGGTCGACGTAGGTGCCTTCCGCCTGCTGTGCGATCAGGCGCTCGCACGCCTTTTCCGCCTCGCGCTTGCCCTTGCAGTTCTCCAGCTTGTGCCAGCGGCGTATCCGCTTGCCGGCGCCGAGCACGTCAATGACGGCGTACCACTGGCCCTTCTTTCCACGCTGACGAACATGTCCGCTCATGGCTTAGTCCTCTGTTTTCTTGGCAGCGTAGTTGAAGATGGCCTGTTCCAGCTTCCTGACTCGATCATCGAGCCCGCTGGCCTGATCCGACGCTTGGAGCGACTGCTGCAGCCTGTGGATAATTTCTGCGTTCATCGAGCGGCCCTCGCGCGCTGCCTCGCGCTCCAGCCGGCGACATAAAGCCTCTGGCAACCGCGTCATAACTGGCCGCAAGTCGTGAGGTTTTCGCGCCAAAGCATCCTCCCTGCCAAACATCGAGGGACAATGTACTACATTTCAATATGTTTCACAATGAAAAACTGACTTGACAAAGCGTTTAGCGCTTCTATGTTTCGTAGTGACACTAAATTGAAACAGGGAGGCAGAGCAGAAGGACTGTGCGATGCCTAAGAACACCGAGATCACGATCAGCGTGCCGGCGGCGGGAAAACGCCTGGCCGGCCTGTCCCGCAACGGCTCCTATGCCGCCGCAGCGCGGGGTGAAATTCCCACCATCAAACTTGGCCGGCTCCTGCGCGTGCCGGTTGTCGCGCTTGAGCGGTTGATCGAGCGTGCCTGCGAGCCGAAATGAGGGGTCGCGTAGTTGGCGACGAAAAAACGGGCCGCCTGTGGTGAAGGCGACCCGCGTCTGAAGGTCAGTGACATTGCTTGTCTTTCGGATAGCACCTCTCTAATTGCCACGCAAGCACGCCGACGCTCATACGAGGCGCAAATTCAGCGCACCGTCTTTCAGCATCTACGTGCCCGCGCCGCGCCCGGCGTGTTTGCTTTCCACGTCCCCAACGGCGGTTATCGCAAGCCGATCGAAGCTGCGATCATGAAGGGCCTCGGCGTCGTGGCCGGCGTGCCCGACGTGATCATCATCAAGCACGGCATGACGTTCGCGCTCGAGCTCAAGGCCGAGGGCGGGCGCACCACCGCCAAGCAGCTCGCCACCATCGCCGCGATGAAAGCGGCCGGCGCCATCACCAACATCGCCGAAAGCCTCGACCAGGCTCTCGCCTGGCTCGAGTCCGAAGGCCTGCTGCGAGGGTGCGTGTCGTGAGCCGCGTCGACTACCTGCTCGCCGAGTTGCGCTGCGCCACGCTCCGGTGCCGCTTATGGGCGGCCGATCTCGACTCCATCGGCGTCGCCTTGAAGGCCGGCTGGATCACGCCCGAGCAAGCGATCGAGCAGCTCGACCCCGACGCGCGCGCATTCCTCGGTCTCCGTCTCCTCGACGAGGAGGCACCGGCATGAACGAGAACGAGCTGCTTGATCGCCAAGTGATTGAGCTTGATAAGTTGCACCAGCGGCGCGCTCGACGCGGAGTGAAGTCGCCCGAGGTGAAGCTCACCTTCTTCGATCAGCTCACGGAGGCCAAGCCCAAGCCATGGCTGATCAAGAACGTGATCGCGCGCGGCGAGACTTCGAGTTGGATCGCGCAACCTGGTAGGGGCAAGTCGGCGCTGCTCACCGACATCGCGATCCATCTCGCCGCCGGTAAGGACTGGCGCGGCTTCCGCACGAAGGGCCGCAGCGGTGTAGTGATCTTCGCGCTTGAACGCGCCGATCTCATCAAGCGCAGGTTAATTGCCTACCGACAACGCGACGGTCTCCCGAACCTACCCATCGCGGTGGTCGGCCAGGTGATCGACCTTATGGACAAGGGCTGTGTCGATCTCATCCTCGACACCATCCGACAAGCCGAACTGCACTTCGACTGTGAGGTCGGCCTCGTCATCATCGACACTTATCCCAAAGGGATCGCGGCCGGTGGTGGTGATGAGAGCCAAGCCAGGGATCAGAACATCGCCCTCGCCAATCTGCGGCGAGTACTTGATCGCGCGCCCATCCATATTGCCGGCATCGGCCACACCGGAAAGGACGAGACCAAGGGCGAGCGCGGATCGAACGCACGACTGGGTGATGTCGACTTACTCGTCCATGTCAGCGGCGACTCCATCAAGACCGCAACCGTCAAGAAGGCCAATGACCAGCCCGAAGATACGTTGACAAGCTTCCGGCTTGAACCGTTTGACTTCGGCCCGGATGAGGACGGCGACCCCTTCCGTACGTTCATCCTCAGCGAAGAGATTATCAGCGGCGTGCCGACCGATCGCCCGTTAAGCGACCAGCAACGGCTGGCACTGGAGGCGTTGGCCGAGGCCGTCCTATCGCACGGCCGTGACGCACCGCCCGACTATCAGCTGCCGCAGGGGATCAAGGTCGTAGCCGCCGACGACTGGAAGGCCGAATTGCTACGCCGCCGCATCCTCGACCCGGCTGCCAAGAACCCGCGCGCCAGGTTCGGCGAATTGCGGACGCGGCTGGCTGCCAAAAAACTTATCGGAGTTCGAGATGAGGTGGTCTGGTCTGCCATCCGTCCATAAAAGCCTGGGCGTGCGCTGTACGGTACGGTACGCCCCTATAGGGGGGCGTAACCGTACGTACACCCGCACCTAGACGCCGTGTACGGTTGTACGGTGCTGTACGGTTGCTGTACGGTTGAGGCGAACCGTACACCAAAAAGTCTCCCGATCTCCCGTTTCTCCCGGCGGCTTCTCCCGTCTCAGATCACACGGCCGCCAGCCAATTAGGGGTGATTGCTGTTGAGATTGCTAAACAAAAACAAAGAGATAGCGGGAGTGCGCGCACGGCGCGTATTACCCTCGGTCAGGCACCGGATCGTCGACCGCCGGCAAAACGTTCGGCATTGAAATCTCACGCGAATGTTGAATCGCTCGTGCGCGCACGCGCGATCGCCGGAGCCCCGGCGATGCGTCCTTCCTTGGATCACTGGGGTATTTTTTACCCCGGTGTTTTGAGCGCTGATCGCCGCCAGCCTTCGCCAGCTTGCCGGCGCGCATTTGCCCCAAACCGAACTGCGAAACCGGTGTATTGCCTTTGAAAACGCTGAGCAAATTTCCGCTTTGCTACCGCATTTGCTACCGGAGTCGCGTTCAGTCGGTAACTTTTCGTGAGAGCTTACCGTCCTGTACTACGAAGTTTTCTCTGATCCCGCTTGGTTTCCATCATCGCTTAGACAAAACGGTAATACGTCTCCATAGTTTTCCTCACGAGACGCAATGAGTCGTGAGGAAACGATGAGAGAGAGATTCAGCGCGCAGCTCGCTTGTGGCTGCACCGACGAGGTGAAGGCTTAGGTCGAGGAGGTGGCCGTGAGCTTGACTCGACAGGCGATGTCTCCATCGAAGTGACGACTTTCTAAAATAGAAATGAATCGAAATGGCTCGTCCAAAGGGTTATCCCAAGTCCGGCGGTCGGCAAACGGGTGCCTAGCCGTGAGCGCATTAAAAAAGGCTGCTGACAAAGACGAAGCGGCAGAGCGGCAGGCATTCGCCGACAAGCTGGCGAAGCGACCGGCGCCGAATCCGGTCGAGCGTGCCGAGATCAAAAAGGCGAAGAAGCGAACCAAGGCCCGCGCGCCAAGCATTGACATGCACATAGCGGATCGCGGGACAGGAGCACCCGTAGTCTACTCGGCCCATTCCGACGACGAAGGACACATGTACCGCCTTGCCGATGCGTTTGGAACGCGCTCACGGCAATTCGTCTGTTGGATGCTCAAGGGTTTAGGGAATGCGACCGAGGACTATTCGCTGGACTACGATTTTAGTCCCGGTAGTCCCAATCAACTTGCCTTTAATTCCGCCCTGGCCGTCATTGACGGGGTGAAGCCGAAAGATGAGGTCGAAGCAATGTTGGCGGCCCACATGGCTCTGACGAATATTGCCTTGCTCGAATTGTTCGCCCGCACTCGTGGCGCCATCGCTAACCACAAATACGAGAGCAATGGCATTAAACGACTGGATGTGCTCGGCAACTTAACGAACCGATTTATGCGCACGTACACGTTGCAGGTCGAAGCACTGGCGAGGAAAAGGCGTAGGGGCGACCAAAACATCAGAGTTGAGCATGTGCATGTACATGCGGGCGGACAAGCCATCGTCGGGAATGTCAGCCACAGAGGTGGGAGGGGGTACCGAAAAAATGAGCAGCAAGGCTATGAACGCGAGGAGAAACCAACAGCCCTTCCAATTTCAAACCGCCCGACAATGCGGAGCGCGGACCAAGAGCGGCAAGCCTTGCCGATCCCCAGCGACGAAAAAAGGGCGGTGTCGATTGCACGGCGGCGCACGCGGTAGCGGCGGCCCTCCTGGCGAACGGAACGGGCAATACCGCCACGGCGAACGGACCAAGGCCGCGATTGCGGAGCAGCGGAAATTCAGCGCACTTCTGAAAATGCTCCGCGCTGGCGTGACATAAAGGCGACACATCAAACGTGATTGCAAACATCGCGGGCGAAGCAGCCGATCTCTAATAAACTGTTAGGCACCAGTACTGTAAAAATTCCCATTCCTGCTCGCCTCCAGGCGAAACGCGCCCTC
>Ga0306920_100013466_pt1 | contig 11149 bp, 7 predicted proteins | sample flu12Cox44000170_FD_204666 | JGI IMG/M metagenome (GOLD analysis project Ga0306920, IMG submission 204666) | Lab enrichment of tropical soil microbial communities from Luquillo Experimental Forest, Puerto Rico - flux4day.12C.oxic.44.000.170 (v2)... | ecosystem: Environmental > Terrestrial >...
CGTGCAGGCCTTCGGTGACGCCCGCAACGAGGGCACCGACCTGGCCGAGGGCCTCGACCACGAGATCGCGCCCGGCCATGAGCGACCGGATCTGCGCGCTGGCGAGATCACGGCGGCGGACGAGCTCGCGGAGCACGGCGGTGCGGTGGTCCATCGCCTTCTGGATGAGCTGCTCGGCCTCGACGTCGGCCTGGCGGCGGGTGAGCTCGGCATCGGCGTCGGCCTGAGCCTGGGTCCGGCGCGCGTAGTCCTGCGCCTCGGCCTGGGTGATGCGGGCATACTCGTCGGCTTCGCTGCGGACGCGGGCGCCGTATTCGTCGACTTCGCGCAGCCGGCGTTCGCTGTCGACGCGGGCCTGGCGGAGGGTGCGCTCGGCGTGGGTGTCGGCTTCACCGACTCGTCGCGCCGCGTACTCGTCGGCTTCCTCCACTGTCCGCGCCGCCGCTTCCTCGGCGCGCCGGCGGGCGGTGTCGGCCGCCTCGCGCGAGGCCTCGAGCATGCGCGCCGCTTCTTCGCCGAGAAACCCGGCGACCGTGGCTTCAGTCAGGCGTTCGTTGGCCTTCGTCTCGGCCGCTTCGAGCGCGTTCTCCAAGCTGGCGTTCTGGTGCTTCAGCCGCGTGATCTCGGCGGAGACGGAGCGGGCGAAGCCCTGGACCTCGATCGGATCGAACCCCCGGCGCACGATGGGGAAGTTGGCTCGGGCCACGTCCTCGGGATTCGACGTGTCAAGCAGCCAGCCGGTCGCGTCCATGGCCGGAACATACGCATCATGACGAACCGGTGAACATGGGCCGTCCGACCCCTTCAGCCAGGCCGTCACACCGGTGCTCGTGACGCACGACGTCCCTGGTCCACCGCCCGCGGCTCGAGCCTCGTTCGTAGGGCCGCCGTGGCGGCGTCGCTCGACGATGTGGAGGTTCCCGATCTGCGCTCGTTCGTGACGGCGACCCCGCCGTTCTGCCGTCAGTGACGCCGTCGGCGGTATCTCCGGGCGGGCACCTCGTTCTGGGCGGCGAATCGGCGCGAAAGCGACGCGATCTCCCAACAGGTACGCCAGCAGGGACATGGCGTCAGCGGAAGTCGCGGCTGCGCAGGGAGCCAGCCGTCGGGAGGTGGTCGAGCCGCTCGGCCACCACGTTCACCACCCCCTCGGCCTTCTCGATCCGACCTCGGACGAGCAGCGCCGCCGCCCCCCGGGCGACTCGGCGGTAGCGCGCCCAGCACCCCTTGGAGCACACGATGTTGATGAGCCCGGTCTCGTCCTCGAGGTTGATGAACGTGGTGCCCTGGGCCGTGGCCGGGCGCTGGCGGTGCGTCACCACCCCGCCCACGATCACCCGGGAGCCGTTTTCGCACGACAGCAGCCGGTCGGCGGGCACGGCGCCCATGGCGTCGAGCTGTGGCCGCACGAACTTGGTGGGATGACCGTCGGGTGACACGCCGGTGGCCCACAGGTCGGCCACCGCCACCTCGCGTTCGTCCATGCCGGGCAACGTCGGCGCGTCGGCCCCGGTGACCATGCCGGCCAGCCGGCCCGGCCGGGACTGCGCCACCGATCCCACCGCCCACAACGCCTCCCGCCGGGCCAGGCCGAAGCAACCGAACACCCCCGCCGTGGCCATCGCCTCGAGATGGCGCAGGGTGAGGGCGGGCACCCGCCGCACCAGGTCCTCCAACTCGGTGTAGGGCCGCCCGGCGGCGATCTCGGCGGCGAGGTCGTCGCCGATCGAGCGCACGTAGTCGATTCCCAGCCGCACAGCCATGCCACCCGTCGACTCGGGGCACGGCTCCAGCGTCGACGCCGCGTCCGACTCGTTCAGGTCGGGCGTGCGCACGACGACGCCGTGGCGACGGGCATCCTGCACCAGCGAGTGCGGTGAGTAGAAGCCCATCGGCTGGGCATTGAGGAGGGCGGCGCAGAACGCCGCCGGCTCGTGCAGCTTGATCCACGCCGACGCGTACACCAGCGAGGCGAACGACACCGAATGCGACTCGGGGAAGCCGTAGTTGGCGAAGGCGGCCATCTTGTCGAAGATCTCGTCGGCCACGGCGCCGGTGATGCCGTTGGCGGCCATGCCGTCGTACAGCCGGGCCCGCAACTCCTCCATCCGCCGGCGGCTCCGCTTCGACCCCATGGCCTGGCGGAGCTGATCGGCCTCGGCCGGCGTGAACCCGGCCACGTCGATCGCCATCTGCATGAGCTGCTCCTGGAACAGCGGCACACCCAGCGTCCGGAACAACGACTTCTTCAAGAGCGGATGGAGATAGGTGACCGGCTCCTGGCCGTTGCGGCGCCGGATGTAGGGGTGCACCGAGCCGCCCTGGATCGGGCCGGGTCGGATGAGGGCCACTTCCACCACGAGGTCGTAGAACTCACGCGGGCGCAGACGCGGCAACGTGGCCATCTGGGCCCGGCTCTCGACCTGGAACACACCCACCGAGTCGGCCCGGCACAGCATCTCGTACACCTCGGGCTCGTCCTGGGGGATGTTCCACAGCTCGAGGCCCGAGCGCCGGTGCTCGTTGATGAAGTCGATGGCTCCGTGCAACGCCGTCAACATGCCCAGGCCCAGCAGGTCGAACTTCACGAGACCGACAGCGGCGCAGTCGTCCTTGTCCCACTGGAGCACCGACCGGTTCTCCATGCGCGCCCACTCCACCGGGCACACGTCGATGACGGGCCGATCGCAGATCACCATGCCACCGGAGTGGATCCCGAGGTGGCGCGGGAAGTCCTCCACCTCGGTGGCCATGGCGAGCACGTTGCCGGGGATGTCGTTGTCGGGTTGGGCCGCCGTGACCTCGACGCGGCCCCAGTGGTCGACCTGCTTCGACCACGCGTCCTGCTGGCCCGGTGAGAACCCGAGGGCCTTGGCCATGTCACGCACGGCGGAGCGGGCCCGGTACGTGATGACGTTGGCGACTTGGGCCGTGTAGTCGCGTCCGTAGCGGTCGTAGACGTGCTGGATGGCTTCTTCTCGCCGGTCCGACTCGATGTCGAGGTCGATATCCGGCGGTTCGTCGCGCTCGGCCGACAGGAAGCGCTCGAACAGCAGCTTGCGCTTGACCGCGTCGACACTGGTGATGCCGAGGGCGAAGCAGACCGCCGAGTTCGCCGCGCTCCCCCGGCCCTGGCAGTAGATGTTCGACTTGCGGCAGAACTCGGCGATCTCCCACACCACGAGGAAGTAGCCCGGGAAGCCGAGCCGCTCGATCACCTCGAGCTCGTGGTCGATCACCCGCCAGGCATCGGGTCGGTCGGAGCGGGTGCCGTAGCGGAGCTGGGCGCCGTCGGTGACGAGACGGCGGAGGTACCCCATCTCGTCGAGGCCTTCCGGACACGGGAACGGCGGCAGGTCGGGCGCGACGAGTTTGAGGTCGAAGGCCAGGGCGCGACCCAGCGCGGCGGCTGTTTCTACGGCCCGAGGGAAACGGAGGAACCGCTGGTGCTGCTCGTGCCCGGACCGGAGGTGAGCGACGGCGGCGGCCGGCAACCACGGGTCGAGCTCGTCGAGGCTGCGCCGGGCCCGCACCGCCGCCAGCGCGGTGGCGAGAGGCCGGTCCGCCGGGGTGGCGTAGTGGGCATTGGTGGTGGCGACACACATGACGTCGTGGCGGCCCGCCAGTTCGGCGAGGGCGTCGTTGCGGACCGAGTCGAGCGGATCGCCGTGGTCCCACAACTCGACCGCCACCCGATCGCGGCCGAAGGCGTCGACCATCCGGCCGAGCTCGCGCCCGGCCAGTGCCGGGCCATCGGCCACGAGGGCAGCCGGAACCAAACCCTTCCGGCAGCCGGTGAGGACGACCCAATGGCCGGCCCCGGCGGCGGCCAGACCGTCGAGGGTGAACCGGGGCGCGCCTTTCTCCCCCGCCATCTGGGCCCGGCTGATGGCCGCAGCCAGACGGGCGTAGCCGGTGGGCCCGTCGGCCAGCACCACGAGATGGCGACCTTCGGGATCAGGCTCACCGTTCTGGGGCCGGGTGATCTCGAGGGTGAGCTCGGCGCCGAAGATGGTGGGCAGCCCGACGGCACGAGCCGCCTCGGCGAAGCGAACCACGCCGTAGAGGCCGTCGTGGTCGGTGAGAGCCAGCGCTTCCAGACCGAGGCGCGCCGCCTCCTCCGCCAGCGCCTCCGGGTGCGACGCACCGTCGAGGAAAGAGAAATTGGAGTGACAGTGGAGCTCGGCATACGGAACGGCCCCCGGCCGACGTTCGAGGACGGCCTTGTAGGGCTGGCGCTTCCGGCTCCACGCCGGGCTGTCGCCGCCCGCGTTCCACGACGGCGACCCCAGCGGGCGGCCGTTGGACAGCCGCCGCTCGAGCTCGCTCCACGTGATCGGAGGGTTGCCCCAACCCATACCCCACTCTCGAACATGTGTTCCCCTAACGTCAAGTCGGTTCAGCCCGCCCGCCGGACGGTGCTGACCTCCACCCGGTCGGCCCGCGCCACGCAGCGCAGCGGGAACCCGCGCTCGGCCGAGAAGCGCCGGAGTTGATTGGCCACGACCTCGGGATCGAGCCCGGGGCGGCACTCGACATCGATCTCACCCTCGGCGTGGGCGGACCGCACGACCTCGTCGAGCACATCGGCGTAAGCGGGGAAGAAGAGCACATCGGCCATGGCCCGCATCATGGCGAAGGGGTGTTACAGAGTTTCCGGACCCGCCCGTCCGGCGTCCGGGTCGTCAGGGCCCGGTGCCGGTCTCGCCGCCCTCAACAGCACGCTGGCGCCCCCGGCGGCGGCCAGCACGGAGGCGATCAGGACCCCGATCTTGGCCTGGTCCTGGGAGGCGGCGTCGTCGAAAGCCAGGCCGGAGATGAACAGCGCCACCGTGAAGCCGATGCCGGCGACCACGGCGATGCCGAGGACGTGGCGCGGCCCTACGCCACTCGGGAGCCGCCCGATGCCGAGGCGGACGCCGAGCCAGGTCATCGCCGAGACGCCGACCGTCTTGCCGACGACGAGCCCGAGCACGACGCCGAGCAGGATCCGATGATCGCCCGAGAACGACTTCGACGAGAACGTGATGCCGGCGTTGGCGAGGGCGAAGATCGGGATCACGAGATAGCTCACCCACGGGTGCAGCACGTCCTCGACCCGTTCGGCCACCGACACGCTCTCGCGCAGCAGGAACGAGGCCGCCCGGACGTCGTCCAGTGAGATGCCGGGCCGGTGGTCGAGCACGTCCACCACGTTCTGCGTCTCCACTTCGGTCTGAAAGGGCTCGGCCGGCGCCAGCAGGCCCATGATCACGCCGGCGACGGTGGCGTGCACGCCCGATTCGAACAGCGCGAACCACAGCGCCGTGCCGACCACGATGTACACCGGCAAGTAGCGGACGTTGACTCGGCGCAGCAAGACGGTGACGCCAATGGCCGCGGCAGCTCCCAGGAGCCATTCGGGCTCGAGACTCTTCGAGTAGAAGAGGGCGATCACGATGATGGCCCCGATGTCGTCCACGATGGCGAGCGTCAGCAGGAAGATCTTGAGCGACGTCGGGACGCGTGAGCCGAGTATCGCCACCACGCCGAGGGCGAAGGCGATGTCGGTGGCCATCGGGATGCCCCATCCGCCGACGTGGTCAGTGCCGGCGTTCACGAGCAGGTAGACGGCGGCGGGCACGACCATCCCGCCCAGCGCCGCCATGGCGGGCAGGACGGCGGCCCGTCGGTCCCGCAGCTCGCCCGTCACCCACTCCCGCTTGATCTCGAGGCCGACGACGAAGAAGAACAGCACCATCAGGCCGTCGTTCACCCAGTGCTCGAGATCCTCGGTGAGCACCCGGTTGCCGATGCCGATGCTCAGCTCGGTGTGCCACAGCGTGTGGTACGAGTCCTGCCACGGCGAGTTGGCCCACACCAGCGCCACGGCCGTGGCCAGCGCCAGCACGATGCCGCCCGCCGCCTCCACGTGCATGAACCGGGCCACGGGCTGGGCCAGGTAGCGGGCGAGCGGGCGGTCGCTTCGCAGCCACGTCGGACGGAGGCCCGGAGGCCGCTCGCCGGTCACAACCGGGCGAGGTTACGTGACCGTTTTCGCGTCGCTGCGGTGTCGCAGATCCCGCCTACCTTCGTCAGAACCCAGGTTCTCGCGTCGCCCTGGGCGCGGTATGCGCCCCGATCCTCGTCAGAATCTTCCGGATGGGCCGGTTCGTGCGGGACGCTCGGGATCGGCGCATCGTGGCGCTGGCCATCCCGGCCCTCGGGACGCTCGCCGTCGAGCCGCTCTACGTACTCGTCGACACGGCCATCGTGGGCCACCTCGGCACCACGCCGCTGGCCGGCCTGGCGCTGGCGGCGTCGGTGTTGCTGCTCGTGACGGCCGGCTGCAACTTCCTCGCCTACGCCACGACACAACGCTTCGCCCATCACCGCGGCGCGGGACGGCCCGCCGACGCCGCCCGGGTGGGCGTGCAGGCCCTCTGGCTGTCGGTGGTGATCGGCATCCCGCTGGCGGTGGTGCTGGCGGCGAGCGCCCGACTGCTCGCGTGGCTGCTGGGCGGGCGGGGCGACGTTTTGGACGCCGCCACGACCTACCTCCGCATCAGCGCCGTGGGCATCCCCTTCATCCTGGTGGCGCTGGCCGGGCAGGGCGTGCTCCGCGGCGTGCAGGACCTCGGCACGGCGTTCCGCATCGTGCTCATCGCCAACCTGGCCAACGTCGGCCTCGAGCTGGTGGCGGTGTACGGGCTCGGCCTCGGTATCGCCGGCTCGGCGTGGAGCACCGTCGTGGTGCAGATCGGCGCGGCCGTGGCCTTCTTCGTCGAACTCCGCCCGCACCTGGCGGCGGCGGCGTCGCGGCGCATCGACCGGGAGGAGATGACGCCGTTCCTGACGGCGGGCGGCCACCTGGCCCTGCGGGTGGCAACGGTGCTCATCGTGGTGACCGGCTCGACGTTCGTCGCCGCCCACGTCGACGACGCCACGCTGGCCGCCCACCAGATCGCGGCCACGCTCTTCAGCCTCGTGGCGCTGGGCCTCGACGCCTACGCCATCCCGGCCCAGACGCTGGTGGCCAACGCCCTCGGCGCCGGCGAGCCCAGTGAGGCAGTCGAGATCGGCGAGCGCGTGCTGCGGCTGTCGACGTTGACGGCCACCGCCCTCGGCCTCGTCCTCGCCGCCCTCTCGTGGCCGCTCACCCACGTGTTCACGTCCGATCCGGCCGTCGCCTCGCGCGCCACCGTTGCGCTGCTCTTCCTCGCCCTCGTGCTGCCGCCCGGCGGCGTGGCGTGGGCCCTCGACGGCGTGCTGATGGGCGCCGGCGACTACCGGTTCCTCGGCCGGGCCTCAGCCGTGTCGGCGCTGGCGTTCCTGCCGCTCGCCATCCTGACGTTGGCGGTGCCGAGCCTCGGGATCGCCGGCGTGTGGCTGGCGATGGTGATGTGGATGGTGGCCCGGGCGGCGGTCAACGAACGCCGCTACCGCAGCGGCCAGTGGATCGGCGCCGCGAAGGTGTGACTCACTCGACAGCCGGATGGTTCGGCACCATCGGCTCCTCCCGGCCGAGGAGGACGATGCCGTAGATCATCACCGCCAGCGCGAGGAGGACGACGGGCGCCCGGTGCCCGCCCAGCGACAGGTGCTCGCCGAAGACGGCGACACCGATGAACGACGCCGTCAACGGCGCCGTCACCTCGACGAGTGGGAACGTCACCGTCGCCGTGTTCGCTTGGTAGGCGCTCTGGAGCATCAGCACGGCGGAGATGCCAGCGGCCAGAAGCAGGTAGGGCTCCCACGACAGCAAGGTCGACGCGAAGCTGTCGTCGTCGACCTTCTGGGCGAACGCCTTGCTGGCCACCGCCACGAACCCGTTGGCCAGGCCGGCGGCGATGGCGAGGGCGGCGCCGCGCACCCGAGGGCCCCGGCGGACGGCGAAGACGGCGATGGCCGCCACCAGGCCCCAGACGACGGCGGCGCTCCCCAGCCATTTGGCGGCCGGGGCGGCGTCGTGGCTCGTGACCTCGGGCGCACCCGCGATCAGGAAGGTCGACAGACCGCCCACCACGAGCAGGGCCGCACCGATCTCGTGGCGCTCGGGCTTCTTGCCGTTCAGCAGGGCCACCGTGATGAACGAGAAGATCAGCGAGGAGGCGATCAGGGGCTCGACCACGATCAGTGAGCCCCGGGCCAGCGCGACCGCCTGGAGCGCGAACCCAGCGAAGTCGAAGACCACGCCGAGCAGCCACAACGGCCGCTTGATCAGGCGGGCCAGCAGGCCGAGGCGCACCGACTCGCTGTCGGGCATCTTCGTGGCCTCGCGGTATTGCAGCGCCACACCGCTGCCGTACAAGGCGGCCGCGAGGAGAGCGAGGATCACAGTCAGGCTCTCCAGGGTATAACGAAGGGGATGGCACGTCACCCGAATGGACGGCGCCGCTGGATCGCTGCGCTCGTGGTCCTCGGGATCGCGGTCGGTTTCGGCTTCGTGGCCTTCTCGTTCACCGGGCTCGTGGCCGACGCCTGGGACGTCCTGATCGACATGGACCTCACGTGGATCGCCGCCGCCCTCGGCTGCGTCGTCGTCGCCTACTGCTTCCGGTCGCTCCACATGCGCGTCGTGTCGGGCACGCGGCGGGCGGCGCCGGTGCGGACCGCCCTCGTCTTCTTCGGGCTCGGCAACGTGCTGCCGGCTGCGCCGCTCGAGGGCTTCGCCATGGTGCGCGCCGCCCTGCAGCGGCGCCGCCTCGAGGCCAAGCGCATCATGCTGCTGCTCGGATTCGCCCAGTGGTTCAGCGTGCGCGGCATCCTCGCCCTCGCGGCCGTCGACACCTTGGTGGCCGTCAGCCTCGGGCACGTCCCGCCGTCGTACACGTCGCTGGCCTTGGCGGGCGCCATCGCCACGTTGGTGGTGTTGACGGCGATGAGCTGGCTGGCGATGCGGCGCCGCTTCGCCGAGGTTGTCGCCCTGGCCACATTGCGGATCCGCCATTGGCGGGACACACCACAGGCGCGGGTCCGTCGGGCGCAGGGCGCGGCGTGGCACGCCGAAGCCATGGACGTGGTCGGCGGCCGTCGGGACCGGTTCATCCTGTTCGTCACCAGCGTGGCGGCCTGGACGTTCGACGGGTTGTGCCTGTACTGCGCGCTGCGGGCAACAGGAGCCGACATCGGGCTCGACGTGCTGCTCCTCGCCTACACCCTCGGGATCCTCGCCTCGATGGTGCCGCTGCTGCCGGCTGGCATCGGCGTGGTGGAGACGGTGACGCCGCTCGTCCTCCACGCCTACGGCGTGCCGCTGCCGACGGCGGTGGCCGCCGTACTCGGCTTCCGGGTGCTCGGCACCGTGCTGCCGGCGCTGGCCGGCACGCTGGCGCTGGCCGGGCTGCGGATCGGGCAGCCGGCGGCGAACGCGCCGGCGTAGTCAGTCGTAGACGGCCTCCAGCCACCACCGGCCCGCCTCCACCACTGCGAGGTGGGCGGCGCCGTCGTCGGTGAGGAGCTGGAAGCGGGCTCGGCGCCGGTGGTTGGCCGGGTCCCACCACCGCTCGTCGGCGGGCCACGGACCGGCCCACGCCACCACGCGGCGCGGGCGGCCGCCGTCGATCGCGAGCCGGGCCGGCGCTGCGCTGTGCCAACCCCGGCCCGTCACCGTGACGAACTGCCCGTCGGCGTCGACGACTTCGGCCTGCACTCGGGTGGAGAGGACGGTGGCGGGCGAGGGGGTAGGGAGCCGGCCGGGCCACGGCCCGGCGTCGCGAGGCGCCACCACGGCGGTGGACCGTTCGGCCAGGTCGACGGCAGTCGCCGGCACCGCGGCCACGACGGCGCCCGGATCGCGCCCGCCCCGCCACTCGGGCACGGTGACGGCCTCTGGCCCGAGCAGGCCGAGGAGCCGGGCCGCGGCCCGCCCGGCGCGCTCGTCGGCCTGGGTGAGCCCGCCCCAGAAGCCGAGCTGGCGGCCGGCGTCAGGGACCACTTCGTCGGGGACGAGCCGTAGCAGGGTGATGCCGCCTGTGGGCGCGCCGTTGCCGGCCCCGGCCCATCCCTCCAGCTGCCAGCGCACCCGTTCGGTGAGGGAGGCGGCGGTGAAGGCGTGCTCGTGGCGCCACAGCCGCTCCTGGCGCTCGCCGTGCTCGGTCTCGGCCATGACGAGCAGACGCGTGCACGCCAGCCCCCGGGCCCGCAAGCGGGCGTGGAGCTCGTCGGCGAGGTGCTTGCCGGCGAAGACAGCGGGCCCCACGTCGGTGACGGGCGGCTCGAGCTCCATCTGGACGCTCAGGTCGGGCGGCGGGGGCCGGGCGTCGACCGGTCGGTCGTCCTGGCCGCTCGCCCGGCGGTGGGCGAGGCGACCAGGGGGACCGAAGCGGGCCACGACATCGGCGGCGGGCAAGGCCGCTATCGCCCCGAGGGTCCGCACGCCGAGACGGGGCAAGAGGTCGACGAGCTCGGGATCGTCGAGGGTGGCGACGGGGAACGGGGCGAGGAACTCGGCGCTCCCGCCGGGCGCCACGAGGAGCGGGTCGGCCCCGGCGGCGCGCCGGGCGGCCAGGGCGGCGGCGAAGCGGCCGTCGGCCACGCCCACGCCGGGCGGGCCGGCCACGTCGACACCGGCCCCGAGCGCCTCGGCGGCCAGCGTGGCAGCCCGGTGGGCCAGGGCCTCGTCACCCCCGTGATAGCGGGACGGGCCGCGGGTGCCGAAGGTGCACACGCCCGGGTCGGTGAGTTCGACCTGCGGCGTGAGCGTGGCCACCGCCTGCAGGACGGGCTCGAAGGCCCGGGCGTCACGGGCCGGATCGTGGGCCACGACCACGAGTTCCGGGCAGCGGCTCTGGGCCTCCCGGCGCCGGATTCCGGGGAGCACGTTCTCGTCCCGGGCCGCCGGTGACGCCGCCACCACTCGATTGGCGTGCACGACGGCGGCCGGCTCGCCGGGTGCCACCCCGGCCGCCGTCACCGGCCAGTCGGGGCACCACACCACCAGCACCCGGGGTGGGGGGGCGCTCATCCCGCCCCTCGCAGGGGCAGCGGTACGACCGGCGCCTCGTCGGCCCGCACGCGGCCGTCGGCATCGGGCAGCCACAGGGCCAGGTGACGATGGCGTGCCGCCGCGCGCCGGCCGACCGCCACCACGCCGACCCGCCGCCCCTGCAGATGGCCGATCCCCGCGTCGAGCCCCGTCCATTCCTCTTCTTCCACGGCCAGGGTGACG
>Ga0306920_100013467_pt1 | contig 11149 bp, 6 predicted proteins | sample flu12Cox44000170_FD_204666 | JGI IMG/M metagenome (GOLD analysis project Ga0306920, IMG submission 204666) | Lab enrichment of tropical soil microbial communities from Luquillo Experimental Forest, Puerto Rico - flux4day.12C.oxic.44.000.170 (v2)... | ecosystem: Environmental > Terrestrial >...
GCCGTCTGACGCGGAGTTAGCAGCAGTCGCGTCTTGTATCGCCGAGAGCAGTGGCCGTGGCGGTATCCGCCAGCTCTTGGTCGATGTCACCATACTGGTTTCAATGGGAGATTTTCGAACTGGCATCCAGCGCGTCACCAGGGCGATTCTGGCCCAGCTGTTGGAGAGTGCGCCCCCAGGGTACCGCGTGGAACCCGTTTTTCGAGCTTATCAAGAAACGTATCGCTACGCGCGCAGGTTTGCGGCCAACTGCCTGCATCTGGAGGGTTTGAATTTAGAGGATGCGCCTGTGGTGGTGAACCCCGGAGACGTTTTTTTGGGTTTGGACTGGGATGCGGGAATAGCGATAGACGAACGGGCAATGAACTGGCTGCTACATCACCGCCAACGAGGAATGAAAATCTTCTTCACCATCTACGATCTGCTGCCGCTGCAGCACGGCGATTGGTTTAAACCCGAGATGCAGTCAGTTTTCCACGGCTGGCTATCAGCGCTGTCCCAGGTTGCTGACTGTTTCGCGTGCATCTCGCGCGCCGTGGCGGATGACCTGATTGGTTGGCTCGATGCACATTCGGCGGCTCGGGCCTGTAACGTCGGTTATTTCCATTTGGGGGGCGACCTCGAGGCGAGCTGGGCAAGCCAGGGAATGAGTCCGGATGATCAGAAACTCCTGGATGCTCTCAAAGGGCGCGAAGTTCTTGTGATGATCGGCACTGTTGAGCCGCGCAAGGGTCACAGCCAGGCGTTGTCGGCAATGGAGCATCTTTGGGCGGAGGGCGAGAACCTGAGCCTCCTGATTTGCGGCAAGCAGGGCTGGATGGTCGATTCAATTGCACAACGGCTGCGTTCCCATCGTGAACTGGGCCATCGGCTATTTTGGATGGAGCAGGCGACGGACGAAGCCTTGCTGCAGGTGTACTCCATTGCCTCAGGTATGCTGATGGCTTCCGAAGGAGAGGGTTTCGGCTTGCCCCTGGTAGAAGCCGCGCAGCATGGGGTGCCGATTATAGCCCGCAACCTCCCGGTATTTCAGGAAGTCGCCGGCGAACACGCCTTCTATTTTTCGGGTCTTGATTCGATTAACCTTGCGGACGCACTTCGAAGCTGGTTGAAGCAGTATAGGATGGGCGAACATCCACAATCGCGCACGATGGCGTGGCTGACTTGGCAGCAAAGCACGCAGCAATTGTTGCAGGTAGCGCTCGAAGGAAGATTTTATAAGCGTTGGCAGCCGGCACAAGGCAGCTGGTTGGGCGAATCGATGAATGGAACTGTTGATCGCTGCTCGCGTGTAAGTGCCGCAGAATCGTTTGGACCTGCATCAGGGCCCGCCTGTGTTTCCGAGTCTTCCGATTGAGCCGTCTGGCGGCGTGCGGCGTACCGCGCGCGTATGCATCGCGACGTACGAAATTCTTGGACCGTCGCAAAGCGGTGGTATCGGTACCGCGTATTACTCACTAGCTACAACTCTGGCCGCCGCGAAACACCAGGTAACTATTCTCTACCTTTGGGCGGCGCGATCGGATGATATTGAAATGCGATACTGGGAAAGCCATTTTCGCGCACTTGGTATTGCATTTGTGCCGCTTCCGAAATCCCCAGGGGCAGCCGCGGTGCCGAACTGTATGCTGACCGCTTGCGAAGCCCATACCTGGCTGCGAAAGCGACAGTTCGACATCATTCACTTCCCCGAGTTGCACGGGCACGGGTATTATTGCGCTCTCGCGAAGCATCAGGGACTCGATTTCGAGCGAACAGTTTTGTGCATTGGCACTCATAGCCCGATCTCGTGGATCCGAGAACAGAACAAGGAGGTACCGTACAGCCCTGAAGAACTAGAGATGGATTTCATGGAGCGCCAATCTGTGGCGCTGGCCGACGTCGTGGTAAGTCCAAGCCAATATATGCTCGGCTGGATGCAAAGGCGGGGCTGGCTGCTACCCGCGGCATGCTACGTACAACAGAACATTGCGCCCCCCGAATCGAGCACGGTTGCAAACTCGGTGCGACGCCGCGGCGAGGTCCAGCGGGCGGCCGAATTGGTTTTCTTTGGCCGGCTCGAAGCGCGTAAGGGTATCGGTTTGTTCTGCGATGCTCTTGACCTCATCAAGGGCGCGGACCTCCCTGCCTTCAGCGTCACCTTTTTGGGAAAGAATGGTCGGATAGCGGGACGCGATGCGGTCAGCTACATCCGAGCTCGGTCGGAACATTGGCGATTTCCCTATCGGATACTGACCGACCATGGGCGTGAAGCGGCATTGCAGTTCCTTTCTGAAAATGCTGGCCGCATTGCGATCATCCCTTCCTTCGAAGATAACTTGCCGAACACCGTAATCGAGTGTTTGGCCGCAAGCATCCCGTTTTTGGCCGGTGGATCTGGGGGAATTCCAGAGCTCATCGCCCACGGAGACGTGGAACGGGTGACGTTTCTGCCTGATCCCGTCCAGCTAGCTGACTGCATCGCTCGCTCAATCCGAGTCGGAGTCCCCATTGCGCGGCCCGCGATCGATCCGGATGAGAACCGGCAGCAATGGATAAACTGGCATGCCGCCTTGGCTTCTCACTACGATGACAACCGGCACGCTAGAGAGAGTGTTAACTCAGCGCCGGCACAGCCGGTTGTCACGGTGTGTCTGAATTATCGGAGTGATTACGAACTGCTCCGCCAGAGTCTGCGTTCATTGCAACGCCAGAATTACCCGGCGCTTGAAGTGTTACTGTCGGACTGTAGCCCAGCCGGAGCAGAGACTGTTCTACACCGCATCAGGCACGATTTCGAGTCCAGAGAGTGGCGATCAATTCTGAAGGCGCCCGATCACAGTGCCGCTCCGAACTATCCCGTCTCGGACGCCAATGGCAAGTATGTTCTCTTTATGGAGGCGTCCGATTATCTCAATCCCGATGCTGTCGCCACTTTTGCTAAAGTGGCAAGCCGCACAGACGCCGACGTAATCACCTGCTTTCTGGCTCTCTTTACTGGCGGGCAAGAACCCACCGAAGAAACAAGTTTGAGTCAATATCCATTTCTCGGTGGCGCTATTCTTTCCGGTGTGTTTCACAATCACTTCGGCTTAAGGGTCATCTTCGTTAAAAGAGATGCGCTTTCGCAGTTGGGACGGTTTCCGCAGGACTCGCCACGAAATTGCGCCGATTGGGAATTTCTGGCACGTGCCGCCCTCATGCATTGTAGAATGGAAGTGATACCACTCCCGCTTGCATGGTACCGCGTTTTGGATGAATCGGGCCTGCACGCTCCAATCGACTGCCTCGATCAGGTGCAGGCCCTTAAGCCTTATGCACAAGCAATGCCTGTGGACTTGCGGGACCTGCCTAAAGCTGCCTTCACGATGGGGCTGTATTACCAACGGATGCGTGAATGGCTGGGCGATAGTCCGATGCGAGCGATTCTTCAGCGCGTGTCCGCAAACGGCGACCAGCGATCGACGCTGGCGGACGAAGGCGCGCTGCTGATGGCCGTAAACCAGATGCCAGCACGGTCACGCAAAAAGATAGCGTCCGTGCTCGACGGGTGGCTGCAATATTCTTCTGCTCGATCGCAGCTTCCGCCGCCAGGTTTTCAGCGACTATCGCACATCACACGGCAATTGGTCAGGGGGCATTATCACCGCTACGGTCACGGCTTCGGGAGCGCGCTAAGGGACCTGCGCAAGCCCGCTGAACCCCGGCGGAAAAGAGGGGAGAATTGATTCTCTCCAAAAAGTTCAGATTTGTTTTCATAAAAGGCAAGCGCGTTGGCGGAACCAGCGTCGAAATAGCGCTTTCCACCATTTGCGGCTTGCGCGATATCATTACTCCAATTGCGCCAATCGACGAACTTGAAAGAATGCAGCTCGGCGCTTGCGCAAGGAACTATTCTGTTGTACGTGAGCGTGAAGATGCGTATGTCCGACGAATCCGGACATCACCACATCAAGCTCTTGCGCAAGTATCAGTGCCGAAAGAGCGCTATTACAATCACATGTCGTTGCGGGAGGTTATTGCGGTGTATGGTCCCTCGGTTTCCGCCTTCGACATCGTATGTGTGGAGAGATCGCCCTTTGCCAAAATATTGTCATGGGCGAATTGGCTCGCCAGCGCAGAGGTCTACCTGTCGGGCGGAAAACTGCAGACCGATCTCAAAGCTCTGCGATGTTCAGTCGACCGGATTTTCGACACCGGCGAGTTTACCGAAGTAAAGAATATCGACCTCTATCGCGGAGAGGACGGCCGCGTCGCGGCACGCGTGCTGCGTCACGAAAACCTGGAAGGCGACCTGCGGGCGTTCCTCAGTTCGCGAGGAGTTAATAAGCTGCCGAATCTGCCCCAGGCCAAGGCGGGCCTCCGGTCGGACCGCCTTGACCCGCACGAATTCTTCTCAAAAGACCAATTGCGCAGAATCAATGAAGTATTCGGCGACGAGTTCGACACTTTCAACTATTCGCGTCTCCTTTAGCCCAGTGGCGAAACGCTGAGCCACTACGGGTTGACATTTAAGCGACCCCGATGTTTCGAGTATCTGACAACATTGCATCCTCTCGGATTTGCGATTTCGGCCCGGCCTGCATGCTCTCGGCGCCGAAGCCGTGTTTGACGCAGGTGTGACAGGTTTGCCGAGGTGCCGGCGCGAGAAAACATTCGCGGGCTGATTTTGCCGCCTGGCGGGGGGAGCCTGCTGACGGGCGAATTCTCCAATTTGACGAGCGTAAGCCGAGCTCGACCTATTGAAGCTGTAAGGGCGTGACGGTATCGCTGCCGGCCTGACAGCTGAAGATGGCAAAGACAGGAATCGCCGAAGACTTGCTCGCGCTCATCTTGAAGAATTGCTGACCAATGCCTTCCGCCATGGCAAATTTGTTTCCGCCCCCCCTCAAGTGCCGCTCATCCTGGAACGGATTTCCTGGTTGTAAGCTCGTTCCATCGTCTGAGCGCGCGAGCGCGACTAAGCAAGTAAGGTCGAACGGAATAATCCATCGTGTCAAAAACGGGTTTGTGCCGCTTGTATATGCTGCGTGCGTCGAAGTAGACAATTAGCTCGCGCCACAGGCCCGGCCGGCCCTGCCACCCGTGCTTGTTGGGCACGCTCCGAAAGTAGGGCAGGCTGAATCGGCCAATAGCTTCACTTTCATCCAGCGCGGCCGGGTCGAACATGCGAGCCAGGCTGAGCAGTGTCTGATGTGGCCGCTGAACCAGTTCCTCATATCGAACCTTTACAGCCTCGGCGTCATGCCACCACTGGTAGGAAATGCCGAGCACATTTTCCGCTCCCCAGCTCGTTGCATATTGAAGGAACTCTCTCGAGGTAGGAGGTTGCCCGACGAGGCTCGGCGGAATCTCAGCGTTGCCTTCGAGCCAACGCGCGGTCAGTGGTTCGTGGCAAATGAAATTCAGAATAGAGACCAGCACGTCCAGCGGATGACGGGCGAGCACCAGCGTCTTGAATCCAAATTCGCGCAAAAAGCGTTGAAAGTTTGGTTCGCGATACCAATGCAATTGCACAATAGCTCGTTCGGGAATCGACTCAAGCTCCGCGTAATTATGCACAGCGACCGGCTCGAGCTTGAGAATGTCGGCGAGAACTAGACGCACCCAGGTATTACCACAACGGGGTGTGCTGATGAGGGCGATCCTCAGACTATTCATTCGCAAGATTGCCCCGGATGCATCACACTCCGCCGTGAGCACTATTGATAGCTTGGGAGAACTCCAATGTGTGACCGAAAGGGTAGACGGTTAAACGGAGTTCGGCCAATCGAGCCAATGCCACCCAGTGTGACTTGGAATTGGAACTGCGTTTCGCTGGGATTAATGGTATTGGTTATGCCCATATCAAACGCCCAGCAATCGCATTGTGGTTTGATGCGCAGGCCATATTCGGCAGAAAGCAAGCGATGCGTGGCAAAGTCGTATGAGGGCGCGACCAGTACAGCCATGCGGTTGAACAATTCGTAATAAGCCCGCGCCGTCATAAATTGGCTGAACGCCGCGTTGACGCCAGGCTTGGACGTAGGGCCTGGGCCAACGTAGACGTAGCTTAGTTGGAGATATGAACCCGTCGAGATTTTGCTCTTCCTCGTCCACCAGGGTTGGAAGCTCACGTAGCTCGTGGCGTAATGGATGGTTGCAACCTGCGGCGAATAAGTTAACTGACCTCCCATCGCCAAAGTGTTGTTTGGGAAGGCCGTCCCAATCAGATCCAGGTCCGAGAGGCGGGAGCTGCCCTGGGCCACCGCATGGGTAACGTCATAGGCCTGCATCAGCGATAATCGTAATATCTCTTCAACCGAGGAGCCGTTGACGAAGCTACGCGCCATGAAAGGGTGGACTGCCCCGTCGTCCTGCTCTTCAGCGCGCGCCGTCTCCTCACCCTCGCGTTGCACCGTTCGCTGCGGAGCAAATTTTAGGAAAATCCTGGAGGTCGCACCGTAAGTGATGAGGCTTCGCCCCTCGACTCGATCAGTTTCGTCGAACAGTGGTATCGAGCCCTGATCAAAGTTGGGCACATAGTCGTAAGTGACAAACGGCTCGATCGTGTGCTTGAGCTTCTCGACCGGCTCCCAATTAAGATCGTAAACCTTCTCAATTTCGCTGGCGACTCCAGCCCTACCGTAGATTAGCTCCCGCGATTGGAACCCGCCCTCCGCTAGCGGGCCTAGCGAAAGACCGTTGTTGTACGAGCGGCCATCTTGACCCACCGGCGTAATCTCGATCTGGTGCCCGGAGGTGTCGTACATCGTTTCGCGCAAGGCCAAGGTGCCGAAACCGTAGAGATAGTCGCCCAACCGCCACGGCAGAGTGACTCGCGGATTCAAATCAAGCCGCATTCCCCCTTGACCTTGGCGTCGATAAAAGTTGTCGCCGGTGATGTCGTAGTCGGTGTAAAACAAGCCGCCGAGCAAATCTTTGCGCCCGCTGAGCAAAATTTGGGGCAACGTCTGCAATGCGAAAGGCTGGTATTGAATGAGGTCTTGGTTGTAAATTCCCCCAACCTGCAGGTAGCCGTCTTTGTAACTGTCGAGCAGCCCAAAGTCCGATATTGCGTTGCGCATCAGTTGGAACTGGCTGGGGAAGTAGATATGTGATGTGGCCGTACGCGAGAGCGTCCAGACGTTCAGTTCTCGCAGCACCAACGGGTCGCTCACCGTCGTGGCGTCGCCGTAGGCAACCAGATCATCCGTGATGTGCTGCCGCGCCATGCTAATAACGTCATAGCGGTCGACCGGGATGAACGGGTTAGCGATCTGGTTGTCGATGATGTCGTCTTGCCGGTTTTGGGAACTGCGCAGGGTCTCGTTGTAGAATGCGCCGTCCAGCGCGAAGTAGTTATCCTTGCCGGTAACCAGCCGATACTCACCCAAACCGCCAACCCGTTGCGACGTTTCCACATCGAGCGCGAAAGTAGCGTCAGAACTTCGGTTGATTGCCCAATAATAGGGCTGTAGCAATTGGAAGCCGCGCAAACCGGATTCGCCGATACGCGGAGATAAAAGACCTGAATGGCGGTTTGTATCGGCGGGAAAAACCGCATACGGCGAGTACAATACCGGGTAACCGAGAATGTTGAAGTGCGCACCATGCGCAGTGGCCGAGCCGCCTACGTGTACATCCATCTGGTCGGCCGAGATGCTCCAATCCGGCGTGCCCGGCTCGGCTCCGCAAGTCGTAAACTCGCCGTCCAGTATCGAGTAGCGCTGGCCCGGCGACTTGTGCACCTGGGTACCTTGCATGCGCAAGGTTTTGTTGTAATTGGTAATCGTAGCGTCGGTCAGATCGCCCGTCTCTTCGGGCAGATTTATACGTCCCTCGCGCGCCTTGATTTCAGTCAGCGGATCAACTAGATGAACGCGGCCCTTGGCGTGCAATTCACGTTTGCCACGCGCGAGGTCAATTTCGTCCGCGGTGAGGATACTCCCCTGCTGAGTCACCACAGCATTCCCAGTGACTACAAAACTATTGGTCTTGTAATCGTAAACAAAATTGTGTCCGGTTACGTTCAATGGTCCCTGATGCTCGTGATGGACTATTGACGAGATCGGCACGGCCTGCGCTAACACCGCGGCCGGCGCTAGCGTAGCAGCCGACAATAGAATTGCCGGCCCCCGCAATTTGAGCCTTGGTTTCAGGAAAGGGTCCCCGCCGCCGTATTCGCCGTAGATACCAACGATAAGACCTCCCCGCCAGTCTACCTAACCAGCCCAACACTACATCATCCGGGGCGCCGCGCGCTAGTGCATCGCGGATTGCTCTGAACGGTCAATCTGCCATAAGAAATAGACCGCAGACTTCGCCCAGGTGGCGTGTTGGAGTGCGCATATTGCCCCGAGGTTGCGGCATCGCCGACCCCGGCCACCTCGTGCGAAGAAGCTGGAAGGAATGATAAAGAAGCGTGTCGCTCATTTTGCAGACGCGGAAACTCCGACCAAACTGACGCGTACCTACTTCGCTTCCTAGTTTTACATACGTCGCTTCTGAGTTTGAAGATCGACGCGAAACCTTCGTCATTGTCTAGCGCCGGCGGTGCGGCCACTCAGCGCTCTCGCTATGGGTGCGGGTAGAAACGTCCGCATGTAACGAAGAGCGGATTTTATATGGGTGGGCTGGCGGCGAAGAATGCGAGCGAAGTAGCGGCGCGCCTCCGCCCGACTACCCGCTCGCATCGCCAATAGTCCCTGGTAGCCTAACCAGTTAGTGTAACTGCGAACGGTGCGGTAGATTAACTCTTCGGCAGCTCCTCCATAACGTTGGCGCAGCCGGCGAAAGAAAACGGCTTGCGAGGTCAAATATTTTTCCATCCGCTCGACGCGCTCTTCGATAAGTGTGTAATACGTCAACGGTTCCGGCACATAGATAAAGTGCCCGTGCTCGCGCGCGCGAATCCAGAGATCGGGATCCTCGTAGCCAAACTTAAATTCCTCGCTAAAGCCATTGCACGCCTGAAAGGATCGCCGCCGCATCACCACGGTGCTCGTGACAATCGGCCACAACCGGGATAGCATTTCGTGCATCGATGGCGGATGCGCCCACTCTGGTGACACGCATGACGGCGCAACTTCGCGGCCGTCTCGGTTCAATGCGATGGCATCATGGAATAGCATCGCCGCGCCGTGGTCGCTCGCCAGCTTCGGCACCGTGCGTGCTAATTTGCCAGGCATGAATGCATCATCCGCATCGAGGAATGCGATATACTCGGCGGTCGAGAGCGCCGCCGCCGCGTTGCGTGCCTGTGCCGGGCCGCGATTTGGCTGGTTCAAAACCCGGATACGGCCCTCATATTGCCTAAGCACCGTGCCAGTAGCATCAGTCGACCCGTCGTTGACCACGATGACTTCCAACTCGCCGTCAAAGCACTGACACAGGATGCTATCCAGCGCGCGTGCTATGGTCTTCGCACCGTTGAACACCGGAATCAAAACCGCAACACCAATCATCGCATTAGCGTTCTAGCGCCCGTTTCAGCGCTCAGGGTGTTGGTCGACGGCTGGATAGCTGACATACGATTTTCCGGATGTGAACTCGAAGTGGAAAGTCTCGCGGAAGACCCTGTTGAATCCCCGCACCGATGTGGGCTTGGGCCGACCACATTAGCAAGCTAGCTACTCCCCTGATCGCAGACCGAAATCTCCGCTCGGGAAACACTGGCCAACCCGACGGGTGGCTTCGCCCCCGCGGTGCGCCCACTCAGAGCTCGCGCTAGCCGTGCGGGCAAGAAGGTTCTCAGCAAACGCAGCGCCGATCTCAAATGGGTCGGCTGCCGACGCAGAATACGCGCAAAATAGACCCGTGCTGCCGCAGGATTGCCTTGCTGCATCGCGAGAAGTCCCTGATAGCCTAGCCAGTTGGTATAGCTACGAGTGGTGCTCTGGATAAGCTCGTCCGCACGATGCCCATAGAGCTGGCGCAGGCGGCGAAAGAATAAACGGCGCGAGCTCAAATACTTCTCCATGCGCTCGGCGCGCAGCCCATTAGTCGTGTAATACGCCAGCCGCTCCGGCAGATAAATAAAATCGCCGTACTGGCGCGCGCGAATCCACAGGTCTGGATCTTCGTAGCCTGGCATCTTGAATTCCTCGCAGAAGCCGCCGCAAGCCTCGAACGTGGCGCGCCGCATTACCACCGTGCTGGGCACGATCGGCCACCATTGTGCCAGCATCTCAGCCATCGAGGGCGCGTGCGCTCGCTCCGGCCATACGTAGGATTGAGCCACTTCACCACCATCCCGGTTCAAGACGATCGCATCATGGAAGAGCATCACCGCATCATGGTTGCTCGCCAACCGGGATACGGTGCGTGCCAGTTTGTCAGGCATGAAAGCATCGTCAGCGTCCAGGAATGCGATGTATTCGGCGCGTGACTGCGCGACCGCGGCGTTTCGTGCGGCGGCCGGGCCCCGATTTTGCTGACCCAAGATTCTTACGCGGTCCCGGTACCGCTTTAAAATCTCAGCAGTCGAGTCAGTCGAGCCATCGTTGACAGCCACAATTTCGAACGGACAGTCAAATGATTGCGCGAGAGCGGATTCGACGGCTCGCGAGACCGTGTTCGCACTATTGAAGACTGGGATTACGATTACGACCCTTATCATGGCCATGACTATCACACTTCTCGTGGCAACATTGCGGGGAACGCCAGCACAGGAGTCAGCGCTCAACGTTCCAAGGCCTCGCGCAGACGCCGGTACGCCGTTTCACCTATACTATACCAACCCGTAGTCTACTCAGCGGAACGATCTTCAGCCATTCCAGCAGTTGATTCGGCCGGCTCCCCACCGCAGTGCGGAAATACCTGCATAATCAGATTATCCGGTGTTGGGGCTGGCCGGAACAGTCATTCAATAAGCAATCGGATTGGGTCAAAGGTCTCCGAAGGCACATCGGGAGAAAACTCGCCCAAAAACATGAAACTCGGATCTTGACTGATGGTGTCTGCAGTGCTATCGATTCGGGCAATTTATCCGCGACGGCGGGTGCTCGAAGTTGTGAATTTCCAATCGGGGCTTTTCTTGACACACCTGAGAACCGTTGTTACGGTCAGGGCGTTTTGTGGGAGTACCAACTGGCAATTGGCGGAAATTGCGTCTGAATGCGTCCTTGCACGCAGATGAGTTGAAGGCGCCAGAAAGAACGAGGAGGAATGTATGTTAAAGGGTAAGCGG
>Ga0306920_100013469_pt1 | contig 11146 bp, 11 predicted proteins | sample flu12Cox44000170_FD_204666 | JGI IMG/M metagenome (GOLD analysis project Ga0306920, IMG submission 204666) | Lab enrichment of tropical soil microbial communities from Luquillo Experimental Forest, Puerto Rico - flux4day.12C.oxic.44.000.170 (v2)... | ecosystem: Environmental > Terrestrial >...
CCTGATCGCTAAAGGGCTGCCTGAAGAATTCCAGCAGCATTGGGCCGGGACACACTTCTTTAACCCGCCACGGTACCTGAAGTTGGTGGAGATTATTCCTGGGCCGAAGACTTCTCCGGGCGTTGTTGCCACGCTGGAGGAATTTTGCGACCGGCGGTTGGGCAAAGGCGTGGTGGTAGCGAAGGATACGCCGAACTTTATCGCCAATCGCATTGGCACGTTTTCCATGCTGAATGCGTTGCGGTTGATGCAAGAGCTGGTGATGACGGTGGAAGAAGTGGATGCGTGCACTGGGCCGGCCGTTGGATGGCCGAAGTCGGCCACCTTTCGCACGGCGGATATTGTTGGACTCGATGTACTCGTCCACGTGGTGAAAAATATTTACGAAACCGCGCCCGACGATGAGTCGCGTGAAAGCTACAAAATTCCCACGCTGGTGGACGAGATGGCCAAGCGGGGCTGGCTGGGCGACAAGACCGGCCAGGGCTTTTATAAGAAGCTGAAAAGCGAAGGCGAAAATGAAATTCTGGCGCTGGACGTGCAAACCATGGCCTACCGCTCGAGGCAAAAAGCCAGATTTGCTTCACTCGAAATGAGCAAGACTATTGATGATATCCGGCAACGCTTGCGCGCGCTGGTGGGACCGATTCTGGAGGGGCAGAAAGGCGATAAGGCGCAGCAGTTTTTGTGGGGCGCCATGTCGGAAACATGTTTGTACGCGGCGCGGCGGGTCCCGGAAATTTCCGACAGCATCGTCGATGTGGATCGGGCGATGCGCTGGGGCTTCGGCTGGGAGCTCGGGCCGTTCGAGATTATGGATGCGCTGGGACTTGCCGCTTTCGCCGGGCAATTGAAAAAGGAAGGGCACCAGTTGCCCGCACTAATGGAAAAAGCTCTAGCCAGCGACCGCAAGAGTTTTTACCAATCGGAGAAAGGAGTGACGACGGTTTTTGACTTGCACTCCGCAGGTTCTAAGAAAGTAGAAGAGCCTGCGGGCGCCATCATCTTGAAATCGTTGAAGGAAGCTGGCCGCGAGGTCGAGCGCAATTCTGGTGCCAGCCTGATTGACCTTGGCGATGGCGTGGTGTGCTGCGAATTTCACGCCAAGATGAACGCCATCGGCGCGGACTTGATCGCCATGATACACCAGGGGCTGAAACGGCTGGCGACGGATTTCGACGCGATGGTGATTGCCAACCAAGCCGTAAATTTTTCCGTGGGCGCAAACCTGATGCTGGTACTGGTGGGCGCGCAGGAACAGGAGTGGGACGAATTGCACATGGCGGTGAAGCAATTCCAGAACGTCAACCTGGCGATCAAGTACGCGAAAAAGCCGGTAGTGGCTGCGCCGCAGGGAATGGCGCTGGGTGGTGGCTGCGAAATCAACCTGCACGCCGCGAGAATTCATTCGGCGGCGGAGGCCTATGTTGGCCTGGTCGAGACGGGCGTGGGATTGATTCCTGGCGGCGGCGGAACCAAGGAAATGCTGATTCGCGCCAATGAACATGCGGCGGGTGGGGAAGACTTGGATCTGTTCCACGCGCTAAAGCCGGTGTTTGAAAATGTGGCTATGGCGAAAGTCGGAACTAGCGCGGAAGAGTGCCGCGAACTTGGCTACTTTCGTCGAGAGGATCCTTATTCGATGAACACGCAGCGGTTGGTCGCGGACGCAAAAGAGACGGCACTGGGGCTGGCGCGTTCGGGATGGAAGCCTGGCGCCGCAAGCTGGCAAGAGGGCGCACAGACGACACAGATCAAAGTGCTGGGGGACCAATTCCTGGCTGGCGCGAAGCTGGCGATCCATATGCTGGTGCGCGGCGGCTACGCTTCGGAATACGACGCGGTGGTGGCGCGCAAACTCGCAGCCATTTTTGCGGGAGGTCCGCTGACTTCTCCGCAATGGGTCAGCGAACAATATGTGCTGGACTTGGAGCGCGAGGCATTCGTTTCGTTATGTGGCGAAAAGAAGACACAGGAACGCATCGCGCATACGCTGAAAACCGGCAGGCCGCTGAGAAACTAAGCTGCCCCATCAGTACGCTGATTCTCGAGGTGTCGCATGGGCATGATTGGCAAGCTGCGTCAGGTTTCGGAGTTCGATCTCGCCAGGTACAAGAAGAATCCTGGAGAGATGGCTCGCGCGCTGGCGGCCGGGCCCCTGCAAATGGATCCGCAGCTTTACGCGCGCATGCGCGAAACGTTGCAGCGGTCTCCTAGCGTGCAAAAAATGATGGAAATGTCGAAGCAGGGAAAAGTGCCGGTCGGCAAGGAACAAATCGAGTTGCAGAAAGAAATGATGCAACTGCTGAAACAAGCTCTCGGTGTGAACAAGCCGGACCAAAGCAAACCTCCCGGGGAGGGTCAGTCACGGGAAGAGCCGGCGACCGCTGAACTTGATTTGCACAAGTCCTGGCATTGTCTGCACTTCATGCTGACTGGAAAGGTGGAAGGATCGGACGGAACGGCGCTGGGCGACGCGATCTTGGGCGGCGCGGAAATTGGTGGCGAAGCCGCGGACACGGGATACGGGCCGCCCCGGGGACTTTCCCCGGCGCAGGTACGCAATGTCTCGGCTGCGTTGGCTGCCTTTCCGATAGAGACCAAGGCCGGGGAATTTGACGCTGCGGCCGCGGACAAGGCGGGAGTTTACGTGGCCAGGCACGACGAGCAAGAATTGAAACGATATTTTCTTCAGCTGCGTGAGTTTTACGACGGTGCAGCGAAGAAGGGTAACGCTGTGTTGCTATGGATTGAGTAGCCGGCGACCGCCCGGTTCGTTCGCCAACTCCGAAATGGATAAAACCGTATTGAATTGGCGATTTTGTTTCGCTTACACTGCATAATGGCGGAGGACACCGTGCAGAGACTACTAGCGCCTCGAGAGGCAGCACACATCTTGGGCATCAGCTACCCGACATTGAAACAGTGGATCTACCGGGGGAAAATCAAGACCGCAAAGACTCCCGGCGGGCATCACCGCGTCCCGGAGAGCGAAATCGACCGGCTGTTTCCGAAAAAACTGGAACGCGGGGATGCCCGAACTCGGCGCGGACAATTTCGCAAGATCAGCGGGCGCAACCAGTTGGTCGGCAGGGTTTTCGACATCAAGTACAGCGGGTTGCTCGCTCAGGTCACACTGGCTATCGGGGAGCAGCAGATCACCTCCATCATCACGGCGGATGCGGCAAAAGAGATGCGACTGAAACCAGGTGAACGCGCGGCAGCGTTGATCAAGTCCACGGAAGTGATGATCCTTCGTGTTTGAACGTGAGACAATGCGGATGAATCGCAGAAATCTTATTTCTAAGGTCTTCCTGCTCATTGTTTTGGGTGCGTACACGGCATCCTGCCCGCAGGCACAGCCTCCTTCGATACGCATCGCGGCGGCATCTGATCTGCAAAGCGTCATGCCGGAAATTGTCCAAGCCTTCGAGGAAAAAACCGGCGCCCACGTCGACGTGTCTTACGGTTCCAGTGGAAATTTCTTTGCGCAAATTCAGAATGGCGCTCCCTTCGATCTCTTCTTCTCCGCCGATAACGAGTTTCCGCAAAAGCTGATTCAAGCCGGCCGCGCAGAACCCAGAAGCGCGGTGGTTTATGGCTTTGGCAGCCTGGTGCTCTGGTTGCCGGCGAATAGCAAATGCAATCCGCAAACGGAGAAATGGAATTGCCTCCTGAAACCAGAAATCTCGAAAATCGCCATCGCCAATCCCGCTCATGCTCCCTACGGTCGTGCTGCGATTGCGGCTCTGCAGTCGGCCCACATCTACGATCACGTGCGGACGAGGTTTGTGCTCGGTGAAAACATCGCGCAAGCCGCGCAATTTGCGCAGTCCGGCAATGCTCAGGCCGGCATCCTCGCTTACTCGCAGATGCGCGCTCCGGCGATGCGCGATGGCAAGCAGTGGGTCATTCCCGGAGACAACTATCCTTCGATTGAACAGACCGCCGTGGTGCTCAAAGCCTCCCGTGAAAAATCAACGGCCGAAAGTTTTGTGACGTTCGTCATCGAGGGTCCCGGCCGCAAACTTCTGGAGCAGTTTGGCTTTCAGCCTCCACGACCTTCGAACGAGCCTAAAGCGGGGCACAAGTAGATGGAAGCGTTGTGGCTTTCGCTGAAGTTGGCGACTTGCGTGGCGGCGATTCTGCTGTCATTGGGAATGCCGCTGGCTTACTGGTTGTCGCAAACCCAATGGCACGGAAAATTTCTCCTGGAAAGCGTGGTGGCCCTTCCCCTGGTTCTTCCGCCAACGGTGTTGGGATTTTATTTATTGGCAGCGATGGGTGCCAACGGCCCGCTGGGAAAATTGTGGATGGCGTGGTTCGGCCACACCCTGGCATTTACGTTCCTTGGGCTGGTTTTTGCCTCGGCAATTTATAGTTTGCCCTTCGCGGTGCAGCCGCTGGTGGCTGTATTTGAGAGTGTCGATTCGCGATTGCTGGATGCGGCGGCAGTGCTGGGTGCGGGAAGCTGGCGTACATTTCGCGAAATCATTTTGCCGCTGTCGATGCGTGGAGTGGTTACCGCCGTGGTGTTGAGTTTTGCGCATACGCTGGGCGAATTCGGTGTAGTTCTCATGGTGGGCGGAAATATTCCGGGAGTTACGCGCACCGTATCGATTGATATCTACGATCGGGTGCAATCTCTCGACTACAGCGCGGCGAATCGATTGGCTATTGCGCTGGCGCTGATCTCGTTCGCGGTGCTGTCCACCATTTATGCCGTGAATCGCCGGGTGTGGTCGCCCTGGCCGCTTGGCAGCAATGGACGGGTGCGCGGTGAGTGATCTGTCCTGCAGTCAGACAGAAAACGTCGCGTTAATGGCACGCTTGAAGTTCGCGCGCACCGCCCGAGGTCACGCGGCGTTCGCGGTGGAGGTGAATTTTCAGATTGCTCCGGGGATCACTATTTTGTTCGGACCCTCCGGCGCGGGAAAGTCCACGCTGCTGGATTGCGTTGCCGGCTTGTTGAAACCGCGTGAAGGGCGAATCACGCTTGGCGAGAAGGTGCTGCAGGATTCGGCAACCGGTATATTCCTGCCGCCAAAAGAACGGCACCTGGCCTATCTGTTTCAATCGCCGGCACTCTTTCCCCATATGACGGTAGAAGAAAATACAGGATTTGGATTGGCGCACAGCCCCGCCGCGGAACGAAAGGCAACGGTTCAACAGTTGTTGGAGGCGTTTCGCGTGAGCCATCTTGCACACCGGAAAGGAAATGAGATTTCCGGCGGCGAAGCACAGCGGGTCGCGCTGGCGAGGGCCTTAGCTCCGGCACCGCGCGCGGTATTGCTGGACGAGCCATTAAGAGGGCTGGATGCGGAGTTGAAATCATCCCTCGTGGACGATTTGCGCGCCTGGAACCGAGCCAATCAGTTGCCCATCCTGTACGTCACACACCAGCGCGACGAAGTGGATGCGTTGGGCGAACGAGCGATCGCCATCGATGGCGGACGAATCGTTTCGGAAGGGATACCGCACGCGGTGCTGGATGCGCCGAGAACAAAACGGCTGGCGCGCGCCGCCGGTTTCGAAAATCATCTGAAAGCCGTGGTACAGGAGTTACGCGAAGCGGATGGCGTGATGCGTGCGCGGCTGGATGGATCGCAAACCGAATTGGAACTGCCACTCGGCTATGCTGCCGTCGGAGATCACGTGAACGTAGCGATTCGCGCCGGCGACATTATGCTGGCCGCCCAGAAACCAGCCGGTCTGAGCGCGAGAAATATTCTGGCGGGCATAGTCGAATCGGTCGAAGCGCGCGGCGCGACGGTGGCCTGCTGTGTCAACGCGGGCGCGATGTTTCGGGTTCACCTAACGCCGGGGGCGGTGCGCGCATTGGAAATTACGGCAGGCACACGGGTATGGCTGGTGATCAAGACCCATTCCTGCCGGCTGGTGGATGATTAAGGACAAGAATTAGTGGCGCGACGGGCCCGCTGAACGACTGATGCCGAGCTGGAGCAGCGCCTGTAGCAGTGGAGAATTTCACAGTTGCGGCGATCAGCTGGGCGCCCTTGGCTTCGGCGTGGATCACCACACGCTGGCCGACGGCGACATCGGCGAATTTGGCGGGTTTGTCATCCTTGGTGACATACACGGTAGTGGGCGCGAGTTTCACTTCGACGGATTTTCCGTCTTGTGTTTTGACTACCATTGCATCCGGGCTTATTTTTTCAATGGTTCCGACGACGTGTTTCTTATCGCCGTGGGCCAACGCGGGCACCGCGACCATTGCGGCAAACAAAAGTGCGATCCAACGGAGTTTCATCTTTTGGCTCCCTCGGCTCCGTTATCTCACAACATGATGTTTGGCATCCAGCGTGGCGGGGAAAGCAAGATTCCTCGCTGCGCTTGGTAGTGACCGCAGAGCCGGCATCTCTCAATCATATTAGTGATGATGCGGCACGGAGTTGGAAGGTGGCTTCTCGGGGGCACCATTCAGGAAGTCGTTTTCATTTTTCTCTTCCTCGCGGTCCTCAGGGCCTTTGGGGTTGTAGTTTTCCATTTCCAGGCGCTCCTGGTTCGAAAGTTTGGGCAGATGGCGGATGAAGCGCACCAGCTTCCAGCTGGAATCGGTGTCCGTGTGATCCGATTGGGCGCCGCCGAATGCCGGCATGCCGGTCAGACGAACGCCGTTTTCGATGATCCAGAAAATATCGCCGTCGGAAAGCTTTTGCGTTTCCTCGCCGCGCAGATCGGGCGGTTTGGGATACAGGCCGCGGCCGAGCACGGTCTCGCCGCCGCCGTCGTTGCCGTGACAAATCGCGCAGTGATCCGCAAAGTGCAGACGCGCTTCGCGTTGCACTTCCGATGAATCGGCAATTGGATTTTTCGCCGAGTGCGCATCGGCCGGCGTGGCCATTTTCCGCGCGGCACGGGCGATGGTGGCTTCTAGAGCGCTGGGTTGCGCGCGGGCGCTGAGCCCATCGTGCAGAATGCTGATCGCTGTCGCAACGACAAACGCAAGCGCGACCACACAAGCCAGCAGCCAATAGGTTCCGCGCTTCATTTCTACAGCTTACTCCTTAGCGATCCAACCTATTCGCGTGACGACTGGCACAAACTACAGCCGGGCAGCGGTGCGGGCCGCGATTGTGTGGTCGTCGTTTTCGATGATTAAGATCAGGTCGTTGGTCAGCGGCACGCCTTCGCTGGTCACGGTGAATTGGTAGTTCCATTCAAAGCGGGGCGCGAGTTTTTCCGCCGCCGGGCCGGTGACATAGGACTCGAGACGACGGACGCTGGCGGCGGTGCGTTTGCTGGATTCAACCGGCCGCATGGCCACGCCTTCTTTCCAGAAAAAATTCAGGCGGAGGGTGCTCATGAGTTCGCGCGTGAGCGGCGGCCGGACCAGGGTTTCTTTGAGATCGGCACTGCACGGAAAATCGAGAAGATGCACGGTGAGGAAGAGTTCGTCGGGATATGCTGTCACGGTTTTGTCGTGCAGCATGTAGGTGGAGCCTTCAGCGGTGTCGATGCGGCGCAAGCCGTCGAAGAAATCGGGCGCGCTCACTTGACCAGTTAGACGGAAGCAGGAGCCGCTAGGGAGATGGCCTTCGGTGGAGAAAAAAGCACCGCCGTCGAGATTCCACACCGTGCGCTTTACGGCTTTGAGTGCTTTGGCGGAATTTTCCTTGCCTCCTGTTTTGCTGTCGGTGCGGTTTTCGATGCGGGATTGCAACGGTCGCGCGGGTGAAGCGGCAAGAATAAAAACCAGTACGCAGCAGAAAATCGAGATGGTCCGCAGCGCCAACATTATGGAGTCCCAGAAGGAGATTTTAGCGCAGGCAAAGGATTGCGGAGGCGGAAAGAGATTTCGCCAACCTGGTACAAGGCCTGATCGCCTTTGACCAACGTTGCCGGAACTTTGCCGTCGAGAACGGCGTGAATCGCGGCATCGGCAGCGAGGAGCAGAGAAGGCTTCGCGATCGGGACATTGTGCGCGCCGAGAACAAGCGTAAGGTTGTGTGCGAGCGCGGAGAGTTTTTTGATTGACGCCAGGTAAGCAGCGAAATCGGTTTCCGGACGGTAAAGCCAAATCTCGCCGGGATAGTAAGAGTCTCCGGTAAAGAGCAGCTTATTGGCGCGGTCGATTAGGGAGATGGAGTCGGGTGTATGGCCGGGAGTGGCGATGATTTCCACGGTCCGTTCGCCGAGACTTACTTTGAAGCCGTCGTGGACGAAGAGCGAGATTTTCCAGGGCTTGGTTGTGTATTTCGTGGGATCGAAATTTTTTGGCAGCGTGTCGCAGATTTGATCTTTGCCGATTTCAGCTTGCGCGTCCGACTGCGAGCCTTTGGCGTTAGCGCGGGTAAAGGCGGTGTCCATGCCGAAAATAAAAGCGAATTGCCAGTTGCCGCCGACGTGGTCGTCGTGCGTGTGGGAATTGAGTACCACGACGGGGCGCGAAGTGAGGCGCGCGACGACTGCTTTGATGTTGCCGATGCCCATGCCGGTGTCAAAGAGCAGCGCCTGCTTGGTACCGACGATCAGGTAAGAGATGGTTTCTTCGGCCTGGTGCGGTTCGTAAATCGCGAAGACCCCCGGCGCGACCCTGTACACCTCAAACCACGCTTCCTCGGGGAGTACGCGATCAAGCGTTTGGTACCCGGGGCGCGGGAGGTTCTTGCACCATTCGGGTTTTTCGGCCTGGGCGGAGCAAAGCGAAGAAAAACCCACGATCGCCACAGAGACGCAGAATCCACGGAGATAAGAAATCATACGCATTCGATCACTTTGGCCTCGCTGATTTTATCCAGAAGACTTAAAGGTACTCTTGGCCCTGCAATCGCTCGCGCACCGCTTTTGCATCGCTGGCTTCGGGAATAGCCATTTAGTCATGGGTGGGTCATGTCTTCGGGTTTGACCAGGGCGTCGAATTCTTCACCGCTTAGGACGCCGAGTTTCAAGGCGGCGGCGCGGAGAGAGGTGTGTTCATGGTGGGCAGTGTGGGCCACTTTGGCAGCGTTGTCATAGCCGATTCTGGGGGCGAGAGCGGTGACCAGCATGAGGGAGTCTTTGACGTAATGGTCGATGATGTCGCGATTGACTTCCATGCCGGCGATGCAGTGGTCCACAAAGGAGTTGCAGGAGTCTGCGAGCAAGGCAATGGAGTGCAGGTAGTTGAAGATCATGACCGGCTTGAAGACGTTGAGTTCAAAATTGCCTTGCGAGCCGGCAAACCCGATGGCGGCGTCATTGCCCATGACTTGAATAGCGACCATGGTGATGGCTTCGCACTGCGTGGGATTCACTTTGCCGGGCATGATACTGGACCCGGGCTCGTTTTCTGGAAGGGTGAGTTCGCCGAGCCCGCAGCGCGGTCCGGAAGCGAGCCAGCGAATGTCGTTGGCGATTTTCATCAGCGAGGCGGCGAGAGTTTTTGACGCACCGGAGGCAAAAACGATTTCGTCGTGGGCCGAGAGGCTGGCGAACTTGTTGGGATGCGAGCGAAACGGCAGACCGCTGAGTTCGCTGATTTTACGCGCGGCGCGTTCGGCGAATTCGGGATGCGCGTTGAGGCCGGTGCCGACCGCGGTGCCACCAATGGCCAGGTCGTAGAGGCCGTCGAGCGCTTGCGCGATGCGGAGAAGGTCGCGGTCGAGCAGGTTGACCCACCCGGAAAACTCCTGTTCGACGGTGAGGGGCGTAGCGTCCTGGAGATGCGTGCGGCCGATTTTGACGATGGGTCCGAACTCTTTGCCTTTGCTGGCGAGAGCGTCGCGCAGTTTCTTTACCGCCGGAAGAAGGCGGCGGGAGGTTTCGGTGGCAGCGGCGATGTGCATGGCAGTGGGGAAAGTGTCGTTGGAAGATTGCGACATATTGACGTCGTCGTTCGGATGGACGGGTTTCTTGCTGCCCATCGCACCACCGGAGATCTCGATAGCGCGATTGCCGATGACTTCGTTGACGTTCATGTTGGTTTGCGTGCCGCTGCCGGTTTGCCAGATGCGCAGAGGGAAGTGGTCATTAAGCTTGCCGCTGATCACTTCGTCGGCGGCCTGCGCGATGAGCTTGGCTTTTTCGGCGGACAGTTTGCCGAGGTCGAGATTGACGAGCGCCGCGGCCTTTTTTAGAAGGCCGAAGGCGCGGATCAGTTCGGGGGGCATGATGTCTTTGCCAATGGCGAAGTGCACCAGCGAGCGGGCGGTCTGGGCGCCGTAGTAGCGGTCAGCGGGGACCTCCATTATGCCCATGGAATCGGACTCGCTGCGGGTGGGTATGCCCGGCGAGCTGGTGGGTGCGTGTCCTGCTGATTTAGGACCGACGGCTTCAGACATAAGTGCTCCTCGTAGGCTAGAAGAAAACATAACACAGAGGGCCCAGAGACCGGACACACCGCAAAGAGACGATTCGAATGTGACGGGTTCAAGAAGCAGTCTTGAAAAGCGAGATTCGCGACTATTGGATGAGAGTGCTTTGGCTGGCGACACAGCGCCAGACGCCACCCTGTTTAATCCAGGTGTCGGTGAAGCGGACGCGATGGACGTATTTCTTGCCTTTGCTGGTGCCGGTTTCGCGATAGATTCCGACGGCGACGGCGGCGGCGTTGCCATATACGGTGACGTTGAGGCCTTCGTCGTAAAGATGATCCGCCTGGTACGAGGTTTGCGTCACGTCCTTGATGTATTCGGCCTTATTTTTGATGCTGCCATCGAAGTCAATGTAGCTGAGATTGTCGGCGACGATGTTGGTGACGGCGCCCATGTCGTGCCGGGCCTCGGCTTCGTTCCAGGCTCGTTCTAGTTGCTTGACCTGAATTTCGTCGCCGGTGGAAAGCGAGACTTTCTCTTGCGCAAACAGACTGGCGGCCGGGACGATCACGGTGAACAGCACCGTAACTAGGGTTTTCATTTGTGTGCCTCGGTCGAGGAGTGGAATTTGTTTGGATGTTAGCAGACAACCGATTTGAGGTATCACGCATTCGCCGTGCAGGTGACCAAGAGAACAAGAGGCAGCGGCGACGCGGCGCCGGGCGGCAGAACATGTATAATTTAAGTGCAGGGGAATACACCCAATCCAGAGATGGCAGACGAGAAAAAGCCGGTGAAGGCGAACGGTGAGGTGCGACTGCGGCGTAAGCTGCGGTTTCTGCGCACACGTGCACGCGAGTTGCGGATGATCGGGAAGGCGCTGCTTTCCA
>Ga0306920_100013470_pt1 | contig 11146 bp, 10 predicted proteins | sample flu12Cox44000170_FD_204666 | JGI IMG/M metagenome (GOLD analysis project Ga0306920, IMG submission 204666) | Lab enrichment of tropical soil microbial communities from Luquillo Experimental Forest, Puerto Rico - flux4day.12C.oxic.44.000.170 (v2)... | ecosystem: Environmental > Terrestrial >...
GCCGCGTTGGCTGGTCGCCGAGCACACCTTTCGCCCGCCCTGGTTTCACCGCAACTATATGAACGAGTTCATGGGTCTGGTGCACGGCGTCTATGACGCGAAGGCCGAGGGCTTTGTCCCGGGCGGGGCGTCGTTGCACAATTGCATGTCGGCGCATGGCCCGGATCGCGCCACCTTCGAGAGGGCGGCTGCCGCCGAATTGAAGCCGCAGAAGATCGCCGACACGCTCGCCTTTATGTTCGAGACGCGCCTGGTAATCCGCCCGACCCGCTTCGCGCTCGAGACACCCTCCCTGCAGGGCGATTACGACGCCTGCTGGGCCGGCTTCGAGAAGCTGTTCAAGGGATAATCACTACAGAGATACAGAGAGCACACGGAATTCTCTGCTCCGTGTCCTCCGTGCCTCTCCTGTGAATTATTTGACTGCCGAAAAGCTTGTCGGCTGCAGGATCTGGTTTTCTACTTTGGCAACGATCGGACCATTCTTTTCGGTCTCCGTCCGAGCGCTGATCCATTCCGGGTCTGCCCCGAAGGCGGCCCATTTCTTTTCGCGGTCGGCGAGTGACTCCCATTTCAGGAAATAGTAGAGGGTTTGGCTCGACCCGCCGATCGCAGTAGTCCAGAACCCGGCTTGTTGGATGCCGTGCTTCTTCCAGAGTCCCAAGGTGATCGTATCGAAGCGCTTCAGCAGATCCGGGAGGCGCCCTGGTACACAGTGATAGACCCGCAGTTCATAGAGCATGTCGTCTCCTCCGTTGGGTGGTTGTCTGAGAACCTTCAGTTCAATCGCGCCTCGACCCAGGCGGCAGCGTCGAGTAACGCCTCGTCGCCAAAGCGTGGGCCGATCAGCTGGATGCCAAGCGGCAATCCTTTGCGCCCGGTGCCGGCCGGCAAGGTTATGCACGGCGTCCACGCCAGGGTCCAGATCGCGTTGAAGCGCGCGTCACCGGTCGAGCCGAGACCTTCGGGCGCCTCGCCGACCGCACTCGGCGCCAGCAACACATCGAATTCCCGGAACAGATCGTCGAGGTTGCGGCGAAACCCTTCGGCCGTCTCGATCGCTTCGATATAGGCCGAGAGCGGCAAGGCGCGGCCGGGGGTCAGCAACCCGTCGCGCAATGCCGCGCTCAACTTGTCGCCATGCACCTCGTACTCATAGGCATAATTGCGAGCGGCCTCGAATTCGAAGATGCGGCGGTGGTGGTCGAGGATGTCGGCCGGGGTCAGCGCGACATCCTGCACTGCAGCTCCCGCCCCCGCGAGCTGAGCGGCGGTCCGTTCGAGCAAAGCCTGCGTATCCGTGTCGGCGTGGTCCCATGCCGGGGTGCGGCAAAAGCCGATGCGGGGTGCATTCGATGCACGGTCGACCCGATGCGGGTCCTGCGCGGTCAGCGCGGCGCGCATCAGCGCCACATCCTCGAGGCTGCGGCAGATCACGCCGAGCGTGTCGAGGTTGTGACACTGCATCTTGATGCCGACCCGGCTGAACTCGCCAAAGCTCGGCTTGTAGCCGATCACGCCACAAAAGGCGGCCGGCCGGATTGTCGAGCCGCCGGTCTGGGTGCCGAGACCGATCGGCACCTGAAAATCGGCGACCGCGGCGGCCGAGCCGCTCGACGAGCCACCCGGTGTGTGCGCCGGATTGCGCGGGTGGACGGTCTCGCGCGAGTGACGGTTGGCGAACTCGGTAGTCACGGTCTTGCCGAGGATGACCCCGCCCGCAGCACGGATCAGCGCGACGCAGGCGGCATCGGCAAAGGGCCGGTTGCCCCGATAGATCGGCGAGCCGTGCTGGGTCGGCATGTCGACCGTGTCGATGACATCCTTGATCCCGACTGGAACTCCGGCCAGCAGGCCCGGGCGCCCGGCCCGGTCGACGGCACGCGCCTGGACCAGTGCCTGTTCCGGGTCGAGCCAGACCCAGGCCTTGACTTCGGCGCGGGCATTCGCCCGCTCGAGGCAGTCTCGGGTCAGGGACTCGGCGGTCAACGTGCCGGTCTTAAGGCGCGCCGCCGCCTCGCTCGCAGTCAGGCGTTCGGTGCCGCTCATCGCCGGTCTCCCTGCCCGAGCCGGCGTTCGACCCAGAGGCCGACCTCGAGCAGCCTCGCATCGGCGTGCCGGCATCCGACCAGCTGGATCCCGACCGGCAAGCTGTCGGGCCCGTGTCCGGCGGGCAAGGTCAAACACGGCATCCATAGCTGCGTCCACAGCGAATTGAAAACCGCCGACCCGGTCGATGACAGGCTGCGCGAGGCCTGGCCGGGGGCCGGCAAGGTCAGGATCGCGTCGAAGCCGCCGGCCCAGTCGCGCGCCGCTGCACGCGCCCGCTCGGCCCCGTGGCAGGCATTGCGGAAGGCCTCGAGCGAGAGCTGGCGGCCGCGCGCGATCTTTGTCTCGCGCAGCCTTGCGCTGAGCAAAGCTTCATGGCGGTAGAGCTCGGGCATGTGATTGCGCAGACCCTCAAAGGACCCGATCGTCGTCTGGCGCTCGTCGCCTTCCGCGCATTCGCGCGGGAGCTCGGTGTCGCGGACCACCGCACCGGCGGAGGCGAGGCGGTCGGCGGCCGCGTCGAGCATCGCTCGCCCCTCCGGCTGGGCCTCATCCCAATGCGGTCCGCGGCATAGGCCGAGCCGCGGTGCGGTCTCCGGCATCGCCAGCGGCGCGTAGGGGATCGCCATCATCGCCGCCCGAAACAATGCGATGTCGCCGACCGAGCGCGCCATGATCCCGACCGTGTCGAGGGCCTCGGTGTTGATCCGCATGCCGGCCGGAGGGAATAGCCCAAAGCTCGGCTTGAAGCCGACGACGCCGCAATAGGCCGCCGGGCGGATAACCGAGCCGCCGGTCTGCGTGCCGATCGCCAACGGCACCATAAAATCTGCTACCGCCGCCGCCGACCCGCTCGAAGAGCCGCCGGGCGTAAAGCCGGGATCGTAGGGATTTGTCGTCGGTCCGGGATGGACATTGGCGAACTCGGTCGTCACTGTTTTGCCGAGCAGAATGCCGCCGGCGGCGCGCGGCAACGCGGCGGCGCTGGCGTCGTTGGCCGGGCGGCAGCCGACATAGATCGGCGAGCCATAGGTCGTCGGCATGTCGGCGCTGTCAAAAATGTCTTTGAGGCCAAATGGCACCCCATTCAGCAACGTCTTCTTCCGCGACCGGTCGCGCTCGCGCGCCTGAGCCAGCGCCGCCTCGCCGGCGAGATGGCTCCACGCGCGCACCACCGGCTCGCGCTCGGCAATGCGAGCGAGACAGCTCTCGATCACCGCCTCGGCCGTCAGCTCGCCCTGTTCGATCAGGCGAACCACTGTGGTGGCAGCAAGGCGGTTCGGTTCGATATTCGGCATGGCGGCGTCCCCAGGGCCACTCGGACCTCGCTATCTACGCATATCCGCCGGCGCCGCTCATACGAATTTAATCCGCAGAGGTTCCAAGCAGATACACGTCGCCGCCCTGCGCCGCGACGAGATCAGCCGCCTGGCGGTCGAAGCTGGCGAAGATTTGGCCGCCGAGCCTGCGGCCGTCGAAGGCGATGACCCCGTCGGCGAAGTCGCCGCCCGCTTCCAGCATCGCCAACCCGGCCTCCGCTGCGGCGCGGTCGACCCGCACGCTCGGGCTCGCGAGAAGGCTTGTTATAAAGCCGAGAATTTCGGTGGCGCCCCATCGATATCCCCGTCCGAGCACCCGAGCGAACTCGCAAAGCGCCGGCAGGGTGACCGCGATCAGCTCGCCATCGCGCAAGAGGTTGGCCGCAAGGGCGCCCTGATGTGGATCGTCGAGGACTGCGGCACGTACAAGGATATTCGTGTCAGCGGTAATCCTCATCGGATCCCAGCCCATCCCTGGGCCGCGATTTCGTTTATTTCCTCGATCGTCAGCGGTTTAGTCCCCGGCCGTTGGGCGCACCCGATAAAATCTTCTATCGACCCCGCCGGCTTCGCTCGCACTCCAATGCGACGGTTCGGCAGCAGGTCGACCTCGACCTTTTGCCCCGGAGTGACTCCCAAATGGCGCAGGATTTCCTTGCGCAGCGTGACCTGCCCTTTTGCCGTAACTGTGAGGGTAGTTCCCATCGGTGCCTCGCAAAGGGTTCATGTGAAGATGTAAGGGTAAGCTACCTTACCTTCAATCATGATCACGCTTCGCGCCAAAGGCGTGGCATTCGTTGCCGCGACGATGCAGACTCACTTGCGAAGCTTTCGCGAGGAACCCGATGCAGACATCCGCGCCCAGCCGCCATCTGCCGATCCGCAAGGACTGGCTCGCCGCGACCCAGGAACCAGCGCTCGAACCCGAGCGCCCGATCATCGATCCGCACCATCATCTGTGGGACCGGCCGGGCAACTGCTATCTGCTGCACGATCTGGTCGAGGATCTGAGCAGCGGCCACAATATTCGCGCCACGGTGTTCCTCGAATGCCGCGAGATGTACCGCGCCGAAGGGCCGCCAGAACTGCGCTCGCTCGGCGAGACCACGTTTGTCGCCGGAGTGGCGGCGATGAGCGAGAGCGGCAAATACGGCCCGGCTAGGGCTTGCGCCGGGATCATCGGCAATGTCGATTTCCGCGTCGGCAGCCGTGCCAATGGCATCCTCGAGCAGCACATCATCGCCTCGGGTGGGCGCTTTCGCGGCATCCGCAACGGTGCGACCTGGCACTCCGACCCGAGCCTCAGGGTATTCACCTCGGGCGCCGGTGAAGGGCTCTATCTCGACCGCTCGTGGCGCGAAGGCTTTGCGGCATTGGCGCCGCTCAACCTGTCGTTCGAGGCGTGGATGTTTCACAGCGAGCTCGGTGACTTGATCGACCTCGCCCGCGCCTTCCCGGAAACCAAGATCGTGCTGAACCACATCGGCGGCGCGCTCGGGGTCGGCCCCTATGCCGACAAGCGCAAGGAAGTCTTTGCCGAATGGAGCACGCAGATTTCGAAGCTCGGCCAGTTCCCGAACGTCTACATCAAGCTCGGCGGGCTCGGCATGCCATCGCTCAGCGGCTTCGAGATGGGCCGGCAGGACTCGGCACCGTCGTCGGAGCAGCTGGCTCAAGCTTGGCGGCCCTATCTCGATACCTGCATCGCCGCCTTTGGTCCCGACCGCTCGATGTTCGAGAGCAATTTCCCGGTCGACAAGGGGATGTGCAGCTATGCCAATTTGTGGAACGCCTTCAAGCGTGTCGCCGAGAGCTATTCGCAGGACGAGAAGAACGCGCTGTTTCACAACACCGCGCTAAAATTTTACCGTTTGTGGTAGCCGACACGGAACGAAAGGGAGAAGCGCATGCCATTGCCACGACAAGAAGTCGACGCCACCACCCCCAAATATTTGCGCGACAAGTATGCGATCGTCGGCGTCGGCGAGACCACCTATACCCGCGGCTCGGGGCGGACGACTCGCGCGCTCGGCACTTGGGCGGTTCGCAACGCGATGCTCGATGCCGGGCTCAAGCCCTCCGACATCGACGGCATGCTGTCCTACCAGGGCGGCGATTCGACCTCGGGCACTTTCATCTCCGGCGATCTCGGGATGCGCCTCAACTTCTACATGGATGTGATGGGTGGCGGCTCGTCGACCGAGGCGCTGATCGGCATCGCGATTGGCCTGATCGAGGCCGGATGCTGCAAGACCGTCGCGATTTTCCGCTCGATGAACGGCTATTCGCAGGTGCGCATCGGCGGCACCGGCGCGCGCTCTGCGGCACCCGTCGCCGGCGACATGCTGCACAACCGCGCTTATGGCTGGCAGAGTGCGGGGCAGAGCTTTGCGCCGACCTTTATGCGGTACATGTACGATTATGGCACCAAGCCCGAGCAGGTCGCAATGGTCAAGGTGGCGCACAGCCATCACGCCTCCAACAATCCAAAGGCCTATTACAAAAGGCGCTTTACGGTCGAGGATGTGCTCAGTAGCCGGTTCATCTGCAAGCCGCTGCATTTGTTGGATTGCTGTGTGGAGACCGACAACGCCACCTGTGTGGTCGTGACCTCGGCCGAGCGCGCTCGTGACATGAAGCAGCCGCTGGTGCTGATCCGCGGGGTCGTCGGCCGCTGCAACAAGTCGCGCCTCGATATGCATTACCAGCACGGGCCGATCTCGACCGTCGCCGGCCACTACGCCAAGAACATCCTGTGGCCCAATGCCGGGGTCGGTCCCGAGGACATCGACATTACTGGCTCCTATGACGCCTTCACCTTCACGACGATGCTGCAGCTCGAGGATTACGGCTTCTGCAAAAAGGGCCAAGGCGGCGAATACGTCAGCAGTGGTGCGATCCAGCTCGGAGGCCGGCGGCCCAACAATACCAGTGGCGGGCATCTCTGCGAGGGCTACACCCACGGCATGAACATGGTCATCGAGAACACCCGCCAATTGCGCCACGACGCCGATGACTCGTGCCCCATTGGCCCGGACGGCAAACGCCAGCACACCTACGACTATCGTGAGGGCGGCTGTCGCCAAGTCAGGAATGTCGAGGTCAGCGCCAATCTCGGCTGGGCCAATCCGTCGACGGCTTCGGCAATAGTCATGCGGCGCGGTTGAGAAGATCCCGTCTCGTCACCCCTGCGCAAGAGGGACTGAGGAAACGCTCGGTGAATCCATGCGGCTGATCCCGTCATTCCCGCGCAAGCGGGAATCCAAAGATTTTAGTTACTGGACCTGGACCCCCGCCTTCCGCGGGGGTGACGAATTGGCGGGCTGATGGAATTCCTTCACCGCCACTTCGGCGGGAATGACGGAGCAAAGTTGAAGGAGAGAATGAAATGCCTATTCGCGCCGAATATCTGGGCATGGGGCTCACTGTCGATGATCTCGACATCGAGAACACCGAATATTTCCGCCATTGCGCCGAGCACGATTTCCACCTGCAGGCCTGCGCGCAATGCGGCCGGCTGCGCTATCCGCCGACCACCGCCTGCCCATGGTGCGCGAGCCTCGACTCGACCTGGAAAAAGGTCGAAGGCAAAGGGACGGTGCACTCCTACAGCGAGGTGCACCACGCGATCCAGCCGGCTTTCCGCGGCAAGACACCCTATCTGATCCTGCTCGTTGATCTCGACACCCAGAAGGGCGAGCCGACGCCCGACGAAGCCTTGCGTGTCGTCGGCAATCTCGCCACCCCCGATGGCGAGCTCGCACCTCCCGACCTGGTAAAGCGGGTCGGCATCGGCACCCGCGTGCGCATGGTATTCAGCGACGTCGCCCCGGGTCTCGCCTTGCCGCAATGGACGATCGACGAGACCGCCGCGCAACCGGAGAAGCCCTGGCGCTACCCGCAGGAATGACGCCGCCGGGCCTCGGCTGGCGCGTCGAGGAAACCTGCCTCAATGCTTGGCCGGCGCTGCGCCAGGTATTGCTCAATGGCTGGGTGCTGCGGTTCAGCGAAGGGCTGACACGCCGCGCCAACTCGGCCAATCCGCTGAAGGGTGCCCGGGCGACCGGTGATGGTCTGATCGCCGCTTGCGAGGCGCTCTATCAAAGGCGGCAGCTGCCGGCGATTTTCCGCTTGCCGTCGATCATCGACCCGGACCTCGACGAGCGGCTCGATGAGGCGGGCTACGGCCGCGAAGGCGAAAGTTGTGTCCGCCATGGTGCCCTGAACGGCGTCGAGATGGCGAGTGATCCGGATGTCCAGTTGCTGCCGCGGCCGAGCCGGGAATGGTTCGCGGCAATGGCCGCATTGCAGAACCACACTGGCGAGCAGCGCCGGACCTATCGGCGGATCGTCGGCGCGATCGCGATTCCTGTTGCGTTCGCGGCACTTGCGATTGACCGCGAATTTGTAGCGCTTGCCTATGGCGCTATCCACGATCGCCTGCTCTGCTACGAATCGGTGATCACAAATCCGCGCCGGCAAAGACGCGGTTATGCCCGGCGGGTCGTCACCAGCTTGGCGGCCTGGGCCAAGGACCAGGGGGCCGAAGGCGCGTGCCTGGAGGTCGAAGCGCACAACACGGCCGCCCTGGCGCTCTACGACACGGTAGGGCTGAAAACCGAGCTTTACCGGTATCATTATCGCCGTGAGCCCAAGCGCAGCTTGCCTGTGACAAAAATGTGAGATCAGCCCTGGGGTACAGCCGTGGCACGCAAGCTGATATGATAATCGCTCGCAGTAACAACCGAGCGTCGCGCATGTACGCTGTAGATGTCCACGTCCAACCGGGAGAGCTCTCCCGGCAAATGTCCGCAATGCGGATCTGGCTGGACGAGCACCGGTTTGAGCCATCGACCTTTTCTTGCCGGGATACGGATGACGGCACGCTCGTTTCGATCGAGTTCAAAGTGCCGCGCGAAGCCGAGGCCTTTGCCGAACAGTTCGACGGTCGGGCGAACGGCCGGTTGGTCCCGGCTGTGGGGGAAGAATCGGCGCTACCGCCTTACGACGTCGTCGGCTAGGGGAAACCCTCAGCCGGCCGCGACGAATAACGCCGCCGGACCGTTGGGATCCGGCGGCATTTTTTGTCCGAAGCTCCGGCTGGCGCCGGCCGGACCACCCCGTCTTTGTGCATCACTACCACTTCCTCGGCGCCGAGCGCATTGATGCTGTGATTAGCGCAGGACTCCCCGCCCGCTGACGGCGCTCCTTTCTCCTTGGTTCCGCTGCGGCTGTCGGCGATAGTCGTTGCACGATAAGAAACCGGCCACAACAGCAACCGGGGAGGCGGAAATGCAGCGGGGTTGGACCCCGACACGGGGCCCTGAAATCACGCGGCGGCAGTTGATCAAGACCGCTGCCGGAATGGCGGGTGTGATCGCGATGCCCGCCGTAATCGGCCGGCGAGCGAGCGCGGCCGAGGCGAGCAACACGGTCAAAGTGGTTCCGGAGGTCGATCTGAAAGTTCTCGACCCAGTGTGGACCACGGCGTTGATCACCGGCACCCACGCGCTCCTCGTCTACGATACGCTATTTGCGGCCGACCGGCAGCAGCGGGTGCACCCGCAGATGGTCGACAAATACGAGCGCGACGAAGACGGGCTCACCTGGCATTTCAAGTTGCGCGACGGGCTCGGTTGGCATGACGGAACTCCGGTGACGGCGCGCGACTGCGTCGCCTCGATCCGACGGTGGGCTGTGCGCTCGGTCAGCGGCAAAGTCATGATGGAACGCGCCGAGCGTCTCGACGCGTTGGATGACAACGTCTTCATCCTCAAGCTCAAAGAGCCGTTTGGCCTGGTGCCGGAAACCCTCGGCAGCAGGGGCGTCGCCTTTATGATGCGCACCAAAGAAGCCGAGACGGACCCGTTCACGCAGATCAAGACCGCGATCGGCTCGGGCCCGTTCATCTTTCTGCCGGATGAATGGCAGACCGGCGCGCGTGTCGCCTATCGCCGCAACCCAAATTATCGGCCGCGCTCGGAGCCCGCCGATGGTTACGCCGGCGGAAAAATCGTCAAAGTCGAGCGGGTCGAATGGACCATCATCCCGGACCCGACAACCGCCACCGCCGCGCTGATCGCCGGCGAGGTCGACTATCTGACGACGCCGGTCGTCGACAACCTGCCATTGTTGCGCGCCGCCCCCAATATCGCGATCGGTATGCTCGACCCATTGGGCTGGCAGTTCCACATTCGCATGAACTCGCTCGCGTCACCCTTTGACAACGCGAAGGCGCGCCAGGGTTTGCAGATGCTGATCGAGAGTCAGCAGGAAGCCTATCTTGCCGCAACCGGAATGACCGGCGAGCTCGGCAAGGTGTGCCTTGCGCCGTTTGTCTGCGGCTCGCCCAACGAGTCGATGATCGGCACCGAGCCGTTCCGCACCTACGACCCAGGCAAAATCCAGTCGCTGTTCAAAGAGGCGGGCTACAAGGGCGAACCGCTGGTGCTGATGGACCCGACCGATCAGTCCAATCTGCACATGCTGGCGCAAGTGTTGAGCGAGCATATGAAGAAGGTCGGGCTGAACGTAGATCTGCAGGCGATGGATTGGTCGACCCTGGTGTCACGCCGCGCCATCAAATCGCCGCCACCTGCCGATCGTGGCGGCTGGCACATCTTCCCGACCGCATGGCCGAGTGCGACGATGATGGATCCGTTCTTCAACCCGCCGCTCGACACCAGCTGCAAAAACTGGTTTGGCTGGCCGTGCGATGCAGAGCTCGCGCAGCTGCGCCTGACCTATATCGCGGCGAAGAGCGACGAGGAACGCCGCCGGACCGTTGAAGCGATCCAGCGGCGTTTCTTCGAGGCCGCACCCTACGCCTATGCCGGACAATTCTTTCCGTCGGTCGCCTACCGCAAGGACCGGCTGAGAGGCGTCATCGGCTTGGCGGCGCCTGTTTATTGGAACATGGAGAAGTTCGCCGGCTAGTGCAATTTCCGATCGAGTTGCGCCCCCTCACCCAGCTGCGTGTAAGGCTCGCCTTCGGCTCGCCAACCCTTCGCAACCCTCTCCCCCAATGGGGTCCCCAATAGGGGGAGAGGGAAGGGTGAGGGGGGCCGGTCAGACCACCCCATCCTTGTGCAGTGCCTCGACTTCGGCAGCGCTGAGCCCGAGCCAGTCACCGAGTGCCTCGGTCGTGTGCTCACCCAGCAGCGGCGCGGGTTTGAGCTCAGCAACCGCGCCGTCAAAGCGCACTGGCCAGGTTGTCATCGGCATCTTCCAGTCGCCGTGCTGCATGGTCTGCAGGATGCCGCGCTCGTAGAAGCTCGGCTCGTTGGTCAGCTCCATCGAATCAAACACGGCTCCAGCAGGGACACCCGCGCCGCTGATCAGCGCCATCGCCTCTTCTTTGGTGTGCTGGCGCGTCCATTGGGCGATGATCTCGTGGACCTCGGCCTCGCGCTCCACTCTAGCGGCGGCCTTGTCATAGCGCGGATCGCCGATCAGCTCCTCGCGCCCGATCAGTTTGAGCAGGCGCGGCCAATGCTCGGGATTGGCCCGGCTGGTCAACAGATAGACATAGTCGTTAGGGCCGCCGGGCTTGCACGGAAAGATCCCCGACGGCGCGTTGCCACCGGCCGGCCGGCGCGGCGCGGCTTGGCCGGACTGCGCCTGTCTGATGAACATGCCCCGGCTGTAATGCATGACCGAATCCTGCATCGCCGCCTGCAGCCGCCTTCCCTTGCCGGTCGAGGCCCGCTGGTAGAGCGCGCTAACGATGCTGAACGCCAGCAGCATGCCGGTGCCGGTGTCGCCGATCGTCGGCCCGG
>Ga0306920_100013471_pt1 | contig 11145 bp, 8 predicted proteins | sample flu12Cox44000170_FD_204666 | JGI IMG/M metagenome (GOLD analysis project Ga0306920, IMG submission 204666) | Lab enrichment of tropical soil microbial communities from Luquillo Experimental Forest, Puerto Rico - flux4day.12C.oxic.44.000.170 (v2)... | ecosystem: Environmental > Terrestrial >...
CTCGGTCCAGAAGTAGCCGTGCCGATCCTGCACCCACTCGAAATAAGACGCGGTGACGCCCGCGCTGTTCGCGAGGATGTCGGGCACCACGAAGACCCCGCGCTTGTGCAGGTGATCGTGGGCGTCGGGCGTCGTGGGACCGTTCGCGCCTTCGACGACGACCTTCGCGCGGATGTCCGGCGCGTTGGACATCGTGATCTGGTTTTCGAGCGCAGCCGGGATCAGGATGTCGAGCTCGAGCTTGAACAGGTCGTCGTTGGTGAGCGGCTCGCCGCCGGAAAAGCCCTGGACGGTGTGGTTCCGGCCGGCGAAGTCGAGCAGGGCGGGGACGTCGAGACCCTGCTTGTTGTAGACGCCGCCTCTCCAGTCTGTGACCGCGACGACGCGCGCGCCGGCCTTGGCGAGAAGATCCGCCGAAACGGAGCCCACGTTGCCGAAGCCCTGGACGCCCACTGAAGCGCCCTTGATGTCGAAGCCGGCATGGCCGGCGGATTCGCGCGCGCAGATCATGACGCCGCGCCCCGTTGCCTCCCGTCGGCCCAGCGAGCCGCCCAGCTCGAGCGGTTTGCCCGTCACCACCGCCGTCTCGGTGTGGCCCACGTGCATGCTGTACGTGTCCATGATCCACGCCATCGTCTGCTCGTTGGTGTTGACGTCCGGCGCGGGCACGTCCTTTTCCGGACCGATGGCATCGACGATCTCGGCGACGTAGCGGCGCGTCAGCGCCTCGAGCTCACGGCGCGACATGATGTTGGGATCGCAGATGATCCCGCCTTTACCTCCGCCGAACGGGATGTGGGCGACGGCGCACTTCCAGGTCATCCAGGCGGCGAGTGTCGTCACCTCGTCGAGCGTAACGCCGGGATGATAGCGAACGCCTCCCTTGGCAGGACCGAGGGTGATGTTGTACTGCACGCGGTAGCCGGTGAAGACGACGATCTCGCCGTTGTCCATCTGGACCGGACACGACACGGTGATCTGCCGCTTGGGGCTGGTGAGAATTCTCCAGATGCCTCGTTCGAGGCCGATGAGCCGCGCTGCCTCCTCGAACTCCTGCAGCATCGCATCGAAGAGAGTGCCGTCCGTTGCCATGGCGGTGATTATAATTTCAAGAACATGAAGACGGCGACGCCCGAGCGCGAGCGGACCTTTACGACGATTTCCGGACGACCCATCGAGCGGTTGTACACCGCCGCGAATCTTGACGGTCGTGACTACGCGCGCGACATCGCGGATCCGGGTGCCTTTCCTTATACGCGTGGCATCCACGGGCGCGGCTACGAGCAGAAGCTCTGGACGATGCGGCAGTTCGCCGGGTTCGGCACGCCGGAGGAGACGAACGCGCGCTACAAAGCGCTGCTGGCCGCCGGCGGTACGGGCCTGAGCGTGGCGTTCGATCTGCCGACGCTGATGGGGCGCGATCCGGACCACGAGCTGTCGCTCGGCGAAGTCGGGAAGTGCGGCGTCAACGTGACATCGCTCGCCGACATGGAGACGCTGTTCGACGGCATCGACACCGAAGGCATCACGACGTCGATGACCATCAACTCGCCCGCCGCGATGATCTTCGCGATGTATCTCGTCGTGGCCGAGCAGCAGGGCGCCGACTGGCGGACGCTCTCCGGCACCATTCAGAACGACATCCTGAAGGAATTCATCGCGCAGAAGGAATACATCTTCCCGCCGCGGCCGTCGATGCGGATCATCACCGACATCTTCGCGTTCTGCAGCGAACGCGTGCCCCGCTGGAACACGATTTCTGTGAGCGGTTACCACATCCGCGAAGCGGGCGCGACGGCGCTGCAGGAGCTGGCGTTCACGCTGGCCGACGGTCTCGAGTACGTGCAGTGGGGCGTCGACGCCGGCCTTCCGGTGGACAGCTTTGCGCCGCGCGTGTCGTTTTTCTTCAACGCCCACAGCGATTTCTTCGAGGAGATCGCGAAGTATCGGGCGGCGCGCTCGCTCTGGGCGCATGCGATGCGGGATCGGTTCGGCGCCAGGGACGAGCGGTCCTGGAAGCTTCGTTTCCACAGCCAGACGGCTGGCGTCTCGCTCACCGCACAACAGCCGTACAACAACGTCGTCCGGACGGCACTGCAGGCGCTGTCCGCCGTGCTGGGCGGCACCAACTCACTGCATACCAACTCGCTCGACGAAGCGCTGGCGTTACCGACCGCCGAGGCAGCAACGCTCGCCCTTCGGACCCAGCAGATCATCGCCCACGAGAGCGGCGTCACATCGATTGTCGACCCGTTGGGCGGATCGTATTTCGTCGAGACGCTGACCAGGCAGATGGAGGATGGCGCCCGCGACTACTTCCGGCAGATCGACGGGATGGGCGGTATGGTCGCGGCCATCGAGGCTGGTTTCCCCCAGCGCGAAATCGCGGAGAGCGCTTACCGGTTTCAACAGGCCGTCGAGCAGCGCGAGAAGATCATCGTCGGCGTCAACGATCAGCCCGAAGACGCTGGCGCAGCTGACATGGTCACGCCGACTCTTTATATAGACGAATCGGCAGGGGAGCGCCAAATTGGGAAGCTGGAAGAGCTCAGGAAGTCGCGGGACGCCGACCGGGTCGCCCGGTCCCTTGACGGGCTGCGGGATGCCGCGCGGTCGACGAGCAACCTGATGCCGCCGATTCTGGAAGCCGTGCGCGCGTATGCGACGGTCGGGGAGATGTGCGACGCGCTGCGGGAGGTTTGGGGGGAATATGAGGAGACTGCGATTATTTAGGCTGCTCGCCGCTAGCTCCTCGTTACTAGCGAGCTGCTCGCTGCTTGTAAGTGGCCAAGCCGCAAGGCGCGAGCAGCAAGGCGCGAACAGCACGCCGCGAGGAGCAAGCCGAAACTTGCGAGAAGCGACTCGTGCGTAAGCTCAGAGTCGTCATCGCAAAGCCGGGCCTGGACGGGCATGATCGCGGAGCGAAAGTCATTGCCAGGGCACTGCGAGATGCCGGGATGGAGGTCATCTACACAGGCCTCCGGCAGACGCCCGAGCAGATCGTGACCGCGGCCCTGCAGGAGGACGCGGACGTCATCGGGTTGTCGATTCTGTCCGGCGCCCACAATCACATCGCCCCCCGAGTGATGGAACTGCTGGCCGCCAGGGGACTGGACGACGTGCTGGTGATGATAGGGGGCATCATCCCCGACGTGGATATCCCGAAACTTCACGAGATGGGCATCAAAGGAGTGTTTCTGCCAGGCACGCCGATGCGGGAGATCATCGATTTCATCAACGCGAACGCCCGTACCGAGGGCAGAGGCCAGAGGGCAGAGGGCAGAGGGCAAAGGGCAGAGAGCAAAGGGTAGTGCCCTTGTGCTAAACCATTGAAGGCATTCGTCCGATAGAGGCTAAGGTGCCACAGACTCTTCTTCTGGCCGACGACAGCGTGACGATTCAGCGCGTGATTGAGCTGACCTTCGCCGAGGAGGACATCGACGTGGTGGCCGTCAGCGACGGCGACCAGGCGATCGCGCGGCTGGACACGATGCCGCCGGACATTGTCCTGGTGGATGTCGGCATGCCGGGCAGGAGCGGCTACGACGTCGCGAGTCACGTGAAGCACACGCCGCATCTGTCGCACATTCCGGTCGTGCTTCTCACCGGTGCCTTCGAGCCCGTCGACGAAGTGAAAGCCAATGCGGTCGGATGCGACGGCATCCTGGCCAAGCCGTTCGAGCCGCAGATGATCATCTCGCGGGTCAAAGAGCTGCTCGCGCGCCCTGAGAGTGAACAGGAAATCGAGAAGGGCAGTGAGAAGGACGTCGAGCCGGAGCGTGCGGCCGCTGAACCCTCCCAGGCGGTTGGGCTCGCGATGTTTGCTCCCGAGATGACAGACGCGGCGCCGACGAGCCCCGCTGCGCCGGCGATCCCGGTGGTGGCGATCCCCGCGGCACCAGAGACCCCCGCTGCGCCAGAGAGCCCCGCGGCGTCGGAAATCCCCGCGGCGCCAGCCGCCAACCCAGAAGTCGCGGCGAGGCTCGACGAATACTTTGATCAGCTGGAGTCGGCATTCGCTCGTTTGACGAAGGCCCAGCCGCCGAAGCCGGACGAACTCGTGCCGGCTGTGGCTGCGGACGCCGCACCGGCGGAGCTCGATTGGTTCGGCCCGCCGCGTGGGGCCGAGCCTGCAGCGTTCGAAGCGTCGCTTGCGTTGCACCCCACACCGTCGCCATCCGGATTGTCGTTTCCCGACAGCTCGGAACTGTTTGGGGACATGCACGCCGCCGTTCCGCCAGTCACGGCCGATCGCGTGGTGCCCATCGCGGCAGCAAATCCGGTTGCGACGCTGGAGCCGGTTGCCGTGTTGACGCCTGCCGCTGCGCCGACCCCCATGGCTGCCGTCGCGACGGCGGTTCCCGATCTGATGCTCGCGCCGGCGCCGGTCGCGGCGCCGGCCCAGGTGCCGGAACCGGTCGCGTACACTCAAGTAACCGCGTCCGAGGAGCCGGCCGCGCAGCGCGCGATCGCGGCGGGGGAGCCACTCGCCGTGGCACCCACCGCGCCGCGCGATCTGCCGCCGCTTGGGGATGCGTTCGCGGCGATTCTCGCCGCCGAGACGGCCGATCCCGCACTCCCGTCGACCTGGTCCGCTCCGGCGCCCACACCCGCCGCCCCCGTCATCACCGACGATGTGATCGATCGTGTGTCACGGCGTGTGATCGAGCAGCTCACCGATCGCGTCGTCCGCGAGGCCGTGGCCGAAGCCGTCTCGGGCATCGCGGAGCGCCTCGTCCGCGAAGAGATCGAACGGATCAGAGCGTCGATCAAAGATTGAATCAGTTGGTGACTTAACGATCTGGTGATCGGTTGCCAAATCGATCACCAATCACCCGATCGCTGAATGATCCAATCTGTAATACCATCGGGGGATGCCTGTCCCTGAGAATCCCGCGCTGGAAGGGCTCGAGCAGAAATGGACGGCGCGGTGGGAAGAATCCGGTGTCTACCGGTTCGGTCGGACGCGTCCGCGCGCAGAGATCTATTCGATCGACACGCCGCCGCCGACCGTCAGCGGCTCGCTTCATATCGGCCACGTCTTTTCCTACACGCATACGGACCTCATCGCGCGGTATCAGCGCATGCGCGGCAGGATGGTGTTCTATCCGATGGGCTGGGACGACAATGGCCTGCCCACCGAGCGCCGTGTGCAGAACTTTTACGGCGTCCGCTGCGATCCGTCGCTGCCGTACGACCCGGCGTTCCAGCCCCCCGAGAAACCGGAAAAACATCCGATTGCCGTCTCGCGGCCGAACTTCGTCGAGCTGTGCAACCGCCTGACGGCCGAGGACGAACGCGCGTTCGAGCGTCTCTGGAAGTATCTGGGGCTGTCCGTCGACTGGTCGATGACGTACGCGACCATCGACAAGACGTCGCAGGCGGTCTCGCAGCGCGCGTTCCTGCATCTGCTGAAGCGCGGCCTCGCGTATCAAGTGGAGGCGCCCACGCTCTGGGACGTGGATTTCAGGACGGCCGTCGCACAGGCCGAGCTCGAAGACCGCGAGATGCCAGGCGCGTACCATCGCATTCGTTTTGGTGCGGGCGGACCGCGCACGATCGACATCGAAACCACGCGGCCGGAGCTCATTCCGGCCTGCGTGGCGCTCGTCGCTCACCCGGACGATGAGCGTTACAAGCCGCTGTTCGGAACGGAGGTCGCGACGCCGCTGTTCAAGGTGCGTGTGCCCGTCCGTGCCCATCACCTCGCCGATCCTGCCAAGGGCAGCGGCATCGCGATGATCTGCACGTTCGGCGACGTCACCGACGTGACGTGGTGGCGCGAGCTGGCCCTGCCGGTCCGCGCGGTCATCCAGCCCGACGGCACGCTCAGCCGGCACATCGTGTTCGACAATCACGGGCTGTGGTCGTCGGACGAGCCCGGCTCTGCCAATGAGTCGTACACGAGGCTCGCGGGCCTTTCGGCGTCGAAAGCGCGGACAGCCATCGTCGAGCTGCTGCGCAGCTCCGGCGAGCTCATCGGCGACCTCCGTTCGATTACCCATGCGGTGAAGTACTACGAGAAGGGCGATCGACCGCTGGAAATCGTGACAAGCCGCCAGTGGTTCATCAAGACGATTGAATTCCGCGAGGCCCTGCTCGCCCGCGGCCGTGAACTGCAGTGGCACCCGGCCTACATGCAGGTTCGGTACGAGAACTGGGCCGAGGGCCTGAACGGCGACTTGTGTGTCAGCCGTCAGCGATTCTTCGGCGTGCCGTTTCCGGTGTGGTATCCGATTGACGCCAGCGGCCGAGTCGAGTACGAACGTCCAATCGCGGCGCCCGAGGACGCGCTTCCGATCGATCCGTCCACCGATGTGCCGCCTGGTTTCACCGCCGATCAACGCGGCAAGCCCGGCGGGTTCATGGGCGACCCCGACATCATGGACACGTGGGCGACCTCGTCGGTGACGCCGCAGATCGTGTGCGGCTGGGCGCGCGATCCCGATCTCTTCGCCAGGACCTTTCCAATGGATCTGCGGCCGCAGGCCCACGACATCATCCGCACGTGGCTGTTCGACACGGTCCTGCGCTCGCATCTGGAGCACGACGCGCTTCCGTGGAAGCACGCGGCCCTCTCCGGTTTCGTGACCGATCCCGATCGCAAGAAGATGTCGAAGTCGAAGGGCAACGTCGTCACGCCGCTGGCGCTGCTGGAGGAACACGGTTCCGACGGCGTGCGCTACTGGTCGGCCTGCGCGCGGCCCGGCACCGACACGGTGTTCGACGTCAGCCAGATGAAGGTGGGCCGCCGCCTGGCGTTGAAAGTACTCAACGCGTCGAAGTTCGTTCTGGGTGCCGCTGGCGGCGATGTGACGAAAGGTCCCGTCGCGCGGTCGGTCGACCGGGCGATGCTGCGGAATCTAGCAGCGCTCGTCGGTGAGGCCACCGAAGCGTTCGATGGCTACGACTATGCGCGCGCACTCCAGCGCACCGAAACATTCTTCTGGCGATTCTGCGACGATTACCTCGAGCTCGTGAAACGCCGCGCGTACGGCGATCAAGGACCGGAAGGGGCCAGATCCGCGAATCTGGCGCTGTCGACAGCGCTCTCGGTCCTGCTGCGGCTCTTCGCCCCTTTTCTGCCGTTCGTGACGGAAGAAGTCTGGTCGTGGTGGCAGAGCGGGTCGATCCACCAGGCGACATGGCCTACGGTCGCGGAACTGGAGTCGATGTTCCCCGCTCCCAGACCTCAGGACGAGTCCGAGGGTTCGGACGGGGCGGTCTACAAGTGGGCGACCGAAGTGGTGCTGTTCGAGGTCCGAAAGCGACGGTCCGAGGACAAGCAGCCACTGAAGGTGCCGATCACGAAGGTGGCGATCAAGGCCGATCCGGCTTCTCTCAGCCACATGAACGAGCTCGAGGCGGATCTGAAATCCGCGTTGCGCGTTCAGGCATTCGAGTACACGCCGCTGGAACTGGGAGCGCCGACCGAGATCGTGGTGACCGGCTATGAGCCTCTCGCCACTTGAGCCCGGCGAATACCGCGACATCGTCCAGCGCGCTCTGGACGAGGATCTAGGGGGCGCACGCGATGTCACGACGGATGCCACGGTTCCGCCCATCGCCCGGGCGCGTGGCGTGTTCGTCGCCAACGGTGACTGTGTCGTCGCCGGGCTCGACGTCGCGTTCGAGTGCTTCCGCGCGATGGATTCGGCCGTTCAGATCACGGTGCGAAAGGCCGACGGCGAGCGCTGCCGCGCCGGTGAGACTATCGCGGAAATCGCAGGATCGGCGAGGACGCTCCTCGTCGGCGAGCGAACGGCGTTGAACTTCCTGCAACGGATGTCGGGAATCGCGACGCTGGCAGCCCGCTATGTCGACGCCGCCGGCGGCCGCATTACGATCCTCGACACCCGGAAGACGACACCGACGCTCAGGGAGCTCGAGAAGTACGCGGTGAGAGCAGGCGGGGCGACGAACCACCGGTTTGGCCTGTTCGACGCCGTTCTGATCAAGGACAACCACATCGCGATGGCTGGAGGCGTCCGCCGCGCGATCGACAAAGTGCGGGCGCATCACCCGGAAATGGCCATCGAAGTGGAGGCCGACACGCTGGCGCAGGTCGACGAGGCGCTGGCAACGGGCGCCGACACGATCCTCGTTGACAACATGCCCCTCAACGACATCCGCGACGCGGTGCTCCGCTGCGCCGGGCGGGCCAAAATCGAGATCTCCGGTGGTGTGACGCTCGATCGCATTCCGCAGCTGGCGTCGACGGGCGCCGACTACGTTTCAGCCGGCGCGCTCACGCATTCCGCGCCCGCCGCCGACATCAGCTTTGACATTGCTCCGGTCTGAGCCCGTCCCGCGCGAGCTCGCTCACGCGCTCGCCGACGCCGCGCCGCGGCTGGGGCGCTTCGTCGAATCGATCGAGTACTTCTCGACAGTTGGCTCGACAAATGACGTGGCGCTGCACCGAGCGGCGTCCAACGGTCAGGAATACCGCGTCATCGTGGCCGACGCTCAGACGTCAGGACGCGGACGGCGGGGCAGGACGTGGTTCTCGCCGCCTGGCACCGGATTGTATGTGTCGGTGATTCTGACGCCTGGGCGCGCCCGTGAGGCGAGCCGTGCGAGGATGCTCACGACCCTGGCCGCCGGCGTGGGGATTGCCGAAGGCGTCGGCGAGGCGGCCGGACTGCGCGCCGATATGAAATGGCCCAACGATCTGTTCGTCGGTCGGCGCAAGCTCGCCGGTGTGTTGGCGGAGGGCGTTGCCGACGCCGTTGTGCTCGGGTACGGGATCAACGTGCGACAGGTCGCGTATCCGCCGGAACTGTCGGACCGAGTCACGTCAATTGAGCGCGAGCTCGGACGGCCAGTCGATCGCGCTCGGGTGCTTGTCGAGACGCTTGTTGCGCTCGGCGCGCGGTATGCCGACCTGCTCGGCGGCCGGTTCGATGCTATTCTCGACGCCTGGCGCGCGCGCGCGCCTGGACATCAGGGCGCGCGCGTGTCGTGGACGACGCCCGCCGGCGTGCAGTCGGGCGTGACTGCCGGCATCGATGACGACGGCGCGTTGCTGGTGCGAGTCGCCGATCGTGTCGAACGAATCGTCGCTGGTGAATTAACGTGGCTGTAGCGTCCGGCTTCAGCCGGACGTCCGCCTAAAGGCGGACGCTACATCGGACCTCTGAGATGCTGCTAGCAATCGACGTTGGCAACACCAACATCGTCGTCGGTGTGTTCGAGGGCAGCGACCTTCGAGTCAGCTGGCGGCTGCTGACGCTGCGCGAACGGACGGCCGACGAGGTCGGGTTGATGGTGACGGGGCTCTTCTCGCACGAGCAGATACCGTTGTCCTCGATCACCGCGATCGTCATGGCATCCGTCGTGCCGCCGTTGACGCCTATCATGCTGGCGATGGCGAAGCGCTATTTCGGCCACGACGCGTTGCTCGTCAATCCGACATCAAACGCGGGGATGCCGATTCTCTACAAGAATCCCGAGGAGGTCGGCGCGGATCGGATCGCCAACAGCATCGCGGCGTACGAGACCTACGGGAAGGCCCAGAAGCTGCCGCTCATCATCGCGGATCTCGGGACGGCCACCACGTTCGATGCGGTAACGGCGAAAGGGGAATATCTGGGAGGCGTGATTTGCCCGGGACCGCAGATCGCCGCCGAAGCGCTCTTTCAGCGCGCGGCACGGCTGCCGCGTGTCGACGTGCGCAAGCCGAAGGCCGTCATCGGCCAGACGACGGTCGGCGCCATCGAATCGGGTCTGTTCTACGGCTATCTGGGCATGGTCGAGGCCATCGTGTACCGGATGACGCAGGAGTTGGGCGGTAAGGCCACGTGCGTGGCGACCGGGGGGCTCGCCCCGCTCATCGTCCCCGAGACGAAGGTATTTGCTGCAGTCGAGCCCGACATCACGCTTCAGGGCCTGAGGATGGTGTGGGAGCGCAATCGGTAGGAGAGTTCTGCTCTCAGATTGAAACCTATCTGTGCAAAAAGAACGACGGGCACCTGATCCGCGTGACGGGACCGTCCTTCGATCTCGTGTCATCGTGGGCCGAGCAGGGCATCCCGCTCAAGGTGGCGTACGCGGGTATCGATCGGTACTTCGAACGTTACTATCGAAAGGGGCCGAGACGTCGGCCCGTGAAAATCGACTTCTGCGATGCTGACGTGCTCGACGCCTTCGATGAATGGCGGCGCGCGCTCGGCATTGCGCGGGCGGCACCCAGCGTACCCGCCCGTGGGGAAGACCAGGGGGAAGAGGTTGTCGATCGAACAGGTCGAGGGCCGTCGTTACCCGCGCATCTGGAACGAGTCGTCATGCGGCTCACCGCCGCGCGTGCCGGCGGCCGGCTGGGCGAGGCGTTCGACGAGATCATCGATCGCATCGCGCGCGAGCTGGACGCAGCCCGTGCTGAGTCGCGAGGACTGCGCGGCGAGGCCCGGCAGTCACTGATCACAAGGCTCGCGACTCTTGATGCCGAGCTGATGGCGGCCGTGCGGGCGTCGATGGACGAGACCGCTCTCGCCGCGGTCGCCAGCGAGGCCGCCGAGGAACTCGCGTCGTTCCGTCAGCGGATGGCTGCTGACGCGTTCGACAGGGCGCTCGACGCGGCCGTCGTGCGGCTCGTCCGCGAGCGATTCAGCCTGCCGACGATCGCGTTTGTGTGATTGTGCCCTGGTGCCTGGCGAGGACTCGGGACTCGCGACTCGGTACTCGGTGCTTGGTCCGTCCCTGGTCCTCGGTCCTATGTGCGCGGACACTCTGGTGTAGGGTCGAGATCGCCGCTCATGGAGGGACTTCAGCACCAAGGACAAGGACGGACCAAGGACCAAGCACCAAGCACGGACCAACCACCAAGTCCTAAGTACTAAGTACCGATAGCCTGATGAACCCTCGCGCTCCTTCCTCCGGCGACATGCTGTCCCTCGCGATCGAGAAGCCCGCCGCCGGCGGACGCATGATCGCGAGGCTCGACGGCCGGGTGGTGCTCGTCAGCGGCGCCATTCCTGGTGAGCGCGTCACCGCCCGGATCGAGCGCGCCGGCAAGGGCGTGCTCTTTGCCGACACTCTGACGCCGGACGAGCCGTCGCCCGACCGTCGGCCGGTGTCATCGGACCCTCTTTGCGGCGGTTGCCTGTACGCGCACATCGGCTACACGCGGCAGCTGGCTCTCAAGAG
>Ga0306920_100013473_pt1 | contig 11145 bp, 7 predicted proteins | sample flu12Cox44000170_FD_204666 | JGI IMG/M metagenome (GOLD analysis project Ga0306920, IMG submission 204666) | Lab enrichment of tropical soil microbial communities from Luquillo Experimental Forest, Puerto Rico - flux4day.12C.oxic.44.000.170 (v2)... | ecosystem: Environmental > Terrestrial >...
CATCGTACTCCGCACCCTTGTGGCCCAGCGCCAGCAGCTCTTCGAGCATGATCGTGACCTTGACGCCGTTCGGCGTGCCGAGCGAGTACAGCTGCAACGGGTGACGGCCGACCGGCAGCTCCTTCTCGTGGGTGGCACCGGCGATCGGGCGGTTGATGTTCTCGAACCTGCCGCCGCTCGGCTTGGTCCAGCTCCAGACCTTGGGGGGCGTATATTCGGGGGTATCAGTCATTCTTTAAGCTCCAGGCGTCTTAGGGGCGCGCGCGGATAGAGCGCGCAACCGGCTCATATAACATGATCGGTCGGTCGTCGGACACGCAGTGAACGTCGGACCGGTCCATCGGAACAGTCGGCAAATCTCCGGCGTAAGGCGGTCATATGCCGGCGGCATCGTCGCGAAGCTCGGCCTTCCAGTCCGGATCATCAAAGACGCTCGCCGGCCACGGCAGACCATAATGCTCGCGCAACATTGTCCCGGTGTATTCGGTGCGGAACAGCCCGCGCCGCTGCAGGATCGGGATCACCTCGGTGCTGAACGCGTCGAGCTGGGCCGGCAGCAGCGGCGGCATGATGTTGAACCCGTCCGCTGCACCGTCGCTGACCCAGTCCTCGATCAGCTCGGCGATCTCCTCCGGTGTGCCGGCGGTCACGAAATGCCCGCGCGCGCCGGCCAGATAGCCCAGCAATTGCCGCAATGTCGGCTTGTCGCGCTTCACCAGATTGAGGATCACCTCGGTGCGGCTGCGCGCCGCCTCGACCGAGGCCGGGTTGGGAAAATCCGCTTCGGAAAGCGGTCGATCGAGAGGCAGATCGGAGAAATCATAGCCGCCAAAGCGGCCGGACAGCCGCTTGCGCCCGACCTCCGGATCGGTGAGCTCGTTGACCTCACGCGCCAAACGCTGCGCCTGGGCTTCGGTCCCGGCGATCATCGGGCTGAGGCCGGGCAGGATCAGCATCTGCTCCGGCGCCCGCCCCTCGGCCGCCGCCAAAGACTTCAAATCAGCATAGAATTCCTGCGCCGTAGCCTTTGCCATGTGGGCGGTAAACACGGCGTCGGCGTGCCGCGCGGCAAAGCGGCGGCCGGTGTCGGACGAGCCCGCTTGCACCAGCACCGGCCGACCCTGCGGACAGCGCGGCAAGTTGAGTGGTCCGGCCACCGTATAAAAATCGCCGCGGTGATTGATCGACCTTATCCGGTCGCCTCGCGCGTAGGCTCCGGCGACCCGGTCGTCGAGAACCGCATCGGCGGCCCAGCTGTCCCACAGAGCCTTCACGACCTCCATGAATTCCTCGCCGCGCGCATATCGGTCGGCGTGGCTTACCTGCCCGGCGCCGCCGTAGTTTTCCGCCGCGGTCGCCAGCCACGAGGTCACGATGTTCCAGGCTGCACGGCCCCTGCTGATATGGTCGATCGAGGCGAATTGCCGGGCGAGATTGAACGGCTCGGTGTAGGTGGTTGAGGCTGTTGCGATCAACCCGACCCGGCTGGTGGCCACTGCCATCGCCGCCAATACGGTGATCGGCTCGAGCCAGGTGCGCGGCGCCTGAGCAACATCGCCGCCCAGCGCCAGCTGGTCAGCGAGGAAAACCGAATCGAACAGCGCTGCCTCGGCGCGCTGTGCCAGATCCTGATAATAGCGGATGTCGGTCAATGGCAGCGGCGAGGAAGCCGGGTGGCGCCACGACGCCTCGTGATGGCCGCGGCTGTGGATGAACAAGTTGAGGTGCAACTGCCGTTTCATTGGGCAAATCCTTGCAGGTGCCGGCCGCCCGTCCCTCGATCGGAGGGCCGGTGCGAGCTGCTCGCGGTGGGACTAGCACGCGATCCCCGCGGTTTGCTAGGCTGCCACATCTCTCGACAGTCGATGACGAAGGCTACACGAATGAATGACACGATGACGCTGGCCGAACGCGCGGATGCGCTCGAGCACAAAATGATGCGCGAGCTCGATGCGATCATTGTCAAATCGCGCCTGTTTAATCTTGCCGACGGCGACACGAGCACTCCCAACGGCCCGGCGTTACTGGCGGCGAACCCGGGAAAATACATGCTGATGGGCGATGACCCGCGCCTGCCGAAAATGCCGGAGCGGCCGACCCTGATGGATTTCTTCAAATACCGGTTTGGCCCCGCCAACCATCTGCTGCAGAGCGCGCGGCATGCTGTCAGAGCCGGCATGGACGAGAAGGTGGTGCTCGCGTGCCTGGTGCACGACATCGGCGTCATCGGCTTTATCCGAGCCGACCATGGCTACTGGGGTGCCCAGATGGTGGCACCCTATGTCGACGAGGAAGTCGCCTGGGCGGTCCGCGCTCATCAGGCGCTGCGCTTTTATCCCGACGAGTCGGTCGGCTACGCTTACCCCGAATCCTACATCAAAAACTTCGGGGCCGATTACCGCCCGGACTCCTACATCGAAGAGGAGTATAGGCGAGCGCGCGACCATAAATGGTATATGACGGCGCGCATGATCACGGTCCACGACATCTATTCTTTCGACCCCGACGTGGTGGTCGAGCTCGAGGAGTTCACCGACATCATCGGCCGCAACTTCCGTCAACCGAAAGAGGGGCTTGGCTGGGACAGCAGTCCTTCGGCTCACATGTGGCGCACCCTGATCCGGCCGACCCGTTATTTGTGAGCCGTGCGCTGGCGCGGATGCCCGACATCCCCATCAGTCTGACCTGCGCCGATTATGCGCGGGTCATGCCGCTCGTCGCCGGCGACGTCAAACCAGACGGGATCGCCCTGACATTAATCCACGGAACCGGCGGGTCCTGGGAGATGCGCGCGGAGATGCTGCGCCGGGCGCTCGATGATCCGACAGTGCAGGGCGGCGAGGCATCGATGGCCGGACATCTTCGTCGCATCGACCGGGGCGACCGCAGCCATGTCGGGCTGCCGGTCTTTCCACTGCGCAACTTTACCGCGCGCGACCTCTATGTGCGCAAGGACGGGCCGGTCAAGTCGCCGGCCGACCTGATCGGCAAGCGTGTCGGTATGTACGACTGGGTGGCGAGCGGCTCGATCTGGTACCGGCACTTTCTGCGCTGTATCGGGGTGCCGCTGGAAAGCCTCGACTGGTGGATCGGCGACATCGATACGCCGCGGGCGCCGACCCATCTCTATGCCCTGCCCGCAGGGGTGCATCGGCCGCCGCGAGGGCGTTCTTTGTCGGATATGCTGATCGCCGGCGAGCTCGACGCCATCTACAGCCCACCGCGGCCGCAGCGCTACGACCCGGTCAATGGCCCGATCATCCGGTTGTTTTCCGACGTCCGCGGTGTCGAGCGCGACTATTTCCGGCGGACCGGCTGCTTCCCGCCGCAGCACCTCGTGATCCTGCGCCGCGATCTCTGGGAGCGCGAGGGCTGGATCGCGCGCAGCCTCACGGAGGCATTCAATCGCTGCAACCAGCAGTTCGCCGCCGCGCAGCGCCAATTTCCTTATGTCTCCCCCTGGCTCGACATCGAACTCGAGGAGACCGAGGCGCTGATGGGTGCGGATTTCCACGCCGACGGATTTGAGAAGAACCGACAAGCGGTCGAGACCTTCTGCAATCAGGCGCATGCGCTCGGGATCGTCAGCCGCCCGATCACGGCCGAAGAGTATTTCGCCGAATATCTTGCCTCCTAACAGCGACCGGAGTTTGTGAAATGGCTATGAAGCTCTACGGCTATTTCCGGTCGTCCGCCGCGTTTCGCGTCCGGATCGCGCTCAACCTCAAGAAGCTCGAATACGAAACCGCCCCGATCCATTTGCGGCGAAATGACCAGACCACGCCCGATTATCTTGCCGTCAATCCGCAGGGACTGGTGCCGGCGCTCGTCGATGGTGGTCGGACATTGCTTCAATCGCTGGCGATCGTCGAATATCTCGACGAGACCTATCCCGAGCCGCCGCTATTGCCCAAGCAAGCGGATGACCGGGCGCGGGTCCGCGCGCTTGCCGAGATCGTCGCCTGCGACATCCATCCGATCAACAATCTGCGGGTGCTGCGCTACCTTACCCATTCGCTCGGCCATGACGAGGCCGCCATTGCGAGCTGGTACAACCACTGGATCGCTGCAGGGTTTCAGGCGCTCGAAAAGCTGCTCGGGGAAGATTTGCGGACGGGCAGGTTCTGCCACGGCGACACACCTGGTCTTGCCGACGTTACGCTGGTGCCCCAGGTCGTCAACGCCGAGCGATACCGGCTCGACCTCGGCCCCTATCCGACGATCACTCGGATTTTCCAGCATTGCATGGCGCTCGAACCCTTTCTTGCCGCGCATCCGGACAACCAGCCCGATCGCGAGGGGTAAACGCAACGTCGTCCGTGCTTGCGCGATCGGTTACGGTCAGCCGCGATCGCTGTCAGCTGCGCGCGCTCCCCGGCGCTCACAACCATGCATACTTGCTGTGCCATGGCCCCATCCCCTAAAGGCATGGTTGCAGTACGGGAAATCCTCACCGCGATCATGAATCTTATGAATGACTCAAAGCACTAGCATTGGCCCGTGGGAGCGGCATACCGGATGTTCATGCTCACGCCGCCTCGCGCTCGCCAACAGCAACGATGAACGCCACGCCATCGGCGAAGTCTGAGTTGCTCATCACCGCGTCGAAGGACGAGGCGGTCGGGATGGTCTCTCCCGCGGCCTCCATTTCCTCGATGTGCCCGCGCAGCGCTTCGCAGGCCATGGCTTTGGCCTCCTCGATCGTCCGCCCGGCGGTGATGCAGCCAGGGAAGTCCGGGAAGCTAACGCCGAAATCGCTGTCGGGGTCTTTGTGGACCACGGCAATGTAGTTCATTGGCCTCGCCTCAAATTCGGGCCGCTCTGGCGTTCGATCCAGTGCAGGGTGCCGATCGCGATGTCGCGTCGTGGATGCGGCACGGTAACTGGCCCCGGCTTTTCGGGATGCCGGAAATGATAATGATCGCCAGTCACTCGTACTCTTCTCCAACCGTCTCCGCTCCAACGGCCGGATGATATCTCGGCTGTTCACCGGTCGGCCGTGCCTCACACGGCTCCTTCTCGACTAGAGAGTCCCTCAACCCAGATACTGCAATGGAAAAGTCATCTTGCGCATGTGTGCGACAATCATTTTCGAGCCACCGCAGCGCACCGGCCAAATGGTGATGGATGCGGCTTCCTACCAATGCGTTTTTTCTGTCGAATCGGTTCGTCGCGGCTGTGTTACTACCGGACATAAACCCGATAGCCCAGCTGCTAAAAGGAATATACGGCTTCGTGTACTCGACGCTGGGTGAGGATTGCGCCGTGTCGCCGTGTGGTCGCCCTCAGCAGCTCGAGGAAATTGGCCACGGCTCTGGGTTCCTGGACCAATTATTCCGCTGGGGACGCCCTCGTTTCGGGTTCGCCCGACGGCTGGCGCTAGGGTTGGGGTGATCAGAGCAATGGTCGCGATGACGGCACTTCTGATCGCAGTCGTCGCGCCGTCCCGCAGCCGCGGTTGAACCGTCTCACCGAATGGCCGTAAACCCGACAAAGCCTTCCTCTGCCCTCCCACAGCAGATTGGTGGTCAGAGGTGGCGCTTTTCCTGACCGAGAGGTGCCGCTTCGCCCCAAGGTAATCGTCTCCGTCGGGAAATCCAGTTTTAACATGGTTAAACATTGGTCAGAATAGCCGATCAGCAAAGCCACGCCCCGCACTGCTGTTAGGTCAGGAGATCGAGCACATTGACTCCCCGCAGCTGGGCCCAAAATTGAAATCGCTCGTGTTGAAGTTCTAGATGTCACTGATCGCGTGGCTGTTATCATGGCGACGAGGCAGGCGTCATGGACGGCCATGCCGCCGGCTCGAAATCGCACAGGATCGTGCGGCGGCATCAGCGCAGCAGTCCTCGTAGGAAAGACCTTGGATGCGGCCAAATTCGCGCTCATGGCACTGACGAGGGTGTGTGCAAGCGTCATCGCTCGAGTGGCGATAACGCATCGTTGCCGCCGATCGGTCGAGCTCGTCGCTCGAGACTGGCCCGTAATCTGGCTTAGACGATATCGGCCGGTACGTCGAATGGCAGCACCTCGAGCAGATCGAGGACTTCCTCGATGCGTCGGGTGAGGCGCCGAGCGTTATGTTCGACGGCCCCAAATCGCAACTCGGCGGCGACGATCCTCGGAGTCGACCGCGGCTAACCCTTTCGGGCTGAGGCGACAAGGTCCTTCAGGGCATCGAGATCGATTGCACCGGGAACAATGTGGTCGCCGATGATGAAACCCGGCGTGCCGCGAATATCAAGAGCATTGGCGAGAGCCAGGTTGGCCTTTAATGCCCGGTCGATCTCGGGCGTCGCCATGTCGCGCTTGAGCCGGTCGACATCCAGCCCCACCGATCCCGCGACCTGATAAACCACATCGTCTGTAATCTGACCCTTGGTTGCCATCATCGCGGCATGAAAGGCCTCGTACTTGCCCTGCAGCCGGGCGGCGAGTGCCGCATGGGCCGCAGTAACAGATGGGGCGCCGAGAACGGGCATTTCCTTATAAATGAAGCGTAGGTTGTGGTCTTGGTCGAGCAGAGCCTGAAGCGAGGGTTGCACCTGTTTGCAATAGGGACAGCGGTAATCGAAAAACTCGACAATGGTGACATCGCCCTGGGGATTGCCCCCTACCGGGGTCGCCGGATCATCAAACACCTCACCCCGCCGATCTTTCAGCACCAGAGCCGCCTTGGCGTCGGCGTCGCGGCTGGCCTTGTCCTCGGCCGCCCGCAGCGCCTCGATCAAGACGTCGGGGTTGTGCATCAGATAGTCGTGAATAATCCCTTCGATCGCCTGGCGCTGCTCGGGCGTAATTTCAGCGGCTGTAATCGAGCGGGGAAGCGCGACGGCGAGAAGCGCGCAAGCCAGCACCGGTGCCACGTACGGCGCTCGGAGTTGCATGGCGGTAGATACTCCTAAGAGGGATGAGTTGGACTGGCCGGCAGCGATCAGCGCGAGTTCGCCACCCCGCTTGCCGAATCTTCGATACGCTCTGCCTCGACCCGGATATTTTCGGCACGGTTATAAGCGGCTGAGCTCTTCGGCAACAGCGCCTTGGCGCGCAGTGCCTGCTGCTGGGCGTCCTTTTTCTTTCCGGCGGCGAGCCCTTCCTCGGCCAAGGCCAGAGCCGCCATGCCGATCTGATTGTCGCGTCCGTAAGCTGTCGCCAGCAGGTGCCAGCCTTGGGTCTCCTTGTCCTCGCTGCGCAAAGCATCGTTCAGATACGCAATCGCCCGCTTGTTTTGCTTCGGGTCGTTCGACTCGATGTAAGCTTGGGCCAGCGATATGCGTAGCAGCGCCGCGCTTGGGGCGAGACGAACGGCCTCCTCGTAAGGCTGGACCGCCTCCGCTATACGGCCATTCTCGAACAGCATCTGTCCTTTGAGCTCGCGAAAATACGGGTCTTGCGGAAAGTCTCGGATCAATCCGTCGATGGTCGGGAGCGCCTTGTCCAGCTGCGGGGTTCGGTAATAGGCGATTGCTCGTGCATAGCGCGCGAGTACCGACTGATCCTTCTCGGGATAAGCCCTGAGCGTCGATGAGGGGGCCGAGAGAAAGGCATCGAGCTTGACCTTTATCCGCTTCAACAAATCGATGTTGGTCTGGGAATCCGGAACGTTGGAGAAGCGCGAATGCTCGACATGGTTGCGGACGTAGTCGATGCGCTCAGCGGTCAGCGGATGCGTGCGTAGATAGGGGTCCTCCCGGATGCCGGAGAGCAATTCCTCCCCCTGCAGAATCTGGAAGAACTGAAGGAGACCCCGCGCGGATTGTCCGGTCGCATCGAGATAAGTCATGGCCGCGTGATCGGCCGAGGCTTCCTGGGTGATCGAGTATTGCATAAAGGCACGTTCCGCCACGCCCTGCGCGGGCAACATCGCCGCGGCGCCGCCACTGCCCTTCGCCGCCACGGTCGCCGCGGCGCCGAGGACCATCGCTATGATCCCTTCGATGCTGGCGTTGCGTGCCGCATCCTGAAAGCGTGTCAAATGCCCGCCGGCGACGTGCCCGGTCTCGTGTGCAAGCACTCCGATCAGCTGATTCGGCGTTTGGGCACGCATCAGCAAACCGGTATTGATGAACTCGTTCTGTCCCCCCGCGACGAAGGAGTTGATCTGCTTGTCCTCGACAAGATAGACGTGCAGTGCATTCGGGTTGAGCCCTGCCGCCTTCCAAATCGGGGTCATCATCGTCTGAATGTCGGCTTCGATCTCGGTATCGCGGATAAAGCTCTCGCCTGCCGCGGCAACCTCGCCGAACCCGACACACGCTGCCAGAGTGACTACTGCCAAACCGAAAAAACGCGCGGTCACAAGCGGTGCTTTCACTGGCCAATAGGCATTGGCGTTCAAGCCTCAATCTTTTGCCGGCGTAGCGGCAAAGACAAACCACCGAAGAATAAAAATGCGGCGAAGACGGGGCAAGCCTGTCGGCACCTCTCTGCCGTGCTGTAGATTTGCCTTACGGCTGGATTAATCGCTGCCACCAACCTCGGCGCGGTGTTGACGGCTTCTCGCTCTCCGTCTCCGCCGGCCTACCGTCGGTGGAAAACGCCGCTTCTGGGGTTCGCTCCGTCTCGTTGATGGAGGATAAGCGCTGCTCGCTGGAGCCGGCCGTTTCTGCGCCGGCTCGCTCGTCGAGCGTATGATACGACGGTGCCAAATCGCCGATCGTCCGACCGTTCTCCCCTGGCGCCGCAGCGGGATCGGTCACCGGTGCGCCGCCATCGCGCGTCTCAATCTCCGCACCCCTTGTCTCTGCGGCCGCGCTCGCAGGGCTTGCTGTTGGCGCCGGCTCGAGTTCTCCAATGTCGGAAACCGGCCAAATCTCGACGATATCGGATGCCGGACGTGGTTCCTCAAAGATCGGTTCGAAATCGCTCTCGCGTCGCCCGCGCCGCCTTCCACCGCGGCGGCCGCGGCGGCGCCGGCGCCCCTCTGCTTCATTCTCTTCGTCGGCACTGCCTTCGCCACCCGCTCGATCGTCTGCCGGGGCGAGTTCTGCCGTCACCTCCGCGGCCTCCTCGACCACCTCTAATCGTGCAGCAGCGGCGGAAACAGGCTCCTCGTCGCGGCGTCTCCGCCGCCGGCGCCGGCGGCGGCTGCGACCGCGCTCCTCTTCATCCGGTTGCTCCCGCCGGTCGGATTCCGCGGTCTCGGCTTCCTGTTCGATCTCGTCCTCTATCGCTTCTACTTCGATATGCGGAGCTTGGGTCAGCGGAGCGGTTGAAGAAACCGCTGCCTCGGCTGGGCCGTAAGCACGCAGTCGTTCGAGCCTGAAGGCTGGCGGGATCAGCGCGTCGTCGCGCGCCACCATCACCCGCAGATTGTAGCGCGTCTCGAGCTGCACCAGCGAATCGCGCTTCTGGTTAAGGATATAGAGCGCCACTGTCGTCGGCACGTAGATGCAGATCTCTGCCGAGCGCCGGCGCATGCCTTCCTCCTCGATCGAGCGCAGGACGTAAAGCGCCGTCGATTCGGTCGATCGAATCGAGCCGGTGCCGCCACAGTGCGGACAAGGCTGCGTCGAGGTCTCGACGAGCGACGGACGCAACCGCTGACGCGACATCTCGAGGAGGCCGAAAGGGCTGATCCGTCCGACCTGAATGCGGGCACGATCGTTCTTTAGCGCCTCTTTGAGCCGCCGTTCGACCGCTACCTGATTGCGGTTCTCCTCCATGTCGATAAAGTCGATCACGATAAGCCCCGCGAGGTCGCGCAAGCGGAGCTGCCGAGCGATTTCTTCCGCCGCCTCGAGATTGGTGCGGACCGCCGTCTCTTCGATATTGCGGTCGCGTGTCGACCGTCCCGAGTTGACGTCGATCGCGACCAGCGCCTCGGCCTGATTGATCACGACATAGCCGCCCGAGCGAAGCTGGACGATCGGCGAATGGATCGCGTCGATCTGGCTCTCGACCTGGAACCGGTGCAGCAGCCCGATCTCTGCGTCGCGATAGGGCTGGACCCGCCGCGCATGGCTCGGCATCAGCATCTTCATGAATGCCTTTGCCGTGCGGTAGCCTTCCTCGCCCTCGACCAAGACTTCGTCCATGTCCCGTGTATAAAGGTCACGGATCGACCGTTTGATCAGGTTGCCCTCTTCGTAGATCAGAGCGGGTGCGGTGGAACGCAGCGTCAGTTCGCGGATCTCGTTCCACAGACGCAGCAGATACTCATAGTCGCGCTTGATCTCGGCCTTGGAGCGTTCGGCACCGGCGGTGCGTACGATCACCCCCATCCCCTCGGGGATATCCAGCTCCTCGAGCACATCCTTCAACCGTCGGCGGTCGGTGATGCTGGTGATCTTGCGGGATACTCCGCCGCCGCGTGCCGTATTCGGCATCAATACGCAATATCGGCCGGCCAGTGAGAGGTAGGTGGTCAGCGCCGCACCTTTGGTTCCACGCTCCTCCTTGGAAACCTGCACGAGCATGATCTGCCGTCGCTTGATCACCTCTTGGATTTTGTAATGCCGGAAGGTGCGCGAGCGCTGGCGTTCGTCTTCTTCTAGTTCGTCGCCGTCGATCGTTTCGATAGGCTCGCCTTCCCCGCCCTCGCTGTCGCTGTCGCTTCCCGCGACCAGGTCGACTGCTGCAGAAATCTCCGCGCCGTTCTCCGAGACAATTTCACCCGGAGTTTCGAAGGCGATCGCCGGGTGGTCCCAAGATGGGCTCGCCGCTATCCCCTCGTCGTAGCCCAGCATCGAGCTTTCGATTGAGGCCGCCCGCTGCGTCGCCGGTTGAACCACCGTGGCCGGGGGCTCCGCCACCGCGCTTTCGCGGTGCGGTGCGAGATCGTCCCAAGGCAATCCGGTCAAGATCCGAGCACGGACCGGTTCGGCGGCCTCGGCTAGAGGATCCGACGCATCCGAGCCCAGAACTGCCAGGGCGGGCCCGGGTGGTGTTTGCTCGGATAGCTCGACCCCGCCAGCTTCGTCCTCGCCGTTCTCCGGCAGCGGGTCGACCGCAACGGGTTCGGGCAGCGCCGCCGCCAGCGATACTCCTGCTTCTTCAGGCGCAGCTTCGCGTGGTTCCGCCGCATCCCCGACCGGCTCGTCGTCGATCGCCTCGCGGTCGCCTATCGGTATGCGGTAATAGTCAGGATGGATCTCGCTAAAGGCGAGGAAGCCGTGTCGGTTGCCGCCGTAGTCGACAAACGCG
>Ga0306920_100013474_pt1 | contig 11145 bp, 8 predicted proteins | sample flu12Cox44000170_FD_204666 | JGI IMG/M metagenome (GOLD analysis project Ga0306920, IMG submission 204666) | Lab enrichment of tropical soil microbial communities from Luquillo Experimental Forest, Puerto Rico - flux4day.12C.oxic.44.000.170 (v2)... | ecosystem: Environmental > Terrestrial >...
GGCCACGGTGCTGACGTGGTTGTCGAAGCGAAGGCGTGAACCCGGGCTGATCCTGCTCAACCTCCCGATCGGCAGGCGCCGCAGATTTGCTCGGCGCCTGGCGGTCACTAGCCGAACTTCACCAACACCGTTCCCGATCCCAGGCCCTTCACGTCCAGCACTCCCTCGCTCGCGTTGTAGGACCAGCTCGACGTGGGCAGGGCAATCCCATTCCGGAGGACCGTGGTTGGCAATAGTGAGGCATAGATCCTGGCTCGGGCGGTGGTGCCGACCGGATCGCTTTGCCACTGCAGGTAGGTTCTGCCGTCGGTCGCCGCCGAGAGGATCTCACCATCCGCACCGGTGACGTACACCGCTCCGATCCGCGCCGGACTGGCAGACATCCCGAATGTCAGGGTGGTGGGCTGTTTTACCAAAGTCTCCGCGGAAATGAACTGGCTGGGAAACCCCTTGCCATTGACCTGGACGGACGACACATAGGGCGTCGATCTCGCCGAGGTGTTGTTGGCCTGAATGGTTACGTCTTGCGCCCCGTGGATCACCGCTTTGGCGACCGCGGGGCCGTTCAGCACCCACTGTGCTCCGGGCGACTGAAGCGGATAGATCCCCAGGTTGCCCAGCAACTGCGTACTCGCGTTGTCGGTGTAAAACATCACCCCACCACCGCAGTCCTCCCACATGTTGAGACTGGCGAACGCCGGCACGTACTGCGTCCGAACGATCTCTTGCGCCGTCGAAGGACTGTTGGCCGAGTAGGCCATGTAGGGTTGGTTCATCTGAAAGTCATTCCAACCAGAGGTGGGACAACCTCCCTGCGAGCCGTACGTCGACATCAGCAGTGACGCCATGTTGCTGTCACCGTAAAGCTTGGCCAGTCCGATACCGTCCTGGTATTCCACGAAGGCGTAGGCGGTGGCGCTCCCTTCTACCAGACCACCATTGAGTGGCGCCCAGGAGCCATTCGAGTTCTTTCCCTGAAACGCCCGGCTCGCCGGGTTCCAAAGTACGTTGTAGCCCGAGCCGTACGGCGCATACGTGTTGTACGTGTTGGTGTCACCGTTCAAGTATGCGAGATGTGCCAGGCCTTCTAACTGCGTGTACGCAAACAGGCCGCGTTCCAGGTAGTTGCTGCTACAGATGTCCGCCGGAATGTAGCCGTACGAGTAGAACTTGCAGTGGGCCAGATACCGGCTGGTGGCGTTCATCCCCATCGTGTTGAGGATGGCGGTCTCGGCGGCCTTGTAGTTCACGCCGGTAACGCCCTGGAGCTTCGCTCGCAGGTAATAGTAGCTGAAGTAGCCGAACTGCTGATCGCTCCACGAGCCGTTGCTAAAGGGATCCCAGTTGCCGAAGAGATATCCGTCATGGTTGTATTGCGACAGGTACGTATTCAGCATGTCGGTCATGAGCGTGGGGTCCACCAGTGTCAGCAACGAGTAGGTGTTAGGACCCTGGTCGAACGAGGTCGCCAGATAGCCTCCGCCCTCGTACTCCCAACCAACGGCGGATCCGACGGTTATCAGACGGGCGCTCGGAGCAACCGGCACGTAACCGGTCGGATTGTCGGTGACATCAATGATGTTGGCGTAGACGGTGTAGAGGCCGGTATAGATCTGCTTCGTCGTCGTGGTGCTAGGAACCGACTGAACGTCGATCTTGCCAAGTACTCTGTTCCAGGCGTTCTTCAAGCTTGCTACCGCGCCCGCAAAATCGAACGTGGCGAACTCTTTCTGGAAGTTGGCCTGAGCCCTGTTCATGCTGGTCATCGACAGCGCAACGGCCGCTTGGACAACGGTGCCACGGGCAAAGGTGAGGTAGCCGCCGATACCGTCCCCGTTTATCGTGCTGCCACCGCGTCTGATCGTCCCGGCACTATTGACCGTTCCGTGGCCAGTAGCCGGGGCGCTGAACTTGACGTAGAAATAGTGCGTGTGCTCAGCGGTGCCATCGCTGAGCGTTACCTCGACCGTCTGAGGGTTGATATAGGTCCAGGTGCTGTGGGACCAGGTCGTTCCCCCGCTGGGGTACCCGTTGAGCTGGCCCAGTTCCTGAACCGCCATTCCCACCGCCCCGAAGGACGTGACGTTGTTGAAGTGGTAATTGAAGATCGAGACGTCAGGCGTGACGGTAAGAGCTGCCGTCGAACCTTTGGCTGGACTCGTGGGCGAGTAGCTCAGTTTGGTCAGGGATGGACTGGCATTGATTGACGACCGCCAATCCGTGCCGCCCTTGTAAACGATCTGATCCACGATCGGGTACAGGCGAAGCCCGCGGGTCACGTGATCCGGAGTCTCGCCCCATGTCTTGGACCACAGCCCTACTCGTCCCGCCGGCCAGTGCATGAAAACATTGCGACTGGAGCCTTGATTGACGTTGACGTACTGGGTGTAGTCGGCCGTCGCGGATGTCGGGGCGGGATTGGCCGTAGTCGACGCCAGCCGGGATCGCGGCCCTGATGAGGCAGCCGAGTGGCCGGTACAGGAAAGGTACAGAACAGCGCAAGCCAGAAGCGCCAGCAGACACCTCGACGTGCGATGACGTCGACCGGAGCACCGAGCCTGGAACTTCGACACGGAACGATGCCCGACCGACAGCCTGCGACCATTGCTCTGCATGCCTCTCCTTGGTGATGGGACAAAGGCCGGAGCCGGAAGAACCGAATCCAGCCGCCTCGGCGACCAGCGTCGTCATCGCGCCCAGTTGCCCGGGGACCGCCTCGATGACCTACGCGACAACTCCTCTCAACGAGAATTGCTGGAGATCGATGGCCCACGATCTGGGCGCCGCCATGTGTTACCTGAGACCTGACTCGCTGTCAAGCTGCCATTCTCGGGTGGGTGCCTCAGCTCAAATTCGCTTCCTGGATGCTCGCTCGATCAGTTTGAAGGTCTACGACGTGAGCGAACTTTCCAGCACGGCGCCCGCTTTCGTTACATCTGTTCCGCTCACATCGCTCAGCCATATGCCGGCGACAGAGGGACGGTTTCCATACCGGCACCTCGGGTGTTGTTGCAACCCTGCCGCCTCTCCATGTCGGATTCAGCGGGCGCGCCAGGCGGCGATAATGGCGAGGTGGACTTACGGCGAGCACACCCCGAGGACGGACTTGAGATCGCCGAGTTGTGGCTTCGGTCCCGGCGGGCCTCTGTGCCGGCGATCCCGCCAGCGGTACACACCGACGAGGAGGTCCGCACCTGGTTCCGGGAAGTTGTCCTCCCCCACCGAGAGGTCTGGGTCGCAGAGGCCGGAGGGACCGTCATCGCATTGCTTGTTCTCGACGAGGAGTGGGTCGACCAGCTGTATGTTGCCCCCGACTGGACGAGCAAGGGCGTGGGCTCTCGCCTGCTCGACGTCGCCAAACAACACCGGCCCACGGGTCTCAAGCTGTGGACCTTTCAGGCCAACGCGGGCGCACGGCGCTTCTATGAACGCAATGGGTTCGTTGGGATAGCTACGACCGAGGGCGACAACGAGGAAGGGGCGCCCGACGTCCTCTATCAGTGGGACGCTGGTGCCTCGACGAGGCCCGCTCGCCGCTTCTCCAGCTGATCCACCAGGTCGGCCATCGCAGCCGAGGCCTCTTCGTGGGCCGTCTCGAAGCCGGCCACCTGGTCGTGGGCCATCGCGAACGCCAGGCCCTGGACGGCAGCAGCCACGAGAGCGGGCGGGAAGACGTGGCGATCGATCCCGTAGTCCTCGAGAATCGAATCAAGCGCTTCGATCTGCATGCGCCGAACTGCCCGCGCAAACGTGGCTACCTCTGCCTTCAGCGCCGGGCGGTGGTTGGCAGCCGCCGTCAGCTCGACCAAGAGCGTGTTGCCGCGCGGATCGGCGGCAAGCCGCCACCAGGCTCGCAGCGGTTCACCTGAGCCGAGTGCGTCGGCCAGCCGGGCGACGTTGGCCTCACCGCTTCGGCGGACGATCGCGATGAACAGGTCGTCCAGCGTCCCGAAGTGATAGTGCAGCTTGAGACCGGCCTCGGCTTCCACCCGGCGCGAGGTCACCGCGGCGTACCCGTCGCGCAGCATGATCTGTTCCGCGGCGTCGAGCATTCGGCGCCGCTTGTCGGGCGTCGCGGAGCGGGGACGTCGGGGAAGGGTCACCTGAAATGTCCTAGCTGAGAGGTCGATGATCGAGAAACTAGAGCATACGCTCTAAGTTCCGTGAGGGCGACCGCCCAACCGGTCCGGTTGACACCGGACGGGGGCGAACCCTAAGTTAGAGCGAATGCTCTAACTTAGGGCCGACAGCATGGCAGTCGGGAGGGGAAATGTCGATCGTGAACGACACCAGCGTGTATTTCGACCCCTACGACGTGGCCATCAACGCCGACCCGTACCCGACCTATGCCCGCCTCCGCGAGGAGGCGCCGATCTATTACAACCAGCGCTACGACTTCTGGGCGCTGTCGCGTCATGAGGACGTGCAGGCGGCGATGGTGAACTGGCAGACCTTCACGAGCACGCGCAGCGACATCCTCGACATCATCAAGGCGGGCGTCGAGCTTCCTCCGGGCGTCATCCTCTTCGAGGATCCACCCGTCCACACGATGCACCGGGGCCTGATGTCGCGAGTCTTCACTCCGAGGCGGATGGCGCAGCTCGAGGATCAGGTCCGACAGTTCTGCGTCCGCTGCCTCGATCCCCTTGTCGGCTCCGGCGGGTTCGACATCGTCGCCGAGCTCGCATCCATCATGCCGATGCGGGTGATCGGCATGCTGCTCGGTATTCCCGAACAGGACCAGGTGGCGGTGCGCAACAAGACTGACGCCAACCTGCGTACGGAGCCCGGGAAGCCGATGGAAGTAAAGGAGGAAGAGGTGGCCAACGGCGACCTCTTCGCCGAGTACGTCGAGTGGCGAGCTACCCACCCGTCCGACGACCTCATGACCCAGCTGCTCAATGCCGAATTCGAGGACGAACACGGCCAGACACGCACGCTGACTCGCCAGGAGGTACTCACCTACACTGCGGTAATTGCCGGCGCCGGCAACGAGACGACCGGCCGGCTCATCGGGTGGCTCGCCAAACTTCTGGCCGAGCACCCTGGCCAGCGGCGCGCCGTCGTCGAGGATCGCGGGCTGATCCCGAACGTGATCGACGAGACACTGCGGTTCGAGCCGACCGGACATGCGACCGCTCGCTACGTCACCCGGGACGTCGAGTACTACGGCACAGCCGTGGTGGCGGGTAGCCCGATCCTGCTGCTCATCGGCTCGGCCAACCGCGACCCGCGCCGGTACCCGAATCCAGACGTGTACGACGTGCACCGTGCCGACATTCAGCACCTCACCTTCGGCTACGGCCTCCACTACTGCCTCGGCGCCAACCTGGCCCGGCTCGAAGGCCGTGTCGCGCTCGACGAGTTGCTAAACCGCTGGCCCGAGTGGGACATCGACTCTGACCACACCGAGCTGGCGCCGACATCGACCGTGCGGGGCTGGGAGCGCATGCCCCTTATCGTCCCGTAACACCCGTCGGTTCGTGATTGGCAGTGCCATGCTGCACGGGTGCAACGAATGATCAAGGGGCAGCCGTCGTGACGCGAGTCGGGTTCATCGGCCTGGGCAGTCAGGGCGGGCCCATGGCCCGACGGATCATCGACGCCCGCTATCCCACGACGCTGTGGGCGCGCCACCCGGCGACGCTCGAGCCGTTCGCCGGCACAGCTGCAGGGGTCGCGGCGTCACGGGCGGAGCTCGGTGCCTCCTGTGACGTCCTCTGCATCTGCGTGGTCGATGACGAAGGTGTCGACGAGGTCCTCCGGAGCGCCGACGGCGTCCTCGCGTCCATGGCGGTGGGCTCGACCGTCGTCGTCCACAGCACGGTGCATCCCGCCACCTGCCTGCGGCTGCAGGAGGACTTCCCGGCGCTCCGCATCCTCGACGCACCGGTGAGCGGCGGCGGATACCGGGCGGCTGCGGGTGAGCTACTGGTGATGGCGGGCGGACCGGCCGACGTCGTCGAGCAGTGCCGGCCGATTCTGCAGACCTACGGCAACCCGGTACTCCACGTCGGTCCGCTCGGCGCCGGGCAGGAGGCGAAGGTGCTGAACAACGCCGTCTTCACCGCTCAGCTGGCGCTAGCAGCGGAAGTGTTCGAGCTCGCCACCGCGGGTCACGTCGATCGTCACGCGATGGCAACCGTCCTCGCCGCCGGAAGTGGTCGGAGCTACGCCGGCGAGGTCGTCGCCGGCGGCGGTTTCAACCTCGACGGGCTCGCGCCAATCGCGGGACAACTCCTCGCCAAAGACGTCGGGATCCTGGCGGCCCACACCGCCCTGAGCCGCTCGACGCTGCTCGACACTGCCGACGCAGCGCTCGCTCGCATGGGCGTTCCACGAAACGCCCGTCCGCCGGGATGGCCGTGACGAGCGGCGACCTGTACCGCACCGTGATGAGGGCCGAACCGCCCATGTCAGAGAGCGCCCAGGATGCGGCCGGGAATCGAATGCTTCCAAGAAGTAAACCTCATTTCGCCTCCCTCGCAGGGTTCGCCGTAGTTCAACGCCGGCATCCTCAACTTCGTGTTCGGCCACCTCTGGCTGCGCCTGGGGCTCAGCCGCCGCGAGAGCCGGCTGATCACGATTCCCTGCGTCGGCGTATCGGACGCGATCGGCCCGATCCGGTCACACGTCACGCCGGCCCTCGGCGCGGGCGACAACTCTTCCGACGAGATGCAAGAGCTGATCGTGCATTTCGAGGCCTACTCAAGACACCACGCGCCCGCCTGCTCGAGGAGGCCGCCGTCCGGTGGCACGCTGGCCAGTCCTGACCACCGCCGGCGGCGTCGCGATATCTTCGCAGTAGTCTCATCAGCGCCCGGCCCTGTGACACCATCCATTTCAAGGTCCGATCAGGTCATGAACGCAGACAAACCCGAAGGCCAGCAACCGGGGGCCGAGGCGGACGTCCTGGTGATCTTCGGGATCACCGGCGACTTGGCGCGGATCGAGACCTTCCGGGCTCTCTACCGGCTCGAACAGCGCGGCCTTCTCGATTGCCCTGTCGTGGGCGTTGCCCTGGACGACTTGACCCTCGACCAGCTTGTCGATCGTGCCCGGGAGTCGATCGTGGCAACGGGGGAGCCGCTGGACGAAGCCGTCTTCAAGCAATTCACGTCGAAGCTGTCCTATGTCCACGGCGACTTCGCCGACGCCGCTACGTACGGCCGGCTGGCGGAATCGATCAGCGCAGCCAAGCTGCCGGTCTTCTATCTGGAGGTTCCTCCCTCCCTGTTCGGCACGGTTGTCTCCGGTCTGGCCAAGGCGGGTCTCACGGGTAGCGCGAGGGTCGCGGTCGAGAAGCCATTCGGGCACGACCTCGCCTCGGCGCGGGCACTGAACGCCGAGCTGCACGCACTGATCGACGAGTCGCAGCTCTACCGGATCGACCACTTCTTGGGCAAGCTGTCGGTCGAGGACATACTGTTCCTGCGGTTCGCCAATTCCGTCCTCGAACCGGTGTGGAATCGTCAGTACGTCTCCACCGTTCAGATCACGTTGGCCGAGGACTTCGGAGTCGCCGATCGTGGCCACTTCTACGATCCGGTCGGCGCCCTGCGGGACGTGGTTCAAAACCATCTGCTACAGGTGCTGAGCCTGGTCGCCATGGAGCCACCGAGCACGGGTGCCCCCGACATCATCAACGACTGCAAGCGTGCTGTCCTCGTTGCTATCGCCGATGCCGACCCCGCCCGCTACGTCCGCGGCCAGTACGTCGGATACCGGGAGGTGGCCGGCGTGGCTCCCGGCTCGCAAACCGAGACCTACTGCGCCCTTCGGCTCGAGATCGACAACTGGCGCTGGGCAGGGGTGCCGTTCTTCATTCGGGCTGGCAAGGCCTTACCGGTGAGAGTCACCGAGGTGCGGGTCAACTTCCGCAGGCCGCCGTCGCTCGGCTTTGCGCCCAGGGGCACGTCTGCGCCCGAACCCAATCAGCTCGTCCTCCGCATCGGTCCAAAGCCAGGCGCCCGGCTGGGTCTCGTGGCGCAGCAGGCTCACGTTCGCGGGCTCCGACCACTCTGGCTCGACGTCAACTTTGCCAGCCTGGGCGGCGAAGCTCCGACCCCCTACGAGGTGTTGCTGCGGGCGGCCATGGTCGGCGATTCCGGCCACTTCACCCGCGAGGACGCGGTCGAAGAGACGTGGCGGATCGTCCAGCCGCTGCTCGATTCGCCTCCCACGCTGGAGGCCTACGCCCAGGGATCGTGGGGGCCAAAGGCAGCGGAGGTGCTGGTTCGAGGATTCGAAGGGTGGCACGAACCCTGGGTTCCGGCTGCAGATCAATCGGAAAGGTCGGCGGGATGAAGACGACGAAAACCACTCTGATCCGACGCGACCGGGCAATGGCATGAACGCCGCTCCCTCGCCGATACGGCTCCTGCTCGCCGACGTCGATGGGACGTTGGTCACCGATGACAAGGTGCTCACCGAGCGCTCAATCGAGGCCGTCCATCGGCTTCACGCCGCCGGCGTCCTCCTGGCAGTCACGAGCGGCCGCCCGCCTCGGGGCATGCAGATGCTCATCGAGCCGTTGGCCCTCAGCACACCGATCGCCGCCTTCAACGGCGGGATCGTGGTCGAGCCCGACATGTCAGTCATCGATCAGAAGGTCATTCCCGGAACACTCGTCGGCCCGATCGTCGCCCTTATCGACTCATCCGGACTCGATGTCTGGATGTACCGGGGCCCCGACTGGTATGTCCGAGACCTGGATGCGCCACACGTCGCACGTGAGGCGTTCACGGTGCAGTTCAAACCGACGCTCGTCGACAGCTTCGACGGCATCACCGAAGATGTCGCCAAGGTGGTCGGTGTCGGCGACGACCACGATCTGGTGGCATCGGTGGCCGGCGCCGCCCATGACCGCTTTGGCGATCACGTGTCGGCCGCCCGATCCCAGCCCTACTACGCCGATATCACCCATCCCGACGCCAACAAAGGGGAAGTCGTCAAGTTCCTCGCCACGCGGTACGGCATTGCGACCGAGGAGATCGCGACCATTGGCGATCAGGCCAACGACGTGTTGATGTTTGCCCACTCGGGTCTGTCCATCGCGATGGGACAGAGCGATCGCGAGGTACAACGGGCCGCCCGGCGCGTCACCGACTCCAATCAGGAGGAAGGCTTTGCCAAGGCCATCGAGCGTTTCATCCTTCCGGAAAGCGGCGGCAGTGTGTCGACTGGTCCAGGCCTGACGTGACGGCGCCGAAAGTCGAGGTGCTCGCTGACGCAGACGCCGTCGCCGTACGGGCCGCCGCATATGTCGCCCAACGGGCACAGGTCGCCGTCGCCGAGCACGGTCGATTCAGCTTCGCAGTCAGCGGTGGGCGCACACCCTGGGCGATGTTCGCTCTGCTCTCTGAACGGATGCCCTGGCAGGACGTGACGTTGTACCAGGTCGATGAGCGAATCGCGCCGGACGGAGACCCCAGCCGCAATCTCACCCATTTGCGGGCCAGCCTTCCCGCCGGGGGCTCCGCCGAGGTCCGGGCTATGCCAGTAACCGCTCCGGACCTTGAGGCCGCTGCCGCCGAGTACGCCCGTTCGTTACCAGGGCGTTTCGATCTCGTGCACCTCGGTCTCGGACCAGACGGCCATACGGCGTCGCTCGTGCCGGGAGACCCCGTCCTCGCCGTGATGGACCGCGATGTGGCACTGACCGGTCAGTACCAGGGGCAGCGCCGGATGACCCTCACCTATCCCAAGATCAACAGCGCTCGCCAGGTGCTCTGGCTCGTCACTGGCAGGGACAAGGTAGACGCGCTGGCCCGTCTCCGCGCCGGTGATCGCTCGATCCCGGCCGGACAAGTCGAGGCCGAAACGCAGCTCGTCGTCGCAGACGTCGCGGCCGCCGGGAGCTAGCGAAGTCGCCGGGTGGTGCGGTCAGCTTCTGGTCTCGAGTCAGCTTGCCACTGCCAACAGGTGCCAGCGACCAGGAACACCCTTCAGCTTGTGTTCGCCCCGGTCGGCGAGCTTGATCCCTGATCCCACAACCAGGTCACCGACGGTGCGTGAAATGAGCACCTCGCCCGGCCCTGCAGCCGCACCGATCCTTGCGCCGATGTGAACGGCGAGGCCCCGCGGGCCTTCGTCGGAAAGCTCCACCTCGCCGGTATGCAGACCTGCTCTGATCTGCAACCCGAGGGCTTGAACGCCGTCGCGGATGGCGCAGGCGCACCTGACCGCCCGGGCTGGGCCATCGAAGGTAGCCAGGAACCCGTCGCCAGCCGTGTCGATCTCCTGACCTCGAAAGTGATGAAGTTCGGAGCGCACGACCTTGTGATGGGCGCTCAGCAGCTCGCTCCAGCGGCGGTCACCCTCCCTCTCGGCGCGCTCCGTCGAAGCGACAATGTCGGTAAACAGCACAGTGGTGAGGATTCGGTCGATCTCGACTGGAGGGCGCTCACCGGTCAAGAACTCGGCGATCTCCTCGATCGCCGAGGGCGCCGACATGACATAGAGGTCTCCTCCGGGTAACTCCACGAACTTCGCCCCGTCGATGTGGTCGGCCAGGTAGTGCCCCTCGTCGATGGTATAGACCAGGTTGTCCTTCGTGTGGAGAACGAGCGAGGGCACCTGGATGAGCGGCAGCGCCTCTCTGGCATCCAGGTTCTCGACGATGTAGCGAATCTGAGCCGCCGCACTCCTAGGAGTCGTCGATGCCCTCATGTACTTCGCTGCCCATTGCCGGAAGGCGCGGTCACCAGCCCGGCTGGGGAAGACAGTTGCCACGATGTCCGAGGTCCCCCACCCGGCCTTCCATGTCTCGACCCATTCGTCCACCACTTCCGGCGCCACACCAATCGGGTAGTCATCGGCCCTCATGTGGCGCGCGCTGGTGTTCGCGAGGATTAACCCGCTCACTCGCTCGGGCTGCATGGCCGCAAACAGCACACCTGTGGGTCCACCGTCGTTCTCGGCCAGGACGGTCGTTCGTGTGGACTGAGCGGCATCGAGGACCGCTCGCACGTCGTCGGCCCACTCCTCCCAGGTCGGCATGGCCGTATCGGGGATCGCGTCCGATGCACCCGTACCCCGGCGGTCGAAAAGGATCAACCGACTAAAGGAGGCGAGCCGCTCCAGGAATGCCGCCCAGACGGGGTCGTCCCATCGCAGGTCGACGTGCGCAAAGCCGGCGATATA
>Ga0306920_100013475_pt1 | contig 11145 bp, 9 predicted proteins | sample flu12Cox44000170_FD_204666 | JGI IMG/M metagenome (GOLD analysis project Ga0306920, IMG submission 204666) | Lab enrichment of tropical soil microbial communities from Luquillo Experimental Forest, Puerto Rico - flux4day.12C.oxic.44.000.170 (v2)... | ecosystem: Environmental > Terrestrial >...
TGCGACGTGATCTAGGCCGATCCCGGGGCCGTTTGTATCAGGAAAGTGGAGACCGCAGATTTCCGCCAAGAATGACCTTGCCATGACTGATGCCGGGGCTGGCAACTACCCGAGTCCCGGAACCGAGGTCAGGTGCCAGCCGTCACAGTAGCCGCAGTGGTACGCACGCCGTACTGTCCAAGAGCACTGGTGGCCGAGCAGCTCGGCTTTGGCACGTAAGTGGCGCGCCGCTTCGAGTGCGTGTTTGGTGTCCTTGAGTTCACCGAATCGCTGCTTTCCGGTCTGCTCACATCGTGGCCATCTACGCTTCGGTCGGCCACGCCTGAGGTGCGGCATCAGGTATTGGGGTTCGATGGAACTTTTGGAGTGGCGGTATTTCATTCGTCAGTCTTCCTTTGTCAGTCCGAGCAGATGGTGCCCTGTTCCTGGGAAAAATCCGGCTACGTGAGTAATGCAACGCCGGCTGTTCGGTGGGCGGCCTTGTTCCGCGCTCCCCGGGGGCGAACCGCAACGGGATAGCCTCAGTCGTGACGTCCGGGAGCGGATCATCGCGGCGTTGAGGATGGGAGCGCCAACCTTCACGCGAGTGTCCCTGACCCGGAGCCACCGTGGGGCATGCTCTGGTAGAAGCCTTGGCCGAAGTGCCAGGGGCAGAGGTCGCGCACTGCGATTCCGACAAACTGGCCCGAGCCGAAGGCGGACAAGCCGCTGTGGGCATACAGTTTGTCGCTCGCCTGAGCGGGCGTCCACCCGGCGTCCAGTTGGTTACAGACGTTGATGCCCACAACCAGTTGAGCGCCCGCGCCGCCCTGGTTGTAGAACCCGGCGTTGGTGACGTCTGCCGTGAACTGGCTCGCGGCCAGGGTCGCCTCCGCTGCCGCGTCGGTGTCCACGGTGTCCGCGTGGGCTGGCCCTGCCGGGAATGTCGCGATGCCGATCGCTGTGGCGACGGCGGCCAGGCCGCCGACAATGATCTTCTTCATGGTGGTGGTTCTCATTCGTGTGCTGGCTGGACGAATCCTGCCGGTGTCCCGGTCGGGTTTGAATCCTTGACCGGGGTCGGTCGTGGTGGCCGACAGCACTAGATTCCGGTAAGTGCTTTTAGAGATCTTCGCGAGATCTTTTAGAAATCTTTGTGTTGCCAGCGCAGCCTTGGGCAGCAATCAACATCCTTGCGGTGCACCTGCTCCGTTGCTGTGATCTGTCATTAGCCGACGCTGGCGTCACGTCATTCCCACTGCCATGAGCCTGCCCCGAAGGGTTGTATGGACCAGCGTTTCGTCATGAGCAAGGGGTCAGAGGCGCTCCCCATTACCCGATTACGAGTACCACCCGGTCCGGTTGCCCTCCCGACGCAGCACCGCGTCAGCGTGGCCATTTTCCTTTAGCGCGAGTCGATTTCGAAGGTGAACTCGTGACTGCCAATCCGGATACGGTCACCGCCAACAAGATCGGCGCTGACGTCGATTCGCTGGCCCTGGACTTCCACACCGTTGGACGAGTGCAGATCCTGAATCATGAAGCTGGTTCCGGTGTCGACGATAACGGCGTGGTGGCGGCTGATGTCAGCATCGCTCAAAACGATGTCGTTGTCAGGGAGGCGCCCAATCCGGATTTTTGCGCCTTCCAACGGATAGTGGCATCCGGCAGCGTCGCGGATCCCAGCGTTCACGAACCGGATGGGATCCGCTGTGCGGCGCTCGGAATGGATGAAGGTTTCCGCTGCGGCCTCTCGGGCGGCTCGTTTGGTGTCCAGAGGCTCTTGGCGCAGTATCTTTTGGTATAGGCCCTTGACCGTGGGGTCGGGGTCGATGCCGAGGTCCTCGGCGAGGGTCTTTCTCAGTCGCTCATATGCCTCTAAAGCGTCGGACTGGCTATTTGTGACGTAGTAAGCCGTGATCAGCTGCAGCCAAAGTCGGTCATTGTGAGGGTTTTCGGCCACAAGCCGCTCGAGTTCCGCGATAACGGCGTAGGCGCGTCCGCACGCGATTTCGGCTTCCGCCAGGGCGGAATGGGCGAGCAGTTTGTCTTTTGCCAGCCCCAGCCCAGTGGCGACCCGCTGGAGAAAGGCAAAGTCGCGCAAGTCATCCAGAACAGGCCCGCGCCACTCGGCTAGCGCAGCTGACAGGTGGCTGCTGGCCTGTTCGAACTGACTGACAGCAGCCGCGCGTACACCCGCGGTCTTTTCGGTGTTGAAACGCCCCACATCGCACGCGGATTCCGCGACATTGAGTCGGTACCCTGGCGGGGCTTTGGCTAGCAGCCCTTCTTTGTCAAGGCCCGCGTCGCCAAAGAGTGTGCGCAGGAGCGAGACGTAGGACTGAACGGTTACTTTCGCTGCCGTCGGCGGCGATTGATCCCACACGGCGTCAATCAATGACTCGATCGCCACCGGGCGATTACGGTTCAGCACAAACATGGCGAGCACCGCTCGCTGTTTCGGGGCACCCAATGGCACAGGAGTGCCGTCCACGCTCATCAGCAACGGCCCCAGGACACCGAACCCAAGACCGGTTTCGCCCATCGTCGCTACCCGCCTTCCAGGTCATCTAGGGCGGCAGGCCCTCATTATGACCGCGACCGGCTACGGTTCGGACGTGATCGCCGGATCCGAAGCCGGCGGCAGACAGATGTCATTCGGTCGGCAGTTGTGCGGGTGTTCGGCGCCCACCTGCGCCAAAGAAATCTGGCCGCGCTTTCGCCAGCGATCCCTCAACGAGGGGCACTGCGACCGTTAGTATGCCATGCTGGGTCCGAACGAGAACCTCTGCCGCGCCGTGAAAGCGACGACCCACTTCTGCGAATTTGCCGCTCGTGATGCAACGGAATACGCCAGAATTTTTCCCGTGGGCAGTATTCGTCGAAGGCGCTGGCTGTGGCGGCCCTAAACGTGGCGGCCCCCGGTAGATGGTCCGAAAGGTAGTCGGTTGGGCCTGGACAAGTTCGGTCGATACCGAAAGCTCGAATTGATCGGCCAAGGCGGCATGGGCAGGGTGTACAAGGCCTATGACCCCGTGATGGAACGCGACGTGGCAATCAAATTCTTGTCCGTCGATCAAGCCGAAAAACCAGGTTTCCGGGAGCGGTTTCGCCGCGAGGCCGTCACTGCGGGCCAGTTGAGGCCGCACGTCCTCCCCATTTACGACAAGAACGAGATTGACGACCAGCTATACCTGGTGATGCCATTCATCGACGGGATTGATCTCAGTACCACGCTCAAGCGCGACGGTCCCATGAGCCCGCCGAAAGCCGTTGGGGTAATCGCACAGCTCGCGGAGGCTCTCGATGCCGCCCACGCCGACGGCTTGGTGCATCGGGACGTCAAACCCTCCAACGCCATGGTGGGTGACCACGACTTTGTTTACCTGATCGATTTCGGTATCGCTCATGACGCCGCTGCGCCCAAGCTCACGCACACGGGTGAATACCCAGGCACCTGCTCCTATATGGCCCCCGAGTGCTTTGAGGGCGGAAAGGTCGATGCGCGCGCGGATATCTACGGGCTGACCTGTGTGCTGTATGAGTGCCTGACCGCAAGTCGGCCTTTTCCCTATGACACCGAAGCGCAGCTCATAACGGCACATCTACACGCGCCTCCACCGCGCCCAAGCCAGCAAAGACCGAGCGTACCGGCGGCATTCGACGACGTCATCGCCTGCGGCATGGCGAAGCAGCCGGACCAGCGTTACCAGAGAGCTGGCGATCTGGCTGTTGCCGCACGCGCTGCACTGAGTACATCGCTGCACGAGCAGGCGGCCAACACTTTAGCCGGCACCCAGGTCGCCGCACTGCCTGCCCAGACCGCCGAATCACTACCGGCCCAACCCACACCGCAGACGGCGCCGTACGCACCGACAGACTTCGCCACACCCGCTGGGAGAGAAGGCATCCCACGCGACGACATAAGAGCGGCATCGTTCCCGTGGCCACCCTCGTCGCAACCCGACCGCCCGCCCTACCGTGGGTGGGAGCCCTTCGAGCCGATCGACGCAGGGGTCTTTTTCGGCCGTGATGCCGAGCTGGTGCGGGCAATGGAGGCCCTACGCGGGATGCGCCAGGGCGACGAGGCGCTGTTCGTCGTGCTGGGCGCATCCGGGGCAGGCAAGTCGTGTTTTTTGCGCGCAGGCATCGTGCCGCGGCTACAGAATGACCGCAGCTACCTGGTGCTCGACATCGTGCGCCCCGAGCTTAAGGCACTCACCGGCGCTTTCGGCCTGGCACACGCGATTAGCGCTACGCGGCAACAATTCGGGCTGACCCAGCCGCCGCTGGGTCACATCAAGGACGCATGCACGCGCAGCGACATCGGTCTGCTACGGACCTGGCTTATGGAATGCCTTGACGCCGCCACCCGGCGACTGCCTAACAGCATCACCAACGAGGAGCCTCTGACCATCGTTTTGCCGCTGGATCAGGCCGAGGAGCTGTTCGCCGTCGGCGCCGGTACGGAGGCCGCCGACTTGTTGGCGCTCGTGCGCGATCTGGCGCTTGGCGCCGACGGCCGGGCGGCGCTACGGCTGATCGTGGCGGCCGCAATCCGTACTGACCGCTACCACCTGATGCAGAACGCGCCGCAGCTTGCCGGGCTGCAGATCAAACAGTTCGACCTTCGGCCGATGGACTCAACCCAATTTCACAGCGTGATCAGCGGCCCTGCGCAGCGGTCCACCGACGGTGGGCGCCCGCTCTACCTCGACGAGGAATTGGTGCGCCGCCTGCTGACCGACGTCTCCGGGGACACAGACACCCTCCCGCTGTTATCCCTGACGCTCGCCTGGCTATACCGCGACTACGGCTCGACAGGCCGGCTCACCCTGGCGCCTTACGCTGAGCGGGGCGGCATCGCCAGCGTCGTGCAAGCCGAGATCGACGAGCTGCTGCCCTCGGACCCCGACGAGCGCGCCGAGCAACTCAAACTGCTGCGGACGGCGTTCATCCCGTGGCTGGCCACCATTAATCCCAACAACGACCAGCCAATGCGCCGCCTGGCACATTGGGACGATCTGCCCGACAACAGCCGCCCGCTGCTGGAACGATTCATCGCCCGTCGGCTGCTGATCAAAGACTTACGCGACGGGGTGGTGGTCATCGAAGTCGCCCTGGAAAGCCTGCTATGCGAATGGGACGACGTAGCGGCCTGGCTGGCCGAGGAGCGCGAAAACCTCAAGGCCGCCGACACCCTCGAATACGACGCCGCCGAGTGGGACAAAAACCACCGCGACGAGGCCTGGCTGCTGCACGGCACCCGGCTGGCAGATGCCGAAAACCTGGCCGCCAAACCCGGATTCCGCGAACGCCTCAACTCCACCCGCGACTACCTACTCGCCTCCCGGCAGCGTGAAAGCGAGCGGCTTGAGGATGAGAAGCGGCACCAGCAAACCGAACTCGAAGCCGCCAAGAAGCTCGCCGCTGCGGAGACCCAAGCAAGGGAGGAAGCCCAAACTCACGCCGCCGCCCTGCGTAAACGCTCCCGCATCCTCCGGGCGTTGCTGGCCGCCACCGCGATCGTCGCTGTCATTGCCCTCATCGGCGTTATTACCGCGGTGATCGGTTTCGCCCGGGCCCGGACCGCGCGCAATGAGGCGCAGGGCAGGTTCCGCGAGGCCACCAGCCTGCGTTTGGTCGTCGAGGCGCAGGCCATGCTGGGAGCCACCCAGGCCGGGGGTGATGAGCGGGCCTTCCAGCAGATTCTCGCATCCCGATCCCTCACCACGACACCAGACGACGGTGCGCTCTACAGCGCCGTAGTCAGAACAGTAAATACGCAAAAAATCATTCCTACCCCAGGCGGGATCGCATCAGTGGCGTTTAGCCCTGACGGACACCGGTTGGCAACCGCCAGCCGTGACCACACGGTTCAGCTGTGGAACGCCGACACCTTCCAAACAATCGGCCCACCGCTGACGGGACATACCGACACCGTGACCAGTGTGGCCTTCAGCCCCGATGGGCATCGGCTGGCATCCTCCAGTTACGACCGCACTGTCCGGCTGTGGAACGCCGACACCGGCCAACCCATCGGGCGGCCGCTTGCCGGACATACCAATTGGGTAGAAACTGTTGCCTTCAGTCCAGACGGACATCGCCTCGCCTCCGCCGGTCGTGACCGCACGATCCAGTTGTGGAACGCCGACACCGGTCAACCCATGGGTCTGCCACTCACCGGACATACCGATACCGTGACGAGAGTGGCCTTCAGCCCCGATGGGCATCGGCTGGCATCCTCCAGTTACGACCGCACTGTCCGGCTGTGGAACGCCGACACAGGCCAGACCCTCGGCGCACCCCTGACCGGGCACCAAAACCAGGTATTAAGTGTGGCGTTCAGTCCCGACGGTCGCCGGCTGGCTTCGGCCAGCTCTGACCGCACGATCTGGCTGTGGAACGCCGACACCAGACAGCCCATCGGCCCACCGCTCAACGGGCATCAGAACTCGGTGGAAAGTGTGTCATTTAGTCCCGATGGGCATCGGCTGGTCTCCGGTAGCTCCGACGACACGGTCCGGTTGTGGAACGCCGACACCGGACAGCCCATAGGTCAGCCGCTAAAAGGCCATCGGAATACCGTGTGGAGTGTTGCCTTCAGCCCCGACGGGCGCCACATCGCCTCAGGCAGCAACGACAACACCCTGCGAATCTGGAACGCTGACACCCAGCCGCTGACAGGTCATCAAGGCGATGTGCGCAGTGTGGCGTTCAGCCCCGACGGACACCGCTTGGCCTCCGGCAGCGACGACCGAACCGTCCGGCTGTGGGATGCCGACACCTTCCAATCAATTGGCCCACCGCTGACGGGACATACCGACATCGTGACTAGTGTGGCCTTCAGCCCCGACGGACATCGCCTCGCCTCCGCCAGCTTCGACAGCACTGTCCGGCTGTGGAACGCGGACACAGGCCAGCCCATCGGCCCACCCCTGACCGGGCACCAAAACCGGGTATTTAGTGTGGCCTTCAGCCCCGACGGGCACCGCTTAGCTTCTGGTGGCTCCGACGACACGGTACGGATGTGGGACGCAGACACCGGACAGCCGATTGGCGCGCCGCTGGCTGGACACACCGATTGGGTGGAAACTGTTGCCTTCAGTCCAGACGGACATCGCCTCGCCTCCGCCGGTCGCGACGGCACGATCCGGTTATGGAACGCCGACACCGGCCAACCCATAGGCGCCCCCCTCACCGAGCACACCAACACGGTGTTCGGTGTGGCGTTTAGCCCGCACGGGCACCTCCTAGCCTCGGGCAGCGCGGATCAGACAATCAGGTTGTGGAACGCCGACACAGGCCAGACCCTCGGCGCACCCCTCACCGGCCACGACGGCTGGGTGGCAAGTATTGCGTTCAGCCCCGACGGGCACCGCCTCGCCTCCGCCAGCTTCGACCAAACCGTCCGGCTGTGGGACACCGATTCGCGTACCGCGATCGGCGACCCACTTAAGGGTCACTCAGACGCTGTGCGCAGCGTGGCGTTCAGTCCCGATGGGCTTCGCCTCGCCTCGGGCAGCGTCGACCAAACGCTACGATTGTGGCCCGCCACTGCGAGCCCAATCGATCTCTGCAACAAGCTCACCGCCAACATGAGCCACAAACAATGGCGCGACTGGGTATCCCCTGATATCGACTACATCACTGCCTGCCCGGGACTTCCCATCGCACCCGACTGATCACTCAGTGCACGTCGGCGTTCACGGAATCCTTGTGGCTGAACACTTCGGCGCGCATCATTGCAGCCGAGCCAGAGCAGGATTGCCGGTCCAGCGCTCCCCGTAAATGCCATGTGCGGTCCACAAGGCGACCGCCGGGGCGGGTGGACCCGTGAGCCGCAATGGCGCAGCTTCCCGGGAGAAGGCGAGCGTGACCGACCAGTTATCAAGGTCGGGGAGGAACTCGCTGATCCTTGAGAAACTAAATTCAAGTCCGCGTCCGGTCTTGATTCCGCACAACAGGCGCTTGGATGTGTGACGGGAATCTTGACGTGGATCGCGAGTCAGGTGGCTCGTGTTTCGTTCGGCACCGCTGGACGGTTACGCTTCTGAGCCATCTCAGATGCTGCATTGATCCGCATCTGATCTATCGTTCGGCCCCGCCATCTTCGCTACTTCAGCAGCTCGTTGCGGATCCTCTGTTCAATGGGTAGTCGGCCGTGTTCAATGGGTGGTTGGCCAACGGCCGTCACCAGAGCCATCGGCGTGCGCCATCAGCGACGCCGATCCCAAAGGCCGTCGTCGCGAAGATGTACGGTCGAACCCTGGGATACGGCGGCTGACCGAGGAGCTCTGTGGCCAAGCAGGAAGCAAGCGTTGAAGAGCTCGTACGAATGATTCAGCGCGGCGAGCTACGCCTTCCGGAGATGCAGCGACGGTAGGTGTGGCAAGGCCCACGTGTCCGGGACCTTCTCGATACAGAGTAAGGAAAGTCCTCACCACACCGGATTGGCATAACGATCACCGGCAGTGTTTTGGCTGGTCGAGGCCAGATATCAGGCTCCGGTGGCGGCGGACGGGAGCGGCCTGAGCGGACGGGAGCCGCCACCGGCGAAGCTTTGGATCTGGCAGCCGGCCCAGCTCGGATTTGGTCCCGTCCCGAGATGCGTTTTGAGGCAGACGTCCGCAAATAGAACGGAATCAATCTCCAACAAGACCTTCACGTCACACACGGCAGAGACTTCTGAGTACCAGCGCGTGACGACGACGAGGATCGGGCCGATCTCTGGAACGCGATTCCCCATCCATCGCCTCCGCCCGGGTCCGGCCCACTTGTCAGCCCGGTTAGCGAAGGTCCGCAGTGCCACCCGAATCTGTGTATGAGCCGACGCCTTTGTCCGAAATGTCCCGGCGATGTCCAATATGTCCGACTTTGTCCGTAGCAATGTCCAATCTGTCCGTATCAACTGATGTCAGCGCCCGACCCGGCGCCGTCGGCACCAGGAGGACAGAGTCGATGAAGTTGTTCATCAACGCATCTGTGGCGCCGTTCAACGGTGCCGACCAACGGACGATCTGCCTCGTGGGTGCAGGCATGTCGAGTGGGTCGAATGGACGTGACCGCAATGCAGGACGACTTTGTCGGCAGGTGGATCAGCCGCCGGGAGCTGCTCAGCGCTATGGAGTCCCGAGGAGGACGCCCGCCGAGTCGGCAGTGAAGGGAACGGGCCCACGCCAGGCGGCCAGGGCTTGTTGCGCGTTTTTGGAGTCACCCCCTGTCACCCCGGCTCACTTACCGCCGCGGGTTTCCGTTGCTGTTCTGGTGTCGTGGCCGACGCGGCCATGCCAAAACGTCACGAAAGCTGGAGGAATCGTGAAGCTCAAGATTGATACGGCGGGTGGAGCTACCAATGTCACTAACAGCCCCGGTCAGCGTGGTGCCGAAATGCCCACCGTGCCAGGGAAATCGCTGTGTGAGCACCTGTGACCCGCTACCTCAGATACCGCGACCGATGAACACACCAGTGCACTTGCCGGGCCTGCCCGACGGCGCCGACCACGACGCCGTGGTCGCCCAGATGATCCGCCGCGCCCGCTCTGCCGGATTCAACGCCTGGTGGCAGCGCGTCGAGGCGGTGGGGTTCTGCGCCAACCCGATCCACCTGGCCGGCCGCGATGAACCGGCCGCGAACACCAGGTCTTCACCCGCTGCAACAACCGACGCGCCACGGTCTGCCCGTCGTGCTCGGATCTGTACTCCCGTGACACCTGGCAGCTCATCCACGCCGGCCTGCGCGGTGGACACCACGACATCCCCGCCACCGTGACCGATCACCCCCAGGTGTTCATCACCCTGACCGCGCCCAGCTTCGGCGCCGTACACACGATTAGCACCGCAGGCGGCTGCCACCCACGAGGCGCCCACCACCGCCAATGCCCCCACGGAAACCCGCTCTCATGCGACCGCGAACATCGCCACACCGATGCCGAGCTCGGACAACCCCTGTGCGGTGAGTGCTACGACTACCTGGGGCACGTCTTGTTCACCTGGCACGCCCCAGAGCTATGGCGGCGCTTCACCATCCGCGCCCGTCGCCTCTTGCAGCGCGAGCTTCGTGACCGCGGCGAGCGACCAGAACACACCCGGATCTCCTTCATGAAAGTCGTGGAGCTACAACGACGAGGGCTCCCCCACTTCCACGCCGTCATCCGCCTCGACGGTGCATCGGTGCCGGGTCAACCACCAGCAGCGCCAGACACGACCATCAGCGCACAAGACCTTGTCGAGCTGGTCCATCGAGCAGCGACGGAGACTGCATTGGCGGTGGCCGACGACAACACCCTGCGGTTCGGCGAGCAGATCGACGTCAAGATCATCATCAACCCGAGCCGAGAACACGGCAGCGACAGTCAATCGTCCGGTCGCCGGATCGCCGGTTACCTCGCAAAATATGTGACCAAATCTGTTGCAGACTTCGGTATCGCAGTTCGCCGCTTCACCGCTACTGCCATCGATCACCTCAACGTGACACGCCATGTGCGTCAGATTCTGCGAACAATTGTCACGATCTCCGCCCAAGAGGCTTACACAGAAATACTTGCGTGGATCCACACCCTTGGTTATCGCGGCCATGTCGTCAGCAAGTCACGGCAATTCTCGACAACGATGACCGCCTTACGCGAACGTCGACGATCCTGGCGAAGATCCCAAATACTCGACGTCCTGGACCCAATTGCCCAAAACCGAATCCCGCAGCCGATCGTGTGGCAGTTCGAGCGCTCGGGGCACATCAGTCTCGGAGACCGGGTGCTGGTGGTTTCTGCTGCCGGCCGCGCGCAAGAAGCGCGCATTGCCGCCCGACAAGCGGCCAAGGAAGAAGCCTCAACTTTCGATGAACGATCAAACGCTAGAAGGGTAGTGAATGAAAATGGAAGATAACGCGTTCAACGATCTGCCTCTTCTGCTCGCAGTGCCCCGAGCCGCGCAGCTGCTGGGAATCAGTCGGGGCGCGGCCTACCGTCTCGCGGCATCCGGAGACCTGCCCGTCCGCCGGCTCGGCGGCCGCGTTTACGTCGTGACCGCCGGCCTTCGTGAGCTAGCCTCGTGAAAGGCGCTGTGCGCCAGTGGGATCCCAAGTCGCCGCCCCGAGACCGGCGCGCCCTAACCGAGGAGACCGACCGATGAGCACCGACACTGCACCCGCCGACCTCCCCAGGAAGC
>Ga0306920_100013476_pt1 | contig 11143 bp, 10 predicted proteins | sample flu12Cox44000170_FD_204666 | JGI IMG/M metagenome (GOLD analysis project Ga0306920, IMG submission 204666) | Lab enrichment of tropical soil microbial communities from Luquillo Experimental Forest, Puerto Rico - flux4day.12C.oxic.44.000.170 (v2)... | ecosystem: Environmental > Terrestrial >...
GCTCGCTGCGGCGGAGGTAATCGGGCACCTGGGCGCACGGCCCGAGACCTCGCTCAAGGACCTCGCCCGCGACAACGGCTTCGATCTCTGAATCCCTCCCCGAAGGGGAGGGTGGCGAGCGAGGCGAGCCGGGTGGGGCTCGTGCGGCACCTTGAGCGCTAGAGTTGGCTGCGGTTTCCCCACCCGTCCGCCGTCGCTGCGCAGCGCAGGCAAATTTACGCAGCCTGCGTAAACTTGGCTGCGTGCGGCCACCCTCCCCACCCGAACTCGGGCTCGCCCGAGTTCGGGCAATCTAAGTTGGCCCAAGTCGGAAATATCCGACTTGGGCTGGGGAGGGATTCCCCGTCTTTCCACAGCTGTCCACGACATTCACAGCTCCTTGCGCGGGTTCGCGGAACGGTTGTCGCTCGCACGTCATTGATCGCGCGGTTGATGTCGCTTGCAACAATCGAGGAGGTTCGAATGAGTTCAGTAAGCTCGCAAACCGGTCGCCTGCCCAATCGGTTTCCCGTGGGCACGCGCTACGTCGTCGAAGGCCGCGGCAGCGCACGCGGGCGCCTGCGAGTGGCGGCGCGCTATCTCGAATTTCCCAACGGCAGGCATGTGGACCTGCCACTGACGCCGGCGGGATGGCGCGCCCTTCCCGCGGCGAGGCTTCGCGGCGGCTGGTCCGGTAGCATCGATGCCGAAAGAACGTCCCCGATCGCGAAGCGCGCATCGCAGGTGCCGCGTCCTTGCGAGCTTCGCAATCGGGGATGTTCCGCCGTGGACGAAAAATTTTTTGCAGCCCGTGGGAACGAACCGTCGGCACACGCGTTGAGAGGTCTGACGCCGGGTGGCGTGCCCCCCAGCCCCCAACCCCTCACCCATCCGGCGATAGACCCTGGCCCCTTCGGGCGCCGGGGTCTTCTTTTTTTGAAGGCCCTGAAACTAAAGGATATTCTTCGCGGAACACGAGCAGCCAGCGCGATTGGAAAGCACGGCGGATTACCCGATTTCGGGTTGGCGTCGGCGCTGAGTTGGCGCACCCCTCCACGCTCGGACGAGACTCGGCACCTCTCTTCACTATATCGTGATCAACCGGAGCCCGCGCTAAGCGTCAGCGAAAACCCGGGGAAGCCCAGAATTACCACCGGCACTCGCACCCCCGAAATCGTTGCATGCCTCGGATGTGTGCGGCCGCCTCAATCGCCGCTGCCGTGCCCCATGACGAGGTCATCGCGGTGCACCATGGCTGCGCGGCCGCCGAAGCCGAGGATGGAGAGGACATCGGCTGACGTCCGCCCTTTGATTCTGGCGGCGTCATCAGCGTCATAGGCAACGATCCCGCGGGCGACCTCGGCGCCGTCGGGGCCGCGGATCACCACCGCGTCGCCGCGCGCAAACGACCCCTCGACGCGAAACACGCCGGCCGGCAGCAGGCTTTTTCCGCCGCGCAGCGCCGCGACCGCGCCGGCATCGATCACGAGGCTCCCCTTCGGCTCGAGCGAGCCCGCGATCCATCGCTTGCGGGCCGTCACAGGATTGGCGGCGGTGAGAAACCAGGTGCAGCGGGAGCCCTGCGCGATCGCCGTGAGCGGATGCGCGCGCCGCCCCGACGCGATCACCATGTGGGTGCCGGCCTGCGTTGCGATCCTGCCCGCCTCGATCTTGGTCTGCATGCCGCCGCGCGAGAGCTGCGAGCCGGCGGCGCCCGCCATCGCCTCGATCGCCGGCGTGATGCGCTCGACCAGGGAGACGAATTTCGCGCCCGGATTGTCGGCGGGCGGCGCATCGTAAAGCCCGTCCACATCGGAGAGCAGCACGAGGAGATCCGCGCTCGCCATGGTGGCGACCCGCGCCGCCAGCCGGTCGTTGTCGCCATAGCGGATCTCGTTGGTCGCGACCGTGTCGTTCTCGTTGATCACGGGAACGGCGCGCCATTCCAGCAGCTTGCCGATGGTGGAGCGCGCATTGAGATAGCGCCTGCGCTCCTCGGTATCCTGCAACGTCACCAGCACCTGTCCGGCGGTGATGCCGTGGCGGCCAAGCGTCTCGGACCAGGTGCGCGCGAGCGAAATCTGCCCGACCGCGGCCGCTGCCTGACTGTCCTCGAGCCGCAGCGCGCCGGAAGGCAATCCCAGTACCGCGCGGCCAAGCGCGATCGCGCCCGAGGAGACAACCAGCATGTCACGCCCGCCCCCGTGCAGCTGCGCGATATCCTGCGCAAGCGACGCGAGCCAGTCGTGGTCGAGCCGCCCGCGCTCGCTGTCGACCAGGAGCGAGGAGCCGACCTTGATCACAAGGCGGCGGAAATCGGTCAGCTTGGGAGGAGCGCTGGGCATTCTTTGATGGTGCACGACGTCACGGCAGCCATTGCGGGGCCGGCAGCTTCGCTTCCTCCGCGGCGCGACCCGCATCTATCTCGGCGAGCAGCACGCGCAGCATATCCTGGACACCGGCCCCGGTCGCGGCCGAGATGACGCGCACCGGCGGCTGCGATCGCGAGCCGCCGCAGCGGCGCGCCGGCGATCCGAGCGCGCGGCGCAGCCGCGCAAGCTGGGGCTTGAGCTCCTGCGGGGAAAGTGCGTCCGATTTGTTGAGCGCGACCACTTCGGGCTTGTCGCGAAGCCCATGACCGTAAGCCTCGAGTTCCGCACGCACCGTGCGGTACGCGGCGCCTGCATCCTCGGCAGTGCCGTCGACAAGATGGAGCAGCACCCGGCAACGCTCCACATGGCCGAGGAAACGGTCGCCGAGCCCGGCGCCGAGGTGGGCGCCCTCGATCAGGCCGGGAATGTCGGCAAGCACGAACTCACGGCCGTCGATCGCGACCACGCCGAGCTGGGGATGCAGCGTCGTGAAAGGATAGTCGGCGATCTTTGGCTTCGCGGCACTCACCGCCGCCAGCAAGGTGGACTTCCCTGCGTTCGGCAGCCCGACAATGCCGGCATCCGCAATCAGCTTGAGACGCAGCCGGATGGTAAGCTCCTCGCCCGGCTGTCCGGGATTGGCGTGGCGCGGGGCGCGGTTGGTGGAAGACTTGAAATGGGCGTTGCCGAAGCCGCCGTTTCCGCCGCGCGCGAGTACCGCGCGCTCGCCAACGCGCACGAGGTCGGCGATCATCGTCTCGCCGTCCGCATCGTAAACCTGCGTGCCGGCCGGCACCTTGAGCAGGACATTGGCGCCGTTGGCGCCATGGCGGTCCTTGCCCATGCCCCCGCCGCCGTTCCTCGCCTTGAAGTGCTGCTGATATCGGTAGTCGATGAGCGTGTTGAGGCCGTCGACCGCCTGCGCGATCACGTCGCCCCCCCTGCCGCCGTCGCCGCCGTTGGGCCCGCCAAACTCGATGAACTTCTCCCGCCGGAACGACACGCAGCCGTTCCCGCCAGCGCCGGAGCGGATGTAGATCTTGGCTTCATCGAGAAATTTCATGGTCAGGGCAATATGCGTCGGCGCGGTTCACGACAAACAAAAAAACCGCAGGCGTCTCCGCCAACGGTTCGAGATCGAATTCTGAAATGCGCCAGAGCATCCACCGGGAGGGGCCAAGGCGGGCCATGCCTCACTGATGCGGCCCAATAGGCCGCTCCCGATGCTGCCGTTCGCGAGCTAACCGCTACGCCGCGACCCGAACGATGCCGCAGCGATCATCGCGGCCAAACTGACCCGGGGGCATAGCACCTCCGTTTCCGTTTTCGTTGCGTGTTCCCGATCCATCACGGAAGGAGCACACACCGTGATCTTGGTGGGTGTCGGTGCCGCTGTCAATGGGTGCGACAGTTTTGTGAAGACTGTGAATCCGCGCAAGGAACATGTCAGCGCACGCGGCCCGATCGATCGCGCCGAAGCACGTTCCCGGGCAACGCCCCGGTGTGTGTGCAATCCTCGACCACAACGATGCCGTTGACGAGCACGGTGGTGCGGCTTCCGCTGGGATAGCGATGCGGTTCCGCGTAAGTCGCGCGGTCGTGAAAATCTGCGGGATCAAAGATTGCGATGTCGGCGCAGTGGCCTTCGCGCAGCAGCCCGCGGTCCGCAAGCTTGAGCGCGCGCGCGCTCGCGCCGGTCATCTTGTGCACGGCAGGCGCGAGCGCAATGACGCCGAGCTCGCCCACGTAATGGCCGATGATGCGCGGGAAGGTGCCGTAGAATCGCGGATGCGGCTTGCCCTGGCTGACCGTGCCGTAGGTCGCGACGCAGTTGCCGTCGGAGCCGACCAGGGCGGTGGGCGAGCGTACAATGTCGCGCACATCGTCTTCCGAAATCGACGTAATGAGGACGCGCGTTGCGCCGCGGTCCTCGATCAGGAAATCGGCAACGGCATCGATGGCATCCTGCCCGCGCTCGGCGGCGAGCGCCTCCATCGTGCGGCCCGCGCACTGCGGCAGGTGCGGCGAGATCGATACCTGCACGGCATCCCATGACGCGATGCGTCCCCAGTTGTTGAGCCCGTCGCGCGCAATGTCGGCGCGCATGCGTGCGCGTGTCTCGGCAAGGCGCAGCCGTTGCAGCATCGCGTCCACACCGCCCGCCTGCACCCATTGCGGGAGCAGATTCTTGAGCGGATTGCTGCCGGCCGTATAGGGATAGAAATCGCAGTCCACATCGAGGCCGCGCGCCTTCGCGTTGGCGATCATGTCGAGCGCGCGCGCAGCCTTGCCCCAGTTGTCGATGCCCGAGCACTTGAGATGCACGATCTCGACGTGCACGCGGCATTCCTGCGCGATCGCAATCGCCTCCGCCAGCGCGTCGAGCACATGATCGGATTCATCGCGCAGGTGCGTAAAGTAGCCGCCGTTGTGGCGCGCGAGCACGCGGGCAAGCGCAATCATCTCCGTTGGCTGCGCATAGGAGCCGGGCGCCGTGAACAGGCCGGAGGAAAGCCCGAGCGCCCCCGCCTCGAGCGCTTCCTCGAGTAGCCCGATCATCGCATCGAGCTCGGCCGGCGTGGGCGCGCGCTCGCTCATGCCCATGACCATCAGGCGGAGCGTGTTGTGGCCGACCAGCATGCCGGCATTGACCGCGGTTGCCGGAAAGGTGTCGAGGTAGTCGGCAAAGCTCGTCTCCCGAAACGGCAGCCACGGCGCGCTCGGGCTCAAGTACTCGCGCAGCAGATCGACTTTGCCGGCAAGCGCGGGGGCAACCGAGAAGCCGCAATGGCCGACGATCTCCGTCGTCACCCCCTGGCGCACCTTGCTCTCGGCCCTGGGATTGATCGGAAGCGTGAAATCGGAATGGGTCTTGATGTCGATGAAGCCGGGGGCGATCGCGAGGGAGCGCGCATCGATTACCTTCGTGGCCTCGCCTGGAAGGTTTTCCCCCATCGCGCTGATGCGGCCATCGTTGATTGCGACGTCGCCCGCTCTGCCCGGCGCGCCGGTGCCGTCGATGAGCAGGCCGCCGCGGATCAGCAGATCGTGCGCCATGCCTGACCCGCTTAGTCACCGTAATTTACCCGGCACAAAGAAGCTTGATTCCGCGATCGCGCTGAGCCGGAGCAACAGCCTCCAATCCCTCCCCGCAGGGGAGGGTGGCCGCTGCAGCCAAGCTTGCGCAGGCTGCGTAAACTTGTCTGCGCTGCGTAGCGACGGCGGCCGGGTGGGGCCCAGCAACCCCCACCCGGTCTCGCTTCGCTCGACCACCCTCCCCTTCGGGGAGGGATGGCGGCCAGCGTCAGGATGCTTGCGGCGCAGCCGCCGCCACCGGGAGGACAGAGACGAAGATGCGGCCCTTGGCCCTGGCGCGAAATTCGACGCGGCCGTCGACCAAGGCAAATAATGTGTGGTCGCGGCCCAGCCCGACATTCGCGCCCGGATGCCATTTCGTGCCGCGCTGGCGGGCGATGATGTTTCCGGCAAGCACCTGCTCGCCCCCGAAAATCTTCAGGCCCAGCCGCTGGCTGTTCGAATCGCGGCCGTTGCGGGATGAGCCGCCTGCCTTCTTGTGAGCCATCGCGCTTTCTCCTGTGGCTGAGCGCTATCTGGAGGAGCTTTGTGACAAAATCATCCCGTGGAGTCGCCGGCAGCCGCGCCTGGCTCCGCCGCAGGGTTTGCCGCCTCCGCCGATTTCGCCTTCCGCGAGGCGCCGGCCTCTCTGCTCGGCTTTGCGCCGTCGGTGAGGATCTCGGTCACCCGCACAAGCGTAAACTCCTGCTGGTGCCCGCGCTTGCGGCGCGAGTTTTTCCGGCGGCGCTTCTTGAACACGATGATCTTCGGGCCGCGCCCCTGCTCCACAACCTCGGCCGCAACCGATGCGCCGGAGACGATCGGCGCGCCGAGAGTGACATTATCGCCCCCGACCACCAGGACTTCTCCGAACTCGACGATCTCGCCGGGGTTGCCCGCGACCTTGTCGATCCTGATCACATCCTCGGCGGCCACCCGGTACTGCTTGCCGCCGATCCTGATGACTGCGAACATCGTTCTGCCCTCGTGCTCGATTCCGATGCTCGGAGCGTTCCGGATCGGCTTTTTTCAGTCGGTTTGGAGTAAAACGCGGCGCATTGCCGCGGCTCAAAGTGCGCGGCGCCTTGCGGGCCGCGCGGCGGCGGTTATGGCCGCCGACCCCGAAACTGTCAAGAAACCGGGGCCAGAACGGGGCCTTGTCCTTGGCCAGGTGGATCAAACCGGCCATATAGGGGCGGTAAGCCACGAGACCCGCATGAGCGCGCTCGCCAACCAACCTTTCGTCAAGATGAACGGGCTCGGCAACGAGATCGTGGTGGTGGACATGCGCGCGAGCAAAGGCGTCGTCACCGCTGCCGACGCACGCGCAGCCGCGCAGCCGCGCGGCGTGCCCTACGATCAGCTGATGGCGCTGCACCCTCCCCGCACCTCGGGCACGGACGCCTACGTGCGCATCTTCAACCGGGACGGTTCGGAAGCCGAAGCCTGCGGCAACGGCATGCGCTGTGTGGCAGAGCTGCTGTTCAGGGAGACCGGGCGGCGCGCAGCCTCCTTCGAGACCAGGGCCGCGCGCATCGACTGCTGGAAGGGCGAGACGCCGCTCACCGCGACGGTCGACATGGGCGCCCCGCGCCTTGGCTGGAACGAGATTCCGCTTTCGGAGAAATTCGAGGATACCCGCGCCATCGAGCTCCAGATCGGTCCCATCGAGAAGCCCGTTCTGCATTCGCCCTCGGCAGTGAGCATGGGAAATCCGCACGCCATCTTCTGGGTCGAGGATGTCACGGCGCATGATCTCGGCAGAATCGGTCCGCTGCTCGAGCATCACCCGATGTTCCCGGAGGGAGCGAACATTTCGCTCGCGCAGGTGCATTCGCACGAGCGCATCATCGTGCGCACCTGGGAGCGCGGCGCGGGACTCACCAAGGCATGCGGCTCGGCGGCGTGCGCGGCCGCGGTTGCGGCGGCGCGCCTGCGCCGCACCGGCCGCAAGGTTGCGGTGGTGCTGCCGGGGGGCGAGCTGGCGATCGAGTGGCGTGAGCGCGACGACCACGTGCTCATGACCGGCCCGGTCGCCTACGAGTTCGAGGGCCGGTTCGATCCCTCGCTGTTTGCCGCGCCGGTCGCCTGATCGGAAATGGTGCGCGTCGTGCGGGTCCGCCCATGAGCGTTGATGTCGTCACCTTCGGCTGCCGGCTCAACGCCTTCGAATCGCAGGTCATCCGCCGCGCGGCGATCGCGGCCGGCCTGCGCGACACCGTCATCGTCAACACCTGCGCGGTGACGGCAGAAGCGGTGCGGCAATCGCAGCAGAGCGTGCGGCGTATCCGGCGCGAGCGCCCCGGCGCGCGCATCGTGGTCACGGGTTGCGCAGCGCAAATCGAGCCCGGGCGCTTTGCCGACATGCCCGAGGTCACCGCGGTCCTGGGCAACCAGGAAAAGCTCAGTGCGCAGGCCTGGCGTGCCCGTGACTTCGGGGTCGATGACGAGAAGATCAAGGTCAGCGACATCATGGCGGTGCGCGAAGCGAACGCCGATGCGGTCGACGGATGCGAAGGCCGCGTGCGCGCCTTCGTGGCGGTACAGAATGGCTGCGACCATCGCTGCACCTTCTGCGTCATTCCCTATGGGCGCGGCAATTCGCGCTCGGTGCCCATGGGGCAGGTGGTGGCGCAGGTGCGCGCCCTGTGCGAGCGCGGCTATCGCGAAATCATCCTCACCGGCGTCGATCTCACCAGCTACGGATCGAACCTGCCCGGAGCGCCCAGGCTGGGCCGGCTGGTGCGGCAGATTCTCAAGCATGTGCCCGAGCTCGCGCGGCTGCGACTCTCCTCCATCGACGCTGTCGAGGCCGACCGCGACCTGCTCGATGCGCTCGCCACCGAAAGCCGGCTGATGCCGCATCTGCATCTGTCATTGCAGGCCGGCGATGATCTCATCCTCAAGCGCATGAAGCGCCGCCACAGCCACGCCGAGGCGATTGCCTTCTGCTCGCTGCTGCGCGCCCTGCGGCCCGACATCGCGCTCGGCGCCGACATGATCGCCGGCTTTCCGACCGAGAGCGAGGAGATGTTTGCCCGCTCGCTCGATCTCGTGGACGCCTGCGCGTTGACGCATCTCCACGTCTTTCCATTCTCGGCGCGGCCCGGCACGCCCGCCGCACGCATGCCGCCCGTTCCCGCCGCAGTGGTGAAGGAGCGCGCATTGCGCCTGCGTGAGAAAGGCAAGGCCGCTTTTCGCCGCCATCTCGAAGCGCAGATCGGCTCGACCCAGCGGGTGCTCACGGTCTCGCACCAGCGCGGCCACACCGAGCAGTTCGCGCCGGTCCGGCTCGCAAGCCCTGTTGCCGCCGGCATGATCCTCGATGTCGCGATCGGTGGCCATGACGGGCGCGATCTGCTCGCGGCGTGAAGCGGGACGTGGTAAAACGCGCGCCCGCGCCAACCGGACGCCCTGCCATGACCGAAACCCCTGCCCGCGACCACATCATCACCAGCGTCGAGGCGCTGGAGCGCCTTTACGGGCAGCCTTTCGGGCCGTCGATTGCCAAGGAGACCGATCGCATCACCGCGCATTATCGCGCATTCATCGAGGCGGCGCCGTTCTTCGCGCTCGCCTCGGCCGGCGCCGACGGTCTCGACTGCTCGCCGCGCGGCGATGCGCCGGGTTTCGTGCGCGTCGCCGACGAAAGCACGCTGCTCATTCCGGACCGTCGCGGCAACAACCGCGCCGACACGCTGCGCAATATCCTGCACGATCCGCGCGTGGCGCTCCTGTTCCTCATTCCCGGCTGCGGCGAGACCATCCGGGTGAACGGCCGGGCGAAAATCTCGACCGATCCGGCGCTCACCCAGAGCTTCCTGGTCGACCGCAAGGCGCCGCGCACCGTAATTGTGGTCGCGGTCGACCGCATCTACTACCAATGCGCCAAGGCAATCGTGCGCTCGAAGCTGTGGGACGCCTCGCGCCACATCGACCGCGCCAGCCTGCCGAGCGCCGGCACGATCCTCGCCGACCTCACCCAAGGCCGCGTTGGCGGCCCCGAGCATGACCGCGCCGCGCCGGAGCGGCTCAAGGCGACGCTCTATTGACGCACTGGTGTGGCGGATTTGACGTTCCTACCAGCATTGCCGCGAATCATTCGTAGGAACGTCAAATCCAAAGCCACACCAGAATCATATATTTGCTAGTGTCCCTTTGGTTCCGACGTTTGTACGAGCGCCTGCCGCAAAGAGGTATAAACGTCGGAACCGGGACACTAGTGTGGCGCCGCGTCGTCCTCCCATCCGCACGCCCGCAGCCGCTCATGCATGTGCGCCGGCACCGGCGCGCGCACCGTAACGGGCGCGCGGTTCTTGTAGATCGGCACGACGACCTCGCGCGCATGCAGATGCAGACCGGGCCCGGCCATGCGCGCCGCGCTGCCGTAGACGCTGTCTCCCACGATGGGCCAGCCCATCTCCGCGCAATGGACGCGCAACTGATGCGTGCGGCCGGTCAGCGGCTCGAGCGCGAGCCAGGTCAGACCCTCGCCGCGTCCCAATGCTTTCCAGCTGGTCGTTGCCGGCTGGCCGTGTGGATCGTGCTTCATCCACCAGCCGCGCGTTGCGTCCTTGCGCCCGAGCGGCATGTCGATGCGGCCCTCCTCGTCGGCGGGGCCGCCTTCGACCACCGCCCAATAGGTCTTCCCGATGCGGCCGCTCTTGAAAAGGCGGCCAAGCTCGGCCAGCGCCTTGCGATGGCGGCCGAGCACGAGACATCCCGAGGCGTCGCGGTCGAGCCGGTGCGCGAGTGCGGGCGCGCGCGGCAGACCGAAGCGCAGCGCATCGAAAAAATCTTCCAGGCTGCGGCCGCCCCGTGCACCCGGCGGCCCCTTGTGGACTGCAAATCCGGGGGGCTTGTCGAGGACAAGGATGAGGCCGTCGCGATAGAGCAGGCGCGCCACTATCTCTTCCTCGGTCATGGCGCAGGAGCTATCACGGGTGTTGCATGAGCGACAACGCCGAGGACAAGCCAGGCTGGTGGCGGCGGCTCGGCGTGGGTCTCAAGCGCACGTCGTCCTCCATCGGCGACGCAATCAGCGATCTCGTCGTCAAGCGCCGGCTCGACCAGGCCATGCTCGACGAGATCGAGGAAGCCTTGATCCGTGCCGATCTTGGGATCGACTGCGCGGCGAGGATTGCAGCCGCGGTCGGGGAAGGCCGCTACGACAAGTCGATCACGTCCGACGAGGTCAAGCAGGTGCTGGCGCGCGAAGTGGAGAAGGTTCTCGCTCCCGTGGCGAAGCCGCTGGCAACCGAGAAAGCCAAACCGTTCGTCGTGCTGGTTGTCGGGGTGAACGGTTCCGGCAAGACCACCACCATCGGCAAGCTTGCCGCGCAAGCCCGCGCGCAGGGGCGCTCCGTGCTGCTGGCCGCCGGCGACACGTTCCGCGCGGCGGCGATCGACCAGCTCAAGGTCTGGGGCACCCGCAGCGGCGCCTCGGTGATCGCGCGCGCCCCCGGCGCCGATGCGGCCGGCCTCGCCTTCGATGCCCTGAGCCAGGCGCGCAGCGAAAAGATCGATCTCCTCCTGGTGGATACCGCAGGAAGGCTGCAGAACAAGGCGGTGCTGATGGACGAGCTTGAAAAGATGGTGCGCGTGATGAAGAAGGTCGATCCTGCCGCTCCGCACGCGGTGCTGCTCGTGCTCGATGCCACCGTCGGCCAGAACGCGCTCGCCCAGGTAGAGGTGTTCCGCGACGTGGCCGGCGTGAC
>Ga0306920_100013479_pt1 | contig 11143 bp, 7 predicted proteins | sample flu12Cox44000170_FD_204666 | JGI IMG/M metagenome (GOLD analysis project Ga0306920, IMG submission 204666) | Lab enrichment of tropical soil microbial communities from Luquillo Experimental Forest, Puerto Rico - flux4day.12C.oxic.44.000.170 (v2)... | ecosystem: Environmental > Terrestrial >...
GTCTTTGAAGGCGACACGACTCTAGTCTTCGAAATTGCCCTCAATTCTCTTGAATCCGACCTTGGCGTGCTTCCACAGCCACTTGATCACGCGCTCGTCGTTGTAGCAGAACGCCAGGATGTGATTCAGCGTGGAGAAGCAGCTTTTCTGGCACTCCTTCTTCATTTCTTTTAGCTGTCCGGTTTCAAACTTGTGGTTCTCGATCGTTCCCCAGTCGTATCCGGCGGAGTACATCGGGAAGCACGGCGCAAGCGTACCGTCCACGCGGACGATGAGCGAGTTGTGACCGGCGCGGCAGTTCCAGTCTTCCAGATCGCCGTGGATGAAGTTCTTCATCTGCGCCAGGCGCTGCACTGAATTCACCATGTGATAGCCGGAGTTCTGCTTGTCGATCAGCCAATCGACTAGCTCGGCGACGGCAGGGTGATGCTCTTCGCGGATGAACGTTGGGTTCGAGTACAGATGCTTGAAGTGCGGCTGCTCGGTCATCGGCGACTCGCAGATGTGGTAGTCGGTCGCGATGCCGTTCTCGTGCGCCAACTCAGTCAACATACGAACGTCATCCATGTTGTTGGCGCAAATGTTGATGTTCAGGAATACCGAGTAGCCGTACTTGTACTGCTTCTTGACCAGATAATCGAAGTGGCTCCGGATCGGCACCATCGCCTTGGGCAGACCGCGGCCGGGGACATCGTCCCAGGCATCGACGGCAAGGTTCACGACACCGACGCCGGCATCGGCGATCTTGTCGATCACCTTGGGCCACATCAGGCGGCCATTGGTCGGCAGGTAGACCCAGAAGCCTTTCTTGGCGGCGTAATAGATGATCTGGTGCGCGAAGTCGGGACGCAGCAGCGGCTCGCCCCCCATTAGCGCCAGCACCCCGGCGCCGGAGTCGCGCAGCCAGTCAATCGAGCGTTTGGCCACGTCTTCGGTCATGCCGCGGACGCTGTTGTCGAAGGCCCAGCAATAGTGGCAATCGAGGTTGCACTTCCACTCGTTGAACAGGTACGCAATGATCGGATGGAAGTCGCCCGGCATCACCCGCGAGCGAATGAACGGAAACGCCCACCCTCGCAGTGCGCGATAGATATGCTTCGCGCTGTGGGTGCGCCTCCCGTCCTTGGGGAAGAAGTCCTCGTCAGGGGCATTCAGCAATTCGGGATACTGCGGAAATACCGCCTCTGGCAGCTTCTGCTCTTTGCCGTCCTTGGGCGCCGGAAGCGCGGAGCGGTGGTCCGGCGGCTTCATCAGCAGGTCATGCAGTCGCACATCCAGGCGGAACGTCGGAGCTGGGGAGGAGTCGTGGGTACTTGGGGCGCTGGGGGATTCCACGGGCATCGCAGGCAATTGTTCCTTTCTCCAGTCTGTCAACAACGCCGGCAGAGAGCCGGGCTAGTCGTTTTCGCGATTCACTACGGAGGTTCACCACGGAGGCACGGAGAGATCTCTTCAAGAATGCTCCGTGTCTCTGTGGTCCACTCCTTTATTCACTCCTATCTCAATGCTACCGCTAACTCCTGCGGGCGGCGAGGAGCGGGCACGCGTTGCAGCTTCGTCTTCTTGTCCATGAGGTCGCTGACGTGCAACACGAACTGCGCCGCAATGCCCGTCACTCCATGCCGCTCCGGCATGGGATAGAACAAGTTGCGCAACTCAGCATGATCGGCAACGTAGTCCTTGATATCTTCCAGCCGCTTGCCGGTTGACTCCAGCGCCTGCTCAAACTCCATGCGCGCCTTGACCTTGGCTTCGCCGAGCGCCATCTGCACGCGGCTGTGGGCGTTGATCTCGCCTTCACCCGACGTTTCGATGGGCAGGAAGATCATCTCCTTGAAGTGATTGGCCACGCCCGACTGCACGCCATCAGATTGCGATGAAGGCATGCATCCGAAGGGCTTCAGCGCCAGCACCATATGGCAGAGGCGGTTTTTGGTGTAGTACACGTTCTTGCCGACTTCGAGGTGGCCTTCGCCGCCGCGTGCGAACTCGTTGTAGAACGGGTTGGCCAGGTCGGCCATTTCTTTCTGGTCAACTAGATGGTGCGCGATGTTGCCCAGCGCTTCGACCACGCGGTGATACTGCCGCGCGTAGATGCGCTCGCCGACGCCGACCATCCACTGCTTCTGGCGGAACTTCAGCTCGTTCATCGCCACTTTGTGGAGCTCCCACGGCTTCACCTTCTTATAGGGAGCATCCAGTAAACGGCGGGCTGCTGCACGGGCCTTCACCTGGTACATCATGTACATCACCCAGGTGCCGATCGGCTCCACCAGCACCTGCGCGCCTTCGCGCTCCAGGAACTCAAACATGTGGAAGTTACCGTCACCCTCGGTGATCTGTGCCCAGAACTCGCCGATAATCTTCACCACCGGCTTGACCTTCAGGCGGTCTACTTCGATGGTGCCAAGCTGATCGTGTACTGCCTGCAAGGCCTCCTTGTAGGGCTTGCCGTAGAGCTGCTCGCGGACTTTCAGCAGAGAGTTGACCCAGATCTCCCACTTGGCGCCCTTGCTGGCGCGGATCTTCTTCGCCATCCACTCCGGCAGGTCTTCGTGATCTTCGAACGGCTTGCGATCGCGCAGCATGGTGCACAGCGCGTCCATAGCTTCGTGGAAGACACGATCCGTTTTTCCTTTCTCGGCTTCATATGGGCGAATCCGGTAGATCATCTCGTTCATGATGTCGCCGAGATTCAGCGCATTGAACATGCCCAGACCGAAGTCCACCGTGAACTTCAATCCTGCTTCACCGGAAGCCGCTTTTACGCCGTCGTTCTGCTGGAAGAGCAGCACGCGGAATCCTTCGAAGCCGGCATTCTGCAAGGCGAGCCGGTATTCCGACTCATACATGCCGAAGCGGCACGGGCCGCAGGATCCGGCAGTGAAGAAGACATAATTGTCGATGATCTCCTGCTTCTTCAGCCCACGGCTCTCCAGGCTTTGCAGGAACTGCACCAGGTTCCCCACCGTGAAGTACGTCGGATTGCATTGCCCGTTATTGCCGTATTCCTTCCCCAACTGGAAGGCCGACACGTTGGGGACCGGCAGAATCTCGCAGTTGTAACCGCAGCCCTGGAAGACGGCCTGGATAACCCTTTCATGCTTCCAGGTAAGTCCTCCAAACAGGATGGTCACCTTGCCGCGCTCTTCGGCGGTGAAAGGCTTTTCGGCGGGACGGCGGAAGTGGCGGACAGGACCGCTGTCCAGGCCCATCATGCTGGCTAGGCGCGCGCGCTCATGCGCAAGCTTGCGCTGGATTTCTTCTTCGCTCTGTGAAGAAGTGAGTTGATCGAGTGGGAAATCGATGCGAGTCACGGGCATGATATGTGTCCTTTGCGCAGATTGAGATTCGCAATGCTTTTGACCGTTGGTTTATTTCTGAAGAGTACCTGAAAAAGGCGAGCACACGTAACGTGGGAGTGGGTACACCGTTGTTCGCTGCGGGGGGAAACTCTCACGTCGAGATTGCTCGGCGAAACCCTGGTGCTTGTTGAACAACACTTGAGGAGAAATCACGGCTCAGACTCTCCCCACTTCTTGTTCACCATTATGCAACGTTGGGCCGACCTCGGCAAGGAAGGCAAGGGATTAGGCACCAAATTTTGTAACTGATTAGCAGTCCGAGGAGCGGAGTGCTAATGAGACCCCTGTTCGCTATTCGCTTTCGCTATTGGCTTTTTGCGTTCGTTTCACAGCCAGGCTTGGGAAGGCACCCAAGCGGGTCGCGTAGGCAGAGAGCGGTGATCGAAGAGCAAATAGCGAACAGCGAACAGCGCCTTCCGCTACCACACTCCTTTGTCGCTGCCGGTAACTTTGTACGCAACGGCTGCGGCTGAGGCCAAATAGGGAAGCAAACTTAACCGGCACGTAGCAGGGACATCGCCGCGCAACGCGACATTCGCAACCTGACGTGTGTATAGCTCGGCGGAGTGAGGAAGAATTGGAACCCGCAGGAACTTGCCGGCGACATGGATCACGTCCCCGCCGAAGCGCGCGGCCGCGAGGACTCCAGCAGGCAGGGCTGGCGCGAAGCCGCGATACTCGCGCGCGTAATCGCACACGATCTTCAGAAAAGTCGCTACGCCTTCCCAGATCCCGCCCATATCGGCAGCGCGCCGCATCTCCGCAAAATCAAGTTCGCCCGATTCCAGGAGGGCCACCGTATCCGCAATATCGCATACGCGAAAGTAGAAGTGCCGGTACATCCGCTGAAGCGCGGTGACGATGACGCGCTCCTCAGGGGCCGGTATCAGAAAGGTAAAGCTTCCCACGGTCTTCGGGACGCGCCGCGTAACTAGACGCCGCGCCATCGCGGTGTGCTCGCCCGTTTGCCCCAGCCGCTTGACGTGCACTTCTATTGACTCTGGCAATCCGGGAACGCAGAAATTCCATTTATTAGCCAGACGGTCGCCCCAGCTTCGCGGCTCCATGTGCGCGCCCATCCGGCCGAGCATGACTTCCTTCACCCGCGAATCATCGGCCGTGGTGAAGAGGTCTAGGTCATTACCTAAATCAGGCCAGTGGTCCAGCGATTTCATCACCGTCGTGGGACAGCAGGCCTCCTCTAATTCCTGGCAGATCCCTTGCAAGAACGCGAGTGCGTTCTGGATGCGCTGCTCTTGCTGCAGGATGAGCATGCCGGCCCATTTGCCGAGTTCACAATCCTGATCGGCCTTCGACACGACCGCCTCTGATGCACGCACGACAACGTGGTTTGAGTCTGCAACTGAGACAAAGACCTGGCGCTCGTCGTCGGGCAGCTCGTTAACGTAGTCCACCGCCCAGTCGGCAGATTCTGGGTTCAAGGTAAGCTGAGAAAGGGTGTGGATTACGAGGGGGTCGTCGTTCGCTTGGGATTGGTTCGGCATAGTCACGTTGGAAGGGCACTAGTACCCACCCGCTTGGATGAGAGCTGTTGCGGGAGGGTTGGCAAGGAGGTCCCGGTAAGCGGGACAGCATATCCGCAAGAATTGTCATCACGAGCGAAGCGAGGGACCTGTTATCGCTTGCGGTGCGACGGTCTTTCCCGAGCAGAGTTCGCACTTCAGGCGAGAGCGGATCCCTCCCCTTCGACTACGCTCGGGGTGGTGATGACAAGCGCAAAACTGCTCTGAATCAACCGCCCTCTATAATCATGCGTTGCCCAAAACGTTGAACTTGCAAGCGAGGCAGGCTTGGCCTATCAGGACCTGAGAGAGTGGCTCTCGGCACTTGAACATGCCGGCGAGTTGAAGCGCATCAAGGCGGAAGTCGATCCGATCCTGGAGATCACCGAGATCACCGACCGCGTCTCCAAGTGGGGGCTGCGCGGCTCGCACGGGCCCGGCGGCCCGGCGCTGCTGTTTGAGAACGTGAAGGGTTATCCGGGATCGAAGGTGCTTATCAATCAGTTTGGTTCCGAGCGCCGCATGCAGATGGCGCTCGATGTGGATTCGCCGGACGAGATTGCTGACCGGATCAAGTACTTCATGGACGTCAAGTCGCCCGAGGGCCTCCTCGACAAAATCAAAGAGGTGAAGAGCGGACCGTGTAAGGAAGTCATCAAGCACGAGAATTTTTCGCTGCTGGATTTCCCAATCCTTCAGTGTTGGCCTCAAGATGGCGGACGCTTCATCACGCTACCTTCGGTCGTAACGAAGGACCCGAAGAAAGGGAAGCGTAACGTCGGCACTTATCGCATGCATGTCTACGACGAGCGCAGCACGGGCATGCACTGGCAGCGGCAGAAGCAAGGAGCCGAGCACTACCGCGAGCGTATGCGCCGCGCGGCGGCGCACGGCAAAGTACAGCCGGTCACGGCAGCCCTCGACATGATGGCGCGCTCGGGCGGAGGCTCGCGCATTGCCGAAGGCAAGCAGGTCGCGGGGCGCATGCCGGTCGCCGTGGCGATTGGGACTGATCCCGCTGTGGCGTTCTCGTCAATTGTCCCCGCGCCCCCCGACATCGATGAGTTTGTGATCGCCGGCTTTCTGCGGCAAAAGCCGGTCGAGTTGGTGAAGTGTGAGACGGTCGATATCGAAGTGCCCGCCACATCGGAGATCGTACTCGAAGGTTATGTGCAGCTCGATGAACTGCGCCCCGAAGGCCCCTTCGGCGATCATACCGGTTTTTACAGCATGGAAGATTTGTATCCGGTCTTCCACGTCACCTGCATCACCCATCGCAAGAGCCCGATCTACTCGACCACGATTGTCGGCAAGCCTCCGATGGAAGATGCGTGGATGGGCAAAGCCGTCGAGCGAATCTTCCTGCCGCTTATGAGGCTGACGATTCCCGAAATCGTTGACGTGAACCTGCCGATTGAGGGCATCTTCCACAACCTGATGATCGTGTCGATCAAGAAGTCCTATCCCGGGCAGGCGCGGAAAGTCATGAACGGCATCTGGGCGATGGGGCAGGCGATGTTTACCAAGTGCATCCTCGTCGTCGATGAAGACGTGAATGTGCAGGACATAGGAGAAGTGACTCTGAAGGTGCTGAACAACATCGACCCCGAGCGCGACATTCAGTTCACGCTCGGCCCGGTGGACTCGCTTGACCATGCTTCGCGCCTGCCGGACTTCGGCTCGAAGATGGGTGTGGACGCCACGCGGAAGTGGCCTAGCGAAGGCTTCACCCGCCCCTGGCCCGACGAGATCACCATGGACCCGGAAACGGAAGAGCGGGTGTCGAAGCGGTGGAAAGAGTTCGGGTTGGAGTGAAAGAAGCTGTCAGCTATCAGCTGTCAGTCAAATCCGTGAATTGTCATGACGAGCGAAGCGAGGCATCTGCTCCTTCTCGCGCTGAAGAATCCAGCCAGAGGTATGCAACTCGGATGGTTGCCGAACCTACTTCAACCCCAAACTCTCCTGAATGAACATGGCCGTCTCCGGCTGGCGGAAGTACACCGTGTGGTACACCTTGTCGTTCTGCTTGAAGTCGTAGAACTTCGAAATCCCAAGCTCGTGCGGAGGACGCGCCAGCACGGTCATCGACGCCGTGTCCACCACGAGATCATTCTCGTGCTCGAAAACCAAGTCAGCGGCCCAATCGGCGGCGCGCTCGCCGACGTTTGTGAAGTACTTCCAGAACTCCCATCCTGGATCGCTCGGCTGAAAGTCGCTGCGCACTGCGAAATAATCCGGGGCATTCGCGCAATCGCGATTGAGCCGATTCAGCTCCTCGTTATTGCTCACCATCGACTGCCCCATCAAGCCGGGAACCAACGCCACTGCTGCATCAAACACAGGAGTGTTCGACGCGATTGTTCCTGCCGAGGCGAGAACCCGCAACAGGCCCGTGACAACCGTCAGAATCGGAAACGCTGCTGAGGCAAGCTGTCCGCCTTTTTCCAATACGCGCGCCACGTTGGTCAGCAGGTTGAGAGCGGCGCGCAATCGCGGAGCAGCCGCCAGACTTGTTCCCGCCAGCGGTGACCCAACCAGCACCGCGCGCGATTTCGCGTGTGCGCGGCTATCGTAGCGCTCCAGCCACCAGCGTGTGACAAGTCCGGCGCGGGAGTGACTGATGATATCTAGGTCAGCTTTGGAATCGGCGAAGATGCGCGCCAGATCCATGGCATTCAGCACCGGGCTCAGCGCGAGGGTGGGATGATCGAAGGCCAGCACCTGGTCGTAGTTCTTCTTGTTCTGGATCCGCTTCAGCAGCTCACGGCCTTCTTTTGTCAGCGCCAGCTCCTCGAGGAACATCTGGTTCTTGCCGAAGGTGCCGTGAATAAAAAGAAGGATGCGGCCTTGGCGAATGGGCTTCGCGCCGGGATTCTTGAAGTTGCCTTTTACCAGCTCGCGCATGCCCAGCTCGGGCCGTTCGAAATTGCAGTTCGGCGTCAGCGTGCAATCCAGCTTCTTGAGGTACTCGCCAATCTTCGACGGCTCCAACCTCTCGAAGTTGATGGGAGCGACGATATCGCCCTCTACTCCCAGGCTCATGCGCGAGCGCCGTAGGCCGGTTCCGCGGCGATAGCCGTAGCCCTCGTTCCAGCGCAGCACGCCATCCACCTCGGTCAGCGTCATCGCAATGCGGGGATCGTCCTCGCTCGCCTCGCGCCGCATGCGGCGCTTTTGCCCTATCGACAATTCTTCGCCGGGTAGTTTTCCGGTGAATACACCTCGACCTGTGCTCCGCTGTCGTAAATGAGCTTGCGCAGCCCGGAATGAGGATCGAGCGGATCGTCGAGCGGCTTCATGAGGTCACCTGAAGGATGGGCAGCGGCGTCACCGGTGTGCGGAAGCTGCGCGCGCCCTGAACATCGATCATGCTGGAGAACTCGCGCTTGCTGCGCAGATCGTCCATGCCGCCGTCCACCGCGTCCCAGAACCCCTGGTGCTGCGTGAGCCACACCGTCTCCAGCGGAACGATATCGCCGTGCCGCGCCAGTTGCAGCACCTCCGCGTAGTTGGTGAAGACCCATGGTTTGGCAGGAGTGCGTGAAGCGCCGTCTGCCGAATCTTTGCCCTTGTGCCGCGAGCCTTCAGTCCTGTCAGAAGGCTTGGCGGCACCGGATATTGCAAGCGCCTGTTTGCTGCTCAGGTCGATGAAGCTCTGCCGGGCGTCTTCGCTGCGCCAGTAACCCGGGAAGGCGTGATTGGTGAGCAGAAAGATGACGGGATAAATCCCGGCATATTCCAGGCACGCGGCCATTAGCAGCGCCAGGTCGATGCACGTGCCGCGCTTGCCGTCGATCACATCCGAAGGCGTGCGCAAGCGCTGCGACGACGCGGTGAACGATGGCGGCGGATTGATGTAGCTCAGCGGCAGGTCGTAAACAAGGGCGGCCCAGATGGCGCGCGCCTGCAAATCGACGGTGGCGAACGGATCCTTGCTCTTAGGATCAACGCTCTGATATCCGTCGAAGCCGGCGCTGGCATCATCATTCAACGCCATCAGGTATTTTTGCGCCGTGTCGATGACCCGCGTCACAGCCCGGTCCCGCGGAAACACGAACGATGGCAGAAATGCATCCAGTTCCGGCGTGTCCATCCATTCGTCGATGGCCAGCAGCTTCACCGGCTTGGTATCGAGATAGCAAATGCGCTCACCCCATGTGACCTTGATGGAGATGACGCTGTTGACGCTCTCGCGAATGGAGCGCATCAGGCTCGAGGTAAGCGGGAAGCGGATTTCTTTCGCCAGGGCAAGGTACGATTCCCTGATGTCGCGCACCGTGCGATAGGGGAAGCTGTCGCTGCCGACGAAGAGGTTCAGCTCGACGCCAACGTCGCGCGCGGTGCCGTCCTTCAACTTGCGGATGGAGAACTCCTCGAACAAGTCCTCGTTGTTTTGCAGCAGGGAGTAGTTCACCGTTTCGCGCAGCTTGATGACGACGTCCAGCACTTCGTGAGGATCGGTCTCGGATGGAATGTCGTGCTTCGCGATCTCCTGGCGTTTAGCACGCAACTGATCAGCATCTTCCTGGAGCGCAGTTTGCTTCAGGCTGGGCAGCAACGAGCGCGAGCTCCACAGCACGACGACCGCTCCGCCAAAGTGCATGTCGCGAATGGCAAGGCGGTAAGCGCGCAGCAGGTCCCAATCCATCGCGCGGTAATTGAAGTAAAACTTGGCGAAAAAGTCCTCGGCGACGGAATCGTCGATTTCATCCTGGAAACCGATGGCTGCGTTTGCACTCTCCGCCGCAATTAGCGCGGCGACGCGTGCAGCCGAGTTCCAGAAGTTGCATGACACCAGCACCGGAGAATGCCCCTTTTTCCGACGCAACCCTTCGGCAAGCTGTTCAGCAGTCGCGTACGTCGGGTTGCCATCGCGATCGGCCATCAGATAGCCGTCCCACAAGGGACTTTGCTGGTGGTGCAACAACTGCTCGCCCTGGTGCGAATCAATGCCAGCAAGGTGAACGACGTCAGGCTGCCAATGCTCCACCACCTCCTTGAGTTTCTCCAGCGTCGGATTGCGCGGACACGCCACCTGGCTGAGCACCAAATTCGACTCGACCAGCTTGCGCTCCGAGGCAAACGAGTACATCTCGCCGAATTTGCCCGGCGCGCTCTCCACCACCATCAGTTTCTTCGGAATGCGATGGGCAGCCTCGGCGCGTTCTTTGCAGCAAAGGTGGCGAACAACGATCAACGAACCGGCGCGCAGGCTGGCTGTGCCGGTAAACAGCAGGAACTCCCAGGGAAAGACGCGCAGTGCCCAGCCGATCTCTTCATGCGCGCTGGTGTAGGGAATATCGATCTCGACCACGCCTGCCTTGGCGATCTCGCCGAGCTTTGCATCATCCAGACCGATTCTGCTCAGCGCATTCAAAGCACGGCGCGTGACGGACTCAGCCGCATCGGGATCCTGCGACCAGCGAATGCGATTGCGCAGCACGTATTCCCAGTACATCGCCATCGCCTCGAAGCCTGCGGGCGGCTTGATGGCGTACGAGGGGCCGTTCAGGACATGGAGCGTAACCTCTTCGCCAGCCTTCGGTGACTGGACAAAACCCTGGCTTTTTTCCTTCACGTCCTTCCCTGCCGAATGGGGAAACGTTGCCACGACCACAGGTTTCGCGGCTGCGGGTTTCTTCTTGACTGCTTTTTTGGCTGCCCTCGTTTTTGGACTCATAGGAGTGGGTTCACGAGATAAGAATCTCTATCGTCTTGTATCAGGGCATGGCATTAGTCATGAGGATAAGCCCTTCTCAATTTTTGTCATTCCGAGACGGCCTCAGCCGTCGAGAGACCTGCTTGTGTGCCGTCCCTGAAGGGGCCCTGATGGAAAAGAGGCTCCACCCACCGTTCCGCTTCGCTTCATGGTGGGCTAAACCCACTTCCGCCCTCCCCACGCGCGGCTCGCAACACCAGCGATCCCCGTAAGCGTGGCAGCGGGCTCGAACCCTGAAGAAGCTAAGGCGTGACGAACTGCTATCACAACTCACTCACCAATCGCTACTTCCCGCCGACCTCATTCCACAGGAACGCCAGTTCGTCAGTCATGTCGTTTACCAGTTGCGTAATCGACACGCCAGCACTGTGACCTGCCTTGAGCTGATAATGCAGCAGGATGGGGCGATCGCTCCCAGTGTCGGCCTGCATCAGCGCCGTCATTTTGCGCGCGTGCAGCGGATCGACGCGTGTGTCGTTATCGCCCGTGTTGAACATGATGGCCGGATACTTCACTTCCGGCTTCACGTTGTGGTA
>Ga0306920_100013481_pt1 | contig 11142 bp, 12 predicted proteins | sample flu12Cox44000170_FD_204666 | JGI IMG/M metagenome (GOLD analysis project Ga0306920, IMG submission 204666) | Lab enrichment of tropical soil microbial communities from Luquillo Experimental Forest, Puerto Rico - flux4day.12C.oxic.44.000.170 (v2)... | ecosystem: Environmental > Terrestrial >...
TGCCTCGAACAATTCGAACTACTTTGGGAACAACCCGATTTACCTGTTCTCGCGGGGCGGAATGACGATGTTCGATTCCGGGGCGATTGATGACTTCCGTATTTACAACAGTGCGCTCTCGCCTGCGCAAATCTCGAAGATTTCTCACCCTAGCAAAAGCCTTCAGGTGAACTCGGGCTCGACCAGCAGCTTCGGACGGGGGATGACGACCACCTCCGTGAGCGGCAATGGCGGCGGCGTCCGTCTCACGGTCACGGCGCAGGTGGCGCTTTCTTGGACTGCAAGTACAACCCCTGCGATAGTAGGTTACAACGCCTATCGTTCTATGATCTCGGGTGGTCCGTACACGAAGCTTAATTCCAGCTTGATTACCATCACCAGCTACACTGACTTGGCGGTAAACAGTGGATACACTTACTACTACGTAACCAGCGCCGTCGACTCACAGGGAAACGAAAGTGTCTATTCGAACCAAAATGCAGCTACCGTTCCGTAGCCTGCTTCAAATTGGATGAATGGGTAACCAAGGCAACAGAAGATGGATTTCGAAACTCGCGACAACTGGCTGACGAGAGAAAGAGTTTGAGGGCGCCCCCAGAGAGCCCCCTTTAAGCCCGATTTCTATCATCCCACGTCGTTGGGACACGTGCAGCTTGATTACAACTTTATGGTACCTTTCATTGAGGAGGTCGGTCACCATCAGATCCTACTGTGCCTTCTAGGCTGCTTGTGCGTACGCATGTTGCGACCGCCGAAATGGACTTGGGCTTCTTCCCCCGACGTCGTAAGGATTGCAGCACCCTCTCACGGAGGTCGATTACCGAGCAGTTTGGGGACCATACGCTGGACGGATTTGAATCCGCTTCAACCGTTTACGGATCCCGAACCGGCATCCCCCAACGCTTCTGCCAGAACAATCGAATGACGTTGCCTGAAGAAACGTTGGCATCAAAACGCCGCGCGTCGCCTAATGCGGTCTCGGTCTCCGTTGGAAGCCCCTTGGCCAAAGAGTTTGCCTTCTCGCTGGATGCCGAGAAAGACCGCCCTCTAGCAACCGATCCCAAGCGCCAAGATTCTTGAGAGCTGCGACGGGGCAGTCCTAACGTGTTCGCATTGAGTTCTTTGCGCAGCTTGCTAGACTAGCCGCTGCAGTTCGTTAGCCGCAAGGCGGATTACTTAAGCAGATACGTTTTGACAACCCTCAGCGAGCGACGGCGCGGAGGCGTTTGCGAGCTTAAGCGAGAGTCGGGATGCGATGCTTCCGCGATGAGAATCGTCTCCAATTCCCATGGCGGCTCCTGTCGAGCATGTCGGAATAGGAATCTCCAATCATCACGCTATTCCCAGGACGAGCTTCCGGAAAATCGCCGAAAGCGCGCAGGAACAAGTCTGTCGCAGGCTTTCGACACCGGCACTGGCCGACGTCGTGCGGACAGTAGTAAATCGAATCGAGATGCGCTTCAAAAGAAGTGAGGTGCACCTCGAGGTTCTTATGAATCGTTAACAGGTCTGGTTAGGTGATGCGTCCTAGAGCCACTCCCCGTTGATTAGTGACCACGATCACTTTGCAATGCAGCCGGTTCAGCGATGCAATGGCCTGTTCTACACCAGGCAATGTCTCAAATTCGTCGCATGAATTAACATAAGCCCCGTAAGGGGCTTTGCGGTTGATGACTCCGTCGCGGTCTAGGAAGACAAAATGGATATTAGATTAGAAAAATCGTTTACGGTGCACCCACCCCATGGCACTTCGCCAGTCATGGCATTTGTAGCGCCCACAGCGGTTGCCTCTTCGTTGAACCGAGTTGTTCTCGCGCGAACTTGATCGCGCTACAAATGGATCTTCAACAACAGTATCCCTGGCTCTCAAGTGGCCTCGACTATTTCACAGCCCGCCTGTATCAGGCGCTGGGGAATGCGCGATTTGCCTTGCAGCAGGTCACTGAGCACGCGCAGTCGCGAGCCGAGCAGGAATTGGGCAATCGCTGCGTTACGTGCCTAATCGGCTACATCTCAGGCTCGCATCACATGGTTCCACGTGTTTCTGAGATTCCCGGCTGACGTAACCTACGACGCCGCCTCATTCTTCGTTTTCCCGTTCCTCAACACCGAACAATCTTCGGCGACTTGATCCCCTTCGTCGCATTGCGCGAATCCACTACCAGCTTCGACTGGGCCACGATCTCCTCATAGTCGTAGTCGGAGTGGTCAGTAATAATCAGCACGCAGTCGTACTGCTCCAGGTTATCGAGCGGCGTGCACCTCATGTTTAGGTTGTAGTGACGCCCGCGGCCCACTGTCGGGAAGTAAGGATCGTTGTACAGAACCTCCGCTCCCTCCGCCCGCAGCAACTCAAGGATCGTCAGCGACGGAGATTCACGCAGATCGTCGATGTCCTTCTTGTAAGCCATCCCCAACATCAGAATCTTCGAACCACTCAACGCCTTCTTATGCTGGTTCAACCCCTTCGCCACCGCCTGCACAACATAAGTTGGCATCCCCTCATTCACCTCTCCGGCAAGTTCAATGAAGCGCGTGTTGAAGTCATATTCCTTCGCCTTCCAACTCAGATAAAACGGATCAATTGGGATACAGTGCCCACCCAGGCCCGGCCCAGGATAAAACGGATGGAACCCAAACGGCTTTGTCGAAGCCGCATCAATCACCTCCCAGATGTCCACTCCCATCCGGAGCGAAAGAATCTTCAACTCATTCACCAGCGCAATATTCACGCAGCGATAAACGTTCTCTAGCAGCTTCGTCATCTCCGCCGCCTGCGTTGATGACACACGCACTGCCCGAGTAAAAATCCCTTCATAAAGCGTCGCGGCAAGCTCGGTAGCAACCTCTTCATGTCCACCGACCACCTTTGGAATGTCATGCCGCGCGACCGAAGTGTTCCCTGGGTCCTCGCGTTCCGGCGAAAATGCGGCATAGAACACTCCGCGCTCTTTCGGCTCACCCTTGCCCTGAACCTTCAGCCCGAGCTGATTTCCCTTCTCCAGAATCGGAATCATCAGCTCTTCGGTGGTCCCTGGATATGTCGTGCTCTCAAGCACGACCAATTGGCCATCCTGGAGCCACGGTGCGACGGCCTTCGCCGTATTCTCCACGTAGCTCAAATCTGGCTCACGATGCTCCCTCAACGGAGTGGGAACGCACATAATGATCACGTCCATGTCCGACAGGCGGGAAAAATCCGTCGTGGCTCGCATCTCCTTTTCACGCGCTCCCTGAATCTCCTCCGCCGGAACGCGGAAGATGTACGAACGCCCTGCCTCAAGGTCCGCTACCTTCTTTTCGTCGATATCAAAGCCAGTCACCTTAAAGCCGGCCTCGGCAAAAAGCAGCGAGAGGGGCAACCCTACATAACCCAATCCGATGACACCAATCGTTGCTGTGCGCGCCTCCAGGCGCTCCAAAAGCTCGCGGGCAATCTGTGGTAAAGCAACTTCACTTGTTGTCGGCATGCTCACACTTATCGCATCCAGCAAAATGCTGCTGCGCCTTTCTGTATTCTTCAGAAACATAGCAACCACGTGCCTTTAGTTAATGCCTCACGCCCCTGTGTTGCTCGTGGCCCAGTTATTGGGGTATCTAAACCGTACCTTTGGGGGCGGACCAACAGAACTTCGGCCCGGAAGCGGATCCCCGCGACCGAAGACTGCATCCACCTTGCACTTTCTTAGGGAAGGTACGTGGGTCCTAATGTCTCGATCTCCTTCGCAGAGCGTGAGCACCGCCGTCGGAAGATCAGTCATCATTCGCTACCCACCCCACACCCAATCGACTACTGCAATGTGAAACTGGTAACCGACCAGACCAGCGTACAGCAGGTAGCTGAAGTCGACTGCTGCACCCGTTCCCAAGGTATAGTATCCCCATGTGCGTGCATTGGACGTCTCTAGGTTCTTACTGATACTTTCTAAGTCGCCGGCGAATCCGTCACCGACAATCTTAACGTGTACCGGGTACTCGAGGTTGAAACCAGAATATTTCTGTCTTTGCCAACCCGATACCCAGACAGAATGAGTGTTTAGCCATAAGAATGCTACATTGGAAGTTTGTTTGCAGAACAGCCGCAATTAGCCGTCCCGACACCCTAATGGGACTGGGTGGCTGCATCACAGTGATCATTCTTACAAGTTTGGGCGGGCTTCGCCCGGTGGAATTCTCCACTCACCCCGGCGACGGCTCCACCAAGGCAATGGCGCTCTCTGCAGCATGCCATGATGGCATGCCTACCGCGAAGAGTAGATAGGCAGTGGACGCAGAACCCTGCTGCAAGACCTCACGATGCGGTTCAACGCGACCACCGGAACCAGAACCAGCCACAGCGAGAAGCACGAGGAAAAGCAAACCTGCGAATTACCCAGGTACCGAAACAGCCGACGAACGCCCCGACCACACGTGACGACAGCCAACATGCCCATTGAAAGCTGCGCATCGGCTGGCAGGTCGCCGGTTCCCCCACGACCCCTGCCAATCAATTCATCAGAACGGCAAGAATCACACAGGACCGAACCAGCAAAGACATTTGGCTCAGGTAGCACGATTCGCGATCTCTTATCGGAGAGAATCAGAGCAACGCTAATAGGGACAATCAGAAATATATGCGCGTATGCGTCGTTTTGCGGCGCCAGCGCAAACGTGGCGAAATACCCCGGCGGGTCCCACAGAATGCATATACCTGCTTCTTCCTCTGTGTCCTCGGCCTTCCCCATCAAGAGACTGGGTCGGCTTCCCGCTTTGTTCCGCGAACACGACTCTTCGCAGAGGGATTGGCAAATCGATCCCTCTCTTTTGCTGAGCGCGTCGGTCGTAACCGAGTTCTGATCCAATACTCTCGTAAAGTTCCCGATTCTGAGCGACTCAAGTTGTCAATAAAGCGATATTCTTAGTTATTTGCTAGCGCTTACAACTCGCCGCCACGGATATAGAGACGGTGCGATATAACACAACTCCAATGCAAGTACCGAGCGTATTGGTAATGATATCTGTAATACCAGAGTATCGGGTTGGAAGATACGCCTGAATGACTTCAATGGTGAAGCTGACTATCGATCCCAACAACACCGTCGCGACTGCTGCTCCCCTCATTCGTTGCGCCGATGAGAAGTAGGCATAAAAGAAGAACCCTAAAGGAACGAAACCAGCTATGTTAATAGCAATACTTTTCAGATAGCCCTGAGTATGCACTTCCTCCCATGGCGGCTCTAGAAAGATATGATCCTCAACCAGATAACGTTCTGGAATAGTCAGATCGACTCCCGATCTGACTTGGTTATGGACAACCGTTCCTTTACGCTCATCAAAAAGATATAGCGCAATCGGATTCTCGTGCTCAGTAAGTGCAGGTTTCCCCTGATGCGTCCATTCCTTAAAATGTTGGGCAACCTTCGCCGAGTCGAGTTCGCTTCCGTAAAGCGCTAGACCTCGTAACTGACCGGACCAGCTATTGCTTCGCAAGGGCGAGTTGGCAATTATGAGCTCGTCGCTGAGATCCTCCATGGAAAGCCCGAAGCCCAAAGACCTGCTTGCCAGATGGCCGTCGATGTAGACTTCGGTGTCTTGCCCGTTTGAGGTAACGGTTACAAACGCTTGCCTCTTTCGAAAGACGTCGACCACAATCATTTCCGCGTTCTGCCCCGGACGATTTAATGCTACATTGTCACGTTCTAATGCAAGGTCGGTGTATCTTTGCTGAAGTGAGAAATGGCGGAGAGCCTTAGGGTTGTAGAGCGCAATGAGAGTGCCGCTTTTCCAAGTATCAGCAGGCTCTAACCAAACCTCAATGCTGCACGATACGGCGTTCCCACTGGCCGTTGTAAACCCACCGGAACTTAATACCGTGCCGTGACGACCGAAACTAAGACCGTTCTCCTTTTCCAACCAATTCACCTGATTCTTGGGAGAGTGAAAAGGCCGGAGTCCCGCGATAAGAATGCCACACAAAGTCACCAGACCGAGTGCAAGCAGTGCACGCGGCGGAATGCGGTTTATCACTGAAAGGCGGCGCTGTACAATATCGTGACGACTGCTCGAAAGACCCAAAATGGAAGCCCCAGCTCAGGAAGTATCTAAGAGACCCGTTCCCGTGTGCATAATCGTCGAGAATCTGCCTGTGCCCGCGGACCGACGCGTGTGGCAGGAAGCGCGGGCCCTTACCGAAGCCGGATATCAGGTTTCAATTATCTGCCCGAAAGGACGTGGATTCGAACGATCGCACGAGATGCTTGATGGCATTGAGATTTATCGGCACGGAGTTTGGGAAGCGTCAGGAAAGCTCGCCTATCTCATCGAATACGCCTGGGCGCTGGTTGTGGAGTTTGTATTCGCGCTCAGGATTTACGCGTGCACTCATTTCCGTATTCTGCAAGCCTGCAATCCTCCGGACACCATCTTTTTAATCGGTTTTTTCTTCAAGCTACTGGGGGTGCGATTCATCTTCGACCATCACGACCCGACACCTGAGCTCTACGAGGCCCGGTTTGTTCGGAACGGGTTCCTCTACTGGCTGGTTTGCTTGGCCGAACGACTCAGCTTTCGTGCCGCGGACGTGACGATCGTAACCAACGACACCCTCAAGGACATCGCCCTCATGCGCGGCGGCGTTGCTCCGGATCGCTGCTTCGTCGTCCGAGGTTGTCCTGATCTGAAAGACTTCCGGCCGCGATCACCGCGACCGGAACTGAAGGAAGGACGAACGCATCTCGTTCTCTATGTCGGAATGATGGGCCCGCAGGACGGCGTCGATCTACTTTTAGAGTCCATTGACTACCTAGTCAACAAAATGGGCCGCCGTGACACGCTTTTTGTGATGATCGGCTCAGGAATCGAGCTGCCCCGGCTGAAAGCTCTTACTACAGAGCGAGGTCTTGATATGTGCGTAAAATTCACCGGGGCCCTTTACGGCGATGACCTGCTCGCCTACCTTTCCACGGCGGACGTAGGCGTGGCACCTGACCCCGACAACAGTTTGAACAACAAGCTAACCATGATCAAGATCTTCGAATACATGGCCTACGAACTCCCAGTGGTGCTTTACGACCTCACCGAAGGCCGCCGGGCAGCGGGCGATGCAGCGGTCTACGCGAGAGCAAATGACCCTATTGACTTTGGGGACCAGATCGCCAAGTTGCTGGACTTGCAGTCGTTGCGTCGCGGACTGGGTGCAATCGGCAAAAGCCGTATCACAGGCAACCTGAACTGGAATTTCCAAAAACGGATCTTTATTAAGGCATACCAGACCGCCCTCTGCGGGCGCTCCCAGTCCATTAAAGGGAAGCACGAGCTTACAGAACAGCATCCCCCATCCAACATTGCAACAGGTGATGGAACCCGCTCAACGTCACCACATCAGGGCACTGATCCGCAACCGAAATCTATGCCCCGGGAGCATACGCATTAGAGCCAATTCTTTCAGCATTCGGCAAAACCAATGCTTCAAGAAGCAAATGCATCGCAGCCGCTCCAGACATACTGTGGGTCGCCCGCTGCCGGCCTTCGGATGTGGAGGTTCCATCAACCTAGGCAGGGCTTCGGATTCCCTCTCGCTACTCGAAACCGCCGCGCAACGTCCGGATCGATTCAAGGCCACTCATTAGCGGTAGGCCCGGGTCGCCGGGGCAAAGCCGACAAGGAACTTGGCGTGGGCGAGCGATCGGTGCATCCTTGAATCGAGCAACAGGCGACGGAAGTAAGCCGTCTAAACAGTGGCGTGCTTTAGAACGCCGATCATTAGCGTGGTTCCAGGTTCCGTGCGCAAAGCAGTGGTTAACAGTTGGCGGCACCCAGCTGATTCCGTTTGGAAGAGTATCTTCGCTTGCGCAACTTGGCCGTTGCTTGAGGCTCAGAAGGCGAGCAATCATGAGCAAGCCACAAACAAACGATGCGCCGCCGAATGAATCAAAGTTCAAGCGACACGGCGGAGAAGAAACAGAGGAATGTGCTTGGAGGATCGGCCGATGTTGCAGCACCAACGCCGCGGGTATCGATGTTGGCGCACGAGAAATGTTCGTCGCCGTACCGCCAGGACGGGACAACATTCCGGTGCGGGTGTTTGCCAGCTTCACCCGAAGATCTCCAGCGCTTGGTCGATTGGCTGGTGCACTGCCGCGTGACCACGGTGGCCTTGGAGCCCACTGGGGTCTATTGGATTCCCTGTACGAACTATCGGAACAACGAGGCATTCATCCCTGCCTGGTGAATGCACGTCACATGAAGAACGTACCGGGACGACGCACGGACTGGCACGAGTGCCAATGGCTGCAATTCCTGAGCTGCGGGATCCACCCATCAAAGCCGCCGACGAGATCATCCGCAGCCGCCGACGAGATCATCCGCAAATCGTTGGTCGGCAACTGGCGGTCGGAGCATCTGTTCACCCTTCGACAATCACTTGAATTCTATCGCTTCTATCAACAGCAGATCGTAGCTGTGATTTGGAAATCGAGAAGATGCCGCTGAAATTCGAACCCCGTACCGACCCGGCGGTAAGACCTCTACCCCCCGACCGGAAACAGAATCGTGCCGGAAGAAGAGAAGAAAGCAGAACGGGCATCCCCATCCGGAATTCGATATGCGTACGGAGACCTAGAAAACTCTTAGGGGTCGACGTGGCCCAGATCGCAGGGTTAGAAGAAAACGCCTTGCAGTTGTTCCGTGAGGTAAGGCCGAGACGTGTCCAAGTGGACCGCCGCCGGGCACTTGTTCCCTGGCTTGCCCTCTGTCCCGACAATAACATCAGCGACGGAAAACTGCTGTGGCGAGGAATACGACGGGTGAAAACCGCGCCGGTCATATCTTTCGCTCAGCCGCCTTTTCCCTCCATCACAGCGCTACGCCCTTGGGTGACTATCTCCGCCGCATGAAAGCCAGGCTGGGCCCCCGGTGTTGCCACCACCGCAACCGCACACAAGATGGCAGTGATTTTCTACACAATGAAAAAAACCAAATCGAATATGACGAAACCATCTGGACCGCCAGAGGCACTCAGCGGGAGAAGAGATTGCAAGCCAAGCTTAAGCGCCAGGCCCAACTACTAGGATATGAACTCGTCCCCCTCGAACATAAACCTGCCGCATAGCGAATTGGGAACGGAATGTCTGTACCATAGGCTGCTGTTGCTACCTAATGTCACCGGGGAGTTCCTTGGACGCTTGGCTACCACTAGCAAGCTGCGGAAAAGGTTTAAAAAACAGATTCGTCATGGGCTGAACATGACCCCGGAAAGCGCCCGCCGCGGCAGGGAGAATGCTCTTGGTCAGCAAAGCTGTAAGTTACCTGGTCTCCCGCCAGGTTAGCATAGGCCACACGGGCCCGTTCCTTACCTGGGCCTTTTACTCGCCACCGGCCGTCTTCATACACCAAATTCATCTGGCTTCTCGTTCTCCACCAGGTGGCTACGTCCCTAGGCAGAGCAGTCCAGATGGTTCCCTCATCCCGCAACCGAGCCAAGTAGCCAAGTAATGACTTGTAGGTATCCTGAGCACGTTGTTTCCGAATATAGTCCGGGTGAACGATGAAGCTTATCAACCCGTGCTGTTTCCGGATCAAGGCAATTTGCTCCTTCCACACATCGATCGAGTAGTCCGCGAGAATATGAAAAAGCGTGTAGTCCTGTATGCACGTCAGCGGGAGCTCAACGATCTTTCCTATAAAATAGGGCATCATGGTGCAGCTGCCCCCTCGCTGCGGATCGAGATGCGCTACGTTGGGAATCGACATGTCATAGGAAAACTCGAAACTGTCGTACCAATCCGCGTTGCGGTAGAGGGCGCCGGATCGAAATCCCTCGGCACCATATTCACGGATATAATTGTTGATAAGCTTTGCTCGGCGCGAAAACTCCATGTGCTCTACAAAAAGGCGCCCGTCATGCTTCAGATCGTGAACATTCACTTCGAAGCCCCGGCTCCTTATGCTGTCGAGGAAACTGGGCGAGACCGAGTAGCGGTCTTCCGGCACGACTTGGAAAGAGCTACGGAGCCCAGCAGACTCATCCAAGTCCATCAATTTGGAGCAAAAATCCCTGCCGGCCGCATCTTCTACGTCGTGCGTCATGATGGCACAGCTGGAAAATCCCTCCGGCCAGAACCAGATGAATGGGATTTTTTCCACACCTCGCGCCTGGAGCGAAAGGGCCAGCAGCTTCTGGTGAATGCGCTCTACAGTGGCATCGACGGGCCAATCGGGGAAGCTAATGTCCCTCCATCCTCGTAGGTGTATTTTCTGAAGATTTCGGCGCACTGGCACGCCTAGCAGTGGCCGGATGAGATAGTATGCCTTCCTTAAGAGTGTGTTGAAAACACTGCCCTCTTCGTGGAAATGGGCGGCGTATCGCTCACGCCGCAAATTCTCAACTACCTCGGCCGCATCGAACGGAAGCTGGATCCCCTGGTCTTTGATCCGCACTTGTTCAATGGCATCCTCCATGTCTCCCACAGCGCCCTTGGCAGTGTCGCCACTTGAGAGCCGCCCGTAGCAGAGAGTGTTCGATCCGAGCCGAAAATACCCGGGCTTTTGTGCCGAAGGTTCGACTGCCAGAAATGTGGGTAAAAGACTTTCTGGACAACGGTAATACTCAGCCAGAAGACAAGCTGCGGAACTGGCTTCGTGGCTACTGCGGTAACACGAAGCATCGCCGCTAATCTGGCTCTGAGTCGATTCATGGCGTTCAATTCTTAGTTTCTGCAATTTTCGGTTTAGCTTTCCCTGAGACTCGGTTCAAACTAGTTGGCGCAATTGTTTTGTGATCTCGATGATGTCGCAGACCGTTGGAGAATCCTGGATTACTTGAAATGTCAGTACGATTTACTTTCAACCGGAGTCGCTTCTGTTCGGTCAAACGATGTCGGCGTATTACAGGCCGGCAGAACTTTGCACCTTGGAATCGAGTCGGTCGTGGGCCTGAATAATCACCGGAACTCCCATGAATTCACGCGGGCGGCGAGATGCCGTTCGCGAGATTCCTGCCAGTTCGGTCGAGATAGCAGGCGCGGCGCCTCGCGTGCTGCTTCGCAACTCGACATAAAGTATACGAGCCGACGAGCTCGAAGCGCGACCTCTTCCCGACTGGCATCCATAGTTTGGGTTTCGAGCGCTGGTGGACACGTCCGTACTCTGTTAGCGCCTCGACGT
>Ga0306920_100013482_pt1 | contig 11142 bp, 8 predicted proteins | sample flu12Cox44000170_FD_204666 | JGI IMG/M metagenome (GOLD analysis project Ga0306920, IMG submission 204666) | Lab enrichment of tropical soil microbial communities from Luquillo Experimental Forest, Puerto Rico - flux4day.12C.oxic.44.000.170 (v2)... | ecosystem: Environmental > Terrestrial >...
CGACTCGCACCGGCTTCAACACGCGAACGGCGCGCCGCGGTGCACCCTGTTCGACAATCCCCGCGCATTCCATGAGGAAGACAAAGGGCGCGGCGCTTCCATCCATGGCCGGCACTTCCGCGCCGTCGATGTCGACGATCGCATTGTCGATCTCAAGGCCGGCAAATGCGGCCATGAGATGCTCCACCGTCGAGATCGAGTGACCGCGGCCATCGTCAAGGCGCGTGCAGAGCGGCTGCTCGACCGCATTATGCCAACGCGCCGCCAGCTCGATGCCATCGCGATCGGTGCGCCGGAACACGATGCCGGTATCGGGGGCGGCTGGGCATAGCGTCATCGCCACCCGTGCGCCCGAATGCAGCGCGACGCCGCGGCAATGTATCGCCGCCTTTAATGTCTGTTGCTGGGCGATCCCCTCATCGTCCATCGCGATCCCCGAAACGCTGCCCCCACGTCAAACGCGCGTAACCTACCGGAGCGCGCACATCCTCCCAAATCACACTTTATTACAGATTGTTACGGAAAATTCCCTTTCAGAATAAGGGCTTACGAGCCATTTTCGCGGCCCCTAAGAGGCTCGCACCCCGGGCGGCCGGACGGTCACCGGGGTGCGAGCGAAGTGGGGGGTGGAGTTCCGTCTTCCTCAGTTAGCCTGGCGGCGCAAGAAGGCGGGAATGTCGAGCATGTCCTCATCCTTGTTGAAGCTGATGCGGTCGGCCGGATCGAGAGGGCCGAGTCGCGGCTGCGCCGGCGGCGGGGCGGGGGCGCGGGCGGCGGGTTCGGCGGGCGCCTGGCTGCGCCGAGCTACGCCGGTGACGCGCTCGAAGAGGCTCGGGCCGCGGCTCTTTGCGGGTTTTTGTGCCGGTGCGGCAGCGGGCTCGGGCGCGGGTGGTGGTGCGCTCGCGCTCGGCCGCGGCTGGGCGACTTCGATCGGCCGGGGTGCGATGAAGGCGCCGCTCTTCACCGCCGCGGTCTCGATTGCCGCCGCCGGTGCGGGTGGCGGCTCGGCGGCGAAAGCGGCGGCTGGCGCCGGCGCTGATGCGGGTTGCTCGCTGCGGCTCCGGTCGCTCACCAGCTGAATCACCGGCCGCGGCTGGGCCAGCGCCTCCGCCTCGATCCCGGTCGCCACCACGGAGATGCGCATGCGTCCCGATAGCTTGTCGTCGAAGGTGGAGCCAAAGATGATGTTGGCCTCGGGGTCGACTTCCTCGCGGATGCGGTTCGCCGCCTCGTCGACCTCGAACAAGGTCATGTCGGGCCCGCCAGTGATGTTGATGAGCACGCCGCGCGCACCCTTCATCGAGACATCTTCGAGGAGCGGATTGGAGATGGCGGCTTCGGCGGCGTCGATGGCGCGGCGTTCGCCCTCCGCCTCGCCGGTGCCCATCATCGCCTTGCCCATCTCGCTCATCACGGCGCGGATGTCGGCGAAATCGAGGTTGATGAGGCCCGGCATGACCATGAGGTCGGTGACCCCGCGCACGCCCGCATGTAGCACGTCGTCCGCCATCTTGAAGGCGTCGGCGAAGGTGGTGCGTTCATTGGCGACGCGGAAGAGGTTCTGGTTCGGGATGATGATCAGCGTGTCGACGAATTTCTGCAGCTCCTGGATGCCGGATTCGGCAAGGCGCATGCGGTGCGTGCCTTCGAAATGGAAGGGCTTGGTGATGACGCCGACGGTGAGAATGCCGGCCTCGCGCGCGGCGCGGGCAATGACGGGCGCCGCGCCCGTGCCGGTGCCGCCCCCCATGCCGGCGGTGATGAACACCATGTTGGAGCCATCGAGCGCGCCCATGATTTCCTCGAGCGTCTCTTCCGCGGCGATTCGACCGACATCGGGCCGCGAGCCCGCGCCCAGGCCGCGCGTGATGCCGATGCCGAGCTGGATCTTGCGGTCGGCGACCGATTGGCCCATGGCCTGCGCGTCGGTGTTGCAGACGACGAACTCGCAGCCGATCAGGTTCGAGCGGATCATGTTGTTGACCGCATTGCCGCCGGCGCCACCGACGCCGACGACGGTGATGCGGGGCTTCAGCTCTTGCTCTTCCTTGGGGATGCTTACAGTGATGCTCATACTTTCCTCCGCGAGGTGCTGCTCGGCGTGATCTGCCGTCTCATGTGGTTCGATCGTGCTAAAAGTTCTCCCTGATCCAATGGCCGAAGCGGACGAGAACGCCGTCCGACTCATCGGCGAGGGCGCGGCTGCGCCGCGGCGTCTCCGCACGCTCGGAAAGTGCGAAATGAACAAGGCCGGCCGAGGTCGAAAACGCCGGCCCGCCGGTCGCTTCGGCGAGCCCTTCGAGGCGGAGCGGCCGGCCGATGCGCGTCTGCTTGTCGAGGATGAGGCTGGCGAGCTCGCGCACGCCGGGAAGCTGGCAGGCACCGCCGGTGAGAACGGCGCGGCGCCCGGCGATCTTGTCGAAGCCGCTGTGCTCGAGGCGGTCTCGCGCCAGTTCGAAGGTCTCCTCGAGGCGCGGCGCGATGATGCCGACGAGCAGCGATTTCGGCACGTGATTGGCCTGGCTCTCCTCTTCCTCGCCGATCTGCGGCACGGTGATCATCTCGCGCTCGTCCTGGGCCGAGGCGATGGCGCTGCCGTAGAGCGTCTTCATGCGTTCGGCATGGAGGAGGGGCGTTGAGAGGCCGCGGGCGATGTCGTTGGTAACGTGGCCGCCGCCCACGGGGACGCTGTCGGTGAAGACGAGATTGCCGTCGAAGAACACCGCGATCGTCGTGGTGCCGCCACCCATGTCGACAACGGTAACGCCGAGCTCGGCTTCGTCCTCGACGAGGCAAGCGAGTCCGGCCGCATAGGGGCTGACCACCAACGCGGCAATCTCGAGGTGGCAGCGGCCAATGCAGTTGGCGAGGTTGCGCACCGCGCCGGCCTGGGCCGAGACGATGTGCATGTTGACGCCGAGCTTCTGCGCGTACATGCCGCGGGGATCGCGAATGCCGCGGCTCTGGTCGACCGAGAATCCCACGGGGATCGAATGGATGACCTCGCGATCGCCCGACTCTTTGAGATGGTGGCCCTGATCAAGCACGCGGCGCATGTCGCTGTCGGTGATCTCGCGGCCGTTCAGGGTGATGTCGCTCTTGATGATCCGGGAAGCGCCGAACCCGCCCGACAGATTGACCACGACCTCCGACAGCGTCTCGCCCGACATCTGCTCTGCCGTATGAATGGCGGCGAGAATCGACTGGCTCGCCGCGTCGATGTCGACAATGACGCCGTTGCGCACGCCGCGGGCAATCTGGTGGCCGATGCCGACGATGTGCGGCTCGCCCTCGCTCCGTCGGGCGATGAAGCAGCAGACCTTGCTGGTGCCGATGTCGACGATGCCAAGAGGGTCGCGCGGCCGGGCGGCGAGCTTCTTCATGTGGCTTTTCCCGGTTGGCGGGTTTTTTTGCCGGGGGTCTTCGGCGGCTCGGTGGGCGTGGCGCGGACGACGAGGCGATCCGGCAAGCGCAAATCCACCATTTGAATGTCGCGCTCCAAGATTCCTTCGCTGCGCTCAAGCTCGGCGAGGCGATGCCACGCACTGCTTGCATCCTCCTCTGGAAGCGCAATGTCAATGCCGCTGTCGAGTCGCACATTCCAGCGCCGACCGCCGACCCGCACGGCGGCGGCGACGCGCGAGGCGAGCTCGGCTTCGCCGGCGAGCATGTCGAGCAGCGCCGCGCCGGCTTTGGGCGCGTCAGGCCCCACCAAAACGATGAGATTGCCGAAGCGCTCGATCTGCTCGCTCGTCACCACCACGCCCTCGCGGTCGACCAAAACCAGCTTGCCCTGACGTTGCCAGAGCGCCAGCGGCTCGCGTTCGGCGATGCGAACACGGATCGTGTCGGGGAGGCGCCGCTCCACTGAAGCCGAGCGGACCCAGGGAACGCGTTCGAGTCGCCGTTTCGCTTCGGCGGGATCGAAGGACAGAATCGGCATGCCGCGCTCGACCTCAAGCGCGCTCAAGATCACCTCCCGCGAGGCACGCTGCCGGCCCTCGACCTCGACATTGGCGACCGCGAGGCCAAGATCGGTGCTGGCGCTGAGGAGCCGTTGCCGCAGGAGGCCGGCGGTGCCGCTGTGCACGAACCAGGCACCGCCGCCACCCAAGACGAGCAGGAACGCGATACCGGCTGCGGCGCGCCGCAGGCCGCGCGGCCAGCGCCGGATGCGCCGCAAGCGTGTCGCGACGCCGGCGAGCGAGGACGCCGCGCTGGCGATCAGCCGTCGCATCGGGCGTTCTCCACCATCCAGCGTACCAGCTCGGCAAAGCCGATGCCGGCATGCTTGGCGATATCAGGCACGAGCGAGGTCGGCGTCATCCCCGGCTGGGTGTTGACTTCGAGCAAGTAGAGCCGCCCGGGTTCGCCGCCTGTGTCGTCGTAACGGAGATCGGCTCGACTCACTCCCCGGCAACCGAGCGCGCGATGGGCGCGCAGCGCGATGTCGAGCGCCTCCTCGTAGGCGCGGCGGTGGATGGGTGCGGGGACGAGGTGATCCGAACCACCGGCAGCGTATTTCGCGGTGTAGTCGTAAAACGCGCCGCGGGTGCGGATCTCGCAGACGCCGAGCCCGCGATCGCCCATCACCGCCGCGGTGATTTCGCGCCCGGGAATGAAGCGCTCGACCAGCGCTTCTGCGAAGGTCCAATCGCGCGATTCCTCGCGCCAGGAGTTGTCGTTGGGGCGAACGATGCGCACGCCGACGCTCGAACCTTCATTCGTCGGCTTGACGACGAAGGGCGGCGCCATCGGATCGGCGGCGCGGAGCTGCTCGCGGCTCACCACGACGCCCTCGGCAAGCGGCAAGCCGGCTCTGGCGAACACCGCTTTCGCCATCGGCTTGTCCATCGCCACGGCCGAGGCGAGGACGCCCGAATGGGTGTAGGGTATGCCGAGGAACTCGAGCACTCCCTGCACGGTGCCGTCCTCGCCGCCGCGCCCGTGAAGCGCGTTGAAGATCACGTCCGGCCGAGGCTTGAGCGCTTTTGTGAGGGCGGTCAGATCGCGGGTGACGTCGATCGTATAGGCGCGATAGCCGCTGTCGTTGAGCGCCTTCGCGCATTCGCGACCGCTCACCAGCGATACGTCGCGCTCGGACGACCACCCGCCCATCAGCACGGCGACCCGTTGGCTCATGGCGCGCCCGCCTTCCGCGCGCCGATGCGGCGGATCTCCCACTCCAGCATGACGCCGGTTGTCTCATGGACGCGCCGTCGCACCTCTTCGCCGAGGTCCTCGAGATCGGCGGCGGTGGCCTCGCCGGTATTGATGAGGAAATTCGCGTGCTTCTCCGAGACCATGGCGCCGCCGCGCTTCAAGCCGCGGCAACCCGCAGCGTCGATCAGCTCCCATGCCTTGGCGCCGGGCGGGTTGGCGAAGGTCGAGCCGCCCGTGCGCGCGCGAATCGGCTGCGTCGCCTCGCGCTGCGCCTGGACCGCCATCATGCGCCGGCCGATCGCATCGGGATCGCCGCGCTCGCCGGCGAAGGTGGCGGCGACGAAGATCCAATCCTCCGGCGCTTCGGCGTGGCGATAGGAGAGGCCGAGCGCCGTAGCGGAGACGCGATGGCGAGTGCCGCGTCCATCGAGCGCCACCGCCGCCTGCAGCGCGTCGCTGAACTCGCGGCCATAGGCGCCGGCATTCATGCGGAGACCGCCGCCCACTGTGCCGGGGATGCCGCTCATGAATTCGAGACCGGCAATGCCCGCTTGCTGACAGGTGAGGGCGACGTTGAGATCGAGCGCGCCGCCGCCAGCCTCGACCTGCACGCCGTCGATGCGAATCTCGACAAAGCCGCGGCCGAGGCGTACGACGACGCCGGACACGCCGCCGTCGCGTACCAGCAGGTTGGAGGCGACGCCGATGACCGTGACTGGCACCTCCGCGGGTTTTTCCGCGAGAAACTGGGCGAGGTCTTCGATATCGGCTGGCCGGAACATGACTTCGGCGGTGCCGCCGACGCGGAACCAGGTGATTGGCGCGAGCGGCGCCTTTTCACTGAGCCGGCCGCGCACGCGCGGCAACCGTTCGATGAGCCGTTCGCCCGGCCGGCACGCCGTCATCATGCGCTCCCTCCGCGGCTGTAGAGATGCTCGAGCTCGCCGGGCAAGTTCTGGGCCCAGGCGGTGATGGAGCCGGCGCCCAAGCAGACGACGAAGTCGCCGGGCTTCGCCAGCTCGCCGACCATGGGCGCGAGCTTCGCCGGCGAGGGAAGCGGCTCGACATGGCGATGTCCGCGCGCGCGCAAGCCTGCCACCAGCGCGTCGCGGTCGATGCCCTCGATCGGCGGCTCACCGGCGGCATAAACGTCGGCGACCAGCACCGCGTCGGCATCGTTGAAGCAGGTGCAGAACTCGGCGAAGAGATCGCGCAGCCGGGTGAAGCGGTGCGGCTGCACCACCGCGATGATGCTGCCCGCCGTTGCCGCGCGCGCGGCGTGGAGCACGGCGGCGATCTCGACGGGATGGTGACCGTAATCGTCGATCACGGTGATGCCGCGCGTCTCGCCGGTCTTGGTGAAACGGCGTTTCACCCCCTTGAATCCGGCAAAGGCGGTGCGGATGACGTCGTCGCCAAGCCCCATCTCCTCGGCGACCGCAATGGCGGCGAGCGAGTTCTGCACGTTGTGCTGGCCGAACATCGGCAGCTTGAGGCCGACGATGGTGCGGCTGGTGTCGTGCACGCGATCGGTCATGACTACGTCGTAACGCGCGCCCTTGGGGCCGAGATCGAGATTGACGGCACGAATATCGGCTTGCGGGCTCAAACCGTAGGTGACGATGCGCCGTTCGGAGAGCTTGGGAATGAGGCCTTGGACCACCGGATGGTCGATGCAGAGCGCGGCGAAGCCATAGAAGGGGATGTTGGCGACGAAGGTCTCGAAAGCACGCTGCACCGCGTCGAAATTGCCGTAGAAGTCGAGATGCTCGGGGTCGATGTTGGTGACGACCGCGATGGTCGCCGGCAATTTGACGAATGTGCCGTCGCTTTCATCGGCCTCGACCACCATCCACTCGCCGGCGCCGAGGCGCGCGTTGGTGCCGTAGGCGTTGATGATGCCGCCGTTGATGACGGTCGGATCGAGCTGCGCCGCGTCGAGCAGCGCGCCGATGATCGAGGTGGTGGTGGTCTTGCCGTGCGTGCCGGCCACCGCGATCGACCATTTGAGACGCATGAGCTCGCCCAGCATCTCGGCGCGACGGACGACCGGGAGGAGGCGCGCCCGCGCTGCCGTCACCTCCGGGTTGTCGGGCATCACGGCCGACGAGATGACGACGACTTGCGCGCCGCCGAGATTCTCCGGGCGATGGCCGATCTCGACGTGAATGCCGAGCGCGCGCAGGCGCTGGATGTTGCCGCCATCGGCGATGTCGCTGCCCTGCACCTGGTAGCCGAGATTGTGCAGAATCTCGGCGATGCCGCTCATGCCGATGCCGCCGATGCCGACGAAATGCATCATGCCGATATCGAGCGGCAGCGCCCTCATGCGGCGTCCTTTCGCGGCACGGGATGGCCATTGCGCGCGAGCGACAGCACGAGATCGGCCAGCGCCCACGCTGCGTCCGGCCGGCCGAGCGCGTGCGCCTTGGCGGCCGCGTCGGCCAGGAGCGTCGGCGCCGTCATGAGCGCCATGATCTTCTCGCCAAGCGCCGCCGGCGTGATCGTCGCCTGCCCCATGACCCAGGCGCCGCCCGCCTTCTCGAGCGCGCGGGCATTGGCGGTCTGGTGGTCGTCTGCGGCCTGGAGATACGGGATGAGGATCGCCGGTCGGCCGACCATGGCGAGCTCCGCCACGGTCGATGCGCCGGAGCGCGAAATGACCAGATGCGCCCGCGCCAGGCGCTCCGGGATATCGGCGAAGAATGTGGCGAGCGCGGCGGCGACGCCGCTTGCTTGATGCGCCCGCCGCACAGCGTCGATGTCCTCGGCGCGCGCTTGCTGCGTCAGGCGCAGGCGCGAGCGCAATGGCTCCGGCAACTGCGCCAGCGCGGCGGGCACCACCTCGCTCAGGACGCGCGCACCCTGGCTGCCGCCAATGATCAGAATCTCGAACGGACCCTCGAGGCTCGGCATGGGGTAGGGCGCGCCGCGGAGCGCGGCGATGGTGGGCCGCACGGGATTGCCGGTTTCGACGATGCGCGCGCGATCCGCGTTGCGAACGGCGCCAACCTCGGTGAAGGAGGTGGCGATGCGCTTGGCGCGGGGCGCGAGCAGGCGATTGGCACGTCCCAGGATTGCGTTCTGCTCGTGGATGAGTGTCGGCAGACCCAAGCGCGCCGCCGCCAGCATCGGCGGCACCGAGGGATATCCGCCGAACCCAACCACTGCCGCTGGCGCGAGGCGTCGCAGCAGGCGATGCGCCTCGAGCGTGCCGAGCGCCAGTTCCGCGCCTGCCACCACCTTGCTGACGAGGCCCGCGCCGAAGCGGCCGGCGCGAATGCGGTGAAGCTCGATGTCTGGCAGCTTGTCACCGAAGGCCTGACCACGGCGGTCGGTGACGAGTGCCACGCGGCACTGCCGCTCGAGCAGCGCGCGCGCCAAAGCCTCGGCCGGGAACAGGTGGCCGCCAGTGCCGCCAGCGGCGAGCACGATGGGGGCGTTCATGCCTCGACCCCGCCGAAGCGTCGCCGCGTCAGCGCCAAGGCCATGCCCATGCCGAGGCCGAGCGCCAGGAGCGAGGAGCCGCCATAGGAGATGAAGGGCAAGGTCATGCCCTTGGTCGGCATCAGATGCAGGCTCGAGGCCATGTTGATCACCGCCTGCAATCCGAACTGCACGAAGAGGCCGGTGGCAGCCAGCACGACGAAGAGATTGCTTTCCTGCAGCAGCCGCGAGAAGCCACGCAGCACGATGAAGGCGAAGAGGGCGACGATGGCGAGGCAGACGACGAGCCCGAATTCCTCGCCGGCGACGGCGAAGATGAAATCCGCATGGGCGTCGGGGAGATATTCCTTCACCGTCCCTTCGCCAGGGCCGCGTCCCCACAGGCCGCCATTCATGAAAGCATCCATGGAGCGGTCGACCTGGTAGCTGTCGCCGCTCTGCGGATCGAGGAAGCGGTCGATGCGGCTCGCCACATGCGGCAATGCGAAATAGGCGGCCACCAAACCGGCGCCACCGCAGCCGATGCCGAGCGCCACCCAATAAAGCCTTAAGCCCGCCAAAAAGAATTGCGTGAACCAGACGGCCGAGACGACGACGGCCATGCCGAGATCGGGTTGCTTGATGAGGAGACCCGCGACGAGCACGTAGAGCGCGATCGCGATCCAGTGCCCGGGGAAGTCCGGCCGCAGCCGGTATTGCGCGAAAAGCCAGGCGGAGAGCACGGCGAAGGTGGGCTTGACGAACTCGGACGGCTGCAGCGACAAGCCCGGCAGGCTGATCCAGCGCCTGGCGCCCTTGATCTCGACGCCGCCGACGAAGGTGTAGGCGAGGAGGACGAGCGAGACGGCGAACCCCGCGAGCGCGATGCGCCGTACCATGCGCGGGCTCTGCAACGAGGTCGCGAACATGGTGGCGAGCGCGACGGGCAGCACGGCAAAGTAATGCTTCACAAAAAAGAGCGAGTCGACATGGCCCGGGCCGCCGGCGTGAATGCGCTCCGCCACCGCCGGGCTTGCCGCCATGACGAGTAGCGCGCCCATGGCGATGAGTGCGGCCAGCGCAGCGAGGCTCCAGCGGTCGATCGTCCACCACCACTGCGCCACGAGGCTCTGATCGGTGCGGGCGAAGCTCATGCGCGCACCCCGGGCAAGGCTTCGACAAGCGCGCGGAAGCGCTCGCCGCGTTCCTCGAAATCGCGGAATTGATCGAAGGAGGCACAAGCCGGCGACAGCAGAACCACGGCGCCGGGCCGTCCCTCGGCCACGGCGGCGGCGCGTGCCGCGGCAACGGCCGTGGCGAGGTCGCCCGCGAACGTTACCGGTACCGCGCCGGCGAGCGTTGCGGCGAAATCATCGTTGGCGCTGCCGATGAGGAAGGCTCGGCGGATGCGCGAGAAGAGCGGCGCGAGAGAGGTGATGCCCCCCGACTTGGCGACGCCGCCCGCGATCCAATAAACGTCGTCATAACAGGCAAGCGCCTTGCCCGCCGCGTCCGCGTTCGTTGCCTTGGAATCGTTGACGTACTGCACACCGTCGATGGTGGCGACGAGCTCTTGGCGATGCGGCAGGCCAGGAAACGATTGGATGGCGGCGGTGGCGTCGAGATCGGCGACGCCGAGAGAGCGGCAGGCGGCATAAGCGGCGGCGACGTTCTGCCAATTATGCTTGCCCGGCAGCCGCACCAGCTCGCGCAGGTCCAGCATTGGAAAGGCGTCGCCGCTCATATCGTCGATGAGCCAGCCATTCTCGACATAGACGCCACCCATGGCGCGGGTCTCGGCGGAAATCATGATGATGGTCTGCGCGCCGGTGGCGGCGACGTCCATCACGAGATCACGCGAGGGATCGTCGTCGATGCGGATCACCGCCGCTTGCGGCTTTTCCTGTCGCCTGAAAATGCGGCGCTTGGCGGCGATATATCCCTCCATGCCGCCGTGGCGCTCGAGGTGATCGGGTGTGATGTTGAGAAGCACGGCGATGTCGAAGGTGAGGCTTTCCGTGAGCTCAAGCTGGTAGGAGCTCATTTCGAGCACGTAGATGCCGTCGGCGCCGAGCGGCGGCAGTGCGAGGGCCGGGGTGCCGAGATTGCCGCCGACCGCCACCCTGTGCCCGACCGCCCCGAGGATGTGGCCGATGAGCGCGGTGGTGGTCGACTTGCCGTTGGTCCCGGTGATGCCGACGTACCGCGCGGCCCGACAGGTCCGCGCCAAGAGCTCGATGTCGCCGATGATCTCGACATGGGCGCCGCGCGCCAGCGCCGCCACGGGATGAGGCTTCGGATAGGTGTGTGGAATGCCCGGCGAAAGAACGAGCGCCTTGGCGCCGGGGACGGTGCTTTCGTCGAGGGCGACGACGGGAAGGCCGGCGGCTGATGCGGCGGCACGGCGCTCGGGCGCGTCGTCCCAGGCGAGCACCGCCGCGCCGCCGCGTCTCAGCGCGTGCGCGGCGGCGAGGCCGGAGCGCGCGAGACCGAGCACCGCCACCTTCTCGTTCTCGAACGCCGTTACCTCGATCATACCCCTACCGCAGTTTC